>OLPI01000709.1_pt1 | contig 31372 bp, 27 predicted proteins | sample 1672361 | NCBI WGS metagenome assembly OLPI01 (sample SAMEA3136675, study PRJEB25190) | human gut metagenome
AATCGAGTAGGCTGACTCCTACTCGATTCGTATACTTTGTACACTATCTCGCTTAACTTGTGTACCATTTAGGTAATAACTCTGCTTTTCGCAGAAAATACCCTACTCTTTTTTCACTTTTTCGCGCTCTTCTATGTATTCCTGATAAAGATCCAGTGTCATCTGCGCTTCTTCCAGCGTCTTTCCTTTGAACTTGGATACTTTTTCGTTCTCATACCACTTTTCTTCGATACATTTTCTGAGCCATCCGACCAGATTATTGATGTATGCCTGCTCCTGTGACAGCTTAAAAGCTTTCCGGATCACATCCGGCTGGTTATCGGATACCTGAAGCAGCACCTTAATCTCCTGAATCGTGATCGGTTCATTTCCAAAAATATCGGCAACTTCTAAAATCAGTTTTTCATTAACCGGAGTTTTCTTTGCAGCCAGTACATTTGGCGCAATCTCTTCGCCCTCTTCTTCTCCGGATGGCATACGCTGGAGATCTGAATGATGGATACACTTCGGATTCTTCTTTACAAAGAAACGGATTCCTGTAACCTTTCCGCCCTTCCCGCTCTTAACCGGCTCATAATCAAAGCAGATCTCGGAATACTCGGATTCTTCCAGCTCTTTTTTCGCAACTTCAAGTACTTTTCTACGGAAATTACGCCAATCTTCAAACGGTGCATCCTTAATCTCTGCAAGCGCTTCTTCAAAACGTCCCTGCTCAACAAGACGTTTTACTGCTTTAGATGCATTTGCATCCACTACATTCAGTGTAAATTTAAGCTCTGCGATCGTGTATGGATTCTTCGGCGGTCTCGGTACGATCAGCTGGTCACACTGTTCCCTGTCAAAACGATAATACTGGGTTCTCAGGATTTCGTAAACACGGGTTGTGAACAGGGATTTAAAAGAGCACAATACATCAAGACTCATACGGGTATAGTCTTTTTTCAGGTTATAGATATGAGGTTTCATCTCTTTAGTAAATCTGGTTGTAAACACGCCATCTCTATATTCACATTTATTCACTACATTGAACATGATGAAGTTCTCTTTTTCGTCGTCCTCGATACTTACTACATGTCCCAATGTCTCTTTTGATACTTCTTTCAGACGGGAATAGATGGAGTTTCCTGTTATATGAAGATAATTCTTAACATCCTTGGTGGAAACCTTTGCGATCAGCTCACCGTCTTCTACATATGCTTTTGCGATTGCAATATTAAGAAGCTTTCTTTCAAATAATGATGTACTGGATTTACTTTCGATCAGCACATTGGACCGGGAGACCGTATCATGATCCAGCAGTTGTTTCTCTTTTGGTTTTTTCTGTGTTTCCTTCATCGCTCATACCCCTTAATTGTTTTCTTCTGTATTATTGTGTACTTTTGAGGTGTATTAAAATCCCCTCTACACCCCATATAATCCCTTATTGTGTACCATTCGGGGTAACCAACCCCTTTATATTGGGGATTTGTGTACCAAAAAGGAACACCCTCCCCTAAAAAGTACCCCATAAAATGGGGTTTCTGTCTTTTTTTACGTTTTGTGTACGTTTAAGGTGTGTATTGTTCTTTTCGTGTACCATTAAGGTACCTTTTTTGATAAAAATTGTGTACCAAAACGGTACGTCTAGGTTGATTATATACAAGAACCCCCCTCTTGTAAAGCCTTTTTTTAAATTTTTTCGACACTTGTGTACAGAAAAGGTAAAATCGCCAACCCTTCAAGTACACTGCGTAACCCCGCAAAGTAAACAACAATCCCCATATATGTACACCTCTTTGCCCTCTGAAGTAAACAACTTCCCCCGTTTCCGTACACAAAATATGCCCCAAAATGCGTCAACCACGGGCTTTTTCAGCCCTCCTAATATAAACAAAGGAATTTTAATAAGCTGTTGTTATCTTTAATATATATATACATGCAAATTTTCACCCCAAAAGGTACACATCTGGCGATTTCGTGTACTAAAAAGGGGAAAATTAAAATTATCAGATGGCTTCGCCAATGAAAATATAAACAATCATAGACAATTTCCCAGTAATTCAGTATAATTCCTCTGTGGATATTCTGAAAAAAAGTTATCCACAAGCTTGTCGAAAAATGTGGATAAGTATCATTTCGGCAAGTTATCCACAATTTAATAGAATGAGAGGATTTTTTATGCAACGAGAAAAATTTTCTTCAAGACTCGGATTCATCCTTATTTCTGCAGGATGTGCGATCGGTCTTGGTAATGTCTGGCGTTTTCCTTATATTGTAGGAAAATATGGTGGAGCAGCATTTGTTCTTATTTACCTTGCATTTTTACTGATTCTTGGACTTCCGATCATGGTAATGGAATTTTCTGTCGGAAGAGCCAGTAAAGTAAGTGCGGCGCTTTCCTTTGACCGGCTGGAGCCAAAAGGAACGAAATGGCATTGGTATAAGTATGGAGCTATGGCCGGAAACTATCTGCTGATGATGTTCTACACAACAATTGCAGGCTGGATGGTCCAGTATTTCATCAAGATGATGACTGGTGAATTTGAGGGAAAGGATACTGCCGCTGTTGCAGGTGTGTTTTCCGATATGCTTGCAAAACCCGGAACAATGACTTTCTTTATGATCATTGTTGTTGTTGGATGTTTTGCAATTTGTGGAATGGGGCTTCAAAATGGAGTGGAAAAGATCACAAAGGTTATGATGCTGCTTCTGCTTGCACTGATGTTGATCCTTGCAGTACGTTCTGTAACGCTTGATGGGGCTTCTGAGGGGCTTCACTTCTATCTGGCACCGGATTTCCACAAAGTCGTGGAATATGGCTTATTTGACACGATTTTTGCCGCTATGGGACAGGCTTTCTTCACATTAAGCCTTGGAATCGGCGCAATTGCTATTTTCGGAAGCTATATCGACAAATCCCGCAGTCTTACAGGAGAAGCAGTCCTGGTAACACTTCTGGATACCTTTGTTGCTTTGATCGCGGGTCTGATCATTTTCCCGTCATGCTTCGCATATGGGGTGGATCCGGGAGAAGGTCCGAGTCTGATCTTTATCACACTTCCGAATGTATTTAATTCCATGGCAGGCGGAAGAATCTGGGGAGCCTTATTCTTCTTATTTATGATTTTTGCTGCGGCATCGACCGTAATCGCCGTTTTTGAGAACATTTTATCCTTTGCCATTGATTTGACCGGATGCAGCCGGAAAAAGGCTGTAATCGTCAATATCGTGGTTGTGGCGGTACTTTCCATGCCTTGTGTTCTCGGATTTAATGTATGGAGTGGATTTATGCCGTTCGGAAAAGGTTCCGGAGTACTGGATCTGGAGGATTTTCTGGTAAGTAACAACCTGCTTCCACTTGGAAGTCTGATCTATCTTCTGTTCTGTACAAGCCGTTATGGATGGGGATGGAAGAACTTCCTGAAAGAAGCGGATACCGGAGAAGGATTGAAATTCCCGAAATGGGCGAAATTTTATGTAAGCTATATCCTGCCGCTGATTGTATTATTTATCTTTGTACAGGGATATATCAGTAAATTTATGTAGGATAAGAAAAAAACCACCCTAAAAGGTACACAAAAAAGATCATGTGTTCGAATTTCGGACGGTACACATGATCTTTTTTATATGTGCCTTGGCACATTCTTTTTCAGAAAAAAAATCTATTTAAAAAAATTTTAAAATTTATGAAAAAAAAGCTTGCATTTTTTATAGCTGTCTTATATAATAAATCTTGCGTTACGGAAAACCGAATAATGTATGCGCTTTTAGCTCAGTTGGTAGAGCAGTAGACTCTTAATCTATTTGTCCAGGGTTCGAATCCCTGAAGGCGCAGTATCAGCACTGTTTTTGATGAATTAGCATCGGGGACGGTGCTCTTTTTTTCACGATCTGTTTCTACAGATGGAGACATATGTAAAAGTAATCGTTTATTTCATTTGTGGAAAAATAAAGGAAAATCTATTTCGTGTACTAAAAAGGGGACTATTTTAGTCCCCTTCTACTACATCTTGCATAAAATATTGATTGCATCCTTGTTCAGGAGGCATTTTTCATGTTCATTCAGATAAGCTTCAGAAATTGCATCTTTTTCGACCATGCCACCGAATTCACCGGCGGATACGATGCGCTGAGCCTTTTTATTGCCGTCTTCTGTATTCGGGAAGTCTACCATCAGGTAGTAGACACCGTCATCTTTATACAGACGGCTTTCTGATGCCTGGCCGTATCCAAGGATCTTGCAGAAGTCGATTGCATTATCCAGACTTGGAAAGAGAATCTGCCAGCGAACGGTCTCTTTCTCACTGCTGTCAGGCTCAATCAGCATACCGGAAGCTTCAGAACCATCTTTTTGGATGGATTCCAGAGAATTCTCAGCCTGGCAGGAGATCGACAGCATCAGGCTCCGGTCAGGAAGAAATGCACCGTAAAATCCCTGGATTCCATTGTCTGTGTTAAGCCCAAGAACTTCTTTCCCTTTCTTGAGAAGAAGATTCAAAAATTCTTCGGTACGCTCCCTGTCTTGTGTCAGATCTTCCAGTGAGTAGCCAAGTGCGGCAATCTCTGCTTCTGTGATAAGGCAGTTCATTCTGGTGTCGGATACTTTCCAAAAAGTCATATGCTCACCCCCTGATTTGTAAAATCTATTGCTTTTGTAATCTTGTTTGTTCTATAAGTTATATAACAAAACGGGTGTATTGTCAATATATTTTCTATATTTTATGATTTTTTCAGAAATATTATTTGTTTTTCATTCGTTTGATTACTTTCAGTCGGGTAAATTCTTCCCGTTCCTTCTCTTCCAGTGCATTTGTAATCGTATATACGAGATTGTCATACATCGGAATCGTAATATTTTTCAGGGCATTTGCCCTTTTCTGTGTCTTTTTGATACTTGAAGCCAGCCGGTACGCTGCATTTTCTACCTCAGAAAGCTTGAGTGTCAGCTCCTTTACACGGCAGAATGCATCACGGGCGATATCGATGGATTCTCTGGAAGTACTGAATGCATAGGTTGGTCTGGTATTTTCTTTTTCGTACTTCACTTTCGGGATTTCTGTTCCCATAATGCTTCGCGTCTGGATGCGGATAGAATCCTCGATCGGAACTGTATAGGCAAGTTCTTCTACTGTACTGATCCCGTGCTCGATATTCGCCCTCTGAAGGCACTGATAGGCATAGGTGAAGGTTTTATCGATTTCTTCCTGAATATCCTTTGCTTCGTCGATTAAGCCCATCAGCTCGCGGATCAGAATGTTCCGCTTCTTGTCCATCAGCTCATATCCCTGTCTGGCAAGTGTCAGTGAATTTTTCGCAAGTATCAGATTTCCCTTGGTGGGAAATGAACGTGGATCCATAGACTTCCCTCCTTAGCCTTTGTAGTATACGTCAAGAATCTTGGTATCGACACGGTCAAGTTCTTCTTTTGGAAGGATTCTAAGCAGTTCCCAGCCAAGATCCAGGGTTTCCTCGATGGTACGGTTTTCATTCGGTCCCTGGCCGATATAACGCTCCTCGAATGCCTTTCCGAATTCCAGGTATTTCTTGTCAATCGGAGAAAGCTCGTCTTCTCCGATAACGGAAGCAAGATTCCGAGCCTCTCCTACTTTAGCATATGCAGAGAAAAGCTGGTTTGCCAGGTCCTGGTGGTCTTCCCGGGTATATCCTTTTCCGATACCGTCTTTCATCAGACGGGACAGAGACGGAAGAACGCTGATCGGCGGGTAGATTGCCTGTCCGTGAAGATTCCGGTCAAGTACGATCTGTCCTTCGGTGATATAACCGGTCAGGTCAGGGATCGGGTGGGTAATGTCATCATTTGGCATGGTCAGGATCGGGAGCTGTGTGACAGAACCATTTACTCCTTCTACGATTCCTGCACGTTCATATAAGGTGGCAAGTTCACTGTACAGATATCCCGGATATCCTTTACGGCTTGGGATTTCTCCTTTGGAAGAAGAAACCTCACGCATGGCTTCGGCAAAGGAAGTCATATCGGTAAGAATGACCAGAATGTGCATATTTTTTTCAAATGCAAGGTATTCAGCGGCGGTCAGCGCAACCTTCGGGGTGATCAGACGCTCGACGACAGGATCGTTGGCAAGGTTCAGGAACATTGCCACATGGTTTGCAACACCGCTCTCCTCAAAGGTTCTGCGGAAGAAATCAGCTACGTCATGCTTGACACCCATTGCGGCGAATACGATGGCGAAATCCTCATTCGTGCTGCCGCCCAGAGAAGCCTGCTTTACGATCTGTGCGGCAAGCTGGTCGTGCGGAAGACCGTTGCCGGAAAAGATCGGCAGCTTCTGTCCACGGATCAGTGTGGTCAGTCCGTCAATCGCAGAAATTCCGGTGCGGATATAGTTACGAGGGTATTCACGTCTGACCGGATTTAACGGAAGTCCGTTGACATCGCGCACCTCTTCAACCGTGATCGGTCCAAGGTCGTCGATCGGTTCGCCGATTCCGTTAAAGGTTCTTCCAAGCATTTCTTCGGACAGACCGATTTCCATCGGATGTCCGGTAAGTCTGGTGTGGGTATTGTTAAGAGACATATTTTCCGTGCCTTCAAATACCTGGATGATTGCTTTGTCCTTGTAGACCTCCACAATACGTCCCATTTTGTGTTCTTTGCCGTTTACGACAAAATCTACGATTTCATCATAAAAAGCATCCTGAACGCCTTCCAGCGCGATCAGAGGGCCGTTAATGCTGCTGAGGCCTAAATATTCAATTGCCATTTTATTTTCCCTCCTTACGCGTTCTTTTCCATGATGCGGTCATGGAAAGCATCAATGTCTGCCAGATACTGGTCAAGAAGCTGAAGATTGTCATTTGGAACATCGTATTTGATCGCAATGACACGTTCAAAAATATTTTCCTCCTTGAGGACAGACATTGGCATATTCATGGCTACCAGTTCGCGGCAGCGTTTGTATAAATATAAAATGATTTCCATCATTTTGTACTGCTTCTGCAGAGAGACACAGGTATCATCCTTGTGGAATGCATTCTGCTGCAAAAATCCGAGACGGATGACTCTTGCGATTTCCAGAACCAGTTTCTGATCGTCCGGAAGTACATCACTTCCGATCAGCTTTACGATTTCCATCAGGCTGCTCTCCTGGTTCAGAAGTGCCATGATGCGGTTGCGGTAGTCAACGAATTTGGGTGATACATTGTCGTGGTACCAGGCGGCGAGATCGGTCAGATACTCGCTGTAGCTGGTCAGCCAGTGGATCGCCGGAAAATGTCTTGCGTAGGCAAGGCTCTTGTCCAGGCCCCAGAAGCAGCGGACGAAACGTTTGGTGTTCTGTGTGACCGGCTCGGAGAAATCGCCTCCCTGAGGAGATACGGCGCCGATAATGGTCACGGATCCGTCACTGCCATTTAAGTTATGCATCATGCCTGCGCGCTCGTAGAAAGCAGACAGACGGCTGGCAAGGTAAGCCGGGAAACCTTCTTCTGCCGGCATCTCTTCCAGACGGCCGGAAAGCTCACGTAAGGCTTCCGCCCAGCGGGAAGTAGAGTCTGCCATGATCGCTACGTCATAGCCCATGTCACGGTAATATTCAGCCAGGGTAAGTCCGGTATAAATACTTGCTTCACGGGCAGCTACCGGCATGTTGGAGGTATTGGCGATCAGAGTGGTTCTGTCCATCAGCGGATTGCCGCTCTTTGGGTCCACAAGCTCTGAAAACTCTTCCAGCACCTGTGTCATTTCATTTCCACGCTCGCCGCAGCCAATATAGATGATAATATCGGCATCAGACCATTTGGCAATCTGGTGCTGGGTCATGGTTTTTCCGGTACCGAATCCGCCTGGGATTGCGGCAGTTCCACCCTTTGCGATCGGGAACATGGTATCCAGGATCCGCTGTCCGGTGATCAGAGGGACACTTGCCGGGAAACGGTAGCTTGTCGGGCGCGCCTTACGAATCGGCCAGTGCTGTATCATGTTGAGCTGTTTTTCTGTTCCATCGGAAAGCCGCAGAGTGACAAGTGTATCTTCAATCCGGTATTCTCCGTCCGACGCGCAGCAGATTACTTCACCTTCCACATCCGGCGGAACCATGCATTTGTGTACGATCGCACTGGTCTCCGGAACCTCCGCTATAATATCTCCGCCATGAAGGTAATCTCCTTTGGCCACGGTGATGTGGGTATCCCATAATTTGTCGCGGTCAAGCGAATCAACGCTGACGCCGCGGGTGATAAATGCACCGCCGCCCACATTTGCGATCTGCTCAAGCGGGCGTTCGATTCCGTCAAAAATATTGTTCAGGATTCCAGGTGCCAGAGTTACAGATACCGGACTTCCGGAAGCCTCTACGATTTCTCCCGGTTTCAGCCCGGAAGTCTCTTCATAGACCTGAACAGTCGTGATGTCTTTGTCCAGGGAAATGACTTCGCCAACCAGCTTTTCCTTTCCCACATAGACCATTTCCGACATCATGAATCCGGTGTCACCCTTCAGATAGATGACCGGACCGTTTATTCCATAAATAGTTGCTGTCTTATTCAATTCCTGCACCTCCTGCTGCAAAACTGAACTGATGATATTCGTAATCGACTGCAGTCTGGAAGCTGTGATCGATCAGAATATTACGGCCTCGGATTACAGCACGCATACCGCCCATAAAATCATATTCACTGATGGTGATCGTCATGCCGGTACGTTTTTCCAGTTCTGTCTGTTTCTCCTTATCAGAAGGAGAAATATAAATGGTCATCTCCTCGCCATCTGCAAAGCGTGCGGCTTCGCGGATTTTGCTGCAGAGATAGTCCAGATATTCGTCTGTTTTTGTAAAGTCAGAAAGAAGCTCCTTTACTTCATCAAACAGCCTGACTTTTAATTCATTCTGTGTTTGGCCAAGAGCACGTTTCAGTTCGGTTTCGGCTTTTGCCGCAGCTTGATTTACCTGCCTTCTGGCTCTTAAGGTCTCGGATTTGATGCGGACCTCAGACTGGTCAGCTGCTTCTTTTTTATGTTTTTCAAATAAAGATTCAAGCGCTTTTTTGTGATTGTCAATGATCGCATTTCCTTCAGAACGGGCTTCAGTCATGACCGTTTCCTGTAAATGCGCTATTTTCTCTTCAAGCGTCATTGTCTCACCTTCTATGCCTTTCTAGTTAAAGTTTCAGTCCAATCGCTTCATTGACGTATGAGGTAATGAAATCCTTTTTACGTCCTGTTCCGTGTCTGTCCGGAATTTCGATCAGAAGAGGCAGCTTTCTTTTTAACTTGATCTCATCGATGAGATCCGGAAATTCTCTTCCAAAGCGTTCCGTCAGAAGAATGATACCGATCGACTTGTCGTTCATGGCAGTTTCCAGCGCATCACGCAGCTCCTGCTTTTCATGAACTACGACACCGTCCACGCCGGCAAGCCGCATTCCGGTATAAGTATCCACGTTGTCACTGATCAGATACATCTTCATGATTACAGTCTGCTGATGATCATGAAGGAGATGATAAGACCGTACAGGCATACACCTTCTGCAAGACCTACGAAGATAAGGGATTTACCAAGGACGCTGGAATCCTCGCTGATAGCTCCAAGAGCTGCGCTTGCTGCACTTGCTACGGCAATACCGCCACCGATGCAGGAAAGACCGGTAACAAGAGCTGCTGCAATGTAACCAAGACCGGTTGCAAGGCCTGCGCCTGAGGCTGCGGTGTCTGCTGCATGTACCGGTACACTTCCAAAGAGCATGATTCCGGCTACAAGGAAGGTTCCAAAGTAAGAAAGAACATTGAAGGCAAGTGCACATTTATAACGTCCTTTATTTTTTTCTCCGAGCAGGTAATATCCGAATGGAATGAAAATGCTTAAAACCAGTGCGGCAATGAGAATAAGTTTAGTTGCTAAAGTCATGATAATTTCCTCCTAAAATGAAAAACTAATTTTTTGCAGTACCTGTATAAGGTTTAAATTCGCGGCCACTGCCTTTGTAGAAGCGGCTGAACATCTCGTAATAGACAAGTCTCAGAACCTGGATTCCAACGATCAGTCCTTCGAATCCACATACAAACAGGTTGCCGAGTACGATCACTACCCAGTTAATATGCCCGCTTTCGGCACCGGCAAGCATCAGTACAACCTCCATGATGGAAGCGTGGCTGACTGCGAATGCACCGATACGGATAAAGGAAAGCGTATTTGAAAAATAGCTGAGCAGGGTTTCAAATAATTCAAAGAATGCCTGGGTGACAAACATTGCTTTGCTTTGTTCCATTTTTTCGGTTTTCTTTTTGATCTTGTTCGTCAGCGGCTCTTTCAGTGCGATCAGAAGAAGCGGTACTCCGAACATCACTGCAAGAACGATTCCACCCGGCAGAGAGTGACCTGTCATGAAAAGAACGATGCAGGTAACTGCTGCCCCGTAGAATATCAGCCCTGCCACGCCGTTTGCATCAAACCAGGTTGCTTCGGTATCTTTGGCACGGATGCCGTTGATAATATGGAAGATCATAGAAATCAGGATGATTCCCATACCAAAAGCAATCGATACGATAAATACGGTATTCAGTTTTCCGATAAACGGTAAGGTGGTCATATGATTGATCGGTCGGATCCATTTGGCTTCTATAATGTCTTCAAATCCAAACACACTTCCAAACATAAATCCAAAGAAGGTGGAGAAGATTCCGGCAAGTGATACGATTCCGGCAAGGTTCATTTTCTTTGTGAAATACAGGATCGCACCGCCGATAAAGAGCAGCAGCCCCTGACCGACATCCCCGAACATGGCGCCGAAGATAAAGCTGTACATGATACCTACAAAAATGGTCGGATCCATCTCACCGCTCTTGGGAAGTCCGTACATCTTGATGAACATTTCAAATGGTTTGAAAAGCTTTGGATTCTCAAGCTTGGTAGGAGGTTCTCCAAAATACTGTTCCCGGTCCTCTTCTACTACGATATAAACCTTGTCATCTCCCTGTGCCTCTTTGATAAATGCATTTGCATCTTCTTCGGACATCCAGCCGCAGAGGATGTAGTATTCTTCCTGCTCGTCTGTCTCGGTCCGTGCCGCAAATTTCCGAATATCAAAGTTATCGGAAAAACGTTCCAGCTGAATTCTTGCACCGAGTAGTCTGGAAGCGTTCTTGCGGAACATCTCCTGACGTTTATCCTTCACTGCCTGGATTTCATCGGTCAGATTCTGGACTTCTTTATCCAGGCTCCGGTAAGCTTCCAGCGGGGTTCCGCCAAAGTCTTCCAGCAGATCGACTTTTTCAAAGTGGAGAGACCGCATGATCGAATCGACCTTTCCTGCATCAGCATCCGATACAAAATAAACGCCATAGACATAAGAGGCATCTCTGGAGCCTTCCAGAAATAATGCATCAATGTCTTCAAGAAGCGCTTTTTCCAGCCGGTGATAATAATCCACATTGATTTTTCCAAATCTTGTGCGGATGTATTTGTACTGCATGATCTCATGCAGGTCAAAATCCAGAGAAGTAAAAGGTTCCAGGACTTTCATACGTGCCTGGATATTCTCTCTCTTTTTTTTCAGTTCTTCTTTTTGCTGCTGCAGATCCATGTAGTCATGATTGATAGAACGAATCATCTCAAGGATCTCGTCTTCGCTCTGATCAAAGGATGGCTCTGCTGGCATGTCTTTCATATATCCCAGAAACTGTGTCACTTTTGCGAGTGGATCACGGTAAGGGTTCATTTCCAGAAATGGCATCAGATTATCTACTGTCTTGAGCTCCGTGAGTGCATTTTCAAGCTGCATCTCATATTTGGAAAGATACCGGTTTGTCATGCGGTCGATGTCGGCGCGTGGTCCGGTAATGCTCAGGAACTTCATCTTAACAATCATTTCGCTGTTCCTCCTATATAAGTTAATGTCTCACGTGCAGGAAGTCCGTAGCGAACACATTCGAGCACAGTTGTAAGCTTATCAAGCTCCTCCTCTTTCAGAAAAAGATAGGTATTCACGGTTGCGATGGAATAAGGGTTACTTCTTCTGTCTGCCAGGTAGAGACGGTACAGGCAGTCTTTGTAAATCGTCTCGATGGACGCTGGTGTCTGAGTATCGGTGTGACGCAGATAAGGCGTTCTGGTAACCAGCTTTAAAAATTCATCGACAGACGGTGCTTCTACAAGATCCTTCAGCTGATCTACATGAATCCGGTAGTGTATCGGGATCAGCAGTGTGGAAATATCCGGCGGAAGCATGTTGTAATATTTTTTTGCACGGTAGATCCACTGCAGGTTCAGCAGGTCGATCTTTGCTCCGGCATCTCTGGTGAAAATTTCCAGTTCCTTATGCTTCAGAATCTTTTTGCGTTTCTTCCACATGGTTGTAAAATAGTACAGATTCAGTGCCAGATCGTAATCAAAAAGGGTAGGGTTCTCCGCATTTTCCAGACGTTTTAACGGCGCATAGTATTCTGTGCCCTTTAAATTTTCCACCAGCTCACCGATATTCCCCGAAGTGATCAGTTTATCGATGGAGAGATCCGAATATTTGTCGAAGAATATTTTCTTATGATCCAGATCAAAAGGCTTCTGATAGTGGTTGAATACAATACGCAGACAATAGTTGATCAGATTCATCTCGTAGCGCTTCAGATAAAGCTCCAGGAATTTTTTCTGATCCATTCCGGAAAAACGGTACAGGCGTGTATAATCACTGTAAAGTGACTGCACAAGAAGCTTCTCGATCTCACCACGGTGAAGACGGTTCTCGTCCATATCTGCAAGGACATTCCGATATCCGGGATGTTCTTTGAGATAAGCAGCAACTTCGGTTACTGTATGAAATGCGGCGATGTTCCGGAAATCTTCATCAGTGAGCAGTTTCGCCTGCATGGCGCGTACTTTTGTTACGATGCCACTGTATGCAAGTAAATTTCCCATATGCTATCCCTCTATGATACGTCTGACAATTTTCTCGGCATATGCCGTATGCTTCTCTTCAAAATCTTTTTTAAGTTCTTCGATCGCTGTCTGGTTCTTACGGTTCTGCCTTGCAAGAATCTCATCCATCTGACGGTTTAATCCTTTGTGGATATCGTTCAGCTCCTTTTTGGTGTGATCTTCAAGTTGTTTGTCGAACTGATTGCGTTCATTTTGAATGCGTTCTTCCAGTTCTGATTTCTCCAGTTCCGCGTGTTCCACAACAGCTTCGGCTGCGTGTTCGATTTCGGAGAGCTTTTTAACAATATGATCCATTGTCCGACTCCTTTCTTAGAAATTATTTATACATTTTTAATAATGCATACATATTCTACTACTTTAAATTAGAAAAATCTACTAAATAATAAGAGAATATCATAAGAATATTTTATACAAAACTTATAAAATATATTTTTGGGTTTTCAAATATTTCAGAATAGTATAAAATAAATAAGGTTATACATATTTTCACTAAAGGAAGAGAAAGATATATGAGGTTAAGAAATGTACCGGGAGCAGATGCTTATCTGACAGCTCATCCCCTTGTAATTAAAAATGAGACCAGATATCGCGGCACCTGGAAAGAGACTTTTCAGAATCCGGAGAATCCGATCCATATTGAGATCGGGATGGGAAAAGGACAGTTTCTTCTGACACTTGCAAAGGAGAATCCATCCATCAACTATATCGGTATCGAACGTTATTCAAGCGTACTGCTTCGGGCGCTGGAACGCTTTGACAATGACGAGGAATACAAGGATGTCAACAATATTCGTTTTATCTGTATGGATGCGACAAATCTGCCGGAGGTTTTTGCTGTCGGAGAGATTGACAAGATTTATCTGAATTTTTCAGATCCGTGGCCGAAAGCACGTCATGCAAAGCGCAGACTTACTTCCAAGCAGTTTTTTGAGCGGTATGACAAGATCCTTGCCTTTGACGGAGTCGTTGAATTTAAGACAGACAACAGAGAGCTGTTTGACTTTTCACTGGAGCAGGTGGAGTTGGCAGGCTGGGTACTTCTGGCGAAGACCTATGATCTTCACAATGATCCGACACTCAGCAGAGGGAATGTTATGACTGAGTACGAGGAGAAATTTTCCGGGCAGGGACATCCGATCCATAAACTGATCGCAATGCGCCAGTAAGACAATTGAATAAAATGCAACAGGCAGATCATAAAGGCGCTGAGTGCGTAAGATGATCCCTGGCAATATAAGAGACAGCAGATACGGAGCAATCCGCACATCGGCTGTCTTTTTGCATATATTGTAGAAAGAGGAAATCAGGAAGGAACAGATATGCGGAAAAAGCATCATTTTCAGAATTGTATGCGGGGGTTTTGCTATAAGAATCCAAGATTTAATAAAAAGCTGATCTGTTTCAGAAATTCTTTTCAGGAAGTCTATAAAATCTTAAACCCGAAATGTGGATGCCACTAAATCCAGTCCTTTTTACATAGCCTGAGATGGCAGAAATGAGGAAAGTGTATGGGTATCGCATTGATCACGAAGGATTATGAAAATACAGTCGGAAAGCAGAGGATGCCGGTAATTGTGGAGTTTTACGCATCATGGTGTCCAAAGTGCGGAATGATGTATCCTGTTGTGGAAAGGATTGCCAGCCGGTATCAGGGAAAATGGATTTTTTATAAGATTGATATTGATATATCGAAAGAGATTGCAGAGTATATAGGCATTGAGATCGTACCGACGTTTGTGGTGTACAGAGATGGAAAAATCTGTGGATATACAACCGGAGTTCTTCCAGAAGAAACTCTGGAAGAACGAATCCGGGAAATGTTAAGAAAATAATTGGTGGAATCAATTATTCGTATGATGAATATTTTGCGCAGATTGCATTGACTTGCTATGTTAAAATTCGAATACAGCAACACCGTATGGCGGAAGATCGTAACCAAATGAATATGGTCTTCCATCACATTCCTGTTTCTTTGCTTTATATACTGCCGGGCGGGCTTTTCCGCTTCCGCCATACTGCAATTCATCACTGTTTAGTACCAGGCGGTACTGTTTGCCGCGTGGTACGCCGACACGGTACTCCGGTCGTTCGATCGGTGTGAAGTTACATACGAATAAAAGGTTCTTTTTTGCGCCCTTTGAATGACGGATGAAGCTGTAAATACTTCGTGAGCTGTCATCTGCATTGACCCACTCAAAGCCTTCCATGCAGGTATCCTGTTCATACATGGCTTTGTTGTGTGTGTAAAGATGCAGCAGGTCACGGTAGAAATTCTGGAGTGCCTGATGCTCCGGCTCTGCAAGGAGATACCAGTCAAGCTCACGCGCCTCGCTCCACTCGCGGAGCTGTCCGAAATCCTGTCCCATGAAGAGAAGTTTCTTTCCAGGATGTCCCATCATGAAAGCATATCCGACTTTCAGGTTGGCGAATTTCTCAAATCCAAGACCAGGCATCTTATTGAGCATAGAACATTTTAGATGTACCACTTCATCATGTGATAATACAAGAATATAATTCTCGCTGTATGCATAGGTTAAGGCAAATGTCATACCGTAGTGGTCGCCTTTGCGGAAATATGGATCCAGCTTCATGTATTCGGTAAAGTCATGCATCCATCCCATGTTCCACTTCAGGCTGAATCCAAGACCATCATCTTCCGGTTTGCCTGTTACTTTTGGCCATGCAGTGGATTCTTCTGCGATCATCAGTGCGCCAGGGTTACGTCCGGTAGTAACGGAATTCAGATGCTTGAAAAATTCGATTGCTTCCAGATTCTCATTGCTGCCGTATTTGTTGGCGATCCACTGACCGTCTTCTTTACCGTAATCAAGATACAGCATGGAAGCAACAGCATCTACGCGGAGACCATCGATGTGATAATGTTCGATCCAGAACAGTGCGTTGGCGATCAGGAAGTTCTTAACTTCTGCTTTACCATAATCGAAGATCTTGGTTCCCCAGTCCGGATGTTCCCCTTTCTTAGGATCTGCATATTCAAAGGTAGCTGTGCCGTCAAAATCAGCGAGTCCGTGTGCATCGCGTGGAAAATGTGCCGGTACCCAGTCAAGGATTACGCCAATCTTATTCTTATGGAAATAATTGATCATATATGCGAAATCTTCCGGCGTACCATAACGGGAGGTCGGAGCATAATATCCGGTCACCTGATATCCCCAGGAGCCGTCAAATGGGTATTCTGAAATTCCCATCAGTTCGATATGAGTATACCCCATCTTTTTTATGTAGTCTGTAGCTGCATGCGCAAATTCACGGTAGCTGTAGAACCCATCATCTTCACGTCCCGGATGGCGCATCCAGGAACCGATATGTGCTTCATAAATGGAAATCGGTGAGGAATGGAAATCCCATTCTGCCCGGTGCTTCATCCAGACACTGTCACTCCATTTTAAATGGGAGATATCAGCAATCCTTGAGGCAGTTCCCGGTCTCAACTCTGCACTGTTCGCAAATGGATCAGCTTTGTAAAGCTTATCTCCGGTCTGTGTCTCGATACAGTACTTGTAAAGCTGTCCGAGCTGTGCTTCCGGAACAAATGCGGTATAGATTCCAAGTGGTTCCTGACGCTTCATAACGTTTGCATCTTCACTCCAGCCGTTGAATTCACCGATTACGGAAACTGATCTGGCATGTGGAGCCCATACTGCGAAATATACGCCGGATTTTTTGCCATCTTTTACAAAATGTGCACCCATTTTTTTATAGATTTCATAATGGGTTCCCTGTCCGAATAAATATTGATCTAATTCGCCGATTCTATAATCAGCGGGTTTATCTGTTGTTACAGTTTTTACAGACTTTTTAGCTGTAGACTTTTTAGCAGCAGTTTTAGCAGCTGCCGGTTTTTTTACAGTAGATTTTTTTACGGCCGTCTTGTGGGTCGTGTTGGTCTGTTGTGCTGTTGTTTTTTTTACTGCCATCCCATTCACCTTCTATCAAAGATATTTAGGAATATTATACTAGAAATAGCGATAAAAAGAAAGAGTTTTGGACAACTTATACACTTCTTATGTAAGATGTCTAAAACTCTTTGTTTATAGTTATCGGTTTGGTCTGCATATACAAAAGAACGCGCCGGAAGCGCGTTCTTTGTAGAAATCTTATGATTTAAAATCATCTTCTTTCAGGATGATGTGGTCTGAATTATCAGTGTTTCTTCCAAATACCCGTTTCACAAGATGTTTTACATTTGCTTTCTGGGAATGTGAAATTGCTTCATCCATGATCTCTTTTACTTCTGCAACAGTAACCGCATGATCTTCTCTCTGCATCATATCAATCCGGCTGTATAATGCAAGGATTCCCATTTCATCGATACGGTATCCGTTTTCCTTAGCATAGGTCTGACCGAATGTAACCAGTTCATCATTGATGAATACCGGAAGCTCCAGTCTGGAAGTAAATTTACGTTTGAATTCGCGATGGGATGCAAACATTCTTTCCAGCGGTTTCTTCTGGTCTTCCAGAAGGAAGAGAAGTTCGCCGGTCTGTTCATCCATCATGTCATTCAGTTCACGGATGGTTCTGTCATTCATCTTGGAAGCTTTTTCGATGATCAGTGCGCCACCGTTCAGCTTATCGATGATACTTCCGATGTCCTTTTTGTTCAGAGAATCACCGGTTACGATTGCAACTTTACCCTGTTTGAGTCTGCGCTGTTTCTGGATTGCTTTTACAATATCAACTGCGAGGACTGTTTTTCCGCTTCCCTTGCGGCCAAGGATCAGGATGTTGCCTGTGCGGGAAGTTCCATAACGGTTACGGCAACGTTTGTCGTTATCAAGGATTTCAACAAGCTGTTCACTGACACCACGGATCGGTACAAAGTAAGAGAACAGCTGTTTCTGCTCTTCAGTAAGTCCAAGCTTCAGTCCAATCTCACTTGTTGCACTCAGATCGTAACGACCCTGTACAACGAATCCGGTATCGAATTTACCCATGCGTTCGGTGATTTCATCTTCTGACGGTTCTTCGATTTCAAGAACTTCGTCAATATCAGGAGTTGGCGCTGATTTTGAAGTTTCTTTCTTTGGCTCAGGAGCCGGTTTCTCGTCAAATTCAAGATCAAGATAATCATCACTGCTATCTAATTCTTCTTCATCTTCAAAGGAATCAAGGTCTGCAAAATCACCATCATCTTCGTCAGAATCATGATCATCGATATCGAGAGCAGATTCTTTTTCAAAATCAAAATCCTCTTTATGATCTTCATCTAATTCATCATCAATCTGGTAGTCATCTTCGTCTTCATCCTCGTATTCTTCCTCATCGTCATACTCGGAATCATCCTCATCTTCGTATTCTTCGTCGTCATCATACTCGGAATCATCTTCATCCTCGTATTCCTCGTCGTCGTCATACTCGGAATCATCTTCATCTTCGTATTCCTCGTCGTCATCATACTCGGAATCATCTTCATCTTCGTATTCCTCGTCGTCGTCATACTCGGAATCATCTTCATCCTCGTATTCCTCGTCGTCGTCATACCCGGAATCATCTTCATCCTCGTATTCCTCGTCGTCGTCATACTCGGAATCGTCTTCATCCTCGTATTCCTCGTCGTCATCATACTCGGAATCATCCTCATCCTCGTATTCAGCTTCTTCATCGTAAACCGCATCCGATTCATCATCTTCTTCGGAGTCAACGATTTCTTCAAAATCATTTTCTTCCGGATCTTCTTCGTCAGTGTCTGAAGCTTCTTTGGATGAATCTTCCGGGCTTTCAGTCGCTTCATCTTCTTCATCATCAACGAAATCTTCAGCATCTTCATCGGTGATTTCAGGCTCTTCACCATTTTCAAGCTGTTCCATCAGTTTGCGGATATCATCAGAAAGGATTGGTTTTGTAGCTCCAAGAACTTCCTCTTCTTCTTTCTTCTTCTCGCGCAGGGCTTTTTCTTTCTCAGCTTCCTCCTGGCTCTTTTCAAGAATCTTTGCATTTTCACGCTGGGTTGCTTCCCAGTTGGCAAGAATTTCTTCAATCTTCATCTTACCGGTCATCTGTGAATCGTCTGAAGCAGATTCAGGAGCAACTGCACCACTTGCAACGGCAACACCGGCTTTCAGGGCATCTGAAAGGGAAGCACCGGAAATGGTTGTGGAAATATCGGAAGTGCTTCGAATCCGGGTTTTTGGCTGTGACTCAGCTTCTGGTTCGGAAGCATGTGTCCGGGCCATTGGCTCTGGAAGATCCGGAAGATCAATACTGTCTGTGACATGTACATCTTTGCGGACCTTGTCTGCAATTCGTGGATTCGGTTCCGGACGTCCTTTGGATTTTCGGAAGGAAGGTTTTCTCTTGGAAGAATCCTTACGGCCGATACCATCATTTCGATGATCGTATTTTTCCTGCTGAAGTGGAGTCAGCGGTTTGTATTTCATTTTAAGTTCCATTGCCTGGTATACATAAGTACCTTCGCTGAACCAGAGAATCAGATCATCACATTCATCAAGACATTCGGAAGTCATACCAGCTTCAGCGTATAATCTGGCAAGTTCATATGCCCATTTTTCAACGTATTCAGAATGCTTGAAATCTTCAAGAGCTTCAATCTGTTCTTTGACTGGCGCTTTCTGTGCTTTTAAGATCTTATACCGGAGAATGTACTGGTTTGGATCTTTCGGAGCAAGCTTGACAAATTCTTCGTAGCAATCAGCTGCTTCATCGAAATGTCCCAGCTTCAGAGAAATAATTCCCAGGCGGTATACAACCTTTCTGCTGGAAGGTGCTTTATCATACGCAATAAATAAGGTATCACGTGCTTTACCAAGTTCCCCCGCATTTTCATAGATTTCGCTTACGGTAGAGAGCATGGCGGTATTTTTTACTTTACGCCAGTCGATCGTATCTGCAATCGACATCGCTTTCTGGTAAGACTTCTGTTCGGCATACGCAAGCATCTGCTCTGTCTTTGCGCGATATTCATATTTATCCAACGTTTCTCACCTCATATGATTATTATTAATTATTTTACTTTTCCTCAGTAAGTTTGACTTTTGTACCAGAAACGGAAAACAAAAGTCTTATAATTTTACTTACTAAGTGTATCATAGAGCGTTGTCAATGTCAAAAATTACGGCTGATATTTTTCAGAAATGTTAAAAAAATATTACAAAAAATTCACAAATTGGGAGCTGGTAACAGAAAAAAAGGAGACAGCCATCTTTTGAATGGCTGTCTCGGAATATTCAATTGTAATTTTTATTTTTATATCGGAGGAATTAAGTAATTCTTATTCCTGTAAGTTCTTTGAGCATTTCATATGATATTCAGATTTTATAAAATTTATAAAAATGAAATCATATGAATCGATTTTGATCAATTCTGATCGTTCGTTATTTTATATAATCAGGTAATCCAATTTTGGTATTTATCAGCTTTCTCGTCACTGTTAAATTTACTTATCAATGAATGTTTCTTTACACATTTTCTGATCTTGAATTACTGTGGTATTTACTTCAATATGTCAACAAATGCTGAATCTTTTTATATCTTATAATCGCTTCCGGTTTATCTACTACTCCGACCTTTTTTATCATTAACTTTTCTCTTACCGGATTATAATCTATGGTTAAGGCTCATCTCACAGGAATTTACATTTGCCATACCATTAACATATTGAGTTTTAGATGATGAAATATCCAACGGTCAAAGCCTCCTTCCTTTCGTTCTCGTTCCAAAATTTTATCCGGATATTCTTTTTCTCTTATACTTTTTTCTGTTCAGAAGTCAGATATCAATTTTCTCTTATTATTATAAATTATCAATTTTAAAAATTGTTCTCTACACACTCCACTTACAAAACGCTCATAACTAAAATGTGTAGTTGCTTTTTTAAAACTTTCTAACCTTCAAATAACAATTATTCTTGTTACCCTTTTCTGATCTGGTTCTTCATCTTATACTCTTGGCGAGTATATATGAAACTATGTAACAGATTAAAAAATATCTTTTTGAAATTCCCTTTCTCGTCAGGAACTTCTTTTCTTTTGGATTGACTTAATAATAACACCCAAATACTTATTTGTCAATATAATTTTGAAATAATTTTGGTAAAATTAGAAAGAATTGAAATTGTAATATATATATCAGAAAATTCAAACAATTATAAATACGATTAGAAATAGTTATAGCCATTTGCAATATATTCGGGGTTTTGCTATTGTTTCCGTCCATAAATGCATGATACACTAAAAAATAGATGAAAAATACAGGCTATGGCATTGGGATAAAGAAAGGAGACCTACAGATATGGGAGGATTTTTTGGCGTTGCATCAAAAGAAGCATGTAATCTGGATCTTTTTTATGGAACAGATTATCATTCGCATCTTGGAACCCGCCGCGGAGGTATGGCTACTTACGGAAGTGATGGCTGGAAGAGAGCGATTCATAATATTGAAAATTCGCCGTTCCGTACAAAATTTGAAAAAGATGTTGATACAATGAAGGGAAATATTGGAATTGGATGTATTTCAGATTATGATCCACAGCCAATTCTGATCCAGTCGCATCTGGGGTGCTTTGGAATTACGACAGTAGGTAAGATCAATAATGCGGATCAGCTGATTCGGAATCTTTATGAAAATGGACATACACATTTTCAGTCTATGACCAATGGACAGATCAATTCTACAGAGCTGGTTGCGGCATTGATCTGTAAAAAGGATTCGTTTGTTGAGGGAATCCGTTATGTGCAGTCAGTAGTTGAAGGCTCGATGACGCTTCTGCTTCTGACAGAGAATGGAATTTATGCAGCCAGAGACCTTCTCGGACGTACACCGGTTGTGATCGGAAAGAAAGAGAATGCATACTGCGTTTCCTTTGAAAGCTTTGCATATATCAACCTTGGATACACAGATTACAAAGAGCTGGGACCTGGGGAAATCGTCTACGTGACACCGGAATCTGTGGAGACTGTAAGTCCTGCATGTGAAAAGATGAGAATCTGTTCGTTCCTGTGGGTATACTATGGATATCCTACTTCTTCTTATGAAGGGGTTGGTGTAGAAGAAATGCGTTACAACTGTGGAAAGCTTTTAGCACAGAGAGATGACCATTCGATCGACGTGGATATTGTTGCAGGAGTTCCGGATTCGGGTATCGCTCATGCGATAGGCTATGCAAATGAATCAGGTATTCCGTATGCAAGACCATTTATCAAATATACTCCGACCTGGCCAAGATCTTTCATGCCGACAACACAGAGTCAGCGTAATCTGATCGCCAGAATGAAACTGATCCCGGTACATAGTCTGATCGAAGACAGGAGCCTGCTGCTGATCGATGATTCTATCGTGCGTGGCACACAGCTCCGTGAGACGACAGAGTTCCTGTATCAGAGTGGCGCAAAAGAAGTGCATGTCCGCCCGGCATGTCCACCGCTTCTGTACGGATGCAAATATTTGAACTTCTCCCGTTCCAAATCAGACCTGGATCTGATCACAAGAAGGATCATCCGTGAGTGGGAAGGCGACAATGATGTCAATGTACTGGGTGAATATGCGGATCCGAACAGTGACCGGTATGCAGCAATGCTGGAGGAAATCCGCAAGAGACAGAATTTCACTTCACTTCGTTATCACAGACTGGATGATCTGATCAAATCAATCGGGATTGATGCATGCCAGGTATGTACCTACTGCTTTAACGGTGTGGAATAACAGGTAAATGAAAATATAAAACAGGTGTCCACGTAAGTATATCTTAGTGATATATCCCAGTGGGCACCTGTTTTTGTATATACGATTTTGGTGTATAAGGTGATGTGGAATGGTGTACAAAGTATGCGGAGCGGCAGTTCCTTCTGCAAAGCTGCACTATAGCAGCAGATCATCTATCTTCACATAGTCTCCCATCCGGTATGCTTCAATTGCATTTCCATTGATCACATAGAACTTTTCGTTTGCATACACACCGCGGGTTCCAAGGTAAGAATTACCGTTGACTTCCTCCTGCATCTGTACCTGGAAGCCCTGATCTTTATCGTAAGAAAGGATCACATACTGGTTGGCAGATCCGGAAAGCGGAAAGCCGATCAGATTCTTTTCCGGATCAACCAGTGCTGCACGGTAGTCAGAAAAAACATCCGAGTAATAGTACTGATCCAGTGTGTACTTGCTGACTTCCTTCACATCCGAAGGATCACTGATATCAAACATGGAGATCTTTACCCCGTTTGTAATGCCATTTTCATCGGTATCCATACCGATGCCAAGAAGCAGGTTATCACTGTAAAAATGCAGGTATTCCGAAAAGCCGGGAATTTTCAGCTTGCCAAGGATCTTCGGATTCTCCGGATCGGAAAAGTCTACGGAGAATAAAGGATCTGTCTGTTCATAAGTTACAAAGTAACCGGTATCGCCCAAAAATCTTGCGGAATAGACCTGTTCATTTTTGGCAAGATCCTCGATCTTACCGATTGTTTTCAAATCTGCATCCAGCACATAGACTGAATTGGACTGTGAAGAGCTTCCGACATTATGCGTAACCGTTGTCACCAGCCGCAACGTATTGTCATACTCATCAATGCTGAAGGAATCGTTCAGATATCCTTTTACTTTGCCCTGGGCAGAGCCGGAAAGTTTTCCTTTATTGTAAGACAGCTTGCGGAGGATCGTCTGATTCTTTGCCGCAAGATTATCTGCGAGGATACTGCTGTTCGCATACTCGTAAATATAAATGTTGTTCTCACTCACATAGACTTCGCCATTCTCAGACATGACTGCTTTCTGGTCTGCTGCCTTATCCGGACTGGAAGCGGAAACGGAGCTGACAACAAGGTACTGGTCTGCTGCATGGTTCGTTGGGAGATAGATATCCGACTGCTTCAGAAGATTGTCACCAACAAGCGGAACATAGGAAGGATAATCTTTTTTGGTGATCGTATCGTAAATATAATAGTCACTGAATACATACAGGTATCCGTCTTTAAAACGTGAAGTGCGGTAGTAACCACTCTGATCCACGGTTCCGATGGATTTCGGATTGTTGATATCTGTCAGATCGTAAGTCTGGATACGGGTACAGCTGCCGCGGTACAACGTCTTGCTATCAGAATCAACCTGCGTGTTCTGCATGTTGCCAAGGACAAAAAGCTTCTGGTCACTCAGGTAAAATTCGGATGCCTGAAAATTCTCATTCAGCGAAATGCCGGAAACAACCTTCATCTGATCAGACCGGATATCTACAATGGAAATTTCCTGTGAGTTTGCTTTCAGTGTATAAAGATAACTTCCATCCGTTTTTACAATGTCTGCTTCACCGACGCCCTCTGTGCGGATGTTGGTATCGGAAAATGAAGTATCCACAGCACGTGCAGAGGCTGTTGAAGAATCCGAAGAGGAGCTGGAACTATCGGTGCGTGCACCACTGTCGGCTGTTTCAGTTGAATACATGACAATTCCGCTGTCGGTTGAACCGGTAACAGATGAAGAATCCAACTCATCCTGATAAGATTGCAGGTATGTGTAGACTTCATCATAATCGGTTGCCGTCTCTAAAGTATCGGAAGAGGCAAGCTTACCGGAGGATGTACCGATTGAAGAACTGCCTTTTGTGGAAGAAGTGGCTGAGTCTGAAGAAAGATTCTGCTGGCGGATGTGGGCGCCAATGCCGACAACCAGTACCAGTGCGGCAGCGATAAGTCCTCCGCGCATCCGGTGGCCGCGGGAAAATCCATGCTTTTTCGGGATATGTCCGGAAGCCTGAGTGCGGTTATGCTCTTCCAGCATTTTCATAATCTGATCCGGTGCAAGGCTTTCCGGAACAGGAGTTTTTTCCGTAGATTGTTTTATTTTATCCAGTATTTCTTTTTCGTGATCTGTCATATGAAACACCTCCTATTACTCTTTTATCCTACTCTTTCAGAAGCCAGCTCATCTTTTCGAGGGCACGCTTTCTGCGGGAGCGGACTGTATTCGGGTTCATTTTTAGCATTTCTCCGATCTCTTTACTGTTGTAACCGCCATAGACGGATAAGCCGATGATCAGCTGATCGTCTTCATCGAGAATAAGAAAAGCACGCTCGACATCTGTGCGGAGTCCGTCACAGTATGTGGCAGAAGCATGATCTTCTTTCAGCTCGGTCTCGGTCCGTTCATGGCTCTTTAACTTCCGGCGGCACACATTTGCCAGAATCTGAAAGATCCAGGAACGGAATGCTTCTTCTTTGCGTAATTTATGTATATTCTCATAGGCGGAAAGAACGGCTTCACTGACGGCGTCTTCTGCATCCTGCGGATGATGCATCATGCAGAGCGCAAAACGATATAGATCCTGATAAACCGTCTTATATAATTCTTTAAATGCAATTGCATCGATCATAAAGTCCCTCCTCTCAAAATCGGTTCTTTGTATATAAGAGTATAAAAAAGTCGGAAGTGTTGCAAAAAGGGACAGAAAAATTTCCGTCCCTTTGAAATCATATCATTTTCTGAGAAAAATTAACCTTTGTAATAGTTGATCAGACATCCTTTGAGGATGATCTCACGTTCTGCATCCGTCAGATCACCGAGCTTCAGATCGATCTCCTTCAGATCATCGCCTACGACATAAGCCTTGATCGTGGAAGCTTTATCTTCTACTGCTTTGCGGATATCCGGCACGAAGAGATAGTCACCGTTCCTGAAAGAAAGCTTTGTGTGTTCCTCTTCGGTAATAAACGGAAGCATGCCCCAGTTGATCAGGTTCGAGCGGTAACGTTTGGTTGCGTACTCATTCGCGATATTCGCCCAGCCGCCGAGAACCTTCTGGCAGGAAGCAGCCTGCTCACGGGCAGAACCATCACCAGGTTTGACCGCGAAAATGGTACTTCCGACACCGATATTTCCTTTGCCGACTTCCGGATAAGACTTCTGGATTGCTGCCATCACCGGTTTTAATTCATCCAGTACATCCAGTGGACAAGTACCTGCTTCAATCGCTTTCTGGGCTTTCTGGACCTCTTTCGCGCGTCCTACATAGGCAGGATCCTTTCTGGAAAGTGCAAATTCAGCAAGTCCAAGCGGGTTGGAACGATAAGAAGAAGTCTCGCCGGACGGGATCAGTTCGTCTGTCGTTGTAACCGGATCGTGGATCTCAGATACGACCTTCAGGATCAGATTCTCAGGAAGAGCGCTCATTGCCGGCCAGTCTTTGATGTTCGGTCCGAATTTGATCTCAACCGAAGGATCAGCAACGCCGTGGCTGTCAAATACACGGTTGGCGTAAATTCTGGAATCAAAGTGGTAGGTCGGGTTCTTGTATTCAATATCAAAATCTGTTGCCGGAGTAAGGAAACCTTTGTTCGCAGCAGTTGCGGCAATGGAACGTGCATCCATAAGGGCAACAGATGCGATCTGTCCACTCTGCAGCTTGCTTCCTTCACGGTTCGGGAAGTTACGGGTAGAGTGACGGATGGAAAATGCATTGTTTGCCGGGGTATCCCCTGCACCGAAGCACGGTCCGCAGAAGGCTGTCTTCACGATCGTACCGGCTTCCATCAGGTCAGCAACCGCACCATTTTTCACAAGCTCCATGTAGATCGGTGTACTTGCCGGGTAAACACTGAAGGTAAATTCATCTGATCCGATGTATTTGCCACGGATGATGTCTGCGGCAGCACAGATATTTTCAAAACCGCCACCGGCACAGCCTGCGATGATACCCTGATCGACATAAAGCTTACCATTTACGATCTTGTCCTGAAGAGAGTAATCCACAGCACCGTCCAGGCTTACCAGCGCGCGCTGCTCTACATCGTGGAGAACATCTGCAAGGTTGGCATTGACATCCTCGATGGTGTAGACATTGGACGGATGGAACGGCATGGCGATCATAGGCTTGATTTCACTCAAATTGACGTATACAAGACCGTCATAGTAAGCGACTGCGCCAGGCTCCAGTTCCCTGAAGTCATCACTTCTTCCGTGGATATCGTAGAACTCTTTGATCTTGTCATCGGTTCTCCAGATAGAAGAAAGGCAGGTTGTCTCTGTCGTCATAACATCGATTCCGATACGGAAGTCTGCACTTAATTTGCCAACGCCAGGTCCGACAAATTCCATGACCTTGTTATTGACATAGCCATTGCCGAAGGTTGCGCCGATGATCGCAAGGGCAACGTCCTGCGGTCCGACACCTTTCACCGGTTCGCCGTCCAGATAGATTCCGACAACGCCCGGCATCTTGATATCATAAGTCTTGTTCAGAAGCTGTTTTACAAGTTCCGGTCCGCCCTCTCCCATTGCCATGGTACCGAGTGCACCATAACGGGTGTGGCTGTCAGAACCAAGGATCATCTTGCCGCCGCCTGCGAGCATTTCACGGGCAAACTGGTGGATAACGGCCTGATGAGGCGGAACATAGACACCGCCGTACTTCTTCGCACAGGTCAGTCCAAACATGTGGTCATCTTCATTGATCGTACCGCCGACTGCACACAGAGAGTTATGGCAGTTGGTCAGAACATAAGGGATCGGGAATTTCTCCAGTCCGGATGCTCTTGCAGTCTGGATGATTCCGACAAAGGTAATGTCGTGCGAAGTCAGCTTGTCAAATTTGATCTGAAGCTGCTGCATATTACCGGAAGTATTATGCGCACTTAAGATCCCATAAGCCATTGTCTCTTTTGCAGCAGCTTCTTTTGTTGTCTCAATCCCTGTCTTGCTTTTTACGGCAGCAAGTGCATCGGGTGCATCTGCAATTACCTCAGTACCGTGTAAAAGATAGGCACCGCCTTCGTATAATTTCACCATATCATGTCCTCCTATTTTCTGTTTTCTATGAATTTCATGTGGTCTGCGACCATCAGAGCAATCTTAAATGTCAGGGCGTCCTCAAAGACTCTGACATCCAGCCCGGTCTGCTTCTGGATCTTCTCCAGCCGGTAGACGAGCGTATTCCGGTGGACGAAAAGCTGTCTCGCTGTCTCCGAAATATTCAGGCTGTTTTCAAAAAATTTATCAACTGTGGATAAGGTTTCTTCGTCAAACTGATCAACGGTATTTCCGGCAAATACTTCTTCCAGGAACATCTCGCATAAGGAAACGGGAAGCTGGTGGATCAGCCGTCCGATACCGAGTTCGCGGTAGGATAAAATATTGCGTTCCGGATAGAAGATACGTCCCACATCCAGAGCCATGCCAGCTTCTTTGTAAGACTGTGAGACCTCTTTGAGTTCGGGAATGATGGTTCCGAAGGAAAGCCGGACATTGACCATAGCTTCGGTGTTGATCGCATTCACCAGCATATCGGCAGTCGAACGGATCGTATCATAATCATCCGTACTGTCAAGGGACTTGATCAGAATAATATGTCCCTCATCTACGGCAGTAACAAAATCACCGGTTCCCGAGGAATAAATCCCACGGATCATATCCAGGACGATCGTGTCATCCGGATTCTTCGGTTCGATCAGATAGACGACTCTGCGCTGCTCCACTGTAATACCAAGCTTTTTCGCCTGATTGTAGATATCTACGAGAAGCAGGTTATCCAGGAGCAGGTTCTGGATAAAACGGTTACGGTCAAGACGTTCGCTTCCGGATCTTAAAAGGCTCTCCAGCTGGCAGACACTTAAGCGTCCGCTGGTATGCACATCAATCTCATTATTGTGCTCGATCACGAAAATATAAGTCAGTTCATCATCATCATAAACCGGAAACAGGCCATAGCATTCATCCAGGTGCTCCTCCGATACGCCGGTAACCTCCAGCTCTTTTAAAAATGAGCAGACAGCTTTTTTTACTGCAGGCTTCTCCTTACCTACAGCTGCAAGCATCACTCCGTCTGTGTTCCAGATGGAACAGTTACACTCGATGATATCCCCTATTTCATTGATTGTTCTCTGTAAAATCTGGTTGGATAACAATCCATTCACCTCTCCATTCTTTTCAATATATGACAAATGGGAGAATTGTGAAATTCCCCCATCTTCTTCTGACAATACAATCTGATATTATTTTAGCAAATGTTTTACACTTTAGCAAGTTAAAATGAAAAACGTTCTCTCTTATTCGTCTTCGTCATCGCGTCTGTCAAGCATGGCAGCAACGATTTCAAGAATCACAGCAAGACCGATGATAGATGCAGCGGCAATCTTTCCGGCAGTGCCGGTTGCAGCCTGTGCGATACCGCCGACAACCGGAACAGAAAGCTTTACTTTTCCGATGTAGTTGTTGTAAGGGATCGGATTCATATCTTTTTCCTCATTGGCATCCCCTTTGGTGATAAACTGTCCCATCGCCGGGCTGTTGGATACTACACGGTGGGTGATGATCGAGCCGTCTGCATTGTTGCTGTAAAAAGCAATGACATCATCCTTGACGATCGTGTCTGGTTCTTCATACCGGACATAGACCAGGCTTCCCGTCGGGATCGCCGGTTCCATGCTCCCACTGATCACGGTATACATCTGAAAACCAAAAGCTTTCGGAAGCGTCAGCGGAATACAGGCAAGAATCAGTACTGTCAGTAAAACAGTGCCCAGTGCACTGCAAAATGCAGCCACCGGGCTTTTCTTTTTCTTCGTTCTCTTCAAAAAAGACTTCTCCTTTAGTGCCGCGCTTTTTTTATTTTGCACGTTTTTTCAAGAATACGATCAGTCCTGCGAGAGCTGCTACTGCAACAACGATAATAGCGATTCCTGCTGCGATCGGAGTTTTGCTCGTCTTGTCTTTCGCATCGATATTTCCTTTTGGAGTGTCTTCATCATCCAGATCTACCAGAGACTTTGGTGTCTGTTCATCCTCAGATGTTGCAGTATCTTTATCTTTAGCTGTCGTATCCTGAGAATTGTTATCTGTCGTTGTACCATCGGTTGTACCGGTTGTGGTTCCGTCTGTTGTGCCACCGGTAGTTCCGGTTGTAGTGCCACTGGTAGTTCCGGTTGTAGTTCCACCGGTAGTTCCGGCAGTTCCACCGGTTGTGCCGCCTGTCGTGCCACCTGCTGTACCGACATTACCGGTACCTGTGCCAGGAGTTGCTGTACCAGGAACAGTCGTTGTGATGGTGGTTGTTGTTGTAACAACACGGTCTGTAGCACCCGGTTTGTAGGTAAACGTAAATACATTCTCAGATTCATTATCACTCAAAGTCTTCGTAAGTGCAAGAGCATCTGGAATATAATTTTCAATATAACGGTAAGCAACGACCGGTTTATCACCGATATTGCCATAGAATGTCTGACTTTCTGCCAGTGATTTACCGGATGCATCCTGATAATTTACGGTATAGGCAACCATATTGCCTTTGATTCCGTAAGCGACTACATAGTCGGCATCTTTATCAACGGTAAAGGAAGGAGCCGCAAGTGTTTCGTTATTGTCACGTCCGCTGAGACGGATTCCTTTGACATAATACTTGTCGTCTGTTACCTGGATGTCATTCAGATTGAAAGTAACGGTAGAACCGGAAGCAATGTTTGTCTGCTCGATCTTGTTCTGTCCGTTAATTGTTCCTTTGTTACCTGCGGATAATGTTACCTTGTAGGTATACGGTGTAGTATCATCTGCCATAACGCTCATTGTGGATGCACCGAGTGTCATGGATACAGTCAGAAGAGAAACCAGTAATCTTTTCCATTTTTTCATCTGCTTACTCTCCTTTCTGTCTGCGTCTTTTTGTGTTCTTATTGAGTGTGTAGATACCATATGCAAGAAGGATCAGTCCACTGATGAGTGCAAGCACACAGAAGAGAAGAACTCTTGCGGTATCACCGGTCTTAACGGTGTTGGTTGTCTTAACAATCTTATTCTTGGTGATGGTTTTGCCGGCTGAAACCTTTTCTACTGCAAAGTTCATGCGGAGCTTTGCGAGTGTGAGCTGATAACCGTTGCCCTGTGTCTCACCTTCAACACCGACGGTAAGGTGTACCGTTCCGGTATTATTGGAAGCAAGTCTTCCGAGGTAGAAATATTCTTGGGTTGAGCTATCGATCTGCTTCAGACCTTCTCCTGCTTTGGAAGCACCTTCCCCTCCGACAGTTGAGCTGTCATAGAGTACCTTTTCGGCATTGTCACTTCCAACATAGGTCAGCTTGTATTCGTAAGCACCACCTTCTGCGGAAGACTGTGCATCCTCCAGTGTCTGGATCACTTCATTGGTCATGTACCAGTCGGTATCCGTACTGTCGGAGTTCTTAAGCTGAACCTTGAGCTCGATGCTGTCGCCCGGCTGGATATTTGCCAGCTCGTCAGTCACATCGGAGCTTTTAAAATTACTTTCCATCTTGCCGCCGGTGAAATTAACCTGCCATCCGTCGGCTCCCTGATAATCCTTTGCAAATGCAGTTGTGTGTACCCCTGCTGCCATTATCACTGTCATGGCGAGGCACAAAATTTTCTTTTTCATACTCTGTACCTCCCTACTGTAAGCTCATTGTTGTTTCGTCGTCTGATACATTTATGTCCACGCCCCAGGCACTCTTGATCGCGTCCTTTGCGTTGTGTGTCTGAACTGCATCCACCTCTGCGTCAATGTGGAAGGTGTA
>OLPI01000711.1_pt1 | contig 31279 bp, 24 predicted proteins | sample 1672361 | NCBI WGS metagenome assembly OLPI01 (sample SAMEA3136675, study PRJEB25190) | human gut metagenome
CAACTTCGACAAAGCCGGCGCCGCCCAGGTTCTCGGCAGCAAGCTGAGCTAAGCCGTATACCCATCCAACGCAAAGAAGGCCTCCCGCATGGGAGGCCTTCCTGTTTAGACCATCTTTCGGCGCTATTCCCGTTTTCTCGGAAAAAATGCCAATTAAGGACAGAAATGGAACCCCCGGTTCACGCAAGCAGCTCGCGCAGGGCCTCCTCGAAGCTTGAATGCGAGGCGGCAGCGAGCAAAGCGTCCTTTTCGTTGCGGGAAAGTTGCTTGAAGGCGTATTCCGCGTGCATGGCATCGTGTTTGGTAGCGAACTCGGCATAGGCGAGCAGGCTCACGGGCAACCGCGCACGGGTGTACTTCGCGCCCTTGCCGGCGTTGTGCACTGCCAGCCGCGCCTGCACATCCACGGCATAGCCCGTGTACAGTGACCCATCGGCGCATTCCAACACATACATGTAGTGTTTCCCAGTCATACGCCGCCCCTTCTCCAGCCCCGCCCTATCACGACGCTTCTTCCGAGACACTCGCTTCTTCCATTCCAAGGAGGCAGCGAGCATGGTCAGTGAGGGCAAACTCGGCAGGGCGCGCCCGCGCCTTCCAAACCAAGTCCTTCGCCTCGAGCGAGGACAGGTGCTTGCGCGTCATCTGTTTTCCCAGCCTAATGTTCGCGGCCAGTTCCTCCGTGGTCGCCGTTCCGTACATACCGAAAAGCTCGAATTGGGCAAGTACGAACATAATGGATCCCTCTTTGTCGCTCAGATCTTGCTCCTCCATGAAGGCATCCATTCGAGCGCTGATCGACCCAAACGCCTCCTTGCTCTTTGAAAGCCTTTCAAGGATATTGACCTGGGCAATGCGGACCAGCGTCAACATGTCGTAAATGAAAAAGGTCATCTCGGCTCTATTGAGCGCATTCTCGACGCTGGAAAACGCCCGATAATAAATGCTGCGGTTTTCGGCAATTGCTCGCGACAACGACAGAACCGTGGGAACAGACAGCGCTTCCGACAGGAATAACGCCAGTAAATAGCGGCCCGTCCTCCCGTTCCCGTCATAGAACGGGTGGGCGTATTCGAAGAGATAGTGCGAGGCCAAGGCGCTTATCATCTCCGGCATGTCATCACGTTGCACCGTTTGCAGCATCGTCTCGACGACCTCGATGATCTTGTCTTCGGGCTCCACTCCCTTATGAACGACTTTCACTCCACCAGCAGTAATGTCAACTCCTTCGGCGCGGAAGATCTTTCCATCGGGAAGCTTGGAATCCGGCAGCTCCCCGTCCATGATCTTGTCGTAAATCGTCCTTATCTCTTGAGGAGTCTTCGGCATCTCATGTTCTGACTTGCCAAGCTCAAGATACAGCTGAGCCAACTCCTTGAAACGGCGAAATCCTCCCTCTTGCACTGCGCGCGAATCCAGAGCTTCCTTCACTTGGGCTCGCGTGCTGAACTTCTTCGATAGCGTTTGAATTCACAACTTCGTCAAACACAAGACCACGCACGAGCGCCATTTGCGCAATGGGGGGAATCGATCGCATGAGCGACGATACTTTTCGTTCCGTGCGTAGAATCTGCTCGTAAAGGACAAAGAGTTCGCGGGGCATGGCGATAAACAGAACTCCATCGGGCGTCTCAAGGCCTAAATCAAATGAAGACGGCATCGTGCGACGATAGCGGGCCTGCTCATCAAGCTCAGTGAAACGGTCGGTCGAAGCACTCTTATAAAAGGCCCTCGAGAGCTCCTGATAATCCATGCTATCCCCTTATATATTTTCGTTTCCGAAATTGCCACGCTAATTATACTATTTTAGGAAAAATACAATTAGTACAATGCCAATAGATGCTTTGAAACCACTTTCGAAGGGAAAATAGCATTTCTAGTAATAGCGGTAGTACGCGGCGCAGCTGCCCTCGCTGGAAACCATGCAGGGGCCAACCGGGTTCTCCGGCGTGCAGATCTTGCGAAACAGTGGGCACTCGCTCGGCGCCATAATGCCGCGGAGCACGTCTCCGCAGCGGCAGCCCTTATGCTCGCGCACCTCTTCCACGTCTGGTTGGAAGCGGCGCATGGCGTCGAAGTCGGCGAACTCCTCGCGGATGCGGTAGCCGCTGCCGGGAATCTCGCCCAAGCCGCGCCAGGTGGCGGAGCAGGTTTCGAAGACCTCGTCGATGGCGGCGAGCGCCACGGGGTTGCCCTCGGGCATGACGCCGCGGGCGTAGGCGATCTCGATCTCGGCGCGCCCTTCGTGCAGCTGGCGCATGATCATGGCGATGCCTTGCAGCACATCAACAGGCTCGAAACCGGTGATCACACCAGGGATGCCATATTGTTCTGCGAGGAATTCATAGGGCTTCGTGCCGATGATCGTGGAAACATGACCGGGCAGGATGAGCGCATCGATCTTCAATTCTGGATCAGAAACGATCACTTCAAGAGCGTTGGGCATGTTCTTGTGCGCGACGAACACCGAGAAGTTCTTCAGGCCGAGCGCTTGAGCGCGCTTGATAGCCATAGCAACGAGGGGCGTGGTGGTCTCGAAGCCAACGCCTACGAACACGATCTCCTTATCGGGGTGCTCTTGAGCGAGCTTGAGCGCATCGAGCGGTGAATAGACGATGTTGATCGAACGGCCTTCGGCCTGTTCCTTGAGCAGGCTTGAGGTGGAACCCGGAACGCGCGTCATATCGCCGAAGGTGGCGATCATCACGTTCGGGATGCGCGCGAGCGCGATAACGGTGTCGATGTCTTCATTGGAGGTCACACAAACTGGACAACCCGGACCAGAAACGAGCTTCGTATCGTTCGGCATCAGATCGCGCAGGCCGTTGCGCGCGATGGCAACCGTGTGCGTTCCGCATACTTCCATGAGCGTTGCCTGTTCAGGTGCCCATGAATCGATCGAGTGGATGAGCCCTTTGGCAAGCGCGGGATCTTTGAACGCAGAGAGATCCATGAACTAGACCCCTTCAAGATCGGCGAGCTCGGGGAAGCTCTTCACCAGATCGAGCGTTTCTTGGGCGAACTGTTCATCGACCACTTCGATGGCGAAACCCGCGTGCACGAGCACATAGCTGCCTACTTCCGCCTGAGGCGTGAGGTCGAGGGAAATCTCGCGCGTTACGCCGAGGATATCGACCGTGGCAAGATTGCCTTCATCGATCTCTTTGACTTGGGCTGGAATCGCTAAACACATGATTATTGACCTCCCTCATTCGAGTGCAATCCTATCACAGCCTGACCGTAGGAGACCGAAGCATCGTTAGGCGGCAGCTCTCGATTGAGGGCGATGGTGAAACCTGCAGCCTGCAGGTCTGAAAGGGCACGTTCGGTCAGGTAGCGGTTCATGAAAACTCCACCTGAAAGCGTGACGATGTTGATGTCGTAGAGTGCGCGAACGGTTTCCGCCGCCGTAAGGATGGCGCGCACCACCGCTTCGTGGAAACGGCGCGCGATGAGGGCCTTGTCGACACCTGCTTGCAGATCATCGAGCAGCGCTTCGAACACGGAGGCAGGATCGAGCAGCAACACGGACGTGTCTTGTGCGGTGCTCTGTTCGGTGGCGGTGTTCTTGATCAGGCCGAACTGGTAGCGCTCGACCGCATCAAGCTCGGCCGTTGGATCCACTGCTTCCTGCGCAAGCGACGAGGTCGTTTTCTCAGCTTCGGCAAGGAGCGTTTTCAGTTCAGCGGCTGCGTCTGGGCCAAGGCCCTTCGTGATCTCCGCCTCGAGCAAGATCGCACCTTCACCTTCGTAGCGCGGCTCGTTGCAGATACCCAAAAGCGCTGAGGCTGCATCGAAGAGGCGTCCCATCGAAGAGGTGAAGGGGGTGTTGATGCCACCCTCGATCATCTTGGTCATGAGCTCGGTCTCTTGTTCCTGGTCGGCGAAGAACGCTTGTGCGAAGGGATGCTCAAGCAGATCGAACGCCCATAACACGCCATAGGCACAGCGATCGGTATGATGGATCGCCTGCGTGCCCCCCGGCAGCGGGAAGTACGCAACGTTGATGAAGCGCTCGAACGTGGTGAGGTTCGAGAGCAGCACTTCGCCACCCCAGATCGCACCATCAACACCGTAGCCCGTGCCGTCGAACGCAATGCCGCAGACCGGGCCTTCGAGCTCGTTCTCGGCCATGGCCGCAACCACATGTGCATGATGATGTTGCACCTCCGTGAGCGGGAGATCGCGTTCGCTTGCTTGCGTGCGTGCCCACTTGCTGAGCACGTATTCGGGATGCAGATCGCACGCGAGCTTGGTGGGCTGCAGGTGGAAGAGCTTCTCGTAGAGATCTTTCGTTTCGAGCCAGTTGTCGAACGAGGCAACATGCTCCATATCGCCCAGATGTTGCGAAACGAACGCCTCTTCGCCGCGCGTGATCGTGAAAGTGTTCTTGAGTTCGGAGCCAACTGCCAACAGCTTGGGAGATTCTTCACCAAGTTCGTGCACTTGAGCAGGCAGCTTCACCGGCGCCGGCGCAAGACCACGGGCGCGGCGAATGACCTGGACCACTGGATCCACCCCAACCGGCTCGAGCACGCGCACCACCGAATCGTCGAAACGCTCGATGATGGCGCGATTGTTCACCAAGAAGGCGTCTGCAATGCCCGCAAGCTGCTCGAATGCTTCGTGTTCCTCGATCACGATCGGGTCGTCGTGCACGTTGCCCGAGGTCATGACGAGTAGGCCATCGAAAGCACGTGCGATCAGATGCTGCAGTGGCGTTGCGGGCAGCATGATACCCAGTTCGGGCAGGTCGCCCGCAAGATCGAGCGGCAACTCAACATCGCTGCGTTTGCGCAACAGCACGATCGGACGTGCGCTCGATTCAAGCTGCATCGCTTCCGCTTCGCTGATGAGCGCATAGGCGCGCGCTTGCTCGGTCGAGTGCGCCATGACCGCGAACGCCTTGCCGTACCGATGCTTTCGTTCGCGCAGAGCGGAGAGCGCTTCAGCGTTGAGCGCATCGCACACCAAGTGATAGCCGCCCAGCCCCTTGACGGCCACGATCTTGCCTGCTTTGAGCAACTTCACGCAATCGTCAACGAATTCATCGGAATCTTCTGAGGTGAACGCCCAATCCAGGCTATCGATCGAAAGCTGTTGGACCTCATTGGGAAGCATGCCTTCCACGTCGATCCAGCCCAAGCGCGGCCCGCAATTGAAACAAGCGTTGGGTTGCGCATGGAAGCGGCGATCCATCGGATCGTCGTATTCTGTTTGGCAAGGTTCGTCCATGGTGAACTCTTTCATAGAAGTATGTTCGCGGTCGTAGGGCAGCTCATCGATGATGGTGAAGCGTGGACCGCAATTCGTGCAGTTGATGAAGGGATAGTGATAGCGGCGATTCTCAGGATCGAAGAGTTCGGCCACGCAAGCATCGCAGGTGGCAAGATCGGGCGAAACGAGCGTGGTCTCGTTCGCTTCGGCATCATCCGAAAAACGGATCTCGAATTCTTCAAAGCCTTCGACGGGCGCTTCGTTGAGCTCAAGCTCTTTCACGTTGGCCGCTTCGGGCGCTTCTTGCACGAGCGCGATCGCAAAGCAGTCGAGATCGTTCTGCGTACCTTCAACGTGGATCACTACCCCATCAAGCGCATTCAACACCCAGCCCGTCAGATGGAACCTCTGTGCGCACCTGAAGACAAAGGGCCGAAAACCGACCCCTTGAACTACTCCTTTGACCGTAATATCGAGCGCTTCTCGCGCAAGGTTTTCTGCCATGCTCACTACTCCGTAACGCGTGCGACCACGTTGCGCAACACCTTCGAAAGGAGGCGCAGCGTAACTGATGAATTGTCGGGAAGATGAATGTAGACACACCGCCTACCACGGGATGAAAGGATGGAGAAATCGCCCATGGCTTGCGCCTTTTCGAGCTCGCCAAGGCTTTGGGCTTTCGCGTTCTCCACTTCGATGTCGCGCGGTTCGTCTGCAGAAAGCACGAGGAACACCCCGTTGTTGCAACCGCCTTTGTGCAGCTGGCCCGTCGAATGCAGATAGCGTGGCCCGATCTCCAAGCAAGATGGGATGCGGCAGCGCTCCGCGATGCTGTGGCGAATCTCTTCCAGAGCCTCGCGGCGACCTTCACCCGTGAAGGGTAAGAAGGCGTTCAAGGAGAAGTAATCGCCCGGCTCGATACTGCGGCAAAGTGCGGTGATCGCGCCCGAAACCGTTTCATCGACGAGCGAGTCTTCCAGCGCTTCGGAAACGTGCACTTCGATCTCGCCAACCGGCACGCCCGCTAGACCGTTCTGAGTGAAGTGAGGCGCTTCGCCCCCCTCTTCTAAGATGCGCAGCACTTCGGTCTTCGCCGCCTGTACGTCAGGCTGATCGAACGGACAGATCTCCATGAGGTAGCCTACCATAGCGATGGCGTATTCCCACATAACGAAGTGCCCGGCAAGATCGATCACATTTTCGACCTTGAAGGTGATGCGCGGGATATCGGGGTTCAAGAACTCGAGCGACTGATAGTAATTCAGGCGTTCGTCGAAGAGGTCGGTCTTAGTCTCATAGATGATCGCCGTACGGTCCTTCGTGTCTTCGGAGAGCGTAAGCGAATCGGTTTCGATGTTGGGAAGGATGCCTTCGCCTTCTTTGCCCAAACTTTCTGCCACCAACTGCTCGATCCAAAGGCCCAGAACACGACCGCGCTTCGGCGAGAGGAACGCGAACTTGTTGCGTCCTTGCACATAGTTTTCGTAGAGGAAGGATGCCAGCACGAGCGCAGGGTTATCCACACTATCGCTACTGCACAGCATCTCGGCACGTGCTGCGCTGCGCATGAGCGCATTGAGGTTGATGCCTGCAAGCGCAGCTGGCAAGAGACCGAACACGGAAAGCGCCGAATAGCGCCCGCCCACGCTGGGCTCGCCCGTGAACACCCGCAGCCAGCCTTCTTCTTTCGCGCGCTTTTCCAGGTCAGAGCCAGGATCGGTGATAGCGACCAGATGGTTGTAGAGCTCTTCTTGCGAGAGCTTTTCGCGCATGATCGCCATGATCGCTTGCATGATGGTGTGCGGCTCGATCGTGCTGCCCGATTTCGAAGAATGGATGATGAGCGTGGTCTTCGGATCGCATTCCGACATGATGGCACGCACGCGCACCGGCGAAACCGAGTCGATGGTCTTGAACGAAATGAGCGAAGAGTCCGCTTTGTTGTATTTTGTGAGCGTCATGGGCGCTTGCGTGGATCCACCCTGCCCCACGAGCACGACCGTTTTCAGACCGCGTGCGATCAAGGAATCAGCGAAGTTCTGAATCTCGGAAAGCGCCAGAGGCGGCTCACTTGCCAGCGTGGTCCAGCCCATGAAATCACGGGCGAAAAGCTGAGCATTTTCGGAGAAGTTGAAAAGGTTGCTGTCCTTGGCGTGAATACGACTCGCAACCTGGTCATCGATGAGCGTTTGCGCCGGAGCACCGGGCGTAGCTGCTTCAAAATTAATCATAGGTTCCTACCCGAACTATCGATGGATCAACCGTTTCGGTTGGTTTGCCTCATTTTACCGAAGTAGCAGCACGGGCGCTACACAATGGCGGCCACGATATCGTCAAGCCACGAAGAATCCACCTGATCGACCTTGCCCGCATCGCACAGCGCGGCAATGGTAGGATTCGTGGGAATCTGAGCGGTCGCGCCGATCTCATATTCTTGCGCGAGCACATCCACCTGGCTTTCGCCGAAGAGATAGTGCTTCTCGTTGCAGTTCGGGCACACGAAATACGCCATGTTCTCGACCAGGCCGAGCACCGGAACCTTCATCGCTTCTGCCATGTTCACTGCTTTTGCCACGATCATGCCCACCAGCTCTTGCGGCGAAGTGACCACGATAATGCCATCGACCGGCAACGATTGAAAGACCGTGAGCGGAACATCGCCCGTTCCTGGAGGCATATCAACGAGCAGATAATCGATATCGCCCCACACCACATCGCTCCAGAATTGCTTGACCACCCCGGCGATCATAGGGCCACGCCAAATGACCGGATCGGTATCGTTTTCGAGCAGCAGGTTGGTAGACATGATCTTCGTACCATCAGCTGCCACCGCAGGCAGCAGACCATCGGGAGAACCCATCGCCTTGTCTTCGATACCGAACATACGAGGGATGGAAGGGCCCGTGATATCGGCATCAAGGATGCCCACGTTCTTTCCCTGCTTCGCGAGCGCCGATGCGATCAGCGAGGTAACGAGCGACTTGCCCACGCCACCCTTGCCACTCACCACGCCGATCACGTTCTTGATGTTCGACTTGGGATTCGGCGCGGCTTGCATGCTCTGTGGCTCGCGACGCTCAGCACACGTCTTTCCGCAGGTCTGACAGTTATCGCTGCATGATTCGCTCATCGCCCAACTCCTTATCGTTCTGCGCTCCTTTATCTCTTGAGCGCGTAGCTTCATCACTTGAACATGCGCCAACGGGTGGCGGCTGTTTTTCAATCGATGCTATAACTTTACCACTGCCCCTTCAAGGCAAGTTCGAGGCTGCTTTCGAATACGTAAACAGAGCTCACCCATAGAAGAAATCCCGCCAACCATTGCTAGCTGGCGGGATCCCTCAGGAGGCTTACTATTCTTGGTTGCGAGAACCTCTTATGCATGTCCCTGGCGGAAACAACGGATCGCATAGACAAGCCCCAGAAGCGAAGCCGTCATAAGAGCAATAAGCCCTGCGATCTTGAGGAAATCTCCCGTCTTCGCCAGGAGACTACCTTCGTCATCTTGGCCTGGTGTCTCGCGGGTTTGCGTCACCAATTGCTCGGCATCGAGCATGGTGTCATAGAGCGAGATGGTCGAGTCTTGCAGCGCCGCATTTGCTAGGCCAGCGCTGTTGTTGCCCGTTCCGCTGATCACACGAACGCTTCCGTACGAGTCGATCGTGAACTCAACATCATCGGCCTTTGCGTAGCCTTCAGGGGCTGCGTTCTCGCGCAGGATGTAGGTGGTATCGACATTCAACACGCCTTCGAGCTTCTGGTTCGCTTTGCCCGAAGTCCAGCGGTTCACCACTTCGCCCGTGCTCTTATTGATGATGGAAAGGTCTGCCCCCTCCACCCATTCATGGGTGCGCGCATCGAGCTTGGCGAACTCCACGAGCGTTGCTTCGTCATACACGCCTTCAGCGAAGATCGTGATGCCTTCTTCAGCAGCAGGAGCTGCGACATCTTCCTCGGCCATCGCCCTGATGCCCTCATCTTCAGACTGAGCTTGCGCGCCCTCTTCGATGTTGACCACCTTATAGCCATCAGCACCTTGTGCCACCTTGAAGTATGGGCTGCGGAACTCGCTTACCGTATGTCCTGCTGGCGCATAGCGCTCTTTGAAGTAGTACGTTGCAGCCGTGTTCAGGCTCAAGTCTTCGAAGGTGATCCAGCCTTCCTTATCGGAGGTTTGCTCGCCGATCAGGATATCGTCCTGCACGCCTTCGTTTACCGCATACAGCCCATACGTTGCACCCTCCAAGCCACGATTGCGGTCGAGTGCGCTGGTCTTTTGGACCTTGAGCGTCATATTCTTGGCCGTGTTGGTCATGGTTGGATGCCAGTTGTCAGAAGCTTCGTAGGTTGGGTCATCCGCTTTGCTCGTGTAGCGGTGATACCCATCGCCATCCACGTAGCCGTAGTACATATCCGTGCACTCGAGCTGGCCTTGCGCGTTGTATTCGATCACCGTGGTGAAGGTGATGATCTGCTTCGAATACTCGACCGAAGGATCGATCGTATCGTTAGCCTCGACCACGCGATAGTGATAGATGCCGGGCTGCGTGTAAGACAGACAGCTGGGGTTCTCCCAGTCGCCGCTCACGTTGTTCGCCGCGTCGAAGTCGACCATGCCGTAGCGGTCATTCGAAGTTTCAGAGATGACCGGGCCTTCCGTCGAGCTCCAGTCGACCGCATCGTCGGTCAAGTTGTCATCCTTATTCAAGTGGATGAGCTTGAAGTTGAACTCATCAGCCTTGAGCGTGCGGCCTTCCAGGTTCTTGACGATCTTCGGGTCGACGAAGCAGACCTCCTCGAGCGGCTCGTTAGAAGCTGCGTTCACTGAATAGCCTGCAACACTCATGGTTTGCGTGATGTCGAAGTTGCTGAACTCAAGCGTTGGGAACGTAGCTCCCTCAGCTTCGCTATAGATCTGCGTGAGTTCGAGCGAGCGTTCGGTACCACCAAACAGTTCTTGTGTTTCCGTCACGCCCTCGGCAAAGTAGGCTTCCGTGATCTTGGAGGTGAGGCTCATGCCGTTGGCTGCTGGCTCGACCGCAACCTTCACCACGTAATAGCGCGGATCAAGCTCGACCCCTTCGATATCTGACCTTGTTTCAGAGAGCACATACCAGTGATCGCGTGCATCCCCAGTCTTCTCTTCGTACGTTATTGTTGGGAAGGTGACCTGCGCTTTATTGCCGGTGAATTCACCATTCACGGCATTTTCTTCGAGCGATTCGGGCAGGACAAGCTTATTGTTCTCAGGACCATCCGCAACCTCGGTCATGCTGAAGTGGAACTTGCCCGCAGCATCATCCGTGCTGGTTGCTCCGTAGTAGTTCTTCTGCGCATTCAGAACGAACTCGCCCTTCGGGTGGAAGATGTTGTTGAACACGATCGCATCTTCCTGTTCGAATGCCGCACTACCACCCTGCTCTTGCTTTTGATACTGCTGATACTGGGTCGATTCGATTGAAGAAGTGTAGATCGTCCAGGCGATCGGCTTGAGCGTGTCTTCGCCTTCTACCGTTTGATCCTTCTTGGTCTTGATCGTTACCTGAACCTTATGCCAGGCCTCATCATAGGTGATATCGTCATTCGCTCCTTTTTCCTCCTTTACATAGAAGGTATAGGTCGTTTGGCTTTCTGTATCTTCGCCTTCAGGATCATTGCGATACTTCGTTGCGTCGATGCGATCATCGTTCGCACTGCTGTTTGCTGCTGTATCGTCAACGAAATTGAATCGGGCTTTGCCTTTATTTTCCCCACTGGTAGCATTCGTTGCTCGACCGATCTGAGTGAGGCTCGCTTCATCGATCGCGCCTTCTTTCGAGAAGATCTGATCTTCGCTCACGCCTTCTTTAGCTTCGAAGAGCGTGAAGGTGAACCCTGCATCGAGTCCTTCATCTTCCAAAAGCGTTTGATCGAGGTCGAGCAAGTTTTGATCATTGCTGCTCTTGAATGACTTTGCAACCTCGATGCTCCACGGGTTCGTTACCGACTTCTTATCTTCGGTCGGCTTCACCTTGTTAACGAACGTGGCACCCTCATCGGTCTTGGTCCAGCTTCCATTCTCTTCCTGAAGGTAGTACCCCACGACCGTTGCTTCATAATTGGTCGTAGTGATCATCCAAGGATCATTGATGCTGGTAGTGATCTCTTTTATGTTCACATCGACCCGATGCACCTTTTCATCGTAGGCGATGTTCTTGTCCTGATCGGCTTCTGCAGGAACGATCTCCTTGATATAGAGCTTTTGAGGGTTGTTCTTGTTTCCGGTCGGATAGCCTTCAAGCTTGAAGATGATCTTCCCTTGCGCATCGTTCGTAGCAGTTACCGCCTGCCCGGCTATCTCGACAGGCTGAGCGCAATCGGCATCCTTGTAGACCCCGAACGCGAACTCTCCACCCTTCAGTTCAGCGAGAGCGCCGTTCATCTTCTTGTATTGCTTGGACAGTTCGATCGCCCACGCATCATTTTCGGAAATATTATTGGGGGGAACTTTACCTATGGTCACTTTGCCATTCAGGCCGATACCGCCACCATGTGTCCAACTGGTATTGTCGACGATCACCACACCATAGCTTGGGCGGGAAGGGGCGTTCGAAGGCATAGCTGCTGTGAGCCCTAACGAAGCATCCTGGACCGCTATTCCTTGGAATTGATCCTTCTTCGAATTGTCATAGAGAGGGATCGTCACATCTTCGCTCGTGCCGTTTTGGTGCGCAAGACGCCCATGCCAGCCGAAGCTTTCATTCGTAGCGTAATTCTGCGACTCGACCGCACTCACATAGGTGCAGTAGTAATCCATTGCTTTATCGGCCGTGAACCCTGCGTCCTTCTTTGCAAGGTAATCGCCCTTTTGGCCTAACTGGTCGAGCCATTTATTGTTGGGCCAGTTCTGGCCAACTGCAGAATTCCCAAAGATCGCGATGGCTGATTCACCACCGAAGTTGCCGATGCCCGTCTTTGCATGAGGGCATCCAGCAACACCGCCGCCAAGACCACGGGCCGTGTTCGCATTGACCAAAACGCTGGTGAGCTCCAGTGAACCTTGCACCTCGACGAAGATTCCACCGCCACCCCAGTCGGTCGTGGTCTGCGAAGTATTGCCGCTGATCAAACCTTTTGTTATCCTGGCATTTTGTCCAGCAATATAGATTCCGCCGCCCTCATGCGCTGCATTGATATCCGTGTGGTGACCTTTATAGTTTCCTCTATTCTCTTTCGGATCTTCTACCACCTCTGCAGCAGCACGCACGGTCGTATTGTTCGACACCGTTCCGCCATTCATGGTGAAAGAGCAGTTTCGATCGATATAGATTCCGCCACCAGCCTGGGCGTTGTTGTTGGTAACGGTCCCGCTGTTGAAGGTAAGCGTTGCGCCCAGCTTGTTGTTATCTCGTTTGACCAAGATACCGCCACCCACATTAGGGTTGCCGTAGAAGATATGGTCATCGTTTATGCCGCTCGTATCGCTCGTGCCCATATCCAGCTTCGACCCTGTTCCGCCTTTTATGGTTGGTCCAGTCTCACCGTTGCCGACAACAAGCTTCGCGCCGCCCGCTACCACGATAACGCTTCCCTGTTTGGTACCTTCGATGGTTCCCGCACCAAGAAGCGTAAGCGTGGTGTTCCGAGGAACATAAATGGTGTTCTTTGAATTGGGCTGGCCTGCTTCGACCTTACCTTTGAGCGTTCCATTAACCGTGAGCGTGTAGGACTTGCCCTCTTCGAGCATGAGGCTTTGCTCTTTGGTGCCGTTTACGGTTGCAGAGAATTCATTCGCTTTGCCAGGGACGGGTGCCCAGAATTCTGCCTGAGCGGAGATGCCTTCATCAGGGTCCGCCTGATCATCCGTGCCCTGCGCAGCAAGCGTATCGCCATTCTCTCCATCGGGCGATGGATTCCCGTCCGTTGTGGCAGGATCTGCAGGAACATCATCGCTGACCTCGGGGAGCTCGGTCTCAAGCGCATCTTCAGGAATGCCGCTGACGGTAAGATCGCTGCCCTCTTCCTGGACCGTAATATCGGTCTTCCCGTCTTCGTCGGTGCCGAATGCCTGGAACGAAGGGGCGAGTGTGACCACAAGTAGGAAGGCCAGTAAGATGCTGAACCAACATTTGAAAGTCTTGTTTTTGAGAATCTTGGTCATCGTGGCCACCTCCTTAAGCATTCATCTTGTCGGTTGCTTTTTTATTGCGGCGGCGTATGAACAGATATGCGCCCACGCCGATAACCGCCAGCACCGATAGTACGATGCCCGCCATTGCGAAGGGATTCTGAGCAAGAACGCCAGAAGCCAGCGGGTTTTCGTTATCTTCGATGGTTCGTTCGGTGGTTGTATCCTGACCAGCATTGTTCGCTAGCGGATTGTCGTCATCGTTGATGATGACCGTGCCATCGCCCGCGCCCACGCCCGCATCACCTGGTGCAGCTGCGTCATCGACCGGCGTGATAGTTGCATCGATCGTGCCAGCCCCGCCACCCAGCGTGGTCTCGATGATCTGCGTGCGAACGATGGTTCTGTTCGCGTTGATCGTATCGTTCACATCGCGATAGTAGATGGTATAGGTTGGTTGGCTCGGATCATCTGCACGGGGCGAGAAGTAGGTGTGGCGAATGGCCGAATCCTGACCAGCAAGGCGCACATATTCGTTGCCGTTTTGCGTGAAGCTCGATTCGCCCACGATGTTGATGTAATTCGTGTTCGCAGGATCTGCGGTGAAGGTTTGCGTGCGCAGGACCGATCCATCGGCGATGTTCACATATTGGACTGAGAAATCGTACGGATCGCCCGGCTTGTAGTCTTCAGGCACGTAATAGATGCGCTGCATCAGCTCTTCGCTGCTATTCGCCAGCTTCTCCCAATCGTAAGAGATCTTTTCCGTATTGCCTGCCCACGGAACATAGTTTTTGCCGTTCACAACTATGTTTCCTGGCGTGTAGTTGAAGCTCGCATCGGGCGTGACCGATTTCACCACGCGGCCGATCTCTTTGCCCGTCTCGCCATCGATCTCGATGAGCGTGAAGTCTACCTTCTTCGTGACCTTATCGGATTGATAGACCGCTTTGATGGTGCGGGTATTATTCTCATCCATCACGAAGTCCGCATCGGTCAGATCGTTCGTGAGGTAGACCAGCGTTCCGTTCGCATCACTTGCTTTGATGGAGCTCGGCGTTGCGCTTGCATCCTGACCCTCCTGCGTGGTGATGGCATCAGCGCTTCCTGCTCCGCCTCCGATCACTTCAGAGAGACGGTAGAAGTTCACGCCTTCCGCGCTTTCCACTTGAGAGTTCTTATTCATCGAGAACGTATTCGGGATGGTGTAGCGGTAGCCTTGACCTTTCACATCAACGCTGTCGCTCCAGAGAAGATTGTCATCTTCGTCTACATACTTAATGGTGACGGGATAGGTGAGCCCTTCCACCTTCATGACCTGAACCGTGTAGTAGGGAGTATCAAGATCGAGTGCGACCGAAGTTCCCGCCAAGCTCGAGATCACGCGATACGAAGTGGTCTTGGTTTTATCGGCAGGGTCGGTGGCAGAGAACGACTTCATGATAGGGGCGGTCGTTTTCGTCTGGTTGTTGATCCCGGTCACCGTGACCGTCTTCACCACTTCTCCTGTGGTAGCATCGACATAGCGAATAGCGCCTTCAATGCTCCCTGCTGGATTCTCTTCGTAGGTAACGACGAACTTGTTACCGTCTACGAAACGGTTATCGATGCCGTTCGTCAGTTGGAGACTGTAGCTTGTTGCGCGATCGGCGCCTTCCTTCTGCTTGTAGTACGACTGACCAACGCCCATATTCTTTGCTGCGGAAGAATCGTTGGTAGTACGGATACCCATGAGGCTCATGCTGGAAGAGCCGTCTGATTCGACAACCTTGGCATAAACGGGATAGATCTTGCCTTCATAGATGGTCTTGCCGCCCATGAAAGCATCGCTCACCACCACTTTGAAGTTTGGGATGCTGTTCGGATCGGACAGAAGATCTTTGGGCGTTTGGCCGTTGGGCATGTTCACCGAAATGATCTGGGCGATCTGATCGCTCGACTCTTTGTAATCCTCATCGGTGTACTTGATAGGATTGCTGAGCGGCACTCCATCTTTGTATACCGTGATGTAGATCGCTTTGAATTCGAGGTTATCGACCTTGAAGAGTTCCCAGCCGGTGGTCTGCATGAAATCGATACCACTTGCTGAAATTGGCTTATCTTCCGCGCCTTCTTGCTGGTCTGCCGAAGCAAAACTCGGAACGCTTGAAAGGCTGAATGCGTAAACTAACGCCATCACTAGAGCAATGAGCGCAGTTGTCTTGCTTTTTATCTGTGCTCGCATATTTGCCCCCTCCTGAAATACGCGGGTCTTTCGTTATTTCTCCTGTTAAAAGCAGAGAATGCTCGCATTATCCAAGAGAATCACCCACAATACAGACCTCAGCACCCTTATGCAATCAAATTGGCTGCGATACTGCTCGGAAACACAAATAACACATTACTTGAACAGGCTTTTTCTTATTTTTCATTATGCATACTGCTCTATGAGTTCACTATGGGTTCGAGCACAAGACGAAAAAAGCCCCAGATGTGGGGCTTTAAGATTCATGGTGGTCGGAGGGGGATTCGAACCCTCGACACACGGATTTTCAGTCCGTTGCTCTACCAACTGAGCTATCCGACCAGTATGTGCCATCGAATGTTTACGACGCGAGTTGTTATTGTACTACAGACATTTTTTCGGTCAAGCAATACACAGGACTTATACGGTGAACGCAATGAAGCGCAACTATTTCTTAGAGAGCTCTTCTATCAAAGCGGGCACTACTTCGAACACATCGCCCACGATGCAGTAATCGGCCACATCGAAAATGGGTGCATGAGGGTCCTGGTTGATCGCAACGATCGCATCGGAATGGTCCATTCCTGCCACATGCTGTACCGCACCTGATATTCCACAGGCAAAGTAGATCCGTGGTGAAACCGATGAGCCCGTCTGACCAACCTGTTTGCTCGCAGGAAGCCATCCCTCTTCAACAACTGAGCGCGAACAACCCACGGTTCCGCCGAGCAACGCCGCCAACTCTTCGAGCATCGCGAAGTTCTCAGGGCCTTTCATGCCGCGTCCACCCGAAACGATAACTTCTGCATCTTGCAAGGATATGCCGTTATCTGTCGTGTCCTTGATGAAGTCCTTCACTCGAACACGCACCTGTTGAGGGATAAAGTCTTCCCTGATCATTTCCATATTCTGATGGGGAGTTGGCTCGGGCAGCGGCATTGCCCCCGGACGCACCGTTCCCATTTGTGGATGCGTATTCGCACTGATACGCGCATAGAGATTACCGCCGAATGCGGGACGCTCCCATTGCATGACGGCTGTTTCAGGATCGATATAGAGAGCTGTGCAATCTGCGGTCAATCCCGCCTCGAGCTTCACCGCCACATGCGATGCGAGCTCGCGTCCGTTCGCTGTTGCGCCTACGAGGATGATCTCGGGCTGGTACTTCTCGCACAGATAAGAGAATGCTTCGGCATACGAGTCCGCGGTGAAATGACGGTAGCACTCCCCTTCGATCACGTATGCCCTATCGGCACCATACCTACGTGCCATCTCGAGCGCTTCATCTGCATCGTGTGCGATGATGACCGCCGCCACTTCCTGACCGATCTCATCCGCGAGTCGGCGTGCCTGCCCCAAAAGCTCTGCACCTACTTGCTTCGGTTTCCCTTCGAACTCTTCCAGGAAGACCCAAATGTCGCGATGATCGTTCTTTTCCATCTCTGATTCCTTTTGCATCTTGAATGTTTCCACGAATCGTTATACGAGCAGCTTCGCTTCGATAAGCTCTTCGATCAGCTCATGCGCCTTTTCCTGCGCGTTGCCCTCCAAGAAGATACCTTCCGAACAGCGCTCAGGAACGAAAGACTTCTGCACACGTGTAGGCGAACCTTTGAGGCCGATCTTCAACTCATCCAAGCGCCCTTTAAGGTCTTCGAAATTGATCTCTTTCGCTTCGAGCGCAAGTGCATCGAGCGTACTCTGGATGCTGGCATAGCGCGGTTTATTGCTCTCTTTCATAGCGGTGCACACAAGTGGCAAAGTCGCTTCGAGCACCTCGATGCCTTCATCTGTCTGACGCTTGATGGTTGCGCGCCAACGTTCATTCGGCGTGTGTGCGGACCTATGCTCGCTTTCGTTCGCTTGCGCGGTCTCAAGATGCAGATCGAGCACTTGGTTGACACAGGCACAGTTGAGGTGCTGGGCGAGCGATGAGATTGTTTGTCCTGTATCGCCATCGATTGCCTGTTTGCCGCCTAACACCAGATCAAAGGGGCCAAGATGACTGATAGCGGCACAGAGAATATAGCTCGTAGCGAAGGTGTCCGAGCCGCCGAACTTCCTGTCGGTGATCAGATACCCTTCGTCAGCACCCATCGCATGCGCTTCTTCAAGGATCGCGCTTGCCTGGCTGGGACCCATCGTAAACGCAACCACTTCTGCGCCGATCTCGTCTTTAAGCTGAAGCGCCATTTCGAGCGCGTGGCGATCGTAAGGGTTCATGATGCTCGGTACGCCTTTGCGGATGAGCGTATTTTTCACTGGATCGATCTTGATCTCCGTCGTATCGGGCACCTGTTTCAAACAAACTGCGATTCTCATGGTTCCTTCTTTGTTCGGTGATTTGTACGACTATGACGACACAAGTTGTTTTGCGATGGTGATGCGCTGGATCTGATTCGCGCCTTCGAATATCTGGAATACTTTCGCATCGCGCATGAGCTTTTCGACCGGATACTCTCGGCTATACCCATAGCCACCCAGAATCTGGATAGCGTTCGAAACGACCTCCTGCATGGAATCTGAAACGAACGTCTTACAGATCGCGCCTTCTGTTTGCACTAAGCTTCCTGCATCCATCAGGCGCATCGTGTTGTTCACGAGACAGCGCGATGCTTCGGTCTTTATGTCCATATCGGCCAACAGCCCCTGCACCAATTGGAAGCTGGCCAGCGGTTTGTCGAACTGCTTTCGTTCTTTAGCGTAGGCGAGCGCCTCATCGAGTGCGCGCTGCATAATGCCCACACCCATGGTGCAAACGAACGCACGCGATAGATTGAGCGCATTGAGCGCAAGCTTCATACCTTCGCCCACTTTACCCAGCACGCGGTTTTTGGGAACGATAACGTTGTCCAGGATCAATTCAGTGGTGTTTGAAAGACGCAAGCCCATCTTGTCCTCTTCGGCACCAACCTTCACCCCAGGCATGTTGCGATCAACGATGAATGCAGTGATGCCATGGGCGCCTGCTTCGGGGTTGGTCTTGCAAAAGACGATATAGATCTGCGCAAGGCCACCATTGGTGATGAAGGTTTTTGAAGCGTTGAGCAGATACCCTTCTTCGGTTTCGACCGCTGTTGAACGCAAGCTTGCAACATCTGAACCAGCATTAGGCTCAGTAAGCGCAAAGGCAGCGAACTGGCGCTGTTTGACCACATCAGCGAAGTATTGAGCCTGCTCAGGCGTGCCAGCTAGAATAACATTGCGCAATGCAACGAACGTGGTAACGAACGTGATCGCATAACCGGCATCCACTTTTGCTAGTTCCTCGAAGATCATCGCCGTCGTTTCGTAGTCAAGCCCTGTGCCGCCGTATTCTTTGGGCACCTCTACCAGATGAAGGCCGAGATCGAACCCAAATTCATATAATTCAGCAGGGCATTCTCCTGCTCGATCAGCTTCGGCCACATAAGGCTTCAGCTCTTGCTCGGCGACATCGTGAACGAGCTTGATGAGTGCTTTTTGTTCTTTGGTATAGAACAGCGTCATCGTAGGTTCTCCTCTATCTTTGGCCATGCTTGAGGAAGGTGTGTGATCCTGTGAGCAAGCTTTCCTTCGATATATAGGTTATACCATATTGATTTTTGTTTTTTTATATTGTTTTTCCTATATATTAGGAATTGCTCGTTTCTTCTTTTATGAAACTAAAAATGCAATCAGCCTGATGAAGCGCATTTGAAGGTCGAACCTCCACTGATGCCCTTCGTGGTTTTCTCTTCGGTGAATCAGGTGCGGTAGAATAGGCAAGGATATGAGCTGTTTTTCCAGCGATCAAGACGCGGAAATAAACGCGCCACAGAACCCTTCTTATAGAAAGCTTTACTATGAACGCTGCTTCCCCGATTCTTTTCGACCTTGACGGCACCCTGCTCGATACTCACGATATGATCCTAGAATCGATGCGGTATACCATCAATGAGGTTGACGGGCAGAACCAAAACGATGGAGAGCTCATGGCTGGTGTTGGTACGCCCCTGCTCGATCAAATGCTCCATTTTACAGCAGGCAACAAGACCCGTGCCGAAGAGCTCGTGAATATCTATCGCGCTTACAACGACGCGATTCACAATGAGAACATCCACGCCTTCCCTGGCACGAGAGAAGCGCTTGAGCTGCTGGCTGGAGCAGGCTGCCGCATGGGCGTGGTCACCTCGAAGCGCCACTGGCTCGCTCAGCGCGGTCTTGAGATCTGTGAGCTTGATTCCTTCTTCGAATTTCTGGTTGGCTCAGATGATTGGCCCGAGCATAAACCTGCCCCTGGCCCAATCCTTCACGGGTGTGAACTGCTCGGCATCGCGCCAGCACAATGCACTTATATTGGCGATAGTCCGTTCGATATCCAGGCCGCAAACGCAGCAGGATGCCAAAGCGTTGCAGCTTTGTGGGGCATGTTTACTGAAGAAGAACTTGCAGCTTGCAAACCTGATCTGAGCGTACATTCACTCCAAGACTTCGTGAAGGATCACTACCTCAAAGCATAATGAAAAGCGGCTGATCCATTGGATACAGCCGCAAGCCTAACCTCTATCGTTGCTACCAGCTAAAGCAGCAGGCAAAACCGCTCTTCAAAGATGAAAGGCAGCGTGACTTCTTCCTGCCGAAACGGAAGTCTTAATCCCAAGCGCTGCGACCTTCGAGGGCTTTCTTGCCAATATCGCTCCTGAACTGCATACCTTCGAAGTTGATGCGCTTGATCGCTTCATAGGCACGATGGCGCGCCGATTCGAACGAAGAGCCCAGGCCGACCACGTTCAGCACGCGACCGCCCGAAGTGATGAGCTCGCCATCAACGTTCAGCGCCGTACCCGCGTGGAAGACGAGCACCTTGTTCAGATCCTCAGCATCTTCAACACCGAGGATGACCTTGCCCTTCTCATACGAACCGGGGTAGCCCTCAGAAGCCAACACCACACTCAGCGCCCAATTATCGTCCCATTCCAGATCGATATCGCCATCGCGGCCTTCGGCCACCGCCATCATGATGCCCACCAGATCGCTCTTGAGGCGCGGCAGGACAACCTGCGTTTCCGGATCGCCGAAGCGCGCGTTGAACTCGAGCACCTTCGGACCTTCGGGCGTGAGCATGAAGCCGCCATAGAGCACGCCACGATAGTCATGCTCGAAGGGCTCTTTCGCCGTTGCTGCAGCAGCCACTTCCATGATGCGCACCATCTCGGCCATCTCTTCATCGGTGACGATAGGCACTGGAGAATACACGCCCATGCCGCCCGTGTTGGGTCCCAGATCGCCGTCGTAGGCGCGCTTATGGTCCTGCGCTGGCGCCATGCAAAATGCCTTGCCATTCGTGACGAAAGCGAGCAGCGAGCACTCCGGACCCGTGAGCATCTCTTCGACCACTACGGTGTTGCCCGCAGAGCCGAACTCGCCCGAGAAACACGCCTCGACGCCTGCGCGTGCTGCGTCGAGCGTTTCTGCAACGATAACGCCCTTACCCGCCGCAAGGCCATCGGCCTTCACTACGAGCGGCGCACCTAGTTCATCGCAATAGGCCAGTGCTTCCTCTTTATTGGTGAAACTCTTGTAGCGTGCGGTCGGGATACCGTTTTCTTCCATGAATTCTTTGCTGTAGGTCTTCGAGCCTTCGAGCTGCGCGCCTTGCGCATCGGGGCCGAATACCGCAATGCCTGCTTCGCGCAGCACATCGGCAACGCCTTTCACGAGCGGTGCTTCGGGGCCGATGACCACCAGTTCAACATCGTTTTGGCGCACGAAATCGAGCACCGCGTTACCATCTTCGATGTTGAGCGATTTGATATTGGTGCCCAGTTCAGCGGTGCCGCCATTGCCTGGCGCGATATAGATCTCGCTGCAACGAGGGCTTTTTGCCAGCGCCTAGGTGATCGCATGCTCTCTGCCGCCACTGCCTAAAACTAGAATATTCATGAGATACCTTTCACGCGCTGGATGGTCGCGGTTGGCTACTTTGTGCAATAACTAGCGGGCTTCCCAGCCGTTGAAGATCGTCTGATCACGATCGGGGCCGACCGCGATGATCGAAGCGGGAACACCGGTGATGTCTTCGAGATACTGAACATAGACCTGCGCATTCTGTGGCAAGTCTTCGAAGCGCTTGCAATCGGAAATATCGATTCCCTCCCAACCAGGAAGCTCTTCGTAGATAGGCTTCAAGCTGGGGGAACAGATGAGCTCTTGGTCCATGGGGAAGTAATCGTAGCGCTTGCCTTCGATCTCATAGGCCACGCACACTTTGATGCGCGGTACGCAGGAAAGCACGTCAAGCTTGGTGAGCGCAACATCCGTGAGCGAATTGACCTGCGCAGCATAGCGACCAACGACCGCATCGTACCAGCCACAACGGCGCTTACGACCCGTGGTAACGCCATATTCTCCGCCTACTTCACAGAGGCGCTCTCCCACTTCATCGGTGAGCTCGGTCGGGAATGGACCGGAACCAACACGCGTGATGTAGGCCTTCGCGATGCCCAGCACGCGGTCGATCGCCTTCGGGCCAACGCCCGTGCCGATCGGTGCACCGCCTGCACAGCAGGAAGACGAGGTGACAAAGGGATAAGTGCCATGGTCGATGTCGAGCATGGTGCCCTGCGCGCCTTCGAAGAGAACCGACTTGCCATCGGCAAGCGCAGTGTTGAGCAAGTGCGTAGTTTCTGCCATGTGCGGGCGAATGCGTTCTGCCAGAGGTAGGTACGCTTCGCAGATCTGGTCGACCGTGTAGGTAGGAAGATCATAGATCTTCGAGAGGATCTGGTTCTTCAGTTCGAGCACGGAGGCAACCTTCTCACGGAAGACCGCTTCATCCATCATGTCCTGGATGCGGATGCCACGACGGGCAACCTTGTCTTCATAAGCAGGACCGATGCCGCGCTTCGTCGTACCGATGAGTTTGGTGCCGCGCTTCGCTTCACTCGCACCATCCAAATCGATGTGATAGGGCATGATAACGTGAGCATCACACGAAACGAGCATGCGATCGGTCGGAAAGCCTGCTTCGTTGATGGTGCTCATCTCTTCAATGAGCACGTTGGGGTCGATCACGCAGCCATTGCCGATGACCGGCGTAACGTTATCGTACATAACTCCAGAAGGGATGAGGTGAAGGGCAAGCTTCGTATCGCCCGTGATAACCGTATGCCCTGCGTTGTTCCCTCCTTGATAGCGCACAACGTAGTCGTAGTCCTTTGCGATCAAGTCGGTGATCTTGCCTTTGCCTTCATCGCCCCACTGGGCGCCTAGAAGAACAGTGCTCGGCATAGGTATTCCTTTCGACAGTTCAATCTACCTGAAAAATATATCACAGTTCGAAGAAATTACAGGAGCAATCGCACTCGCGCACCAGGGCAGCGACACTCGGGTGGCAGGTGAAAAGAATAACCTGGCGATAGCGCGAAAGCTCGACGATCACCTTAATGGCTTCACGGCGGCGTTCGTCGTCGAAATTCACGAGAATATCATCGCAGAGGATAGGCAGCGAACGGCCCACGTTTTCGGCCGTGATGAGAAGGGCAACGCGCAACGCGAGATAGAGCTGTTGGCGCGTACCGAGCGAAAGCAACTGAGGCGGACAAGCGGTCTTCACGCTGTCGAGCGCTTCGATCTCTCCTTCGGCATTCATGCGCACTTTTTGCCACGCGCCCTTCGTCATCTGCGCGAAGAGACGCGAAGCCTGCTTGTAGACTTCGGGCTGGCTTTTACGTTCCCATTCGGCGATCGAGACTTCTAGGCTGCGCTGCGCGAGCAACAGCACGGCAAGTTCGTGATAGCGCTCCTTCAACCGCGCATCCACGATCGCCTTGCGCTGCTTCGCCTCATCGAAAGTGGTGGCATGGCGCGCGTGCGAAAGCTCGCTCGAGATCTGACCGAACTGGAGATTCGTCTCTTGGATGAGCTCGCTCGTTTTGGCACGTTCAGTATTTTTGCGCTCGATGATCGCTTCGAGATCCGCCAGCTGCGCCTCGGGATCGAGCCCCATCGAAAGGCAGAGTTCGCGGCGCTGCTCCGCGAGCGTGCCGAGGAGCGATTCGAGCGACGCGCGCTGCAAGGAGAGCGCCTGGAGGTTCTGCTTGGTCGTCTCTTCGTTCGTGCGCATATCGTGAGCAAGATCGAGCAAGTGGCGCGCCTGGCGTATCGAGCCTTCAGCGGCACTGAATCCACGCTGATCAAGGAACCATTTTGCGCGATTCTTGTGATCGGCCAGATCGCGCTCGCAAAGCTCAAGGTGCTGTTCGTCTTGATACTTGACCCATTCGTAATCGCGTCTTCGCTCTTCAAACGCCTCTTCCGTTTTTGAAGGATGCATGTTGGCAACGATGCCTCCTGCTGCAACAAGAAGCCCGCAAAGGCACGTGATCACGCCGAACGCTGAATACGTGAGCGAACCCACCGCACGCCCCTGTCGGAAAAGCCAAATGCCCACGATGCCCATGCATACGAGGATAACGAACGCGATGATCAAGCGAATGCGTCGTTGTGTCTTTGCGCGATCTTGCTCGGTCTGGAAATCGTGGTCGTTGATGAGCGTCTCAAACGCTGTTGTTGACTTCGCAACTTCACGTTTTGCGCTATCGAGCGCATGCTCGTACTTGAGGCGCTCTTCGTCGAGATCGTCGAGAAGGGTTTTGACCTCATATTCTTCGGCAGATGATAGCTTGCTGAGCGCACGCACATTCTCATCGACTTCGACCGAATCGGGAAGGCGCATCTGCTGCTCCGAAGCGCGGGTCTCTTCGAGCAACGCAGTGTTCTGCTCGATCGATGCGTCGATCCCTTCAAGGCGTGCGTAGTTGCTCTTGAGTTCTTCGATCTCGGTATTGAGGCCAGCTTGCGCTTCGGTGAGCGCTTCTTTGCGTGCGAGCAACGATTCGAGGCGGTGCTCTTCTTCATAGAGGCTGTCGGTTTCGTTGAGCAGCTCCTGAACGAGCGTCTTCTCGCGTTCCTGTTCTTCACGCAAAAGTGCGATTGAGTCAGGAGTTTGCGCGGAGCGCGACATGAGCGCTCGTATCTTCTCCTGGATCTTAGCAAGCACGATGGCAGGGGATGATGCCGTACCAGAGCCAGCCGTGAGCAAGCGCGCGGTAACCTCGTTATGACGATCGAGCTTGAGCAGCTCATCGCTATTGAGCGCGAACATGGTCTCGTACGTTTCTTTGTCGATGTCATCGAGCACATGGAGTCGATCGACCACGCCTTCGCTGTTCTTCGTACGCTTGATCTCTTCAACATCGCCCGTGCGGTTGTCTTTGAAGAACAAGCTGCCGATGCGCTCTGAATTCTCTGGCTTGTAACTGTTCGAACCACGGCGCGAAGCACGCCAGCCGAACATGACATTCTTGATAAGTTCACTGATGGTGGTCTTGCCCGCTTCGTTCGCGCCATACACCACATTGAGGCCAGGCTTGAATGGGCCGACGATCATGTTGGCGAACTTGCCGAAATTCGTCAGCTTCACGTATTCGAGATAGATGCTCGACAGATACGTTGGTGCAAGAGGCTGATTCTTCTCGCCCTTCTTCTTGTTCTGTGCGTCGCTCTTAGTCATTATTGCTCTCGCTCAACAGATCGAACACGAGCGATTCCGCTTCCTTGCAAGCTTCGTCGAAACGCCGCTGAAGTTTAGGAACAGGCAGGTCAAGCGCTGAGAATTGTTGCTCAAGATACGACAGGCCGTCGACTTTGTCTTTCTTCTGCGCGCGCATGGTCGAAAGATAGACCGCCGGGAACAGCCCCTCTTTCTCGATCGCATCCTTGTCGATCTTCGCGCGCGTTTCGTTCACGACATCATCGATAAAGAAGAACGGGTAACGGTCGTTGATGACCGAGCGGAGGTCGGCGAGCACATGCGGGGTGAGCGCACTATGAAGCGGCGTTGCACCCGTGAGCGTGATGCGACAGAGCATATTCTGACATTGCGAACGCGCGTTGCACTCGAACTGCTGTGTGGTGATCGCTTCTTGGATATCAGCGATCGTCGCGCAGGCAGAAACATCCACTTCAATGCGCTCCCACACGATCTGCGCCGTGGGAAGGAACGCAACTTCAGTGGGAAGGTTTTCGCGCAGCGTCACCTTGAGCACGCCATGCGGACCGGTTTCGTGAATATCGCGCCTCTGGATGCAGCCCGAAAACGCAATGGCTGGATCTTCTTCGGGGATGAGCTGCGGATGATGAATATGCCCGAGCGCCCAGTAATCCATCTTACGCGCGAGCAGGTCTTTTGGTTTCACCGGACTGCGCGTTGGGTCGATGTCGAGACCAGAATGAATCACACCCACCTGGAATGTTGCATCAGCAGCGATCTCTTTCGCCTTTGCGCGCGAGATGCCTTCCGCGATGTTCTCGTCTTGCGGCCATGCCTGCGTATAGTAGCTTCGCCCGCCTAATACAGCGAGCGATTCGCCCTCTTTTTCGTAGACGAAATAGTTTGCCTCATGAGGATCAAAAAGATGAACGTTTTCGGGAAGATCGCCATATTCGCCCGCCCAACGCGCATAAGGATCGTGGTTACCTGTGCAGAAATAGACCGGGATGTTCGCATCGTGAAGGCGTTCGAGTCCGTCACGGAAGAGGCAGAAATCGGCATAGGAGGGGTGCGAGGCATCGAACGCATCGCCTGCAATGATCAAGAAATCGGCCTGCTCACGGATCGTTTCATCGATGAGCTTACGATAGGCATCAGGAATGGATTTGACCAAACGATCAGCCCACACCGGCGAGACCGCACGCAACCCCCTGAACGGAGCTCCGAGATGAAGGTCTGCTGCATGTATGAAGGTTACTGATCGCGCCATGGTTCGAGTGTAGCGGATAGTGATGCGTTTGTGCGCAAGCGTTAGTAACTTGAATCGTCGAAGTAGTCGATGAACTTCGTACGCTCGGCAAGCCAAGTGAGCTTCAAGTCACGCGTAGGACCACTGCGATGCTTTGCGACGATCAATTCTGCCACGCCCCAATCAGGACGCTTGTCAGACTCTGCCTCAGCTTCGCTGGTAGATCGATCGATGAACATGACGATGTCGGCGTCCTGTTCGATCGAGCCTGATTCGCGCAGGTCAGAAAGCATTGGGCGCTTGTCAGTACGAGATTCGACCGCACGCGAAAGCTGTGCGAGCGCCATGATGGGCACATCGAGTTCTTTAGCGAGCATCTTAAGGCCACGCGATATCTCAGCAACTTCCATGGTGCGGTTGTTCGGATGAGGGATGACGGGTGTCATGAGCTGCAAATAGTCAACCACGATGAGGCCGTTCTCAACGTTTCGCATCATGCGACGTGCCTTTGTGCGCAGCTCGACCAGCGAAAGCCCTGGCGAATCATCCACATAGAGGTCGATGTTGCTCAAGCGTTCAGACGCATCGAAGAGCGGCGCCCATGCATTGTTGTCGATCCGTCCGCTGTTCAAGACTGACAGGTTGATACCTGATTCAGCTGAAAGCAGGCGCTTCGTGATTTCGACCGACGACATCTCTAAGCTGAAGAACGCAACGGTCGACTTCTGTTTTGCCGCGTTGACCGCAAGATTCATCGCGAACGACGATTTACCCACGCCAGGACGCGCAGCCAAGATGATCAACTGCCCACCACGAAGCCCATTGAACAGCTGATCGACATCCTTGAAGCCGGTGGGTACCCCTTGCAAGACCTCGCCACGATTCGCCATCTCAGCGATCTGATCGTTCGCCTCGATGATGAGCGTCTTGATGTCTTTGAACGAAGAGTTGACCGCTTTTTCGGTCACGCCAAAAAGAGTGGCTTCAGCCTGCGAGATGAGTTCTTTAGGATCGGCAGGAGAATCATAAGCGAGCGAAGAGATATTGGCTGATGCCAAGAGCAACTGCCGGCGCATCGCGTCACGGCCCACGATATCGGCATGGTGCTGCCAGCTCGTGAGGGAAAACGTATTGTTTGAAAGGTCGAGCAGATACGGCTGCCCGCCTACCGCTTCGAGCTGGGAAGCTGCCTTGAGGCTGTCCGCCACGGAAATGACATCGATCGGAATCGAACGTGCATTCATATCGCGCATCGTCTCGAAGATGATGCGATGAGCAGGACGATAGAAATCTTCGGGGCGCAATTTGAGAGAGACTTCTTCGAATACTCCCGTAGAAAGCAAACACGCAGATAGAACGGTCTTCTCCGCCTCAATGTTCTGTGGCAGTGCTTTGCCCTTCGAACCTGAAGCCTGAAGTGCGAGTTGATCGTTTGTCGTAGGTGCTGGCATTCGCTCCCTTGTCCTGTTCTTAAAGTATCGCGCCTGAAAAGAGGTACTAACAACAAAACTTCCCGACACCGTGGATGCGGTATCGGGAAGTCTAATTTATCACACCTACCGGCTAATAGCTAAGCGGCGCGAAAAACAGCACTATTCTGCTTCAACCTCAGCCACTACAACAGCGTCTGCGGTGGGCTCTTCAGTAACTGCGTCTGAAGTGGAGAAATCCTCTTCAGCAGTTTCCTGTGCTTCAGCAGCGCTTTCGGATGCCGTGAAGGTCTCTTCGTTACCGACCACAACCGTGAGGTTCGACTTGATGTCGCGATAGATCGAAACGACGACCTCGTGCTTGCCAGCGGTCTTGATCGGGTTCTTGAGGTCGATACGCTTGCGATCGATCTCGATGTCCTCTGCCTCTTTGAGCGCATCAGCGATCATAGCTGCAGTGATGGAGCCGAAGAGCACGCCTTCTTCACCCACGCGTGCCTCGACCTTAACGGAAAGATCGTCGAGAGCGGCTTTGAGCGCCTGGGCTTCTTCGATGCGCGCTGCTTCACGCGTAGCAATGTTGTGCTTGCGCTGCTCAAGCTGCTTGAGGTTACCCTTCGTAGCAGCAACAGCGATCTTCTGCGGGAACAGGTAGTTGTTGGCATACCCGTCGGCAACTTCGACGATATCGCCTTCGCCGCCCTTGCCCTTGAGTTCAGATAAAAGGATGACTTTCATGAAAACCTCCTCTTATCGATCGCGACGATTGTTGCGACCGCTGATCGCAGGCACGGCGTACGGCATGAGAGCCATTTCACGGGCGCGCTTAACAGCGTTCGCGATATCGCGCTGATGCTGGGTGCAAGCACCGGTCACACGGCGGGGCTTGATCTTCCCACGGTCGGTTACATATTTGCGCAGCATCTGAGTGTCTTTATAGTCGATATATTCTGCCTTATCCTTGCAGAACTGGCAGAACTTACGACGAGGCTGCTTATTGTATTCAGGCATTCTTAACCTCTTTCGTTCGTGATTAGAACGGGATATCTTCATCGTAGACAGAAGCGTCCACCACCGGCGTTGCTACCGGAGCAGGTGCCTGCTGCACGGGCATAGCCTGTGGTTGAGGCGCACTCTGTTGCATCGGTGCGCCACCACGTGAGCCATCGTTGCGCGAAAGGAATTCGATCTCATCGACGATGACCTCGATCTTCGAGCGCTTCTGGCCATCACGCTCCCACTGGCTCCAGCGAAGTTTGCCTTCGATGGCGACCTTGCTTCCCTTAGAAAGGAAGCGGGAAACGCTTTCTGCGCGGGCTCCGAACATGGTGCAATCAATAAAGTTGGGATAGTCTTCCCATTCACCTGTTTGCTGATTGCGACGGCGGTCGTTGACTGCAACGCCAAAACCGAGGACCGGCATGCCGCTTGCGGTTGAGCGCAATTCTGGATCGCGCGTAAGATTACCGGTGATGATCACTCTATTGATGCTCATGTGATACCTCTTTCTACGGGCAAATATCCCATTTGCCTCTGATTTCCTTCTCGTGAAGGGCTGGGTTCTCCACCCTTCTGTTCTTCAGTTGGTTTTGGCGCACAACCAAAACCACCTATACCGCTCGCATTAATCGCGATCGGTGCGCTTAACGATCATGAAGCGTTCGACAGCGTCGGTAATGCGCAAAACACGATCCAACTCTGCGATGCTTTCAGGATTTGCGTGGAAATCGATGAGGGTGTAATCACCGTCGGTCAAGCCGTTTACCTCGTAAGCGAGTTTACGCTTACCCCAGTTGTCGACGTTGTCGACCGTACCGTTATCTGCGGTAATAGCAGTATCGATACGCTTCATAACAGCTAAACGGGTTTCTTCGTCGATTGACGGAGCTACAAAAAACAACAATTCATAAGCCTTCATATGGTCACCTCCTCTGGACTTACGGTTTCGGGTCATGAAGGCAAGCCCGAAACAGGATTAGCTGAACAATCGTAGCAAATAGCGTTTCCACTCGCAAACAGACCGTCCGCTTACCCTCCGATTCCGCACAAACTGACAATCATTTCATGCCGCTTTGAGCAAGTTTTCAGTACCTGTCCATCTTACTCAGCAAAGCTCACGTTTTTCTGAAACTTTTTTGAACTCCGAACTCACATTTTTCTGATACTTTTTCACGTTTGCGTCGATTCACCACCCATGGCCCTTCGCAGCGACGCGCCCATCAGAGATGCCTATCTTTCGCGCTCCTGCCCTCACAGCAGAATTTCCGCTGCAATGCCCCTAGTTTTCGCGTGGGAATGCACATATGGGCTTTATAATGAAACAATATTTACATTAGGAACTTCTTCGAGATGGTTAAGGGAGATCATGGCAACCAACACTACAAGCTCTGCCAAAACTCATGTTTCGCTCAGGCTTCCCACCTCCATTCTGGAAAGCATTGATGCTCACGCCGAAAAGGAACACATTTCACGTACCGAGGCTTTCGTCTACTATCTGCAGACTGGTCTCGAAATCTCCGATGCTCAGGCGAACGAGCCAAGCAAAGACGAAGTGCTGCTCCAGAGCATCCAGGATGATCTCACGGTCATCAAAGCGCTCCTGCAAACTCAGCCTGGTGCTGCAACTACCCCTCATCCCTACACCGTTCCTGCAGTAGAGATTCCTGAGGAACCTGCTCAAGCAGAAGCCGTCGCAAGCGAATTCACCACTTCCGACGAAGTTGAAGAGCCGGAAGAGACCCAAGAAGTCGAAGAAGACGAAGGGGTTGCTGTTTCTCTCGAGAGTGAGCCTGAGCCCGATCTCGCGGAAGAGGCCGAAGCGCTTGCTGAAGAGGATTATTCCACCTCCGATGCCACCTCGAGCGAAGAGTCTTCTACAGCCGCTTATTCGCTGTATACGATCGGCGAAGAAGAAAGCTTCACCGAGATCAAACCTGTTGATGAGCTCGATGAAGCAAGCGAGTTCACCACCTCTGATGCAGTTTCCGAAGAAGAGCCCGCAGAAGAGATCGATACGGTCGATCCTTCCGAAGATGAAAGCGATTTCACCACGTCTGACGCGACCGAAGGCGGCGAAGCGCTCTCTCTCAAGAAGCTCGAAAAAGCTGTTTCCAAGGCTGCAAAAGATATCGCATCGATCGAAAAAGTTTGGCTCTACGGTTCTGCTGCCGATGCAAAAGAGGTCGAAGGCTCTTCTATCGATCTGTGCGTAAAGACCGAAGACGACGACAAGCTCAAGTCAAAGCATCTCGATGCCTTCGTTGCTATTATCGAAGAAAAGACTGGCAAGCAAGTCAATGTGGTGCTCAAGCACGAAGCTGGCAAAGACCTGAAACAGGAAATGAAGAACAGGGTCGAGCTCTACAAGAAGTAGGGCACGTCCCCATAAATCAAAAAAGCCGCTCGTTGAAGCGGCTTTTTTTTATGCACGGAACTCTTTTTGTGCTTATTGTTCAGCGGTTGCGTCTGAAGTGGTGAAGTCTTCTTCAGCAAGCTCGGCTGCTTTAGAGTCTTCTTCATCCCACGCATCTTTGAGAGC
>OLPI01000712.1_pt1 | contig 31252 bp, 29 predicted proteins | sample 1672361 | NCBI WGS metagenome assembly OLPI01 (sample SAMEA3136675, study PRJEB25190) | human gut metagenome
GCCGTTGCTGGAGGGTCAAACGATGCAGATATGGTCACTTTGGGACCGAAATGTTGGCTGCGGTTCGATGTCTGGCCACCGGAAAGTGTGTCCCGGTTTGGAGGCGGATTGTGGGATGTGGCTTCCGCTTGGGACCTGTTTGGGAAACTTTGGGACGGAATTTTGCTTTATTGTGGGTCGCACTTTCCGCAACGTGCCTCAACCGGAAAGCGTGTCCCAGTATTTGCGCTCGAAATGGGTTGGGGTTTCCGCCGTCCGCCTGCTAGCAAAAAGGCCTCCCGAGCTGCTGCTCAGGAGGCCTTTCGTTCGATCACAAGCGAACGCGTTAGTTGTTCTTGGTCAGACGCTCGACGTCGTGGGCGATCATGTATTCCTCGTCGGTGGGGATGACCATGACCGTGACGGCGGAACCGGCGGCACTGATGACCTGCGGGCCGTTGCCCACGGCCTCGCGGTTCTTGTTATTGTCGATGCGCACGCCCAGCCACTCAAAGCAGTCGCAGAAGGCCTTGCGGATCGACCAGTCGTTCTCGCCGATGCCGGCGGTAAAGGTGATGGTGTCCACGCCCGCCATGGAAGCGATCATGGAGCCGGCCTGCTGCATGGCCTTGTAGGCGAACATATCGAAGGCGAGCAGGCAGCGCTCGTCGCCCTCGGAGGCGCGTGTACGGATGTCGCGGGCGTCGTTGGAGATGCCCGAGATGGCAAGCAGACCAGACTGCTTGTTCATCATGTCATCAACTTCCTGATAGCTGTAGCCGCCCTCGCGCTGCAGGTAGCAAACGGTAGCCGGGTCAATGGAACCGCAGCGGGTGCCCATCATCAGACCGTCAAGCGGTGTGAGGCCCATCGTGGTGTCGCGGCACACGCCGTCCTCGATGGCGGCGAGCGAAGCGCCGTTGCCCAGATGGCACGAAAGCAGACGGTGGCAGCGCGAGCCCAGGATCTCCTTGGCCATCATCCACTCATAGCGGTGGCTCGTGCCGTGGGCACCGTACTTGCGCACGTGGTACTTATCGCACACGTCCTTGGGCAGCGCGTAGGTGTAGGCGACCTCGGGCATGGTCATGTGGAACGAAGTATCGAAGACGGCGACGTTGGGCAGCTCCGGATACTTCTCGCGGCAATACTCGATTGCTGCGGCCTCGCCGTAGTTGTGCAGCGGGGCGAGCGGGGCCACCTCGAGAATCTTAGCCATGACCTCGTCGTCGACGACCGCGGAATCGTCAAAGTACCAGCCACCCTGAACGATACGATGCCCAATGCCATCGATCGTAAAGTCGGTCTTCTCGAGCTCCTCGAGCACACGCGCGATAGCCGAACGGTGATCCGGGAAGGGAACCTCCTCGGTTTGCTTGGCGCCACCGTTCTCGGAGTAGCCAAAGATACCCATGTCCGAACCGATACGTTCGCAGTTGCCCTTGGCGAAAACCTCACGGGTATCGGTATCCAAAAGCTGATATTTAAGGCTTGAGCTACCAGCGTTGACAACAAGTACGTTCATGAGACTCCTTTGCAGTGCAATACGGTCGACGCAGACCCCTTAAGGCGGCCGCATGTTAATAAGAAGTTATCACAACTTGATAAATAGCTATCAAGCATATCGCCCAACGAGCGCAAAAGAGGGGCCGAACGGCGCTCGGTCGTCCAGCCCCTCCCCTCTTGCAATTACTTGCCGTTGACGATGCGCTCGACGTCGGAAGCGATCATGAACTCCTCGTCCGTGGGGATGACGAAAATCTTGACCTTGGAATCCTTGGCAGACAGGCACCAAGCGCCGTCACCACGCAGGGCGTTGCGGGCATGATCCATCTTGACGCCCATAAAGGCCAGGCGGTCGGCAACGCCGGCGCGGACAGCCGGAGCGTGCTCGCCGATGCCGGCGGTAAAGACCAGGGTGTCCATACCGCACATAGAAGTAGCCATCTCGGCAGCCTTGGCGGCAATCTTGTAGACAAACATGTCGAAGGCGAGCTGAGCCTCGGGGTCGCCGGCAGCGGCGAGCTCCTCGACGTTGCGGCAGTCGTTGGTCTTGCCGCCGGTCACAGCCAAAAGGCCGGACTTCTTGTTCATCATCTCGTCGACCTCATCGAAGGTGTAGCCGCCCTCGCGCTGCAGGTAGCACACGGTGGCCGGGTCGATGGAGCCGCAGCGGGTGCCCATCATGACGCCGTCGAGCGGGGTGAGGCCCATGGTGGTGTCCATGCACTTGCCGTCCTCGATGGCGCACAGGGAAGCGCCGGAGCCGATATGGCACACGACGACCTTGCGGGCCTCGCCGTTGGTCATCTCGGCGACCTTCTTGGAGATGTAGCGATAGCTGGTGCCGTGAGCGCCATACTTACGGATGTGCAGCTTGTCGCAAACATCCTTGGGAAGGGCGTAGGTCTTGGCGACCTCGGGCATGTTGAAGTGGAAAGCGGTGTCGTAGACCGTGACGTTGGGCAGATCGGGATACTGCTCCAGGCAGTACTCGATAACGTTGGCCTCGGGGTTGTTGTGGAGCGGGGCGAGCGGAGCGACCTCGCGGATCTTGGCGAGAACGTCCTCATCGACGAGGGAGGAATCGCCAAAGTACCAACCGCCCTGAACGATGCGGTGGCCGATGCCCTCAATCTTGACGCCGTTGGCCTCGAGGTCCTTCAGGACAACCTCGATGGCGACCTTGTGGTCGGGGAACTCGATGTTCTCGGTCACCTTCTTGGAGCCGTTGGCAGCGTGGGTGAAGGTGCCGCCGGTAAAGCAGACGCGCTCGCAGGAGCCCTTTGCGGACACCTTGTGGGACTTGGTATCGATGACCTGATACTTAAGGGTCGAAGATCCTGCGTTGACGACCAGAACGTTCATGTGTCTCCCTACTAACAGGCGGTGTGGCGCCGCCAGGTTACATACGCTTCAATAATAAACCCAAACGCCCTCGCGCTCGGGTTTATTGCGTTGATATATAAGTTATCGGTGCCTAAATACTCATGTCCTTTGGCTTGTAAGACGAAAGAGCGCGGGGATATAAACCAAAGAAGAAATCCCGAGCGCGATAAGCAATACGACTCGAATGCCCACGATGTTGCTCAACGCAGCATTGAACAAGTAGAAAAGGATAGCGCCCACCGCAACCATCTGGCTTTGAACCGAAATCAGTGAACAGCGCATCGATGAATCGGCAGCATTTTGGAAAACTGAGTATTTAATTGGAGCAAATAACGAGTAAGCGACCGTCTGCAGTACATAGAACACGGGCAGCAAATAGACCGGAGTAAAGGGAATCAAAAACAAAGCTGCCAATACTAAGCGAATGATGCCGCAAATACGCGCAAAACGGCCCTTCTCGACACGAGCAATCACACTGGGCACAATAAACCCTATGGAGGCGGAGGCAAAGAGCTGGACCGCAATGGTCACGCCCGAAGCGACGGCATTCATTCCGCGGCCTGCAAACAACAGTGAGAAAAAGTCTTCCAGAGCGACGAAGGCAAATGCCTGAGAACAGTCCATGATGAACGCTGACCGAAGAATGCCATTACCCGCAATAGCAGCACCGATCATCTTCGGGCTAATTCCATGCTCAGGTGTCGCTGCAGTGCCCCCTCTTCGCATCTCAGGAATGCAGACAACGACAACCAACGTCAACACCATTGCGATGATATCCGCCGAAAGACCAATGAGATATGCACCGACAGACGAAATGAAACCGCCCACGCAAGCGGAGATGGCATAAGAGGCATAGAAAACAAATCGCTCAACGACATTAAGTCTTACGAGCTGGTCCTGAGAGACGCTGTCAATGTAGATCGCTTCTATGGATCCGCTCACACATGCAACGGCAAAACCTTTGAGAGCAAACGCGCCGATTAAAAGCAGAGGAGAACGGACGAGGAGCAGGGCGGCGTAATATCCAAGCATTCCCACGACGCCAACGAGACCGCTTGTCTTTCGTCCAAACCTATCAGCAATATAGCCAGTGGGAACTTCAAGAATGAACTTGCTCACTTGATAGGCAATCATCATGCTAGAAATCGCTACCATCGAGAATCCGACGAATGCAAGATAAACCGTCAGAAAATACAAGATGGTGCTGAAGTTCGACAGAAAAACGAACGTCATATAAAGCAAAACCGTACGGTTTTTCATGCTCCGCCCTCCAAGAGTCAGCAATCTAAATCGAAATCTTGGAAAAGCATGAGGGCAAAGCTGTCAGCTATGTGTTGTAAGGCGTCAATAATCACTTGACGTCTCGAAGCCAACTAATCTCACGAAGCGAGATGACGCAATAGATGAAGAAATACCGTCTGGTGTCGATCGGTCCAGGCATTTTGTCGATAGCAAAAGTAGATGGGCAAGGCTACGTCATGCGAGGCTTCAATGGAGCACTCGCTCACTTCCAATCCATCTGATGCGAGAGAAGAGCCAGAAAAACTCAATATCAATCCCCCGGCTTGAAGAAACTCGGCCTGCGCCCTGTTTCCGTATTCGACATCGCGAAAGCGGAAATTAACCAGTTGAGCTTCGGGACATTGATTGATTGCATTGAGACAGGGTGACAAATTAATTGGAACAGCGAGCCTGCCGCCCAGCAACTCTCGAACGGTCATAGCGCCCACAGATTGATGACCCGCTGGACACGAAAGAACCTTGAGCTCCTTTTCACCCAAGTATTTCGAAGAAAGGACGCTGTCCCTTGGTTCCTCAAATGAGATGGCCGCATCCGAAATGCCAAGCACAAGTGATTCAAAGCATGTAGCCGTTGGCTGATGCCAAACATCAAGGTGAATCTGAGGATGCGAGCTTTCAAACGAGTCGTACCAGTTTTCGGAAAAAAGACGCCCCCGCCCGTGAAGACAGGGGGCGTAAAGACGAAAGTGGCCATCGGGCGAGACGCCGTCGTCCCTTGATTGAGCGTACTTTTTGAGATCGTCGACTTGTGCCAGGATCACGCGTGCACGACGCGCAAATTCTCTGCCTGCCGGAGACAAAACAGCCTCCCCCGCCGATCGGTCGAGCAAAACGATCTGATACTCAGACTCCAGTTTCTTAATTGCCGACGAAACAGCCTGTGGGCTCACGTGAACGGCGCGAGCCGCTTTGCGCACGCCGCCGTAGTTCGCTACCGCTTGAAGGTATTCGAGTTGAGAAAGCTGCATAGATTACTCCAAAGGCAGCCAAGGCGACGGGCCGTGCGCCCTCAGATGAGGTTCTCGCCCAGGTTCTTGCCGCCGAGGACGTGCATGTGGAAGTGCATGACGGTCTGGCCGGCGTTGACGCCCTTGTTGGAGATGACGCGGAAACCGTCCTCCAAGCCCTTGGCCTTAGCGACCTCCTGGATGGCGTGAGCCATGGCGCCCATGGTCTCAGCAGGTACGTTGTCGGCGATGTCACTGTAGTGCTTCTTGGGGATCACGAGCGTGTGGACCGGCGCCTGGGGATTGAGGTCGTCGAAGGCGATGACCTGGTCGTCCTCATAGACAACGGTCGAGGGGATCTCGTGGTTGGCAATTTTGCAGAAGATGCAATCGCACATGGTTGGTTCCTTTCTCACAGACCAAGGTAATTATATTTGGTCGGGATGGTTAGAACGAGAGGTTGTCGTCCGTGTTGGCGGCTTCGCCGTCGGCGAGCACGTCGTTGCCGTCGACGTCCTTAAGGAGCACCGAGACCTTCTGCTCGGCATCGGACAAGCGGGTGCGCAGGCTCTTGAGGAGCTCGACGCCGCGAGTATAGCTCTCGAGCGACTCCTCGAGCTCCATATCACCCGACTCCAAGCTGCGGATGATGAGCTCCAGCTCCTGCGAGGCCTGCTTGTACGTAAGCTGCTCGACCGGGGTCTTCTCTGCCATATCTGTTTCCTTTCCCAAAGGTTTATCACTGTAAAACGCGGTCTATTCGACCGTATTGACCGTTGCCGCAACGTTACCGTCTGCCATGCGCACACGAATGGCGTCGCCGGGCTTAAAGGCCTTGGCGCTCGTAGCCACACCATCATCGCTGTACGCGATGGAATAGCCGCGGGCAAGCACCTTGAGCGGCGACAGGGCATCGAGCGAAGCCGCTGCACGGCCCAGGTCGGACGCGGGTTTGCTGAGCATCGTACGTCCCTGATGCTCCAGACGGGAACTCGCAAGCGTGAGCGCATGGCGCTTGCCATCGAGTCCCGAGGTGCTTGCAGCCAGACGCTCGGGCAGGCGTTCAAAGCTGGATCGGAAAGCCCCGACCGAGCGCGTTATGGCACCGGATAAACGATCGGCCGTCAAGGCAAGCTCTGACTCACGACGCTCGACCATAAATGTCGGATCGTTGAGACACGGGCGGCATGCGGCCGCATCGAGCGCGTCGCCCAAGCGAGCCGTATAGGTATCCCAGGAACGACGGCCACGCTGATCGAGCATCTCCAGGTCGACCTGGGCCGACCCAATCATCGATGCCATCGCGGCACCCAGACGCTGATGGCGCGCCTCGAGCACATCGGCCAACTCCGTCATGGCCGGCGCCACCGATTCGGCCGCCGCCGTGGGCGTGGAGGCGCGGCGGTCGCTCACCATGTCGCAAATCGAGGTATCGGGCTCATGGCCAATGCCGGTCACCACGGGCACAGGGCAAGCCGCCACCGCGCGGGCAAGCTCCTCGTCGTTAAAGGTCATGAGGTCCTCGAAGGAACCGCCACCACGCACGAGCAAAATACAGTCGGGCGCCGGCGTAATGGAAGCGGCACGGCGCAGGCCTTCAATAAGCTCGGCCGGCGCACCCTCGCCTTGAACCTTGGCGCCCACGCAAACGAGCTCGACGAGCGGGTTGCGACGACGCAATGTGCGCTTGACGTCGTCGATTACGGCACCCGAAAGCGAGGTAACGACCGCCACGCGTGAGCAGAACACCGGGATGCGACGTTTGCGCGCTTCGTCCATCAGCCCCTCGCGGCGTAGCTTTTCGGCCAGTTGCGCCACTTGTTGACGCAGCAGGCCCTCCCCCGCCAGCGAGAACGAGCGAGCGACAAAGCTCATGCGGCCCGTGGCCTTATAGAGATTGAAGCTGCCCTTAAAGCTCACCTGCATGCCGTCGCGCAGATCGAAAGTGCGCTTGAGATAGGCGCCCTTCCAGATGATGCAGTCGACGGCCGCCGAGTCGTCCTTGATTTGGAAGTAGCAGTGGCCGCTTCGGGCATTGGGACCACGGAAGCCCGTGACCTCGCCCAGGACGCTCAGCTGCGGAATGGCATCGAGCGCACCGGCAGCGATCTCTACCGCCTGACTCACGCTGAGCTCCTTGCGCTCCTGCTCATCCGAACCGTCGAACTCGGCGGAAACGGCATTGCCGGTCAGATTCCAGCCTGCCACGCAGCCTCCTTTCGTCATCGTGCACATGGGCTCCGGCCCTGCGCAAATTCAAGTCCAACACATAGTACAGCGCCGCGGGGACACAAATCTCCGCGGCGCCTGTCAAGCCAATTTGTTATCGGTTGGAGTTTCTGTTGTAGCGAGCCATAAGATAGAGCAGCTGAATGATCGACGTGAGCGCTGCGGCAACATAGGTAAGCGCGGCTGCCGTCAGGACCTTCTTGGCACCGTTGACCTGCTTGGAGCTCATACCCGACTGCTCGATATACGCCACGGCGCGGCGGCTGGCATCAATCTCGACCGGCAGCGTAACCAACTGGAACAACACACTAAACGAGAAGAAGATCAGCGCGAGGGTCGTGAGTCCCGCGATGTTCATAAACAGGCCCAAGAGCAACACGATGGTCCAAGTGTTCTGGGTAAAGTTGACAACCGGAACCAGGGCGGTACGCACTTTCATCATGGCGTAACCGCTTTGACGCTGGGCGGCATGGCCCGCCTCGTGGCAGGCGACGGCAACGCTTGCGACCGACCCGCCCGAACGGTTGGCATCCGAGAGATACAGGTTATTGTCCTGCGGGTTGTAATGGTCGGTGAGCTCGCCGGCGACACCCTTGATACCCACGGCGTTGCAGCCGTTGGCGTCGAGCATGCGGCGAGCGACCGTGGCGCCCGTGTCGCCGTCCGAGCGAACCTTGGACCAGGTTTTGTATGTCGAGTTGATGTAGTTCTGTGCGGCAAGGCCAAGCACCGTGCAGACAAGAACAACCAGCAGGTACAGCGGGTCGATGCCAAAGCCGTATCCATAGTAATAAGGCATGCGAATTCCTCCGAATCGAGTTACACGTTGGAGGCATTTTACCCACTCGCCCAGCCAACGAGACACCATCGATGTTTTGGCATTGCAGCTCTAGAACGACGTTTACAGCGTTTGGTAAAACCGCGTAACTATAAAAGCTCGATTTTGCCGTCCTTCACGGTGAGTCCCATGTTGCCCGAGAGCAAATCGTCCAGGCGCGAGCCCACAAGCTCAAAGCGCCAGCCTTCGCGCAAGGGGCTTTGCTCGGGATGCTCAATATAGTCGGCCAGGTCATCGCGCGAGGCAATGACCGAGGTCGCCACGCCCGAGCGCTCGGCAACCAGGCGAATGAGCGCATACATCAGGTCCGTCACGCTCTCCAGCTCCGGAGAGATCTGGCGATGCCCGCGCACCATGAGCGGCAGGCGATCGTGCGGGCAGCTCGCGCCGCGCTTGATGGCCATGAGCGCACCATCCACGTCGCGCTCCCCCAACTGATCGGTACCACGGATGCTGCGGAACTCCTCAACGCGCACAGGATTGCGCTTAACGAGCGCCAGCAGCGTGTCGTCGGACATGACCCACTTGCGCGGGATGTTGCGGCGCTCGGCGCGGTCCTCGCGCCAGGCGGCGAGCTCGCGCGCGATACCCAGCTGGTGACGGCTGCACGAGTTGATGCGTTTGACCTTGCGGAACGCCTCGTGGCGATCGGCGCGATAGTGCGATTCGTCAGCCAGCGGGCGCAGCTCGTCGAGCACCCAGTCCACCCGGCCCAGCTCGCGCAGGCGACTCATCATCTCGGTATAGGCGACAATCAGGTACTTGACGTCATCAATCGCGTACTCAATCTGCTTATCGGTCAGCGGGCGACGCGACCAGTCGGTCAGCGACTCGGTCTTGGGCAGCGAGACGCCGCAAAACGTCTGAACAAGCGCGCCATACGAAATCTGCTGGCGCTCGCCCAAAAAGGCGGCGGCAACCTGCGTATCGAAAATCGGTCGTGGCAGCACGCCCACGGTATGGAGCATAACCTCCATATCCTGCGAGCAGGCGTGAAAGACCTTAGTCACGCTCTCGTCGGCCATAAGCTCGGCCAGCGGCGATAGGTCGTCGATCACCAGGGGATCGACCGCGACACTCTCGGCAGGGGTGGCAATCTGAACCAGGCACAGGCGCGGATGGAACGTGCGCTCGCGCAAAAACTCGGTATCGACGGCAATCGCGTCGAACTCACGGGCGCGCTGGCAAAAGTCGAGTAGAGCCTGATGTGTGGAAATGTACATATCAACCCATCGAATAAGGTTAGGCCCGAAAAACACGGGTAGGATATCGGCATTGCCTTACAACTATACTCGGTTAGTCACAGAACGGGAACGTAAGTATGCGCTGCCTTATCATCCACAACCCGGCATCGGGCCCCAGCTCAGATGAAATCTACGCATTCACGCACGCCCTCGCGCAGGGCGGCGACGAGGTCGTGATGCGTTTTATCGGCGATGGCATGGAGCCCGAGGACGCCGTGGCAGACGTGCGCGAGTTTGATCGCGTGGTCGTTTCGGGCGGCGACGGCACCGTCTCCAACGTGCTCGACCAGATGCGCGGATGCGGTGTCCCCACGCTCGTCTTCCCCTCCGGTACGGCCTGCCTGTTCTTTAACAACATCGGTAATGCCCCCGAGGCAGCGGCGCTCGCCAAGGCCTGCCGTGCCGGTCGCACGGTCAAAGTCGACATGGGTGAGCTCTTTTGGCTCGACGAGAACGGCAACGAGAAGCGCCACGGCTTTATCATCATCGCCGGCTCGGGCTTCGACGCCGAAATCATGATGAAGGCCGCTCCCACCAAAAACGACATCGGCGAGATCGCCTACTTCCTCTCCGCGCTCGCCACGCCCAACCCCACGGTGGCGCACTTTACCATTGAGCACGACGGCATTGTCGAGGAGCTCGACGGCATCTGCTGCATGGCTGGCAACACCTCGGTCATTCAAAACGACATCAACCTGTTCCCCGATTGCCGCATGAACGACGGCATGGTCGACATCGCGGTCATCGAGCCCGTAAAAACCGTCCAGCTGCTCCCGACCGTGATCACCGCCGCGCTCGACCCCGCCGGCAAGTTGCTCGGCCGTCCGCAGTTCAAGATCATCCAAACCAAGGAAGCCAAGATCACCTGCACGCCGTCGCTGGGCATGCAGTTCGATGGCGAGATCATCTCCAGCAACTCGGGCGTCTTTGGTGCCCGCGCGCTTCCGCAATGCCTCGACCTCATCGTCGACGAATTCTCACCGCTTGGTAAATAGGAGGACCCCATGAACGACAACCCTCTGCTCGGCTTTATCGTCATCGTTTTGGCCATGCTCATCGGCTATGCGATCAACGTGATCCACCGCCGGAAGAAGTAATTCCACATTGGTATGATATTCATTCAATTATCGTCTCCCCTGCTGTTTATGCATTTGCCAAACAGCAGGGGATTTTCATTTCGGGCATTCCCAGCTACTTTATTCGACTACAGTAATTACAGGGCGTCTTTATTAAAGTAAAGCTATAAACTGAGTACAATTAACCGCTCATCGCATATTTCATCACGCTTATCGAGTAAGTTTTTTTCATAGATGAATATTGTTTCCAGTTCGTTACGCTAATGAGGTGTCTTTATTGGCTGAAGCCCTCTGGCGACAGAGGGCTTTCGCACGCTGGGAGGGAAAATGAGGAAAACTCGCCCCGTCAACGCGCTCAAGAAGCTAGGCATAGGCCTCGCCTTTGGAGCTGCGACCATCATGTCCATGCCGACATCTGCGCTCGCCTGTACGCAGATGTACATGGGCAAAAACCTTACGGCCGACGGCAACACGTACTACGGCCGCGCCGAGGACTTTGGCAAGCGCTATCTTAAGCACTACGGCATCGAACCTGCCCACGAACCTGGCTTTAAGTACAGCTCGATTGAATCTGCTTTTGAATACACTTCGAACAAGCCTACCTATCGCTACAGCTATGTACGCGACCACCCCTCCAACTGGATGGGTCGCACCGACGCCTACTCCGAGGCCGGCATCAACGAGAAGGGCGTCTCCTGCTCCGCCACGCTAAGCACCTCCTATAACGAGGAGGCCGCTGCAGCAGACCCCATCGATGAGGAAGTGGGTCTGGGCGAGTACAGTTACGGCAGCATCATCCTGGGCGAGAGCGCCACGGCCCGCGAGGGCGTCGAGCTTCTCGGCAGCCTGATCGATGATCAAGGCGTCTGTACCAACGACCAGATCATCATCGCCGACAACAATGAGACCTGGCTGTTCGCCGGACTTTCCGGCCATCAGTGGATCGCCATGAAGCTCACCGACGACGTCGCGTCGCTCAACCCTAATATCGGGAGCCTCAACTACGATGTCGACCTCAATGACACCGAGAATTGCCTCCACTCTGAAAAGATCCAATCCATGCCCGAAGAAAAGGGCTTCGCCGAGTACACCGACGGCAAGTTCGATGTTGCCAGAACCTATGGCGAGAGACTCGATAAGACTGGCATGCATCAGTGGACTCGCTATGTCCAGGGCCGAGACTACTTCATGAACCCGCTTACCAAGGACGCCGACTACACCATCGTCAACGACAACGGCAGCGTCGGCGCATCCGTCAGCGAGATCCAGCCCTTGTTCTTCAAGCCTGGCAAGTCTGGCTGGAGCACCTTTGAGCTGATTCGTGCCTTTGGCAACCGCGGCGAAAATGTCCCCGGCCTTAACGCCAACACCGACGGCGCCTACGCCATCGGCACCGAGCGCAACACCGAGATCAACCTCTTCCAGATTCGTCGCGGCCTTGATCCCCAGGTTGCCACCATCCAGTGGGAGATGCTCTCCCGCGCTGCGTATTCCGTCGCCATCCCGTTGTACTCCGCTCTGATAACTGAGGTCAGCCCGTACTTCAGCGATCAGACCGTCTCCTTCGATCACTGCAAACAGACTGACGTCGTGTACAACGAGGAGCCCGAGAACTCAATCAACTACGTTCTCATGGACATCAGCTCGCTCTGCTTTGAGAACCCTGACACCCTTGGTATCAGCGTCCGTGCCTACCTCGATGCGCTCCAGAATGAGCTCATCGAGCAGAACAAGGAAGTTGACGCCGCCATGCTGGCCGAAACGACCACCGAGGGCCGCACCGCTCTGGCCAACAAGGCCGGCAAGGCTGCTACCGAGAACACCTACGTCAAGTGCAAGGCCTTGCTCCAGGAGATGCGCGCCTATCTGAAGGCTGAGAACTTCGACCAGCCCTTCACCCCGAGCGACCTGAACACCGAGACCAACGGCCTCAAGGTGTCCATCACCTACGCCAAAGACGCTCTTGCCACCGACCCGGTAACCCCAGATCAGCCTGGCACTCCCGAGCAGCCTGGTACTCCTGAACAGCCCGGTACCCCCGAGCAGCCCGCTAAGCCCGAGCAGCCCACCACCAAGCCCGAGAAGCCTGGCAAGTCGGACACCACAACCACGGTAACCACCAACAAGACGAACACCAAGGGCGGCCTGCCCACCACCGGTGATCGTTTTGATGGCCGCGTGGTGGCTGCATTCGCCATCGCTGGCGTTGCCGTCATCTCCGCGGGCGGTTACTTCCTCTACCGTCGCAATAAGGAGTAACGTCCTAGCTGAGCGGGCAAGGCAGCAATGGCAGCCTCGCCCGCTCAGCCCGCTCTTTTGACCGGCGGGAAACCCGCCTGAAATCTTTTTAAAAAGATTTCCCCGCACACACTTCGCTGTGTTATAGTGCAGCGCAACAGCAACTAGGTGCGACCGCGCCACGGCATCACGAAAGGAGCCACCAACATGAAGAACACGATGAAGTCTCTCAACAACTGGTGGTGGCGTGATGCGAATACGATCGGTCGACAGTGAGTCCCTCACGCCTGTTTTTGCGCTCTAGGTGATTGGAAGGCCTCCGGTTTCGACCGGGGGCCTTTTTCTATCTCGAGCCCGATCGCATTCGCATCACGCGCCTCCGCTTTTCTCTTGCACTCCCATTCCGAAAGGATTTTCACCATGTCTCAGAACACCACCGCCGCCCAGCCCCGCACCGTCCAGACCGCCGACCGCGGCAAACTCGACGTCCGTGCTCTCGTCCTGCTCGCCATCCTGCTCGCTGCCGGCTTCATCCTCAACTTCACCGTCGGCAAGGCCATCTCGGGCATCTCGGGCGGCATGATCAGCCCCGAGTTCATCATCTCGGCCTTCTGCCTCACCATCCTGGTCGTTCGCCCCAACATCGGCCAGGCGCTCGTCATTGGCCTCATCTCGGCTGCCGTGATCCAGATCACCACCACTTCGCCGTTCGTTGATTTTGCCGCCGAGGGCATCGCCGCCATGCTCATGGCCGGCATCGTCAACGCCGCCGGCAAGAACGGTCAAGTCAAGCCCGCCATCGCCATTGTCGCAACCTTCCTGACCACCTTTGTCTCCGGCGTCATCTTCATGATCATCAAGATGGCCATGCTCGGCGTGGTAGGCGAGCTCGCCGCCGCCATGCTGCCCGTCGTTGCCATGACCGCCGTCTTTAACGCCATTCTGGTCGGCGCCCTCTACCTGCCCATCCAGAAGGCCCTTAGGCTCAACTAACCCGCTCGGCTTTACGAGGGACCCCATCTTGGCGTTCATTCGTCGCTCGCGTACCCAAGTACGCTTCGCTCCTCTTTCGCGCCAACCTGGGCCCCTCGTAAAGCCGTCTCCGTGCTTCACCACCAAAGACTGTCCCAAACAACGAGCTTTTGGGGACGTTCTTAAACGACTAGTCATTAAAGAACGTCCCCAATGACTATGAAAGGTATCCATGGAAACGATCATCAACGTCGACGATGTCTCGTTCTCCTATGGCACGCAAACCGAGCAGGCGCTCTGCCACGTTTCGCTCAGCGTGAACAAGGGAGATTTCATCGGCATCATCGGGCCCTCGGGCACCGGTAAGTCCACACTTGCCGCCTGTCTGTCGGGCGCCGTGCCTCACCACTACACCGGCGCCTTTTATGGCTCCGTGTTAGTTGACGGCCACGACACCTGCGAGGTCTCGCTGACCGACGTGTCGCAAATCGTCGGCAGTGTGCTGCAGGACATCGACACGCAGATGGTCGCCTCGGTCGTCGAGGACGAGATGCTCTTTGGCCTCGAGAACTTTGGCGTTCCCCACGACCAGATCGAGCAGCGCGTGAGCGAAACGCTCGAGACCGTCGGCATCAGCGACCTGCGCGACCGTGAGATCGCCACGCTCTCGGGCGGACAGAAGCAAAAGGTAGCCATCGCCGCCGTCCTCGCCATGCGTCCGCGCGTCTTGGTTCTCGACGAGCCCACCGCGGCACTCGACCCCGCCAGCTCCACGTTGGTTTTCGAGACGCTGCGTGAGGCAAACCGCGCACTTGGAATCACCATCGTCGTCGTTGAGCAAAAGGTCGCCCTGCTCTCGGAGTACTGCAACCGCGTGCTCGTGCTCAACCATGGCGAAATTGCGCTGCAGGGCGAGCCACACGAGGTCTTCGCGCATACCGACGAGCTCCGTGCCATCGGCGTCGACTGCCCTCGCGTCACGCGTATCTTCAATAGCCTCGAGGCCGATGGCCTGGTAAGCGGTACCCCCTGCTTGGATGTCGATGAGGCCGAGCGCATGATTTCGGGCATCGTCGACCCCGCACACGCTGCCATCGAAGCCCAGGCGCCCGCCGGTTCCCCGCATGCACCGTCGTTGCGTCCTCATGCCAAGGATGCCGAACCCGTACTCACCTTCGACCATGTTGAGTTTGCCTATCCCAACGGCGGCGCCGCCGTACACGACCTTAACCTGACCCTCTACCCCGGTGAGCTCGTGGGCATCGTCGGTCAGAACGGTGCCGGCAAGACCACGCTCACCAAGCTGCTCACGGGCCTGCTCAAGCCCGCCTCGGGCAGCGTGCGCGTCACGGGACTGGATACTGCAACCGTTCCCACGAGCCGCATTGCCCGCGAGGTCGCGACCCTCTTCCAAAACCCCGACCGCCAGATCTGCAAGGATACCGTGCTCGACGAGGTCGCCTTTGGCTTGGAGCTTGCCGGCATCGACCGTGCCGAGGCTCTGCGTCGCGCCCAGCTGGTCATCGACCGCTTTGGTCTGCCCGCCGACGAGGCACCGTTCTCGCTTTCGCGTGGCCAGCGACAAATGGTGGCACTTGCCTCCGTCGTAGTGGTTGAGCCCAAGATCGTCGTGCTCGACGAGCCCACGAGCGGCCTTGACTACCGCGAGTGCATGACCGTCATGGAAACCGTGCGCACCATGGCCGAGCGCGGATGCGCCGTCATCATGGTCTGCCACGACATGGAAGTCGTCTCCGACTTTGCCGAGCGCATCGTAGTAATGGCCGACGGCCGCATCCTCGACCGCGGCCGCACGCACGAGCTGTTCTCGAACATCGATCTCATGCGGCGTGCCTACGTGGAGCCTCCCCAGGTTATTGAACTCTCGCGCCGTCTGGCATCTTCCGTCTCGCCCGCTTTTGCGCAGGTGAGCGAGGTCACCGATGTCGTTCGAATTACCAAGGAGATGGTCCACCGTGGTTAACGTCATCGACTACATGCCGGGCGATACGCTGCTGCATCGCCTGAACCCCGTCGTCAAACTGGGCCTCGCCGCCGCCATCATCGTCGGCATCTTCTTGTCCGACACCTACGTGGCGCTGCTGGGCTTTTTGGCACTCACCCTTGCACTGGGTACCTATGCCGGCGTCGTCGACCGTCTGCTCTCGCTGCTCAAGTTGCTGATTCCGCTCGCGCTTATCATGCTGGTGCTCCAGCTGGCCTTTATGCGCGATGGCAACGTGGTGTGGGGCTTTATCACCGACGCGGGCCTCATCACGGGATCGAAGGCCTGCCTGCGCCTGCTAGGTGTGGCGTTGCCACTCATCCTCATGCTCATGGTGACCAAGCTCAACGACCTTGCCAACGCCTGCGTCGAGGTGCTGCATGTGCCGTATCGCTATGCCTTCACCTTTACCACGGCGCTGCGCTTTGTACCGGTGTTTGGTCAGGAGATGAACGCCATCATGGAGGCGCAGACCGCACGCGGCGTCGAGTACGACACCAAGAACCCCATCAAGAAGCTTAAGCTCATGTTGCCACTGTGCGTGCCGCTGCTCATCTCGAGCGTGGGCAAGACCGATGCCACCGCGCTTGCCGCCGAGCAGCGCGGCTTCTACCTGCGCACACGCGCCAGCTCGTACAAGCGCTATCCCATCAAGGGTCTGGACATCGCCGTGCTCATCGTCAGCATCGCCCTCATCGCCATCGGCTTCCTGTTCTAGTTCACCACCGACAGCAACCGCCCAACGCAAAAGGCCTCGGCTCGCACCAAACGAGCCGAGGCCTTTACTGTTTCTCCAGATAAAACCCACCATAATTAACCTGTCCCTTTTTGGCAGGTCGGAAGCTAGAGGCGGTAGGGAGCGCCGCTGCGGATGATGGATTCGCGCACCAGGACGTCCATGGCGTCGAGGGTGATCTCGGGCATCTCACGGTATTTCTGCAGCACCGAGAGCTCCGTGCAGGCCAGGATGACGCGGTCGCAGCCGCTACGGGCGAACTCCCACATCACGCGGTCGAACTTATCCATATCGGGCTCACGTCCGGCCTTCACATCATCGTAGATAAGCGACATCACATCGTTCTGACGTTTCTCGCTGGGATAGACAACCTCAACACCCGCAGCCTTACATTCGCGGCCGTAGACGCCCGCGCCCACGGTTCCGTCGGTGCCCATGATGCCAATCTTGTGCACCGGCTCGGCCGGCATACTCAGGTTGGGGTCGAACTCGCACTCCCCCATCACCGCACCGGCCAGAGCATAGCGCACCGACTCACGCGGCATGTGGATAATCGGCACTGTGGTAAACGACTGGATCTGGTCGTAGAAGTAGTGTGACGTGTTGCAGGGAATGGCAATGTGCGCACAGCCCAGCGACTCGAGTGCCTGGGCACACTCTTTCATGGTCGCCAGCAGCTTGGCATGCTCGCCGGTCTTAATGGCCAGCGTGCGGTCGGGCATGGTCGACTTGGAGAGCACCACCATGTCGATATGTTCCTGATCGCAGGCAGCAGCCGTATGACGCACCACCTGGTCGTAGTAATACGACGTGGCCTCGGCGCCCATGCCGCCGATAACTCCCAGCTTTTCCATCGCCGCCTCCTTGGTGACGCTTGCGCAATTGCGCGTATCGTACCCGCGCCCGCCCGATGCAAACCGGACGGGCGCCGCACTCATCTACTTGTAATACGTCTTGAACAGCTTAAAGTGGCGCAGCTTAGTGTGCCACATGCGCAGCCAGCGGTTAAAGACAAAGTCGCCCTTCATAAACGAAGGGTCGGCGCCCTTGCCTTCCTTGTCCAGGCGATGCACCTTAGCGCGCAGCTCGGGATCCTTGACGTATTTGTCGACGACGCCCATGGGGACGACCATCCACAGAGCCTCGTCCTGCGCCGTCACAAACTCCGGCGCAAACGGGCGGTTGAACACATACTCGTCCACCACATACTTGGCAACGTTAAAGCCGCTGTTGGTAACGTAGTAGTTGCTGCGGCCCTGGCGCGTGTTGAAATCGAAGAACTTAAACGAGCCATCGCGCTCGTCGTACTTAACGTCAAAGTTGGAATAGCCCACAAAGTGAAGGTCCTCGAGCAACTTGCGCACGCCGCCCATGAGCTCGTCATTAGGCTCGGTAATGATACAGGCATGGTTGCCGACACCGTGGGGCTGATGCTCCTCGAGCAGCACATGGCCCAGGCACATCATGCGGACCTTACCGTTGCGGTCGGAATAGCTGGTGAGCACGCGCATGTACTCGTCGTTACCGGGCACGCGGTCCTGTAAGATCAGGTCGTCGGTGTAGCCGCTGGCATACGAATCGCGAATGACCTGTTCCAGCTCGGCGCGGTCGGCAATCTCATAGGCCTTCTTCTGGCCCTCGAACTCGTGCTGCCACCACATGATGCCATCAGAAGGCTTCAGAATCATCGGGTAGGGAAAATCGATCTGGTCGAGCACTTCGGCAGGCGCCTCACCCTGGGCATTGAGCATCGCCTTGGTAAAGGTAAACGTGTGCGGATAGGGCACGCCATGCTTCTCGCACAGCTCGTAGAAGATCTCCTTCTTCTGGCACTGCTCAAGCATGCTATAGGGAGCGTAAGGCGCGACGATGTTATCCGCCAACTCATGGGCATCCTTGGCCTGAGCCACGAGGGCAACATAGTTGTCACCACAGCCCACAAGGACAATCGTCTTATCGGCATGCGCTTGGGCAATGCCGTTGACGGTTTTGAGCATCACGGGCATGGTATCGATATCCACGTTGGGCGTGTAGTCGATAATCTGGCTGCGGTACGCGGGACCCGTCTGATACTTGCCAAAGACCAGACTCTTGACCTGGTACTCCTCGTAGAAGGCACGCGCCACCGAATAGGCGTTGATGTCGCCACCGAGCAGCACGGGAATGAACTCGCGCTCTGTAAATTGCAATGCCATGGAAACTTCCTATCATGAACTGCCCACACAACGGGCGGTCTTTGCGCAACTGATTTATTCTAGCGTGCCAAGCCGCCGGCGCCCAAAGCTCCACCGTATCTATGGCAATCAACGTAATTGTCCAGCACGAAGGCCAGCACGAAGACGGCGCTCACCGTTGTATGACAATGGGCAATGAACCTACCGTTGTTGTAGGATTCAACATGTTGCCCGCCCCGTCGAAAGGTGCACCGTGCCCCAGGCCCATCCGATCAACAACCCCATCATTGACGCCGCCAAGCGCGAACTTGCGGATCGTGCCCGGACGGCAGTTCCCCTACGCACCGCAAACGATGCTTACAACGGGCCTGCCCGTATCGTCTCAATCAACACGTCGGAGCACAAAGGCACTCGCAAGTCGCCCGTCGCCGATGGACGCGACACCGTCATCGAGCAATTTGGCCTCGCTACCGATGCGCACGCCGGACATTGGCACCGCCAGGTCTCTTTTTTAGCCGCGGAGTCCATCCAGACGGCGCAGGCACGCGGGCTCGACGTACACGAGGGTGACTTTGGAGAGAACTTCACCACGCAAGGCATCAATCTACTCTCGCTCCCCCTGGGAACGCAGCTCAAGATTGGCAACGATGTCCTGGTCGAAATCAGTCAGATCGGTAAGGTCTGCCACACCCGCTGTGCCATCTACTATCTCGCCGGCGACTGCATCTTTCCCCACGAGGGAGTTTTTGGCGTGGTGCTAAAGGGCGGAGAGGTCCATACCGGCGACGAAATCCAGGTGGTCAAGCTCGGCGACGGCACTTGCTCGTTCACCCCCGCCGAGGCGCTCGAAGAGATTGAGCAGGCTTGCCAGGAGGGCACGCTGTAGTTGTAAAACCCCACGTTGAGATAGCTTTTACAGCCCAAAGCTCCTCTTAAACAGGCCCCCGTAACGTTAAAGTTGAACTCTATGGTTTCTCAACAATTCATCATAACTGCAGGTCAAAGCCAAAGCCTCAAGTTCAACTTGACCCTTTGGAACCTTTAAGGTTCAAGTTGAGGTCGAAAGCAGTAGTAGAATACCGTTCGAACCATAACCTACGATTGATTGCAGAGGGACTGGATGCAGCATTCGAATCATCGCACCGCAGCGCTCATTGCGTCGAAGCCGGCTCGTATCATCACGAGCGCCGCGCTCGCCGTTGCGCTGACGGCCACGCCGATGCTCTCCCCCGTTGCGGCGTATGCCGCCTCGCAGGCAACGCAGGACCAGCTTTCCGCAGCCCAGCAGAAGATCGAAGCCGCCACGAGCGCCTACAACGACGCCCGCACCAAACTCGATGACCTGCAAAAGCAGATTGACTCCAATGAGGCGAGCATCGAGGAAATCGAGGCTAAGCTTCCCGAGCAGCAGGCCAAGGCAAGCTCTGCCATGCGCGATCTGTACAAGTATCAGAAGGGCACCAATCCCATCGTGAGCTTCCTGGTCAACGCGCAGAGCCTGGGTGAGTTCATCACGACCTGCAAATACACCAACCAGATCACGAGCTCGAGCGTCGACGAGATCGAAGAGCTCAATAACATGCAAACCGAACTCGAGCAGAACAAGGCCGAGCTCCAGCAGGCCAAGTCTCAGCTTGAGGCGGAGCAGAAAAACGCCGAGGATGCGCTGGCGCAGGCCCAGCAGCTCCGCAGCGAGGCACAGGCAAAAGCCGAGCAGGAAAATGCCGCCGAGCTTGCCAAGCTTGAGGCCGATAAGGCCGCTGCCGCCGAGAAGCTCTCGGGCGAGGGCGTAAGCGGCAGCAATTCCAGCAGCCAGGCCACCAACACCAACACCACCATCGACACCACGGTGAACAACGCCAATACCGGTAGCTCCGATTACGACTCGTTCATTAATGAGTGGACGAGCCGCATCGACAATTATCTTGCCGGCTCCCCCATGGCAGGCCAGGGCTATAACTTTGCCGTCGCCGCTTGGAATACCGGTGTCGACCCCCGTTGGTCCCCCGCCATCGCCTGCATCGAGAGCACCAAGGGTGCCTATTGTGCCAATTCTTACAACGCCTGGGGCTGGAGTGCACGTGGCGGCGGTTGGCGCAGCTTTGGCAGCTGGAGCGAGGGCATCTCCGCTCACGTTGCCTATCTGGGCGCCAACTACGGCTCCACCCTTACCCCGGCAGCGGCCAAAAAGTACTGCCCGCCCACGTGGCAGGACTGGTACAACAAAGTCGCCGCTCAGATGAACCGCATCTAAGTGCAACTGCAAAGGGCCCCAATGGGGCCCTTTTCTTTTAGGTAGCGGAGGTATCGACTACGCCGGTCGCATTGGCAACCGCGACTATGACGATCGTGCATAGGAGCAGCACACCCAATGCCTTGAGCCAGAGTTTCGCGAGTTTCTTGCCGCGATAGCTGTCGAGCAGTGCGAATCGCCGACGAAGACGGCGCTTATCGAGCAGCGCAAAATGCATAAGCACCATAAGGCCATCGACAAAGAAAAAATACTCGATTATGAGAAGCCACGTCGGGTAGCTTTGGTTTGCTCCCGTGGGGTGAAAAACGGCAAAGTGGCTTCCGGCAAAGAATACAAGCAGCGAGAGGCAGACAAGCGTATTCCAAATGCGCCCCAGAGGCTCCGGAATGCGAGAAAGCAGACCGAGTGCGGCGGAGGCGGCAGGCTTAGGAAGCCCTGCGGAGCCCTGGGGCCCTTGGGGCGTTAATACCGTCTCTGAGGCCGGGGTGCAGAGAGGCGTAGGCGCAGGAGGCCGCACAGGGCAACTCAGGTCATATGCCGCGCGCGTCGCCCGTCCCAACGCCCCCGCGCTCGCAAAACGCTTGGCCGGGTCGAGCGCCATCGCCATGCAAATGACATCGGCCAGTGGAGCGGGAACGCCGCGCATCTCGCATTGTTCGCGCATGTCGAGCCCCGGTTTTGGATCGAGCCCCGTCAAGCAGAAGAACAGCAGGGCGCCCAGCGCGTACGCATCGCTTCGCACGCTCGTCTGCCCAAACCCATACTGCTCGGGTGGCGCGTAGGGCCGTGTGCCAAACTTGACGGTATCGGCATCGGCGCCTTCGCGCCAAGCGCGCGCGATTCCCAGGTCAATAATCACCAGCGACGAGAAGGTCATGCCGGCATCGGCGGCATATCTCACGCCCGACACGATGATGTTCGAAGGTTTAAGGTCGCGATGGATAATCGGAGCCGGCGCTTTCCCCACCTCGCCAAATCCAGCATGGAGCCCTGCCACCGCATCACACAGGGCCGGAAACAACCCGCGCGCATAATCGGGGGTCGCACCCAAACGTCCCACCAAGGCCTCGAGCGTCTCGCCTTCAATGTATTCCATCACCACGTCAAGCTCGTCGCCCGCACGGCGGCAATCGACAATCCGGGGCAGGTGCTCAAAACGCCGTCCGGCACGCTGGGCCGCAAACAGGCGCTCATATGCCCCGCCAATCTGGGCCGAAGCATCGATGCGTTTGCGGACAAAGGGGCCGAGCGACCCTCCACCAGAACCCTCAAAGCACACGAGTTCGGTTGTCTCAACGTCCGAGCGCTTTAGCACGCGTTCCACGCGATAGCTGTCATCGCGGTCAAACGACGCCAGGTGCTCGGCGAGCGCGGCAGTCAGCTCATCATCGGAATATGTTGGGTTCTGAGTATCCATAGCGTCCATCATAGCGCAGGGCACAGACGCCCTGTAGCACCCGTGCCCTGCACGTTTGAAATATAGCGGACGGCCCTGCCACCAACAGTCAGCCGTTAACTCACCGTCTCCTCGCCAAAGCGATACAGCTCCTCATTGACCTTTTGCAGGCTGCAGCCACGATCGATGCAGAAGATGATAATCGCATCACGACGGTCCTTGCAGTTGAGGACGTTTGCCCCGGCAGCCGTAAGTGCGCGGTTGGTCTCCTTCATCGATAACGCCATCGCGAATGCAATCTGCAGCACTTTATTTCGACTCGGGTGGCGCGCGCCCGTAATAATCTGATAGCCAAACGTTTCGTTGAGGTCGGCCATACGCACCACGCGCGAACGCTCCAAGCCCTTTTCCTGCAGCAGTTGCTTAAGGTAGTCCGAAAGCGACGGGGCGGCAAAGTCATGCTCCCTGATATAGCCGTCGATACTCGGCGCATCGAGCAACTCATTGAGCAGTTCCTCCGTCAACTTCTTATCGGGCATACGGCTTCACCCCCTATGCGACGCAACGGCAGCGACATACTAGGCCAACACCCAGCTTGCGGTGGCAGACTTATCAAACATGTTGGCAAAGTACAAAGCCTTTTTGATGTCGCCGTCAAAATAGATATTGCCCGCAACAGTACCGCCGGCTGCAAGGGTGCCCGACTGCAGCTCTTCAGAGCCTTCGCTGTAGTAGCCCTGATTCTGCTGAGCACCGTTGGCGTCCTCGCCCTTCCAGTCGTAGACATTGTAATCCGCGCCCTCATCGCCGTTGTTGACGTACGTGACGTGAATGCCCGTCATAGTCGAGCCGTCATAATTGGTAAGACCTGTCTGGACGGAATCGACGACAACGGAAAGGCCGGCGGCCGTGGTCACGGTTGTGCCAACAGCCAGGTCAGTCGTGGGCTGCTCTTCTTTTTTCGCCTCTTCCTTCTTGTCGCCATCGCCAGCGTCCTCGGTGACGGTCGCCTTATCGCTACCACAACCGGCAAGAAGACCGGCAGTCCCCAAGGCGACGGTGGCGAATGCGCCCAGTGCAGCGCGACGGCTCAGCAGCACTTCGTTTTCGAGCTTTTTCATCATGCATCCTTCCTACGATCCGGCTACCGTGCCGGCACACAGCACATCGTAGGAAGGATTGAACTTGAATTCATTAGCTGAGAGCTAAGGCTGCGGTAAACGGCCAATGCAGTTATCCAAACGTTGAGCAAACGCACTTTGCGCAACCGTCTGCTGGCAGCGCATCAACCCACCGTGACGGATTCCCCGGTAAAGACACTGATCATCAACAGGACAAAGAACACCAGGTAGCTGACACTCAGCGAGTACGCAATAATCAGGAAGACGACCCAGCCGACATTGGTTTTACCGTCGGCACGGCGTCGCTCGCGATTGCGGCAGAGCCAAATCGTCACGCCGATGGCAGTGATAAACAGTACGAGTGCCGCCGTAGCCAGCCCAGCAAGCACAAACATCACGCCAATGCCCACAGCGATGACCGGAAGCAGCAGCAAACCGCACCCGCATCCACCCGGACTATATACGGCAGACTGTCGGCGTCGCCTCATCGCCGCGCCACCCCCATCATCTTTGAGCACTACAGTGCGATAGCCTGCTGAACAGGAACGATCTTGTCGAGTTCCGGTTCGATCCGCCTTTTCTCGGCCTCAAGGTCAAACGCCACCTGAGCGCGCAGCCAATAACCATCCGTCAGGCCAAAATAACGGCAAAGACGGAGGTCGGTGTCGGCCGTCACGCGACGTTTTCCCAAGACAATCTGCCCGATACGCTGAGCCGGAATCCCAGTCTCTTTCGCAAGGCGATATTGAGAAATGCCCATGGGAACAAGAAACTCCTCTTTGAGAAGCTCACCAGGAGTCACCGGCGACAGCAAATCGGCCGAAGTCTCATCACTTGTGATAATCGACGATTTCGACATTCCAAGCCATCTCCTGTCTCCACTCAAAACAGACCCGATAGCGCTCGTTAACACGGATGCTATATTGACCGGCACGATCGCCCTTCAAAGCTTCCAGGCGGTTGCCCGGTGGAACGCGAAGATCATCAAGCGAAGCACAAACCTGCAGTTGGCGAATCTTCCTCAACGCAACACGCTCAAAGGGCACGAACCTCCTGACCCGCACACCCATGGCAAAGCGTTCGGTATCCTCATCTTTATACGATGCAATCATAGTATCGCCTTACGTTAGTAACGTCAAACGTTTCTATAGACTTACATCTCTATTATATCGTACGTTTGTTCGTGTTTTCTAGAACAAATAGTCCTTTGCGCCTTAGTCAAGCAAAAGCAATCGTTTGTAGACATCGAGGCCTTTGAGCAGGATTTGCTCGTCAAAGAGCATGGTATCGGTATGCAGGGCGCTCGTGGCATAGGCGGGGCAGCCGTCCGAATCGTTCGGATTGCCTTGGCCGGCGGGCACGCCCGTACCCAGCAAGAAGAAAACGCCCGGCAGATGGCGCTGGTAGAAGGCGAAGTCCTCGGCAATCAACAGCGGCTCGTCCACAAGCTGCAGCTCGGGCAAGGCCGGAGCAATGTGGGCGAACAGCTCGGGGTCGTTATCGACCGGCGGATAACCCTCGGCAAAGTCGAGATCGTACGTGCAGCCCGTTGCGGTGCATGCCTCGTCAAGCACACGGCGCACGCCCTCGCGCGCGCGGTCGAACATATCGTCCGTAAACACGCGCAGGCTACCGGCGACATGGGCCTCCCCCGCCACCGCGTTGCAGACGGTGCCTGCCTGCAGCAGACCAAACTTGCCGATGCAGGGCTCGTCGGCACCCAGCTCGTCCATCAGCTCGCGCTCGGCAACCAAGAACTTGGCCGCCGCCAGTGCGGCATCGTGGGATTCCTCGACCGGAACGCCATAGGTCTTGGCGATATGGATACTCGCGCCATGGATATGAATGTGCGTCTCGCTCGAGCGCGCCAGCAGCGGACCGGAACAGCTCGCCAACGTGCCGGCGGGCAGATCGGGCCACACATGGAAGCCGAAGATACGATCGGCCCCGGAACGCTCAAACACGCCGCTCTCGCATACCGTCTTAGCGCCACCGGTCGTCTCCTCGGCCGGCTGGAACACAAAGAGCACGTTACGCTTGATGGCGCCCGGCTGCTCACGAATCGTACGGTCGACAAAAGTCGCCGCCGCGAGCGCCATGGCCATGTGGCCGTCGTGACCGCACGCATGCATCTTGCCGGGCTGCGTCGAGGAGAAGGCCACGCCCGTTGCTTCCACGATGGGCAGGGCGTCCATATCGGCGCGAATCGCCGTGGCGTGCGTAGCGCCCACACCGGCATCGAAGAAGGCACAGACGCAGCTCGGACACGGATGGGTCACCTCGCAGGCAAGCGGAGCGAGCGCGCCCTCGATATAGGCGATAGTCTGCGGAAGATCGAAATCGAGCTCCGGAATGCGATGCAGGTCGCGACGATAACGACGGAGTTCTTGGAGCTCGGTCATGGGGATTCCTTTCATGGGACAACTAGTTGTCCCCTATTGTGACGCAGGATTGTGGCGCCCTTGTTTCTAGCATCATGCTGCATTTTTTAAACGTTATATACGAATACTCTTGTTTGGTAAAGTGCAACGTGGTAGGGTCTTTACCACTTGATAGAGGCGCGGGCACGAAGATCCGCGGGCGAGTCGGCAGACTTTGACCCCGCGGGGAGGCGAAACCCGCCGAACTGGGTTTTTCGGGCACGAACAGCCTGGTGGGCCTGCGGGAAACACCCGCAGGACTGTCTGCAGCAATGCGGGAGCGCTATCCGGACATTGGGTCCACGCTATGCGGATTCGATGCGCCGATGGCGCCGTCTGGATAGCGAGGTTTACGGGACATGGCACTGACCCCCAACGAGGCATATGCGGCAAAGCGGCCGTTTGTGGACAAGGAGACGCTCGAACACATCGTCGAGCAGTTCCCCACGCCGTTTCATCTATACGACGAGGCGGGCATCCGTCGCAACATGCAAGAAGTACGTGACGCCTTTGCGTGGAATCCGGGATTTAAGGAGTACTTTGCCGTCAAGGCCAATCCCAACCCGGCGCTTATCTCCATTCTCAACGAATACGGCTGCGGTTGCGACTGCTCGAGCTATACCGAGCTCATGATCGCCCGCTCGCTGGGCATCACCGGCCATGACATCATGTTCTCATCCAACGACACGCCGGCGGCGGACTTTGAGCTTGCCGATAAGCTGGGCGCCATCGTCAACTTCGACGACATCAGCCACATCGAGTTCTACGAGCGCGTCGCAGGCCCCATCCCCAAGACGGTCAGCTGCCGCTTTAACCCGGGCGGCCTGTTCCAGCTCTCCAACGGCATCATGGACAACCCGGGCGATTCCAAATACGGCATGACCACCGATCAACTCTTTGAGGCCTTCCGCGCTCTCAAGGCCAAAGGTGCCGAAAATTTTGGTATCCATGCCTTCCTTGCCAGCAACACCGTCACCAACGACTACTACCCCAAGCTCGCACGCATCCTCTTTGAGCTTGCCGTGCGTCTGGAGCGCGAGACGGGCGCGCATGTCGCCTTTATCAACCTGTCCGGCGGTGTGGGCATCCCCTACCTGCCCGAGCAGCAGGCGAACGACATCCACGCTATTGGCGAGGGCGTACACGCAGCCTACGACGAGATTCTGGTTCCCGCCGGCATGGGCGATGTGGCGATATGCACCGAGATGGGCCGCTTTATGATGGGCCCCTACGGATGCCTGGTCACCAAGGCCATCCACGAAAAGCAGATTTACAAGGACTACATCGGCGTTGACGCAAGCGCCGTCGACCTCATTCGCCCCGCCATGTATGGCGCTTACCACCACATCACGGTGATGGGTCAGCCGGGTGGCGCCGACAAGACCGCAGCCCCCGTCACGAACACGTATGACATCACGGGCAACCTGTGCGAGAACAACGACAAGTTCGCCATCGACCGCGAACTGCCGCAGATCGACATGGGCGACCTGCTCGTGATCCACGACACCGGCGCGCATGGCTACTCCATGGGCTACAACTACAACGGTCGCCTGCGCTCCGCCGAGGTACTGCTGCGCCCCGACGGCTCGGCAGACCTCATTCGCCGCGCCGAGCGCCCGGGAGACTACTTTGCCACGCTCGACGTGCTGCCGTGCGGCCGCGAGCTGCTGGCCAAGTCGCGCGCCGAAAGTGCCCGCCGTCGCGCCCAGGACGAGCGCCTGGCCGTCGCCGCCCAGTGGAACAAACGCATTCAGATTGCAGAAGCGAAGGAGAAGAATATGGATGTCCGCAACCTCGAGGGCTCGATTGTCGCCCTCGTTACGCCTTACAAGAAGGACGGCAGTGTCGACTTCGATGCACTCGAGCGCCTGGTCAATTTCCATCTGCAAAACGGCACCGATGCCATTCTCGCCCTAGGCACCACGGGCGAAAGCGCCACGATGACCGACGACGAGGACAACTCCGTTGTCGCCGCCATCGTTAAGCAGGTAGCCGGCCGCATCCCCGTCATCGCCGGCTCGGGCTCCAACTCCACGCAGACCATGCTCACCAAGTCGCTCACCTACCAGGGCTTGGGAGCCGACGGCCTGCTGCTCATTACCCCCTACTACAACAAGTCCAACGAAGAGGGTATCTACCAGCACTTTAAGACCGTTGCCGATGCCGTTGACATCCCCTGCATCCTGTACAACATCCCCGGCCGCTGCGGCTGCGGCATCAGCGAGCGCAACGTGGAGCGCCTGGCTGCACACCCCAACATCATGGGCATCAAGGAAGCCTCGGGCAACGTCGCCTTCGCTGCCAAGATCGCGCACCTGCTGTCCGACGACTTCCGTATGTACTCGGGCGAGGACGCGCTCACCGTGCCGCTCATGAGCCTGGGCGCCTCGGGCACCATCAGCGTTTGGGCTGACGTGCAGCCGCAGCTCGTCCACGACATGTGCCGCGCCTATCTGGACGGTGACGTAACGCGCGCCCGCGATATCCAGATTGCCGGCCAGCCGCTCATCAACGCCCTCTTTAGCGAGGTCAACCCCATTCCCGTCAAGGAGGCGCTCGCACAGATGGGTATGATCGAGGCAAACTACCGCATGCCGCTGTGCCCCATGGCCGACGACACGCGCACCGCACTTACCGATGCTCTGAAGGGAGCTGGTCTGGTTGATTAAGACCGTCATTATGGGAACGGGCCGTATGGGCTCGCTCATCCGCACTACCGCCGAGGGTATCGCCGATGCCTCCGGCCAGCCCGTATTCGATATCGTGGCGCAGATTGGCTTTGATTTGAGCGAGCTCGAGAGTGCGCCCGCTGCCGATGTGATAATCGACTTCTCCAACGTCGCGACGTTCGATGCCGTCGTCGCCTATGTCGAGCGCACGGGGGCTGCCCTGGTCTCGGGCACCACGGGATACACGCCCGAGCAGATGGACCGTCTGCGCGAGCTGGGCCAGAATGCCCGCGTCATGCACTCCGGCAACTACTCTATCGGCATCGCTGCGCTTCGCCATCTGGTGGCGCAGGCCACGCGCGAGCTGCCTGGCTTTGATTGCGAGATCGTCGAGACACACCACAACCAAAAGGTCGACGCCCCCAGCGGTACGGCAAAACTGCTGCTCGATGCCATCGTCGAGGCTGAACCCGAGACCGGATACCATCCTGTCTATGGCCGTGAGGGGATGTGCGGCGCCCGCGACCCCAAGGAGATCGGCATGCACTCGCTGCGCGGCGGCACCGTCGCCGGTGTGCACGAGGTGAGCTTCTTTGGGCAGGACGAAGAAGTCACGCTCACGCACCGCGCCACGAGCCGCCAGATCTTCGTCAACGGCGCTCTGGCCGCCGCACAGAAGCTCGTCGGGCGCGAGCCCGGCTTTTACACGTTCGACCAGGTCATGTTTGCCTAACCAGGCATCAATCGGATTCACCCAAAGGAGAGACAGCATATGAGCAACGCAGCCGAGATGGATGCACAGGAGATTATCAACTACATTGCCACCGCGCCCAAGAAGACGCCCGTCAAGCTGTATGTGCGCGAGAAGCCCGGCATGGAGGTCCAATGGGGCAACGCGCGCGTCTACGGCGATTGCCGCGGCAAGACCGTCTTTGGCGACTGGGATGAGCTCAAGGCCGTCCTCGATGCCAATGCCGACTCCATCGATTACTACGATATCGAGAACGACTGCCGCAACTCCGCCGTGCCCATGCTCGACCTCAAGGGCATTAACGCCCGTATCGAGCCGGGTGCGATCATCCGCGACCGCGTTGAGATTGGCGAGCGCGCCGTCATTATGATGGGCGCCATTATCAACATCGGCTCCGTCATCGGCGAGGGCTCCATGATCGACATGGGTGCCGTGCTGGGCGGCCGCGCTACCGTGGGCAAGAACTGCCATATCGGCGCCGGCACCGTGCTGGCAGGCGTCGTGGAGCCCGCGAGCGCTACGCCTGTCATCATCGAGGATGACGTTATGATCGGCGCCAACGCCGTGGTTCTGGAGGGCGTGCGCGTGGGCAAGGGTGCCGTTGTCGCCGCCGGCGCCGTATGCGTGGAGGACGTCCCTGCCGGCGCCGTCGTTGCCGGCGTCCCCGCCCGCGTCATCAAGATGCGCGATGAAAAGACCGACAGCAAGACCGGCCTCGAGGAAGGCCTGCGTCAACTGTAGGGTTACGCGGTTTTACCAAACCGCGTAACGGGTCGACGCTGCAAACGCCCCTAGACGGCAATCTGACGTTCAATCGTCGGGCATGACCAGAAGGTCAATGCCCTCCTCTTTCACGTCACCTTGCTCGCCTAGGGGCGTTTTCGCTGACTCATGCTCAACTTGCGGAGTAATTCATCCACGAGCAAGAAGGCCGAAGCCCCAAAGGACTTCGGCCTTCTTCATCTCAGTCAGAAATCGCATCAGAATCCATTGACTCAAACTCCATGAGCTCCTCAGGAGTTAAGGCGTCCTCAAACGGAATGAACTCGTGCGGACCGTTCTTGATTCGATCCGCCGCGATGCGATTAATCTCAAGTTCGCGTAGACACTGCAGCGCGCCGTACATTTCCTCATAGGCAGCATAGTCGATAATCACGGTATCTATCGATTCTCGATGCTTCCGATGTTCTTGAGCTCGATGGAGATGAGGCCGTTGGGCTCGTTGACGAACTCGATATACTCGGAGTTCGAGCCCATCTCGGCCGGGAAGCTGATCTCGATACCCGTATCGGTTCGAATCTTATGATTGCGCACGGCCGCACGCTCGACCTGTTTACGCTCCACGGGCACGCGCTCGGGCACCTTTTCCTCGGTCAATGCCGCACGAACGCTCTCTTTGATGACCGGCTCGTCCTCAAAGACCTCGTCGACGATATCCCAAGGCGGCAGTTCCTCGTCGTCTTCGACCTTCTCGGCAACAGCGGCTTTGACCTTGGCGAGCGCCACGGCCGTATTGGCGCCGTGCTCCTCGGCAACCTCCTCGACCACGCGCGTCACGGTGTCGATAATCTCCTTGCCCGACACGCCCGTATCGCACTGCAGCAGGCCGTCAGGAATAAGCATGCGGTCCTCGCCGGCGATCTTGCGCTTTTTGTCCACGTAGCCGATCTCCATGGTGCTCGCGCGCACGATGGCGTAGCTCGGCACCTTTTGGGAAGGATTCGGCAGGATAGCGTAATGGCGTGCGATATCGTTGCGCACCTCGCCCTCCTCGCGGCCTACCTCGTGCATAAAGGCCTGCTTGGAACCCAACAGCATGACGGCAAACCAGCGTGTGTCCTCGTCATCGTCAAAGTCGGCAACGAGGACATCGGTGGACTCGGCCTTTTCGGCCTTGGTAAGCTCCGAGGAGATAAACTCCGCAATCTGCTGCGACAGGTCCACGAATTCGCGCTCGCCAAAGAAATAGCCCTTGAGCTCGCCGCCGAATGCGGAGTTCTCGGCAAACGTGG
>OLPI01000718.1_pt1 | contig 31196 bp, 25 predicted proteins | sample 1672361 | NCBI WGS metagenome assembly OLPI01 (sample SAMEA3136675, study PRJEB25190) | human gut metagenome
ACACGGGCTATGACATGCTGCTCACCGCCAACAACCACGCGGGCGACACCATGGCGTCGGGCATCACCCGCACCGTGGAAATCATCCGCGGCAAGGGACTGACCGCCCTCGGCTCCCAGCTGAACGCCGACGAGCCGAAATACGCCGTGGTGGACGTAAACGGCATTAAAATCGGCATGGTGTGCTACACATGGGCATACAGCAGCAACGGCAGCTCCTTCTCCCTCAATGGTCTTACCCCCATCAAGGACGAGGGGCAGATGAACTACTTCCTCAACAACGACCCCGGCAAGCTGTACACCGCGTCGGAACAGATTCTGGAACAGATGAAAGCGGACGGTGCGGAAGCCACCATGATGTTCATTCACTGGGGCGTGGAATATAACATCAAGGAAAATTCCCTTCAGGACACCATGGCGCAGAAGCTGTGCGATCTTGGCTTTGACGTGATCGTGGGCGGGCATCCGCATGTTGTTCAACCGGTGGACCTGCTTACCAGCACCGTTGACGAGAGCCACAAGACCGTGGTCATCTACTCTCTGGGCAACGCCGTATCCAACCAGAGAAACGGCTATATTCAAGCCGCGCCTCCCTACTATACGGAGGATGGCATTCTGTTCACCGTCACCTTTGAAAAGTATTCCGACGGAGCCGTGTATCTGCAAAGCGTGGACGCGCTGCCCACATGGGTGAACATGCGCACTGACGGGGCGAAGCAATATAACATCCTGCCACTGGACGAAGACAATCAGGATCAGTGGGCGGAGCTGTTCAACCTGAACGACGCCATGCTGTCCTCCGCGAAGAAGTCCATGGAGCGCACGGACTCCATTGTAGGCGCAGGCATGGAAAAGTGCCGGACGTATCTGGAGCAGCAGAAGGCCGACCGGGACGCCTACTATCAGGACCTGGCCATCCATCCGGAAGCCTACGTTTCAAGCACCGTCCCGGAGGAAACCGCATCCGAAACCGCCCCGGAAACCACCGCCGTTACCGCTCCGGCGGCATAACGAAAATCCCCGAACATGCCGGGTCGCAGCAGACATTCCGTTTGCCGCGACCCGGTTTTTGCCTTCCTGCCCGTCCGCGCCGCGGGGACAGCGGAAAAAGCGAAACTTTCCCGGGAAAAAACGGATAGAATCCATTGACATTGCAAAAATTTACGGTATAGTAGTATCTGTCGTATTTCGGCGTAAAACAAAATCTTGGAAGAAACGGGGGAGGATAATGTCCAAGGAACTCATCAGGCTCCAGGACCTGACCATGGAGTTCGACGGGGAGCGTATTCTCGACGGCATCAATCTTTATTTCAACGATCACGAATTCCTCACACTGCTCGGCCCCTCCGGCTGCGGCAAGACCACAACGCTTCGGATCATCGGCGGCTTTCTGACGCCTACTTCCGGCACGGTGACGTTTGACGGGAAGGTCATCAACGACGTCCCGCCCTACAAGCGGCAGATCAACACCGTGTTCCAGCGTTATGCCCTTTTTCCGCATCTGGATGTGTACGACAACGTCGCTTTCGGCCTGAAGGTAGCAAAGCTGCCCAAGGACGAAGTTGACCGCAGGGTCAATGAAATGCTGGAAATCGTCAGCCTGAAGGGCTACGAAAACCGCAGCGTGGACAGTCTGTCCGGCGGCCAGCAGCAGCGTGTTGCCATCGCCCGGGCATTGGTCAACCAGCCGAAGGTGCTGCTGCTGGACGAACCCCTGGCAGCGCTGGATCTGCGCTTGCGCAAGGACATGCAGATCGAGCTGAAACGCATCCAGCAGACCACCGGCATCACGTTCATCTATGTCACCCACGATCAGGAGGAAGCTCTTTCCATGTCCGACACCGTGGTGGTCATGGACAAGGGACGGATACAGCAGATCGGCAGACCTGAGGATATCTATAATGAGCCGAAGAACGCCTTTGTGGCGGACTTTATCGGCGAAAGCAACATCCTGGACGGCGTCATGCTGGAAGACTTCAAGGTTCGGTTCTTCGGCCGGGTCTTTGAGTGCGTGGACAAGGGCTTCGCCCCCAACGAGCCGGTGGACGTTGTCATCCGCCCGGAGGACATTGACATCGTGAAGCCCGCGGAGAGTCATCTCGTCGGCACCGTCACGGGCATTACCTTCAAGGGTCTTAACTACGACATCATCGTGGAGTTCAAGGGCTTCAAATGGCTCATCCAGACCACGGACTACCACGGCGTGGGCGAGACCATCGGCATCCGCCTGAACCCGGAAGACATTCACATCATGCACAAGAGCGAATATTCAGGTCTCTTTGGCGACTACAGCTCCTACTCCGCCGAGTATGACGAGCTGACGGAGGATGCCGAAGATGAAGAAGAATAAGTCTATCTTGCTCAGCACCCCATATTTAATATGGATGGTGGTATTCACGCTGATCCCTCTGGGTGTGGTGTGCTACTATGCCCTTACTGACCCGTCTACGGGGGAATTCAGCCTTGTGAACCTGCGAGGGCTAAACCTGTACTGGGGCGTTCTGTGGCAGTCCATCTTCTACGCGGTGGCGTCGGCTTTCATCTGCCTGCTGCTGGGCTACCCCATGGCCTACTACATCGCCCACCGAAGCCAGACCGCTCAGAAGTTCCTGTATATGCTGGTGATGCTGCCCATGTGCATGAGCTTCCTGCTCCGCACCCTCGCATGGGTCGGATTGTTACAGGACACCGGCATCATCAACAATATTCTCGACGCCATCGGCATCGGCCGGCTGCGGCTCATCCGTACCCCCGGCGCGGTCATTCTGGGCATGGTGTATAACTATCTGCCCTATATGATCCTGCCCCTGTACGGCGTTATCGTCAAGATCGACCCCCGGCTTATTGAGGCTGCGGAGGACTTGGGTTGCAACAGCACCCAGGTATTTTCCCGGGTGGTGCTGCCTCTCAGCGTCCCCGGCATTCTCTCCGGCATGACCATGGCGTTCGTCCCGGCGGTGTCCACCTTCTATATCTCCCAGAAGCTGGGCGGTACGGACACGGTGCTCATCGGCGACGTGATCGAGCGCCAGTTCAAGCAGGGCAACAACCCCAATCTGGGCGCGGCGCTGAGTCTGGTGCTGATGATCCTTGTATTCATCTGCACCGGCATCATGAACCGCTTCGGCGGCGGCAATGAGGAAGGCGGTGTCATCGTATGAAAAGAGCCAACCGCATTCTCACCATCCTGATTTTCATTTTCCTGTACGTCCCCATGGCAGTGCTGATCGTGGCGTCGTTCAATACAGGCAAGGACGTTACCCAGTTTGAAGGGTTTACCCTGCGGCAGTACGCCCGTCTGTTTCAGGACAGGACGCTGTTAAAGCTGCTGGGCAACTCCCTGCTCGTCTCGGTTCTCGCCAGCTTCATCGCCACGGTCTTCGGCACGGTGGCGTCACTGGGCATCTACAACCTGAACCCCAGACTGCGCAAGGCTGCCATGACGCTGACCAACATCCCCATGACGAATCCGGATATCGTCACCGGCGTGTCCCTTTCCCTGCTGTTCGTCTTCGTGGGAACCCGGATGCTGGGGCAGCGGAACAGTCTGACCTTCTGGACGCTGCTCATTGCCCACATCACCTTCAACCTCCCCTACGTGATCCTGAACGTCATGCCGAAACTCAAGCAGACGGACAGCTCCCTCCGGGACGCGGCCATGGACTTGGGCTGCACGCCCCTGCAGGCGTTTTTCAAGGTGACGCTCCATGAGATCGCCCCCGGCATCGTGTCCGGCGCTATTATGGCGTTCACCATGAGTCTGGACGATTTTGTCATCAGCTATTTTGTCAGCGGGCTGGATTTCGTGACCCTTCCCGTGGAAATCTATTCCTACACAAAAAAGCCCCTCCATCCGAAAATCTACGCCCTGTTCACCCTGCTATTCCTGCTGATTCTGGTGCTGATGGTCACCATGAACCTCATTCAGCTTCGCGGGGACAAAAAACGAGCCGCTGCCCACAGCGGGGTATAAAGGAGAATTGTCATGAAAAAAGGGATTTCCGTTATTCTTGCCGTCTTGCTTGCCGTGAGCTGCCTGACCGGTCTTTCCGGCTGCGGCAGCAGTAAAAAGACCACCCTGTACGTCTACAACTGGGGTCAGTACATCTCCGAGGGCGACGACGGCTCTCTGGATGTGATCGCCGCCTTTGAGGAAGCCTACCCCAACATCCGCGTGCAGTATTCCACCTATGACTCCAACGAGATCATGTACTCCAAGCTGTCCAACGGCGGCATCACCGTGGACGTGATCATCCCCTCCGACTACATGATTGGCCGGATGGTGCAGGAGGGTATGCTGGAGGAACTGAACTTCAGCAACATCCCCAACTACCAGTATATCGACGACTCCTTCAAAAACACCTCCTACGACCCGGAGAACAAGTATTCCGTCCCCTACACCTGGGGCACCGTGGGCATCATCTACAACACCAAGTACGTGGACAAAGCCGACGTCACCGGCTGGGAACTGCTGTGGAACGAGAAGTACGCCGGAAAGATCCTGATGTTCGACAACTCCCGGGACGCATTTGGCATTGCCGAGTACCTGCTGGGTTACGACGTGAACACCACCGACGAGGCCGAGCTTCAGGCCTGTTCCGCCAAGCTGGCGGAGCAGAAGCCCGTGGTGCAGCAGTACGTCATGGATCAGATTTTTGACGCCATGGAAAACGAGGAAGCGTGGATCGCCCCCTACTACGCCGGCGACTATCTGACCATGGTGGAAGAGAACCCCGATCTGGCCTTCTACCGTCCCACGACCCAGGGCTATAACATGTTCATCGACGCCATGTGCATCCCCACCTGCTGCCAGGAGAAGGAGGCGGCGGAAGCCTTCATCAACTTCCTGTGCAGCCCGGAGATTTCCTCCGCCAACATGGAGTTTTTGGGCTACAGCGTCCCTTCCACCGCGGCGAAGGAGCTGATGGATCCGGAGGTCGCGGGCAGCGAGGTCGCCTACCCCGACGCGGACACCCTCACCACCGGCACCAGCTTCAACTTCCTGCCGGAGGAAACCTCCCGGTATATGGAAAGCCTGTTTATGGAAGTCCGCAACGGCTGATGGGCTTTTGACCTGCCGAAAAAAGTTCGTATAAACAGAAAGATTCCCGTCCGCAGATTGCGGACGGGATTTTCTATTTCCGGTCAGATCGCGTTGCCCGACTTCGCGGGCTGTCCAAGCTCGCTTTGAATCGGGCGCACCATGCAGAACTGTTTCAGATGAAAATGCTTTTCCAGAACCTCGTAAATCTCAAACCCCAACTGCTGGTATAGCGTCACGTTGTTGGGGTTGTGGGTCTCCAGCGACATCATCATGTGATGGTTGTCCGCGTAATCCACCGCCGCCTTCAGCAGCTTCACCGCAATGCCGTGGTGCTGCATCTGGGGGTCTACCGCCAGATAGATCACATGGAGACGGTTGTCCTCGTGGAGCTGGGTCGTCCAGTGGGAGTTCAGATAATCCCGGGCGGCGAAAAAGTGGAACAGGGTTTTGAGCGACGGGTCTTCCTTGATCAGCCATGCGTCCGTCTGCAATTCCGCTTCCAGCTCCGTAAAGTAGTATTGGAGGAAATGGTACGGTTCGGTCTCGTCGGAAACGACCAGAAGGCCGTTCAAATCCGGGCTGTCGGCAAAAATGTCGCAGTTTTTGTAGAATTCCTCCATGTCGCAGGCAAAGAGCTTCGGCAAAAGCTTCTTGCGGATATCCTCGTTGGGAATCAGGGTCTCGTACAGCGGGTCGGAGGCAAAGCACTTGTTCAGCAGTGCCTGAAGCTTTGGCAGGTCTTTTTTTGTAACTTTGTATAATTCGCTTTCCATATATTCGTTCCTTTATCTTGGGAGGCAGTCGCGGAGCATCCGCTTCATTTCCTCCACACTGATGTTCAGACTGCCCACCAGATCCCGGTAGGCGCCCTCCTGCGCGGCGGCCGCGCCCTGCAGGAAGGCCGCTTCCGCGGTGTAGTCCGTAATGCCCTTGGCTTTCTTTTCCAGCAGGCTCTTGACCGTTGCGTATAGGTTGATATATCCCACGATCCGGCGGTAGCCCCATTTCAGGCGCTCCTTGGGCTGGGAAAATACGTACTGGGTGAAGTGGCGGTACACCCGCTGCTCAAACAGGAAGGCATACCGGTTGTTGTCGATCTCATAGAGTTTTCGCAGTGCCGCGGAGAGATTTCCCGCCGCCAGGCTGCCCGCCGCGCCGTGGAGCAGTTCAAGGCTTTCCTGCAGGCTTTCCTGAGGAAACTGGACGTTGCCGTACCAGTCGATGCGGACAAAGGTGTCCTGGGTGCGCTGGAACAAATCCAGCAGTTGCCGCTCCAATCGACCGGCGTCCTCGTCGGGTGCCTGCCCCCGGTTGATGGCCGCCGCCCGGTCATAGACCTGCTGGGCAAGCGCCGCCGCTTCGTCCAGCGCCTGGGCAAGGCTCTCGCCGTCGGCCTCCGTCCGGGCGCACCAGTCCAGGTCCAGCGCCTCCTTGGCCTTTTGAAAGGTTCCGGCAAAATTCAGCGGCACCACTCTGGTTCTGTCAATGGCCATCAGCAGCAGCCCGAACAGCTCGTGGTGGAGGCGGTACACGTCCTCGTCGTAGTAGGTGTCGTTGTCGAACTGGGAATGGTAGTGGGTCTCCATAAAGCTGCCGCCGGTAAAATCGTTGACCATGGAGGGAATGCCCGCAATGGCAATGGAAAAGTCGTCCGACCATGTCTCGATAGGGGCGGTGATCCGGGTTTCCTCGGGATAGCCCTGTGTCAGCTCCGGGAGATTCTCCAGAAATTCCTCCAGAAAATCCACATATTCGTAGGTGCTGCGGATCCGCGCCCGGGTGCCGTGGGCAAGAGCGGGCAGCTCGAAATTCAGGTCGGCAATGACCTGCCCCCGCCATTCGGGATGCACGGTAAACACCTGCTCATAAGCGCCGGTGGACCAGTCGAACTGGGAATCTGCCACGCCCCATTCCTCCGACGCCATGGCGCAGAAAAGGATGGTGTTCTCCGGCTGCCAGCCGGTCTCTACCAGTGCTTTGCCCATGCCCAGCATCATGGAAATGGCGGTGTTATCGTCCTGAAAGCCGTCAAAATAGGAGTCGTAGTGGGCGGACAGCATGATCTTCCGGTCAGGGTTCCGGCCGGTCAGCTCGCCGATGATGTTGTAGGTGGTGCGGTCGCGCTCCACCCGGGTGCAGGCGTCCAGCGTAACGGCCACCGTCGCACTGTCCGCAAGCAGCTCCTTCAGAACCCCGGCGTCCTTCCGGGAAATGGAAAAGGCGGCGGCTTCGGGAGGGCCTGCGATGTCCTGGGCGTTCAGCGCGGCATCGTCCACCTCGCCGTAGCCCCCGGTCTGCACGGCGATCAGCGCTGCCGCACCCTTGAGGTGGGACTGATACACGGGGTAGTTGATCCACCATTCGTTCCGCTGATTGATCTCCACCAGCACCAGCTTCCCGTTAACGTCCAGCCCCTCGTAATCCGCTTCCGTGCCCTTGCCCGCATAGACAAGCTCGTAGGCGGTAGGGCCGTCCGTGACGAAATTCGTCTGATACGCCCCCAGCTGGACATGGCGCTCCCGTCCCTCGGCGTCGGTGAAGGACAGCTCCGCTTTCTCAAACTCCCATGCGTCCACGGTGATGGCGTCCTTCCATACTTTGGAAAAGCCGATTTTCTTCATCTCCGCCGCCAGCATGTCTCCCGTGGCGATCTCCGCCGGGGAGCCTGCGGTGCGGTAGCCCAGCACGGGGTTGGTGCAGTGCTCCTCCATCCGCTTTGCAAGGCGGTAGGAATAGCCGATATCCAGCCTTTCCAGATACCGCTGCGCCTGACTTGTCAAGGTCATCATCTCCTGTTTTCCCGCTTTTGGGAATTGTAGCATACTTAAAAGGCGTTGTACAGTGCCAATTTGTCTAAAAAACGCGGCTTTGAAGCCGCGTTTTTTTCGTTAACTTTCAAGAGCCTGCAGCCGTCCCTGAATGATGTTCCCCACGGTCTGGGCAAACCAGCCCACGGAGGGCAGCCTTACCACATCCCGGCCGTAAATGGTGCGGGCGCTGCTTAAATCGCCCTCCCGGCCGGAGAACAGGCACAGCGGCGGATTGCCATGCCTGCGCAATGCCGTCGCTTCTTCGGCAGCGTCGGCCACGGCGGGCCTGCCGCTGTAGTCCCGGCTGAAAAACTGATTCCCCGTGCCGGGGAAGCGGGTATCGTCGTTGGGGTTCGCGTCGGTGAGGATCAGCAGAAGCCGCTGCTGTTCCCCCGACCGGCGCAGAAGCCAGTCCACTGCCCGCAGGGCAAGGCCGTCCCGGTTCCACCCGGCGGCAGCGAACTCGAAAATCCGGTTGTTGCCCTGATTTTCCCGGTAGTCCCGGTACTCCCGCAGCACCGTACAGCCGCTGACGGAGCAGTAGGACAGCACCCGGACAGGAATTGCGCACCGGGTCAGCGCCTCGGCCAGAATGTAGCCTTGCGTCGCCAGCTGCTCCTGCCGCCGGTTCTGGGAGGCGGAGGCGTCCAGCAGAATATCCACGATCAGGTCCCCAAGGGTATTGGGCTGCTGCCGGTCAAACACCCGGCCGTCCCCCAGCGAGGGGGCGCGCCATGCAAGCGCCGGATCGACCCGCCCCGCGCGGCACCGAAGGCTCCCGTCCTCCTGAAGCAGCAGGATGGTGTTTTGCAGCTGCTGGGCAAGGCGCTGGATCTCCAGCCGGTTCTGGGCAAGATGCGCCTGAAAATAGGCGCGGTTGCGCTCCGTCTGCTCCTGAATCTGCTCCCATTCCCGGGTGGGCGCTTCCCCGGTTTCCGGCGCTTCCCCTCGGGTGAAATGCAGCACACAGTTGCGGTGATGGCCGGTGCAGCAGGTTCGCTCCGCATCCGCCAGTTCCGTCGGGGTCAGCATGGACTTGCCGAAGCACGCGGCGGCGTATTTCCGAATCTCGTCCTTCCGGGCTTCCCGCCAGCCGAAAATGCGCCGCCCCAAAGAACGCAGTCCCACGCCGCCCTCCGGCGCGGCCTGCCCCAGACGGTGCAGCCCTCCCGGGCGAAGCATCAGCCGGGCAAAGAAACCCAGATCCACCCGGTTGGAATTGAAGTGGTCAATTTCGTTGCGGAGATTCCGCCCGAAATATTTGAGGACGATCTGCTCCATCCGCGTCTGGATGGCCTCGGCGTCCCAGTCGGGGTCAAATTCCAGGGCGTCCAGAATCTGCTTTTCCCGGTCAGATTCCTCACTTGGCAGCCCCAGCGCCCGGCGGAACCAGCCGATTTTCAGCCGATCCTGCTCGCTGTTCACAGAAAAATCCTGCTGTAACTGCCGTTCGGCATAGTCCCGGCGCAGGGAATCAAGCGCCGGACGGGCGTCCCGGCACCTGAGATAGGCGCACCGCTCCAGCCCCAGCCAGAGCAGCTCACTTTGCAGCTCTCCCCCGGAGTGGCGCTCCAGTGCGGTGAACAGCAGCTCCAGCTTCTTGTAATCATACAGCTGCCGCACAAGGCCGATGGCGGTGTTGAAATACAGCGACGCTTCCCCGTTGGGTTCATAGCCCCGGCTGCCTGTGGCAAAGCCGTAAGCGCCCGCGGCGTTCCAAATCTGATTGTCCGCCCGGCGGGCTTCCTGTTCCCCGATGTCCATATCAGTCTCCGAAGAACTCTTCCGCTTTTGCCGTTCTGGGCACCCGCGCCCAGACCACGTCGGCGGTGAGCTGCCGCTCGAAGGGGTCGAATGCCTTGTTGATGATGCCCATTTCCAGTGCGGCTTCCGGGGAAAGTCCCCGTTCCATCAGCCGCAGGGCAGTCAGCAGTCCCCGCAGGTCCAGCGCCCGGGCGGAGATCTCCCCGCTGCTGCACTTGGCGCGCAGATCGTCGAACAACGCCGCCAGCTGCTGCGCCCAGCTCTTTTTCAGGCTCGGGAAGCCCCGCAGCAGGAGTTTGCACAGATCGTCCTGCCCGATTACCGGCATATCCACCACCACGAACCGGGAAACCAGCGCTTCGTTCAGCTCCCGGGTTCCGGCGTAGCCATAGTTCATGGTGCCGATGAACCGGGCCGCGTCGTCCAGCGTTACCCGGCGGTAACCCGGAATATCAATGACCCGGCGGAAATCCAGGGTGGCGTGGAGCACGGCCAGCGCTTCGTTTTTCGCCATATTCACCTCGTCCAGAATGCCAAAGCCGCCAAGTCTCGCGCACTGGCACACGGGGCCTTCCCGGAAGCAGACCTCGCCTCCCTTCAGCGTATCGGTGCCGATGAGGGACGCCGCGTCCACGTTGATGTGCATGGAAATGTCCCACACCGGGCGGCCGAACAGGGCGGCCAGATTCTCCGCCAGTACGTTTTTTCCGGTGGCCTTGGGGCCTGCCAGAAGCAGGTTCTCCCCGCACAGCACCGCCGCTGCGGCGGCTTCCCAGACGTCCTTGCCGTAGTATACAAATCGGGGGTTTGGAATCCGGCCGCGTACTTCCTCCGCCACACCGTGGGCGTCCCGGAAGGAACGGACTTCTGCAAGCAGGTGCCTGTTCACGCCCTCAGCTTCCAGTTCTTTCCAAATATCCATGACAAATCCCTCCTCGCAGCTCTTTTCCTCTATTTTAGCATGTTGCGCGGCATTTGCAAGGAGAATCTTTCCTTTTCAGCTTGCGTGTGGAAAAGGTTTCCTGTATAATAGGTTACATTCATACACTTTGGAAAGAAGGGGTATCTATGGAGAAGATCAGGCAATTTCTGGCGCGCAAGGATGTGGTATTCACCCTCCAGCGCTACGGGATCGATGCGCTGGGGGCCATGGCGCAGGGACTGTTCTGCACGCTGCTGGTGGGAACCATCCTCAATACTCTGGGACAGCAGTTCGGCATCGGGTTTTTGACACAGATCATCGTCACCGTGGGCAAGGGTGAGGGCGCAGTGGGGTATACCATCGGCGGCCTTGCCTCCGCCATGGTCGGCCCCGGCATTGCCGTGGCCATCGGATTTGCGCTGCACTGCCCGACGCTGGTGCTGTTTTCCCTGATCCCCGTGGGCTTTGCCGCCAACGCCATGGGCGGCGCGGGCGGGCCGCTGGCGGTATACGTCGTCGCCATCGTCGCGGCGGAATGCGGCAAGCTGGTGGCAAAGGAGACCAAAATCGACATTCTGGTAACGCCCGTCGTGACGGTTCTGTCCGGCATCGGCATTGCGCGTCTGGTAGCAGCGCCCATCGGTACGGCGGCCAGCGCCGTAGGCAGCTTCATCAAGTGGGCGACGGTGCTTCAGCCCTTTTTCATGGGCATTGTGGTATCCGTCGCCGTGGGCGTGGCGCTGACGCTGCCCATTTCCTCCGCCGCCATCTGCGCGGCGCTGGGACTGACGGGTCTTGCCGGCGGCGCCGCCGTGGCAGGGTGCTGCGCCCAGATGGTGGGCTTCGCGGTGATGAGCTTCCGGGAAAACGGCTGGGGCGGTCTGGTCGCTCAGGGCATCGGCACCAGCATGCTGCAAATGCCCAACATTGTGAAGAACCCCCGTATCTGGATACCGCCCACACTGGCATCGGCCATCACGGGGCCGCTTGCCACATGCCTGTTCCATCTGGAGATGAACGGCACGGCGGTCTCCTCCGGCATGGGCACCTGCGGCTTTGTCGGGCAGATCGGCGTTTACACGGGCTGGATCAACGATATTGCCAGCGGCGCAAAGACGGCCATCACCGCCATGGACTGGACTGGCATGGCGCTGATCTGCTTCGTTCTTCCGGCGGTGCTGAGCTGGGTTTTCTGCCTGATCCTCCGGAAATGGGGCTGGATCGGGGAAAACGACCTGAAATTAGAGCTGTAAAGATTTCCCCCGCCGCGTCGGAACATCCGCGCGGCGGGGGAAATTTGATTGCTTTACGCGCCGAACACCTTTGTGTCCAGATGCCGCTTTTTGACGGCGTAAAACAGCACCGTGCCAAAGGTCAGGAGCACCGCCAGCTCTCCCAGCGCCACGTACAGCGCGTTGAGGAAGAAACCGCCGCCGATGTACACCGTCAGTTCCCAGCCTACCAGCAGTGCGTTGAACAGCGCGGGCATCGCCATCCCCACCAGAGGATAGCCCTTCACCGTGACCCGCCGGGTCAGCCACATCCCCCCGGCCGCCAGAAGCGTCGCAAGACTGCCCACGAGAAAATCCAGCGGCAGCGCGGCGGCATAGGTAATGTTGAAAACCAGACAGCCCACCGTCAATCCGGGAATCGCTGCCGGGGTGAAAAAGGAAAGCACACACAGCGCTTCGGACAGCCGCATCTGGATCGCCCATGTGGTGGAACCGGGAAGCAGAACATTCTGCAGGTGGGTCAGTACAGCGTACAGCGCCGCAATGACGGCGGCATGGGTCAGAAATCTGGTATTTTTAGACATGGTGTTCCTCCAAAAAAGAAATTGGGAGCAGTCCATGACCACACCCAACAAAAAATGAGCGCATAGCGCCCATCGGAAATCCCTAGTTTTGTTTACCGACAGGATGGTCACGAACTGTCCTATGAAATTTCTCTCATTATACACATTGGCGGCAGAAAAGTCAAGGTTGCATTTCCCCTGAATATCTGATATTATGACACGGCACGCAAACAACAAGGAGATGGTAGTTTATGGCAAGAAACAACACCCCGGTGGACAAGAACTCCCGGGAGTACCTGCTGCGGCAGGTGGCCAACGGACGTTACAGTCTGTTGCTGATCGTCATTCTCACGGTGGTCAATCTGATTATGACGATTCTGGACACGAACACGTATTTCCTGTTCTCCGCTTCCGTACCGTACTATCTGGTATTCGTGGGGATGGGCATAGAGAACGGCTTTGTGGACGGTGCCTGGAATGTCAAAGGAACGCTCACCTACACGGGTCTGGTCATCGCGCTGGTCATTGTGGCGGTGTATCTGCTGTGCTGGCTGCTGAGCAAGAAGCGTGCCGGTTGGCTGACGGCGGCGCTGGTGCTGTTCATCATCGACACCGTGGCGCTGGTGGTCATTACCTTTGCTCTGTATGATAGCCCCATGGGCAAGCTGGTGGATTTCCTGCTGCACATCTGGGCCATCGTAGAGCTGGTTCTGGCGGTACGCGGCAGCAGGAAGCTCAAGGAACTTCCTCCCACGGAGGAACCCCGGAACGTCTGCACCGGACCGGAATTCTAGTTTCATACATGCAGGAAGCTCCCTCGAAAAGAGGGAGCTTCTTGATTTTATGCCAGATAAATCGCCTTGCAGGCCAGCATGGTTTCGTAGCAGTCCAGCTTGGAGACCAGCTCCAGGGGCGCGTGCATGCTGAGCACCGGCACGCCTGCGTCCACGGTGACGATGTTCCGGTTGGCCATGTAGGCCGCCACGGTGCCGCCGCCGCCCTGATCTACCTTGCCCAGCGTCGCGATCTGCCAGATGACGCCCGCCTTGTCCAGCGTGGAGCGGACATGACCCATAGCCTCGGCGGAAGCGTCGGACGCGCCGCCCTTGCCCCGGGAGCCGGTGTACTTGCAGATGGCAACGCCGTAGTTCAGCTGGCTGTTGTTCCGCTTGTCGCAGGTCTCCGGCCAGTTGGGGTCAAAGGCGTTGGAAACGTCGGCGGACAGGCAGAAGGAATTGGCGAAGCAGTCGGACAGCTTGACGCCCTGAGCGTCACACAGCCCCTCCATGAAATGTTCAAAGTAGTGGCTCTGCATACCGGAAATACCCACGGAGCCGATCTCTTCCTTGTCGGCAAGGATGCACACGGCGGTCTTTTCGGGCATGTCCAGAGAGAACAGGGCTTCCAGCTCGGCGTAAGCGCAGACCCGGTCGTCGTGGCCGTAGGAGCTGAGCAGGCTGCGGTCAAGACCCGCTTCCCGGCAGCGTCCCGCGGGAACCACCGTCAGCTCGGCGGAGAGGAAGTCGCTCTCCACAAGGCCGTACTTCTCGTTCAGCAGCTTCATGATGTGCAGCTTCACGAGGTCAGAGCCATCGCCCTCCAGCGGCTCGGAGCCGAGGATTACGTTCAGCTGCTCGCCCTCGATGATCTTCCCCGCAGGCTTCTGCATCTGATCCGCCGCCAGATGGGGCAGCAGGTCGGAGACCATCAGGATGGGGTCGCCCTCGTCCTCGCCAATGGTGACCGTGACCACAGCGCCGTCGGCACGGTATACCACACCGTGGAGCGCCAGAGGAATGGTCGTCCACTGGTATTTCTTGATGCCGCCGTAATAGTGGGTCTTCAGGTAGCTGATCTCGGAGTCCTCGTACAGGGGATTGGGCTTGATGTCCAGCCGGGGGGAATCCACGTGGGCGGCGCAGATGTTCGCGCCCTCGCGCAGGGACTTGGTACCGACAACGGCCAAAGCGATGGACTTATTGCGGTTGTTGTAGTAAATTTTGTCGCCGGGCTTGGCTTCCATGCCGGGGGCGAAGGGCTTGTAGCCCAGCTTCTCGGCTTTCCGAACGGCCCATGCGGTGGCCTCCCGCTCGGTCTTGCATTCGCTCATGAACGCCATGTAGCGCTGAGCATAGCCTTCCATTTCATCCCGCTGGGCGTCAGTGAGCCGGGTGTAGCCGTTCTTGGGCGACGCCAGCAGGGAATTGCGCAGTTCTTCTGTGGTCATGTTGCATCCTCCTATGTTTCTTTCCGCCTCCGCCATCAGGCGGGGCGTTACGTTGGGGTAGGTCAGATTTTCCGGCAGCGCCGAAAACAGTCTGACTTCCCCGATCTCGCTTTCCGGCAGGGGTTCCAGACGGCGAACCGCCGCGAAAAACACCATGCCGTTGGCGCTGCTTTGGGAATCGAAGCCGCGGTAGTCGCAGACCGGGTAAAGCTCCGCGTCCCGGACGCCGCTTTCCTCGTACAGCTCCCGTCGGGCAGCATCCAGGGGCGTTTCTCCCGGCTCGATGTGGCCGCCCTGGGTTTCCCATGTGTCCCGCTCCCTGTGCCGGCTGAGAAGCCACTTCCCATCATACCGGGAGCAGACGACAACGAAGGTATATGTTCCCAGCGTTCCCGTCGGGTGGACGGTGCATTGCAGGGACTTGCGGCGCTCGCTCGCTGCGTCCATTATACCAATTCCCTGCAAAAACGCAAGGCATTTTTCCCGAAATTCCGACGCTGACCCGGTGTTTTCCAACACAAAGCCGCATTTTTCCCGGAACCAGCTCTCCTCCGGCTGGGCGGCGATGCGGCGGCGGGCATAGTCTTCCGGAATACCGTCCCGGCGCATAAGGCGGCGAACCCGATCTTCCACCGGGGCGGTAACGGCGACCGTCACGTCGCACAGCCCGGCAAGCCCGCCCTCAAACAGGGCGATAGCGTCGATGGCAGCAAGCGCGGGCTTTTCCCCGAGGCGGCGAAGCACCTCCCGCTTCACGGCGGCGTGGGTGATTCTGTTCAAATCCAGCAGGGCGTTTTTGTGGGAAAATACCAGATTCCCAAGCTTTTTCCGCTGCAAAACGCCGTCCTCCACCGTGCCGGGGAAGCGTTCTTCGATGGCCGCAAGGAGGGACGCATCCCGCGTCAGCAGCTCGTGGTAGATGGCGTCGCAGTCCAGAACCACCGCGCCCCGCTCCTTCAGAACGTTCAGCAGGGTGGTTTTTCCGCAGCCGGTGCCGCCGGTGATGCCGAGGATCATGCTTCCTCCTCCGCGTCCACAATGTGGAACGCCGCGGCCTTTTTCAGCCGGTTCTGCACGGCGTAGGCCACACCGCCCCCCACCGGGCACCGGGCATAGACCTGATGGATGCCGGGGTCGTCCAGCTCCCGCAGGGCGGCGAACAGTCCGGCGGACAGGGTGTTGACGTCCGCCTCCCGGCCGTAGGACAGGGGACTGCACCCGGCGTACAGGGGCAGCTCTTCTTCAAAGCACAGCACCCGGTCGCCGGGGGTGAAATGGCGGCGGATGTAGGCGGCGGCCTTTTCCCGGCTGCCGGAGACGATGACCACCGGCTCCGCCGGGGCGTAATGGCGGTATTTCATGCCGGGGGCTTTCACCACGGCGTCCTTGTCGATCTGGGCGGTGACAGCCTTGTCGATGACCAGATCCCCCAGAACGGAGATCAGCTGCTCCGGGGTGATCCCGCCGGGGCGGAGCAGCCGAGGGCGGTCTTCCGTCAAATCCACGATGGTGGACTCCACGCCCACCCGGCATGGGCCGCCGTCCACGATGGCGGCGATTTTTCCGTCATGGTCGTGGAGGACGTGCTGGGCGGTGGTGGTGGAGGGCTTTCCGGAAATGTTGGCGGAGGGCGCGGCAATGGGCACGCCCGCAAGGCGGATGATCTCCCGGGTCACGGCATTGTCCGGGCAGCGGACGGCCACGGTGGAAAGTCCTCCGGTGGTGCGCCGGGGAACACAGTCCCGGGCGGGCAGCACCATGGTCAGTGGTCCCGGCCAGAATTCCTTCGCCAGCTCATAGGCCGCCGCAGGTACGTCGTGGCAGAACAGTTCGATCTGCTCCGCGCCGCAGATGTGCAGAATCAGGGGGTTGTCCTGTGGACGACCCTTGGCTTCAAAAATTTTCGTCACGGCAGCTTCGTCCAGACCGTTTGCGCCCAGACCGTAAACCGTCTCCGTGGGGATCGCCACCAGTTCCCCCTGACGGATCAGGTTCGCGGCAATTTCCGGAGTTGGCTTGTCCTGCGCAGACAAAAGAAGTGTCTTCATCAATACACCTCCAGTTGAAATAAGGGGCAAAGATGGGCAGCCGCTTTTGTTCGCGGCTGCCCATCTTTACAGGGTAAAGTTACACAGTGGGCTGGTTGGCAGCCTCGATGATCTTGACAAACTTCTCGGGAACCAGAGACGCGCCGCCGATCAGACCGCCGTCGATGTCGGGCTGTGCCAGCAGCTCGAAGGCGTTCTTGTCGTTCATGGAGCCGCCGTACAGGATGGAGATCGCACGGGCGTTCTTGGAGGAGTACAGCTTGCGCACCACGGTACGGATGTTCTCGCAGACCTCTTCCGCCTGATCGGGAGTGGCGGTCAGGCCGGTGCCGATGGCCCAGATGGGCTCGTAGGCGATGATGACCTTGCGGATCTTGTCCTCGGGAACACCGGCCAGACCCAGCTTGATCTGCATGGTGATCCACTCGGTGGTGATGCCGCTCTGGCGCTGCTCCAGGCTCTCGCCGCAGCACATGATGGGGGTCAGACCGGCGTTCAGAGCAGCCAGAACCTTGGCGTTGACATCGGCGTCGGTCTCGCCCATGGCGCGGCGCTCGGAGTGGCCGATGATGACGTACTTGCAGCCGGCGTCCACCAGCATATTGGTGGCGATTTCACCGGTGTAAGCGCCGGAGGCGTTGGCGTTGCAGTTCTCGGCGCCGATGCCTACCCGGGTCTCACGCATGGCGCGGACAGCGGCGGGAATGCACACGGCGGGAACGCACAGAGCCACGTCGCACCAGCGGCCCTTGGGCAGAATGGCCTTCAGCTGGGTCATAAACTCCTTGGTCTCGGAGGGGGTCTTGTTCATCTTCCAGTTGCCGGCGATAACGGTCTTGCGGTATTTTCTGTTCATGATTCCATTTCTCCTTTTATTGATAGGGATGTTAATAGAAACGCGATTCCCGGATTACTTATCTTCCAGGCAGGCGATGCCGGGCAGCTCCAGACCTTCCAGGAATTCCAGAGAAGCGCCGCCGCCGGTGGAAATGTGGGTAATCTTGTCGGCAAAGCCCAGCTGCTCGCAGGCCGCAGCGCTGTCGCCGCCGCCGACGATGGTGGTGGCGCTGGAATCTGCCAGAGCCTGCGCCATGGCGATGGTGCCCTTGGCCAGCGTGGGATTCTCAAACACGCCCATGGGGCCGTTCCAGACGACGGTCTTGGCGCCCTTCACAGCGGAAGCAAACAGAGCGCAGGTCTTCTCACCGATGTCCAGGCCTTCCTTGTCGGCGGGGATGGCAGCGGCGTCAACGGTGGTAACGTCGATGGGGCCGTCGATGGGGTCGGGGAAGGAATCGGCAACGACCACGTCCACAGGCAGGAGCAGCTTGACGCCCTTGGCTTCCGCCTTGGCCATCATGTCCTTGCAGTAGTCGATCTTGCTCTCGTCCAGCAGGGACTTGCCAACGGCGTAGCCCTTGGCGGCAAGGAAGGTATAGGCCATGCCGCCGCCGATGATCAGGGTGTCCACCTTTTCCAGCAGGTTATTGATGACATTCAGCTTGTCGGAGACCTTTGCGCCGCCCAGAACAGCGACGAAGGGACGCTCGGGGTCGGACAGGGCCTTGCCCATGATGGAAACTTCCTTCTGAACGAGGAAGCCGCTGACGGCGGGCAGATAATCGGCCACACCGGCGGTGGAAGAATGGGCGCGGTGGGCAGTGCCGAAAGCGTCGTTGACGAACACGTCCGCCAGAGAGGCCAGAGCCTTGCTCAGCTCGGGATCGTTCTTGGTCTCGCCCTTCTCAAACCGGGTGTTCTCCAGCAGCATCACGTCGCCGTCCTTCAGCGCGGCGGCCTTGGCCTTGGCGTCCGGGCCCGCCACGTCGGCGGCCATGATGACTTCCTTGCCCAGCAGCTCGCTGATGCGCTTCGCCACGATCTTCAGGCTCAGCTCGGGCTTCCATTCGCCCTTGGGCTTGCCCATGTGGGAGCAGAGGATGACCTTTGCGTTGTGGTCAACCAGATACTTGATGGTGGGCATGGCGGCGACAATCCGCTTGTCGGAGGTGATGACGCCGTTCTTGGTGGGAACATTGAAGTCGCAGCGGCACAGGACCCGCTTGCCGGCCACGTCGATGTCCTCGATGGACTTCTTATTGTAGTTCATGATAACTCCTCCATATTCTCGGGAGGTCACTCCCGCATTTTACCGAAGTCGCGCAAATTGGGAAACGACAGCTGACGCAGTGCCTCGTAGACGGTGACGGCAACCGCATTGCTCAGGTTCAGACTCCGGGCATCCGGACGCATGGGAATGCGAACACACGCGTCGTAGTGCGCCCGAAGGAAGTCCTCCGGAAGTCCCTTAGTCTCCTTCCCGAAAAACAGGTAGCAGCCGTCGTGAAAGGCAGCCTCGGTATAGCTCCTCGGCGCTTTCGTGGACAGGCACCACATTTCCTCCACCTGATTCTTCGCGAAGAAGTCCTCCAGATTTTCGTAGTCCCGAACCTCCACCATGTGCCAGTAATCCAGACCCGCACGGCGGACGGCCTTTTCGGAGATGTCAAAGCCCAGCGGCCGGATCAGGTGCAGACGGCAGCCTGTTGCGGCGCAGGTGCGGGCGATATTGCCGCAGTTCTGCGGTATCTCCGGTTCCACCAGAACAATATTCAGCATGCACATCACCCCGGTGGCAGTCGCGTCGGACTGTCTTCTCAAAATCCGCTCGTCTTCTATTGTAAGTCAAACGGGCGGTAAAATCAATCGGAAAAAATGTTAATTTTCAACTTTTTTATAGTATTCACATAAAAAATGGACATTGGGGCAGAATTTTGTGAATAATGCAGAAACACGCATAATTTGTGCCGTTTTTTCGGAAAAACCCCCGCCGATGCAAGAAAAAACGTTTCCAAAAAATCAACCGGGAACCCGGACAAAATCCCGGTTCCCGGTGAAATTTCGCTACATTATGGTTCAGAGCAGTTTTTCCTTGTTCCGCAAGGGAAATCCGTTATTTCCCCACGCGTCCGTACAGCTTTGTGGCAGCGTAAATTCTCGCGGCCAGAGCGTCGGAGTCAAAGCCCTTTTCCGCGCGCCACGTCCAGTTGGCGCTGGACAGCGTACCGGGAAAGTTCATCCGAGCTTCCTTGCCCAGTTCCAGATAGTCCTGCATCTGCACCACGCACAGCCGGGACACGGAACCCATGCAGCCGCGAATCATGCCCCGGATATAGCCCTCCTCCCGGTTCAGTCCGAGATAGGTTTTCGCGCAGGCCACATCCTCCGGCGCGGCTTCGTCAAACCACTGCTTGAGAGTCACGTTGTCGTGGGTGCCGGTGTAGCACACGGAGTCCACGGGGTACAGATGGGGCATGTAGTCGCTTTCCTCCCGGGAGTCGAAGGCAAATTCCAGAACCTTCATGCCGGGATAGCCGGAGTCCTGCTGCAGCTTCCGCACCTCGGGGGTGATAAAGCCCAGATCTTCGGCAATGAATTCCAGATTGGGCAGAGCCTGCTGAATGGTGCGGATGAAGTCCATTCCGGGGCCTTTCACCCACTTGCCGTTCCGGGCGGTGGTATCTCCTGCGGGCACCGACCAGTAGCTTTCAAAGCCGCGGAAATGGTCCAGACGGATAACATCGTACAGCTTTCCGGCAGCCGTCAGGCGCTGAATCCACCAGAAATAGTGAGTCTGCGCCATCTTTTTCCAGTCGTAAATAGGGTTGCCCCAGAGCTGGCCGTCCGCGGTGAAGGAATCCGGGGGACAGCCCGCCACCTGTTCCGGATGGCGGCTTTCGTCCAGCTGGAAGAGTTCCGGATTTGCCCACACGTCCGCCGAATCCAGCGGCACGCAAATGGGAACGTCGCCGATGATCCGGACGCCCTTGGCATTGGCGTAGCTGCGCAGAGCCTTCCACTGCCTGTCAAATTCGTACTGAACAAAGTATTGCAGCCGGATCTCATCGGACAGCTCCCGGCGCTTTTCCGTCAGAGCGTCAGCCTTGCGCAGACGCAGGGCTTCCGGCCACTCCAGCCATGGCTTGCCGCCGAGGGTGTCCTTCAACGCCGTGAACAGAGCATAGTCTTCCAGCCAGCTCCGGTTCTGCTCCACGAAGGTTTCATAGGCTTTATCCGGCGCAAACCGCTGAAACGCCAGCCGCAGCACGTTCATCCGATGAGCGTACATGGCTCCAAAATCCACCCGCGCAGGATTGCTGCCCCATGGAATGTTCTGGATTTCCTCTTTTTTCAGCAGTCCCTCGTCTGCCAGCCTGTCCAGATCGATGAGATAATGGTTGCCTGCGCAGGCGCCCAGAGACTGATAGGGGGAATCGCCGTAGCCGGTGGGAGTCAGGGGCAAGATCTGCCAGTACCGCTGTCCGGCCCTGACCAGAAAGTCCACAAAGGCATAGGCATCCTTCCCCATGGTGCCGATGCCGTAAGGGGCCGGCAGGGAGGTAATATGCATCAAAATTCCGCTTTCGCGCATTGCAATGGTCTCCTTAATTGATACCGCTTTACGTTCTTATCGAAAAACAGCATCTGTGATATGTGATCGTTCATTAAAATGCTCAATTCGGAATTGAGCATTTTAATGGATTATCAGTGTGAAATTTCCCGGATGCTCTCCCGGGGGAGGATCTCAAAGGGTACCGTCTCGTGACAGGCGGGCGCGTTCCGCTCGATATTCCCCAGCAGAATTTCCACGCTGCGCTTTGCCAGCAGGGAAACGGTCTGACGGACGGTGGCCAGTCTCGGCACCAGGAAGCTGCTCAGCGGCAGGCCGTCCACGCCCATGACCGACACGTCCTCCGGCACCTGCAGGCCGTTGTCCTGCAAGGCTCGGATGGCGCCGATGGCCATCACGTCGGCGGTGGCGAAAATCGCGGTGAACCGGCAGCCCTTATCCAGCAGCGCCTTGGTCGCCTGATACCCCGCCTGATAGGAATAGCGCACGCCCTGATAGTCCCGCTTGGGGTCGAAGGGGATGCCGTGGGCAGTGAAGGACTGCATACAGCCCTCGTAGCGCAGATGGCTGGTGTCGGAAATGGCCCGGTCGCCGCCGATGATGGCGATACGGCTATGTCCCAGACGAATCAACGTATCCATGGCGCTGCACGCGGCCTCCCGGTCGTCGGTGGAGACGCTGGACAGGTTGTCAAAGGACAGCATGGAGGCGTCGTTGGTGACCACGACACAGGGAACGTCAATGCCCCCGAAATCCCGGATGAAATTCTCGTTGTTGCCGCCGAGGAACAGGATGCCCAGAGGCTTCTTTTCCCGGCACAGCTGCGCGGCTCGGCGCACTTCGTTTTCGTCCTCGTCCATGTAGTCCACCACCAGCTGGTAGTGGGTCTGGGCGATCAGGGTCTGGATGGACTCCACCATCTCCCCGAACAGCTCGTTGCCGATACCCTTGACCACCACCAGAATGGTAGTGGAGTGGTGCTGCTTGAGCTGCTTGGCGTTGACGTTCAGCTGAAAGCCGCTTTCGGCGGCGGCCTCCAGGATTTCCTGCCTTGCCCGCTCGCTGACGTTGGGATGATTGTTCAGCGCCCGGGAAACGGTGCCGACGGCATAGCCGGTCTTTGCAGCCAGATCTTTGATTGTCATGGCATCCGCCGCCCCTCTCTTTTCGGAATCTTTGAAATACCCACCGGCTGTTTACACAGCCGGTGGGTAAAAATCAGTTACGGGAACTTAGCCCTTCACCGCGCCGGCAGCGACGCCCTTGATGATGTACTTCTGGCAGAACAGGTAGACAATGATGATGGGCAGAATGGCCATCATGATGACCGCCATGGTCGCGCCCAGATCCACGGTGCCATAGCTACCCTTCAGGTACTGGACGTGGATGGGGATGGTGCGGTACTTGGTGATGTCCAGAACCAGATACGGCAGGAGATAGTCGTTCCAGACCCACATCAGTTCCAGAATACCCACGGAAATGAGGGTAGGCTTCAGCATGGGCAGCACCACGTTGAAGTAGGTGCGCACGGGACCGCAGCCGTCAATGGACGCCGCTTCCTCGATTTCCAGAGGCAGGCTCTTGACGAAGCCCACGAACATGAAGATGGCAAGACCCGCGCCGAAGCCCAGATAGATCACAGGAATCGTCCAGGGGGTGTTCAGCTTCAGGGAGTCAGCGGTGGAGGTCAGGGTGAACATGACCATCTGGAAGGGGACGATCATGGAGAACAGGCACAGATAGTAGAAGAACTTGGCAAAGCCGCTCCGCACCCGGGCAATGTACCACGCCGCCATGGAGCAGCACAGCAGGATCAGCGCCGTGGAAACCACGCTGATGAACAGGCTGTAGCCCACGGACTTGAGGAAGGGGTAATTGCCGAAGGTCATACCCTTGACATAGTTGGCAAAGCCCACGAAGCTCTCCGAATTGGGCAGGGCAAACACGTCCAGATTGATGGCATTGTTGGACTTCAGGGAGTTGACGACAACCTCGTAAATGGGCATGATCCACACAAGGCAGATCAGCACGAAGGCAACGGTCAGCACCGTGCTGCCGGTGGAATACTCTTTGGTTTTCATTCTGTCTTTACGCATCACTGCTGCACCTCCTTGCGGCGGGTCGCGGCCTGCTGGGCAATGGCCAGAACGGCCACCAGAATAAAGAAGATAACAGCCTTTGCCTGGGCAACGCCGTGCCAATTCTTATTGATGTTGTAGGTGGAGTAAATGTTCAGCGCCAGCAGCTCTGTCTGGTTGAACTTCGCGCCGTTCTGAATAATGCTGGGCAGGCCGCCGGTCAGCGCCAGGTTCTGGTCGAACAGCTTGAAGGAGTTGGTCAGAGTCAGGAAGGTGCAGGTGGTGATGGAGGGCATCACGTTGGGGATGATGACCCTGAACAGCGTCTGGCTGCCGCTGGCGCCGTCAATTTCGGCGGCCTCCAGCATGTCTCCGGGAACTGCCTGAAGTCCGGCAATGTAGATGATCATCATATAGCCGATCTGCTGCCAGGCCACCAGAATGACCAGACCCCAGAAGCCGTAGGTGGCGTTGGCGGTGAGGTAGGTGGAATAGTTCCGCAGAATGCCGTCAAAAATCATGCTCCATATGTAGCCCAGCACCACACCGCCGATCAGGTTGGGCATGAAGAACACGGTGCGAAACAGGTTGGAGCCGCGCATCTTCTGGGTCAGGGCATAGGCGATGAAGAAGGCCAGCACATTGATCAGGAGAATGGAGACCACGGCAAAAAATGCGGTGTTCTTGAAGGCGTTCCAGAAGCTGACGTCCGTCCAGATTTTGGAATAATTCGTCAGGCCGACCCATTTGGCATCCTTTGGAATATTGAAGGTGCAGAAGGACAGGTAGATGCCCTGCAAAAACGGCCAGACGAAGCCGATGCAGAAGGCAGCGAACACGGGGAGGATGAACAGCGGCGCCCACCGCTGAATGGGACGGCGGATCAGTCGGCTGTTCAGCCCGGCGCCGTCATTTTTTTTGCTCAATGAGATTCCCTCGCTTTCCTGTATTGTATTTTTATTATATTTGGCTGCTTACCAAAATAACCGTGTCAGAACGGAACTGCGTTCCGGTGCTGCCGCGCAGGACAGGAGGCTGCATCCGCCCAAAAGCCGACGTACCCTCCCACCCTGTGCAGGCCGGGACATTCAAAGGGGCGGGCTTACCGCCCGCCCCTCTGGGTTTCAGTTGTGGTGTGCCGATCAGCCGTTCACAGTCTTGTACTCGATGGCCCAGCCGTCAACGAAAGCGGTCTTAACAGCTTCCCAGTTGGCGTCGGTGGGATCAGCGGAGTAAGCGGCCAGAGCGGTGACAACGGTAGCTCTCCAGGAGTCCACGTTGGGGGTGTAGTTGAACGCCCAGGTCACAGCGTAGTTGCCCTTAGCCAGCAGATCGTTGCCGTCAACGATGAACTTGTTGGCGGAAGCGGGGCAGCTCTTGAAGGGAACACCGCCCAGCTGCTCGACCACGACAGCGGAAGCGTCGGGATCGGTGACCAGCCAATACAGGAAGTCCAGAGAAGCCTGGATGTCCTCTTCCTTGGCCTGGCTGTTGATTGCCCAGCAGTTCTCGGTGCCGGAGCACAGGCCGGCCTTCTCTTCGCCGTCAACGCCGCAGTAGATGGGGATCATGGCGATCTCGTCGGGGTTCAGGTTGAACTTGTCGGCGGTCAGGGCCGCGTACTCCCAAGTGCCGTTCTGGTAGAAGACAGCCTTGCCTTCGCCGAACTCAGCCTCGGACTGGTCGCCGGTGGCGGCGGACAGAGTGGTGGGGTCAGCGGCGGAATCGGTGATGTACAGATCCCAGATGTTGCGGAAGTTGTCCAGGTAGGTGCCCTTGATCTCGGCGGGCTGCTCTTTCACGCCGTCGTCACGGAACTCATAGTAGAGGGGCATGTTGGCCAGGTGACCGGAGAAGCGCCAGGAAGAGGAGCCTTCCAGGCCGGCGGAGGAGAAGGCGTCGAAGCCCAACTCAGCGGCGCGGGCGTGGATGTCGTCAGCGACGGCCTTCAGGGACGCGAAGTCCTTGATCTCATCCAGAGAGTGGCCGGCATCGGCCAGCAGCTTGGTGTTGACGATGATACCGAAGGTCTCGTAGCAGTAGCCCATGGCCTTCAGCTCACCGGCCTCGTTGTAGAGGTTGAAGTCGTTGGTGGTCAGCTCACCGGCGAGAGGCGTTCCGGTCAGATCCAGAGCGTACTCATCCCAGTCCTTCAGGCCGGACATGTTGCCGATGTTGTAGATGGTGGGAGCGCCGTCCTTGCCCATCTGGGCGTTCAGGGTGTTGGAGTAGTCGCCGGAAGCAGCGGTTACGACCTTGACAGGCACGCCGGTCTTCTCGGTGTAGCTGGCGGCCAGACCCTGCAGAGCCTGGTCGAACTCGGGCTTGAAGTTCAGGTAGTAGACGGAACCGGCAGCGGCGGGCGCGTCGGTCTTGGCCTCGGTGGCGGGAGTGTCAACCTTGGCTTCGGTGGGAGCCTTGGTCTCGGTAGTGGTCTTGGAGCCGCAGGCGGCCAGACCCATTACCATGACAACTGCCAGCAGCAATGCAATCAGCTTTTTCATTTGTGTTTCCTCCTATTTTCGTTCCGGCAGAGCCGGATGGTGGTTTGGAAACGATTCCAACGTTTCCATGCCAACATCATAGCGCACTTTATCCAAAAGTGCAACTGAAATTTTTTCTTTTTTGAAAGTTCTGCATATTCAACAATTTTCGGTGCGCTGTTTTGGTGATTATTTCGGCTGTCCCGGGATTTGCGGCCGTTTTTACCGATTTGCAGGCGGCGCCGCCACTTTTTGGGTGACGGCGCCGCGGATGTTACTTCTTATATAAGATGCGAATGGAATTCAGGACGCACAGCAGCGCTACGCCGGAATCGGCGATCACCGCCAGCCACATGGAGGCATAGCCGCACAGGCCGAGGATCATGACCGCCAGTTTCACCGCCAGAGCGAACACCACATTCTGCCACGCAATCCGGGCGGTCTGTCTGGAAATACGGAGCGCCTGCGGCACCGCCGCCACGTCGGAGGTCATGAACACCACGTCCGCCGCCTCGATGGCCGCGTCCGCGCCGCTGCCCATGGCCGCGCCCACGTCCGCACCGGCCAGCACGGGGGCGTCGTTGATGCCGTCGCCGACGAACATGGCAGCGCCCTTGGTCTCCCGGATGGATTGCAGCCGCGCAAGCTTCTGCTGGGGCAGCAGTCCCGCGTGGACTTCCCGGATACCTACGGCTCCGGCAACGGCCTTGGCCGATTCCTCGGCGTCGCCGGTGAGCATCACGGTCTCGATGCCGCTGTCCCGCAGGGCGCGGACGGCGTTCTCCGCGCCGGTCTTGATGGTGTCGGCGATGAGCAGGTAGCCCTGATAAACGCCGTCCACCGCCACCAGCACCTTGGTGCCGTATTCCTTGGACTTGGGGAAGGACACGCCCTTCTCCGTCAGCAGCCGCTCGTTGCCGCAGAGAATTTCCTTGCCGTCCAGCTTTGCCCGGATGCCCCGGCCGGCCAGTTCTTCCAGCTCCTCGGGACGGCGCAGCTCCATATTCCGCGCCTTGGCCGCTGCGACGATACTCTCGGCGATGGGGTGGGTGGACTGCTGCTCGCAGCTTGCGCAGAGCGAAAGCAGCTCGTCGCCGCCTACGATCTTCTGCACGGTAAAGTCGCCCTTGGTGATGGTGCCGGTCTTATCCATGACGACGGCCTTGATCCTGCTCATGGCCTCCATGGACTGGCCGCCCTTAAACAGGATCCCCCGCTTGCTGCCCGCGCCGATACCGGCGAAGAAGGCCAGCGGCACGCTGAGAACCAGCGCGCAGGGGCAGCTCATGACCAGGAAGGTCAAGGCGGTATACACCCATTTGCCCCAGTCGCCGGTAATGAGGGAGGGGATGATCGCCGTCAGCACGGCGGCGCCTACTACGATGGGGGTGTATACCCGGGCAAAGCGGGTGATGAAGCGGTCGATCTTGGGCTTGCTGGCGGCGGCGTTTTCCACGCTGTCCAGAATGCGGGTGACCATGGACTCGGACAGGGGCTTCTCCACCCGGACGGTGAGCTGACCTGTGGTATTGACGCAGCCGGAGACCACGCTGTCTCCCTCGGCTACGGAAACCGGCACCGGCTCGCCGGTGATGGGGGCGGTGTCAATGCGGCTGCTGCCGCTGACCACGATGCCGTCCAGAGGGATCCGGTCGCCGGGACGAACCAGAACGACGTCGCCGATGCCCGCTTCTCCCGCGGGAATTTCCCGCACCGTTTCCCCATCCACCAGCTGCACCACCTCGGGGCGCAGGTCCACCGCTTCCATGATCTGGCTGCGGCTGCGGGCGACGGCTCTGTCTTCAAAGTATTCGCCGACGCGGTAGAACAGCATGACGCCCACGGCTTCGGTGAAGCTACCGGTGAAGAACGCGCCGATGGAGGCAAGGGCCATCAGGAAGTTCTCGTCCAGCATCTGACCCCGGGCGAGGTTCTTCACGGCTGTCACAACCACCTCTTTGCCCAGCAGCACATAGGCCGCAAGGCACACGCCCAGCGTCAGCCAGATCAGTCCGAAATGCTCCAGCACCAGACCCACTATAAACAGGGCTGCACCCACCAGGAGCGGCTTCAGGTCTTCCGCCTCCTCGCCGCCGTGCTCGTGACCGTGGTCATGGTCGTGGTCGTGATGATGCTCGTCTTCATGGTCGTGCTCGTGGTCATGATCGTGATGGTGTTCATGATCATGACCGCAGCAGCAGTCATGATGATGCTCCTGTTCGCCGCCGTGGCTGTGTGCGCCATCTCTGGGGTAGAACTCCACACCCGGCTCCACCTTCTGTGCGACCTCCTGAAGCTTGGGCAGCAGAGCGTCGGGGTCTTCGGCGGTGATCCGAAGCTGCATCGTGGCGTAGGTCAGCACCGCCTCCTGCACCTCCGGGAGTGCGTTAAGCGCCGCCTCCACCTTCGCCGCACAGTTGGCGCAGTCCAGATTCTCTACCAAATATACTTTCTTCGCCATGGGAATGCCTCCCTAATTAAATGTATATATGAGCATACGCTCATTTGTCGATGTCAGTATACACCCAATTCTTCCCTTTGTCAATAGGAAAAGCAGAAAAATTTGGGCAGTACCGCATGGATACGGTACTGCCCGGATAATCTCAGAAAAGCAGCAGGGATACCCACGTCACAACGTTGTCCCCGTACTGGAACTCGATCCCGCAGCGCTCCAGCGTGGGAATAATGTTGATGCCCTGACTTTCCACGCAGGGGTGCATCCGCTCCGGATGGCGGCAAGGCAGGCCGTCCTCGATGGCACACCGGGGGCAGATGGCGCAGGATTCCGTGGACAGGATATAAGGTTCCACACCCTGTTCCCGGAAGAAGCCGCCCACCTGATTGGTGATGTCCTCGTGGTCAGTGCGGGTAGCGAGGGTCTGGGTGATGTCGGCGATGTCGGGAACCTCGGTGACGGTGGCGATCATCAGGCAGTTTTTGTGGCGCATACACTTTTCCTGACATGTCTCCACACTGCCGACGCCGGGAGGGCACGCCCAGCTTTTGCCGTACATGGGGCATTCGTGCTCGCAGATCCACCGGACGCGCTGGGAGAATTCCAGCTCCTGCGGATCGAAGAACTGGTAGCAGTACAGGGGCAGCTCCGCCAGCTTTTCCTCTAAGATTTCCTGATTCATCCAAATTCCTCCATAATCTGAGTGCAGCCCTCTACAAGGTCGTCCCATGTTTTGCCAAAATCCCCCGTATACCAGGGATCAGCCACATCCCGGTCAAGCAGCGGCCGGATCTTCTCCGGGTCGTCGGGAAGCAGCCGCTTAAGAAGCCTGGCGTTGCTGCGATCCATATAATAGATCCGGTCAAAATGCCGCAAGTCCGCAGCAGTCACCTGCCGTGCGGTGTGATCGCCGCAGAAAACGCCGTGCCGTTCCAATTCCCGGCGTGCAGCCGGGTAGACGGGGTTACCGATCTCCTCCCGGCTCACCGCGGCGGAGTCGATCTCAAACCGGTCGGCCACTCCCGCCCGCACGGCCATGTCCTTTAGAATATACTCCGCCATAGGACTGCGGCAAATATTGCCGTGGCAAACGAATAAGATTTTTGTCATTGCTTATATATCCCTTCAAAAACCTCCAAGCCTTGATGTTTCATGGCTTTTGGCGCTTTTCTCATTTTTGCTGTCATGCCGGAAACCTACGCAGATTTCCGTAACTCTACGCAGATTTCCGGGCAAATGGTGTAGTAATTGGTGTAGTGGCTGTGATTGCTTCAACCTGATTTTCTCTGCGGTTCCGGTGCGGCAAACCCTCTAAAATCAATGATCTTTGCCATCTGCTCGGCGGCGCGGTCATAGCTCGCGTGCGTGTAAACATTCAGCGTGACGCCCACATCGGAATGCCCCATGACATACTGCAAGGTCTTGATGTCCATACCAGCATTCGCCATGTTCGTGCAGAAGGTGTGCCGGAACACATGAGGCGTGATGTGCGGCAGCGGCCTGTCCGGGTACAGTTTTTGATACTTCTTCATTGCCCAGCGCATTTCATTCTCGATGTGCAGGGCAACCTTCGGACTGTCGTTCTTGTCCAGCAGAAGAAAACCGCTGTACCCGTCGATGATCGTCTCCGTTTTCACGCGCTTGCGAAGGGAGAGAATGTTTTGCAGACTCCGGTAAACCTCGTCTGTCATGGGAATGTAGCGGCAGCCGCACTCGGTTTTGGTTTTCTCCACATAATACTTGCCGCCGCGCTCCCGGACGAGCTGGTGATCTACCCGGATTTTCCGCCCGGCAAAGTCCAAGTCAGCCTTGGTCAGCCCGCAGAACTCGCTGACGCGCATTCCGGTTCCCAGCAGCACCACAAACTCGTCATAATACTTGCAGTAGGTCTTGTCCGTTCGGACGAAATCCATCCAAAGCTTCTGCTGTTCCTCCGTCATGGCAATGCGCTTCTGTGAGTCATTGGAAACCACATCGATTAGCTTGAAGTCAAAGGGATTCCGACGGATCACATCCTCGTTGTACGCCATCTGGAAAGCCGGTTTGACAACGCCCCGTACGCTGGTAAGGGTACTGTATCCCTTGCCATCCTCATGCAGCTTCATGATCCATTTCTGCGCGTCCGAAACCTTGATGTCCCGGATGGAACGATAGCCGAAATCTTCCTTCTTCACCAGATTCAGCACGAAGTTATAGCCGACTTTGGTATTGTAACGTACGCCTTGCTTGATGCTGATGTAGCGTTCCAGCAGTTGAATGACGTTGATTTTGCCAGCCGCATAATCAATGCCATCGTCGAGCTGCTTCTGGATTTCCTTTTCTTTTTCCCGCAGTTCTTTCAGGTCGGAGGAATACACTGTCTGCCGTTTGCCACGAATGTCTGTGTACCGATATTGATAAATCAGGTCTTTTCTCTGGCTCTCTCCTGTCCGCAGGATGCGTCCCTTGTTGTCTTTTCTCTTTTCGGACATTGTCAAACTCCTTTCCGTGATGGAAAGAGCCTTGATATGACACACTTATTGTATCATATCAAGGCTCCGATTTACACCACAAATTTCAAATAGAATACGCCTGTTCGATGAACTGATCGAACAGGCGGCGTTTGATCAGGCGCTTGTTGCCCACCCAGAGGACGAATTTGCACCGGTCCTCGTTGGTGATCTCGCGCAGTTTGTTGATACCAATGCCGGAGTAAGCCGCAGCCTCCTCCAAGCTCAGATTACTCTTTTCCCAAATCGGGATTTCCTTCATAGGCAGTTTATCCTCCATACAAAATAGCCAGGCAGGGTGAGGCGGCAACGAAGTCCGGCAACGGAATTCCAAAAACCTCGAAACATACCCAATCTGACGGTTGATTTACGTTTTTCCTCTATTTTTTTGTTGTTTTGGTTGTCAAAGGTAGAAAAAGCCTGACAGGACAGAGATTCTCCCGGCAACCAGCCCGGCAACGGGATAACAACAGACTTTGCAACCAGCAGTGCTTTTCAGAACGGCATCTCGATCTGCTCTGTGATTTCCAAAAATCCGTCCGGGATTTCTGCGGCTTGGTTGCCGCTGCCCGTTGCAGCCTTTTCACGCTTCCAGCCCTTTTGCCTGCCGTACCCTGCAAAGCTGCGGGGATTGGAGAAATACGTCCAGCCGGTCACACACTGGTTCATAA
>OLPI01000724.1_pt1 | contig 30962 bp, 27 predicted proteins | sample 1672361 | NCBI WGS metagenome assembly OLPI01 (sample SAMEA3136675, study PRJEB25190) | human gut metagenome
GCGAGCGTGAGATGGCCGCCGCCAACAAGAGCCTGGGCCGCTTCCACCTGGACGGCATTGCCCCGGCTCGCCGCGGCGTGCCCCAGATCGAGGTCACGTTCGACATCGATGCCAACGGCATCGTGAACGTCAGCGCCAAGGACCTGGGAACCGGCAACGCCCAGCACATCACCATCACCTCCTCCTCCAACATGAGCAAGGAGGATATTGAGAAGGCCGTCAAGGAGGCCGAGCAGTATGCCGCCGAGGACGCCAAGATCAAGGAGAAGGTGGAGGTCCGCAACCAGGCCGACCAGATGGTCTATCAGGCCGAGAAGACCCTGAACGAGGTGGGCGACAAGGTGCCCGAGAGCGAGAAGGAGCCTATCCGCGCCGGTGTCGAGAAGCTGAAGGAGACGCTGAAGGGCGAGGACACCGACGCCATCAAGGCGGCCACCGAGGAGCTGACCCAGCTGTTCTACAAGATGAGCGAGAAGCTGTATCAGCAGCAGGCGCCCCAGGGCGACCCCAACATGGGCGGTCAGCAGCCCGGCGGCGACCCCAACGGCGGCCAGCAGTACTACGACGCCGACTATAAGGTAGTCGACGATGATGACCAGAACAACAAGTAAGGCAAATATATCCCGTGATAAGGGACAGGGTATACCTGTCCCTTGTCGCGGCGTTTAGGAAAAGCGCGCCTTTTGCGCCCTGCCATCGTCAGACCTCCTCGACGTACACGCGGTACGCCGTCGTCGGTCTGCCATCGGCAGGACGCAAAATCCATCGCTTTGCCGATGGAGTCGGCTCCGCAGGCAACAAGACTGGCAATAGGAGATTTATCCCATGGCACAGGAAAAACGAGATTATTATGAGGTCCTCGGCGTCAGCAAGGGCGCATCGGAGGACGAGATCAAAAAAGCATACAAAAAGCTGGCGCGGAAGTACCACCCGGACATGAACCCCGGCGACAAGGAGGCCGAGGAGAAGTTCAAGGAGGTCAACGAGGCCAACGAGGTGCTCAGCGATCCGGAGAAGAAGGCGCGGTACGACCAGTTCGGCTTCGCGGGCGTTGACCCCAGCTACGGGGCGGGCGCAGGCGGCGGCGCGTATGGCGGTGCGGGCGGCTTCGACTTCGGCGATCTGGGCGATATCTTCGGCAGCTTTTTCGGCGGCGGCTTTGGCGGCCAACAGCGCCGTAACCCCAACGCGCCCCAGCGGGGCGAGAGCATCCGCGCCAGCGTGTCCGTGACGTTCAAGGAGGCGGCCTTCGGCTGCGAGAAGGACGTGACCGTGGAGCGCAGCGAGCAGTGCGCTACCTGCAAGGGCAGCGGCTGCCAGCCGGGGACCACGCCGGAGATCTGCCCCGATTGCCGCGGCAGCGGCCAGGTGCAGGTGCAGCAGCGGACGCCTATGGGCGTGTTTGCCACCAGCCGTCCCTGCCAGAAGTGTCACGGCACCGGCCGCATTATCCATCAGCCCTGTACCGACTGCGGCGGACAGGGTCGGGTGCGGAAACGCAAGACCATCAAGGTCAACATCCCCGCCGGCATCGACCACGGCCAGACCATCTCTCTGCGGGGCCAGGGCAACGCCGGCAAAAACGGCGGCAGTGCCGGCGACCTGCTGATCACCGTGATGGTGCAGCCGGACGAGACATTCCGCCGGGAGGGCGTGGACGTGTTCTGTGACGCGCCCATCACCTTCGCCCAGGCGGTGCTGGGCGCCACGCTGGAGATCCCCACCATTGACGGCAAGGTGAAATACGACCTGCCGGAGGGCACCCAGACGGGCACGGTGTTCCGGCTGCGGGGCAAGGGTATCCCGGTGCTGAACGGCAGAGGCCGCGGCGACCAGTATGTCACCGTGAACGTAGAGACGCCGCGAAATCTGACGAAGGAGCAGAAGGAGGCCCTGCGGAGCTTCAGCGATATGCTGGGCGAGAGCAACTACGAAAAGCGCAAGAGCTTCTTTAAGAAGAAATGAGCAGGTGAAGGATGTATCTGGCGGACTATCATACCCACTCGGCCACGTCGCCGGACGGACAGCTGACGGTCAGTGAGCTGGCGGAAGCGGCGGTACGGGCCGGGCTGGATGAGATCTGCGTGACGGACCACGTGGACACGGTGCTGTGGGGCGACCACCGGCCCCGGGAGCATTTCGACTGGTCGCGGCTGCTGCGGGAGCTGCCGGAGGCGCGGGAGACATACACCGGGCGGCTGGCCATCCGGCTGGGGGCGGAGCTGGGCGAGGCGCCCATGGGCTTTGACCGGGCGGAGAAACTGCTGGGCGAGGCGCCAAAGCTGGACTTTGTTATAGGCTCCGTGCATATGGCAGGCGAAAAATTCAAACATTTTGACCTGTATTACATTGAAAAAAACAGCGAAACGTATTATCATAGAGTCATAGACAGCTACTTGGAGGACGTACTGCGTCTGGCGCGGTGGGGGAGGTTCAGTGTGCTGGGCCACCTGACGCTGCCGCTGCGGTACATGAATGAAAATCTGGGCGAGCAGATGACCTTCGATGGGCATTACGACCAGTGCCGGGAGATCTTCCGGGCGCTGATCGAAAGCGGGTGCGGCATCGAGTGCAACACCAACCGGGGCAACGTGCCCCTGCCGGACGCGCCGCTGTTGAAGCTGTACCGGGAGGCGGGCGGCGAGATCATCACCATCGGCTCGGACGCGCACTCCGCCGAATATGTAGGCTGCCGCGTCCGGGAAACGCAGGCGCTGCTGCGGACGTGCGGGTTCCGGTATTTCTGCACGTTTGAGGGCGGAAAGCCCACGTTCCGGAAGCTGTAAAAACACAAAGGAGACGACCACTATGAAAATTGCCATCGCCTGTGACCACGGCGGCTACCTGCTGAAGCAGGACATCCTCATCTGGCTGGAGGAGAACGACATCGACTACGAGGATTTCGGGTGCTACTCCACCGAGAGCGTGGACTATCCCGTATTCGCTGAAAGGGCCGCCCGGGCGGTGGCCGCCGGGGAATGCGACAAGGGCATCGTGATCTGCACCACGGGTATCGGCGTTTCCATCGCCGCCAACAAGGTGAAGGGTATACGCTGCGCGCTGTGCACCGACTCTCTCCAGGCGGAGATGACGCGGCGGCACAACGACGCCAACATGATGGCACTGGGTGCCGGCATCACCGGCGGCAATCTGGCCAAGCGGATGGTGGAGATTTTCCTGCACACGGAGTTTGAAGGTGGACGTCACGCCCGGCGTGTGGCGCTGCTGGACGCGATACAGTAAACAGGAAAACGTATTTGTGAGGTAAACGCCTATGGCAACAAAGGGATACAACAGCTACCGTGGCCGAATGTCCGGCGGAAAGATCGTGCTGATCGTGGTGCTGGCGCTGGTGCTGGTGGGCGCGGTGGCCTATCTGGCATTGCAGAACTATGTGGTGTACGATGAGGCGGGCAACGCCACCATCGACCTTCCTTTTTTCCACAGGAAGGACGACCGTGGTGAAAAAACGGATGACAGCACCGTCGACGGCACCGGAGACCGGGATGACATCGTGGACACGGTGGTGCCGGAGCATCCCCATGTGAAGGTGGCGGCGCTGCACGGCACGCGGCTGCCGGACGACTGCCTGTGGTGGGGCGCGGACTATATCCTGAACACTTTGGCACCGGAGGACCTGGTGCTGGCGGTAAAGCGTACCACCGGCGGCATCACCTACGCCACGGACGTGGAGACGCCGCAGGGCGTGGTGGTGGAGACGGGACGGCCCATCGAATGTCTGCGTACACTACTGAGCAGCGGACGGTACACCGTGGGGCACATCGTGTGCTTCCGGGACAGCGCCTACGCCCGGAGCGTGCCGGAAACGGCGCTGGTCCGGGAGGACGGGCAGCTGTGGTACGACGCGGAGGGGCAGGCCTGGCTGGACCCCACCGACCCGCAGGTGCTGCAATACATCACCGCGCTGGTGAAGGAGTGCGGCGAGCTGGGCTTTAAGGAGGTCCTGCTGGACCAGTTCTGCTACCCGGCGGATACGACGGGCGTTGCCAACACGGCGGCGGACCCGGCGCAGGTGCTGGCCGACTTCGCCGAAAATCTGCGGTCGGCACTGCCGGAGGGCACAGCCCTGTCAGTGGTAGTGCGAAGCACGGCGGACCTGGACATCGCGCAGATGGCTGAGCTGTTCGACCGGCTGTATGTGCCGGCGGCGGACACACTGGCCGCGGTGAAGGCCGCACTGCCGGAGGGCTATGACCCGGAGACGCGGGTGGTGGCCATGACGGCGGAGGCACCGCAAAGCGGAAGCTATGTGATCGTAAGCTGAACAAAAAAAGAAGCACCCGGGCGGGTGCTTCCCTGTATGTTATTCGATGGCGATGATGTAGTAGTACACCGGCTGGCCGCCGGGAAGGGCGGCGACCTCGGCATCGGGGCAGATCGTCTCGAACACCTCGGCGGCGCGGGCGGCGTCATCCTCGGTGACACCCTGGCCGGAGTAGACGGTGACGAACTCGGCGTTCTTATCAGCGGCTACGTGAGCCAGCTTATCCAGCAGTACGTCCAGGCTGCGGTCGGTGCCCAGGAGCTTGCCGTCGCACAGGGCCAGATAGTCGCCCTCGTTGATGGCGAAGCCGTCAAAGTCGGAGTTGCGGGCGGCGTAGGTGATCTGGGCGGTGGTGACGTTGGCGGCGGCCTCGGTCATGGCGGCCAGGATAGCCTGGGGGTCGTCGTTGTCCGGGTCCACGGCCATCATGGCGGAGATGCCCTGGGGCACGGTGGCGGTGGGCACCACGATGACCTGCTTTTCCGTCAGGCCCACGCACTGCTGGGCGGCCATGATGATGTTCTTATTGTTGGGCAGGATGAACACGATCTCGCTGGGGGTGCGGTTGACCTCCTGCAGGATGGCTTCGGTGGAGGGGTTCATGGTCTGCCCGCCGGAGACGATGCGGTCCACGGTCAGGTCGCGGAACACGGCCTCGAGACCCTCGCCGGCGCAGACGGCCAGGAAACCGTAGCGCTTTTCCGGCGCGGCCACAGCAGCCTCGCCGCGCTCCAGCTCGGCCTCGACGGCGTCCAGATCGTCGGTGGACTGGGCCTTCTTGCCGGCGGCCAGGTCGGCGGCCTGGGTACGCATATTCTCGATCTTGGCCAGCTCCAGCGTGCCGTATTTCTGGGCCTCGTTCAGGGCGTCGCCGGGGGTGTCGGTGTGGACGTGGACCTTGAAGGCCTCGTCATCCTCACCAATGACCAGGCTGTCGCCGATGCTGTTCAGATAGGTACGCAGGCCGTCCAGGGGCTTGTCGGAGGTCTTGCGGACGATGAACACGGTGTCGAAGGCGAAGGTAATGTCCTCGTCGCCGATGGCGGCGAAGTCCGCCTTCTCCTCGGCAGTATCGGCCACCTCAGGCACGGGCTCACCCCGCAGGGCGCGGAGCATACCCTCCAGAATGATGAGGTAGCCCTTGCCGCCGGCGTCCACAACACCGGCCTTTTTCAGCACGGGGTTCATCTCGATGGTCTCCGCCAGGGTGGTGTAGCCGGTCTTGATGGCCTCGTCCAGTACGAACTCGGCGTCGTTCTTCTCGCCGGCGGCCTCCAGCGCACGCTGGGCGGCCAGGCGGGAGACGGTGAGGACCGTGCCCTCGGCGGGCTTCATCACCGCGCCGTAGGCAGTGGAAACGCCCTCCTGCATGGCCTCGGCCAGCAGGGCGCCGTCGGCGGTGTCATGGCCCTTGAGGACCTTGCTCATGCCGCGGAACAGCAGGGACAAAATGACGCCGGAGTTGCCCCGGGCACCCCGGAGCAGGCCGGAGGCCGTCAGCTTGGCGGCCTCGTCCACGGTGGCGGGCTCGGCCTTGCGGAGCTCGTTCACCGCCGTCTGGATGGTCAGGGACATATTGGTGCCGGTGTCGCCGTCGGGCACCGGAAATACGTTCAGGTCGTTGATGGCCTGTTTCTGCGCGGTGATGCAGGCGGCGCCGAAGGCGACCATCTGCTTGAAGGCGCCGCCGCTGATCTTTTCTGTCATGTCTGTTCTCCTTCCGGGCGCGTCACACGGTGACGGAATCCACGCAGACATTCACCGCTTTGACGGTGACGCCGGTGTTGAGGTTGACCACATACTTGACCTCGCCCATAATGGATCGGCAGACTGTGGCGATGTTGACGCCGTTTTCCACGACGATGTGCAGCTCGATGGACACGGTGCCGTCGTCATTGTACGTGACCTTGACGCCCTTGCTCATGGCCTCGGGCCGCAGGAGATGCACCAGCCCGTCAGTCATGCTGCGCTGGGCCATGCCCTTGACGCCGAAGCAGTTGGTGGCGGCCGCGCCGGTGATGGTGGTGAACACGGCGTCGCTGATGGTGATCTCGCCGTTTTCGGTGGGGACTTTTATCATAGCGGACTTCCTTTCTGCGGAAATGGCATAATAACACACGATAATATGGAGTATTATATACTACTTTCTCCGGGATTACAATAGAGATTTTACCGGGGCGGCATATGGGCAGGTTTCCCGCGCGGCTTTGGAGGCGCGGCGAAGAAAGGGAGCGCCCCGCGGGGCGCTCCCTTGTGCGTTACTGCTTGTAGGGCACGTGCCAGATGGTGTCGGCGTACTGGGAGATGGCCCGGTCGGCAGCGAAGACGCCGCTGCGGGCGATGTTGGTGAGGCTCATGCGGTTCCACGTCTCCCGGTCGCGGTAGGTGTGGCGCATCCGGGATTCGGCCTCGCAGTAGGCGGCGAAGTCGGCCAGGACCATGTACTGGTCCGCCTGACCGTCCATGCCGGTGACCAGCCGCTGGAACAGGTCCTCGTAGGTAACGCCGTCCCGGAAGCCTACCTTCAGCTGGTCCAGCACGCGGCGCAGCACCGGGTCGCGCTGGTAGAGCAGGTTGGGGTCGTAGGTGTGGCGCAGGTGCTCCACCTCATCGGCATGAAGGCCGAAGAGGAACATATTGTCGTCGCCCAGCAGGTCGTGCATTTCCACGTTGGCACCGTCCAGGGTGCCGACGGTCAGCGCGCCGTTCATCATAAACTTCATGTTGCCGGTGCCGCTGGCCTCCTTGCCGGCGGTGGAGATCTGCTGACTGACCTCGCTGGCGGGCATGAGGACCTCGGCCAGGGAGACGCGGTAGTTCTCCAGGAACACCACCTGGAGCCGATCTTTGCACAGCGGGTCGCTGTTGATCTGGTCGGCCAGGGAGTTGATGAGGTGGATGATGCGCTTGGCCACGGCGTAGCCGGGGGCGGCCTTGGCGCCGAACAGGAACGTCTGGGGCGGGAGGTCCAGGCTGGGGTCATCCTGCAGGCGCTGGTACAGGTAGATGATCTGCAGAGCGTTCAGCAGCTGGCGCTTGTACTCGTGCAGGCGCTTTACCTGCACATCGAAGATGGCGTCGGTGTTCAGCACCACACCCTGGTGCTTCCTGGCGAAGGCGGCAAAGGCAAGCTTGTTCTGATGCTTGATGTCCTCCAGACGCTGAAGGACCGCCTTGTCACCGGCGTAGGCCTCCAGCTTTTTCAGCTCCTGCGGATGGGTGAGATAGCCCTCGCCGATCAGGTCACGGAGCAGTCCGTCCAGACCGGGGTTGATCTGGGGCACCCAGCGGCGGTGGTCGATGCCGTTGGTGACGTTCTTGAACTTGTCCGGCATCATCTGGCAGGCGTCCTTGAACAGGTCCTTCCGCAAAATCTCGGAGTGCAGGGCGCTGACGCCGTTGACGGCCATGCTGCCGGCGATGCACAGGTTGGCCATGCGGACGCCGCCGTCCCAGATAATGGCCAGCTTGGCGGTCTTGACCGGGTCGTGATAGAATTCCTCCACCTGCTGCTGCCAGCGGCGGGAGATCTCCTGCAATATCTGCCACACGCGGGGCAGCAGCGTTTCGAACAGCTGCTGCGGCCAGACCTCAAGGGCCTCGGAAAGCACGGTGTGGTTGGTGTAGGCCACGCAGTGGGTGGTGATGTGCCAGGCCTCGTCCCAGCCCATGCCGGCATCGTCGATGAGGATACGCATCAGCTCCGGGATCACCAGCGTGGGGTGGGTGTCGTTGATCTGGATGACATTCTTCTCATGGAAGTTCTTGAGGGTGCCGTACTGCTGGATGTGCTTGCGGGTGATGGACTGAATGGTGGCGGACACGAAGAAATACTGCTGCTTCAGCCGCAGGGACTTGCCCTCGTAGTGGTTGTCCTCGGGGTAGAGCACCTGACTGATGGCGTCAGCCATGGCGCGCTCCTCGGCGGCATGGAGGTACTGGCCCTCGCTGAAGAGCTTCATGTCGATGGGTTTGGGGCTGCGGGCCTGCCACAGACGCAGGGTGTTCACATGGTCGGTGTCGTAGCCGGCGATCTCCATGTCGCAGGGGATGGCCAGCACACGGGTGTAGTCCTCATGGACCACCATCAGGTGGTTGTTGTCCCAGCGGGTGCGGACCTTGCCGCCGAAGCGGACCTCCTCGGCCTCCTGCAGCTTGGGCAGCAGCCACGCGTCGCCCAGCTGCATCCAGTCGTCGGGAAGCTCCACCTGCTGGCCCTCCACGATCTTCTGCTTGAAAATACCCAGCTCATAGCAGATGGAGTAGCCCGCCGCCGGGATCTCCAGGGTGGTCATGCTGTCCAGATAGCAGGCGGCCAGGCGGCCCAGACCGCCGTTGCCCAGACCGGCGTCCGGCTCCATGTCGAAGATGTCCGCCGCTTTGAAGCCCAGCTCGCCGATGGCGGCGGTCAAAGGCTCCAGCAGCGCCAGATTGAAGGCGTTTTTCATCAGGCTGCGGCCCATCAGGAACTCCAGCGACAGGTAGTGGACCTTGCGCTTTTCCTCGTGGGCCGTCTCCTCGCGGGTCTGTACGCCGTGCTCGGCCATGATGTCCCGCAGGACCATGGCGCAGGCCTTCATCATCTCGCCGTCGGTGGCCTGCTGCTCGGTGCAGCCGTAGTTGAGGCGCAGCTTCTGCACGATGGCCTCTTTCAGGGTCTCTTTGTTGTAGGTCATATCGGGTAACTCCTCCTTGGGTCAAAGGTTCTCATAAATGTGCCGGTAGGCCGCCGCACTGCGGCCCCAGCTGAAGTCCGCGGTCATGCCACGGTATCGAACGGTGTCGAAGCCTGTCCGGTCGCCCCGGTACAGGCCGGTGGCCTGACCGATGACGGAGAGCATGGCCCCGGCGTCATAGTCGCCGAACAGGTAGCCGGTGCCGTCCTCCTGCCCCACCTGGCAGGAGCGCACGGTGTCCGCCAGACCGCCGGTGCTCCGCACGATGGGCACCGCGCCGTAGCGCATGGCGATCATCTGGCTCAGGCCGCAGGGCTCGCTGCGGGAGGGCATCAGGAACAGGTCCGCGGCGGCGTATACGCGGCGGGACAGATCCTCGGCGTACAGGATCTGCGCCGACAGGCGTCCGGGGTACTGCCCCGCCTTCCAGCGGAAGAAATCCTCATACTGCCTGTCGCCGGTGCCCAGCACCACGAACTGGCAGCCGGCGGCCATGATGCCGTCCATGGCCTGCTGCACGAGATCAAGCCCCTTGTGGCCCACCAGCCGCGTCACCATGGCGATCAGCGGCGTGTCCGGCTCCTGGGCAAGTCCGAGGGCAGCCTGCAGGGATGCCTTGCACACGGCCTTGCCGGCCGGGTCTGCCGCCGTGTAATGCGCCGGAAGCGCCGGGTCGGACGCCGGGTCGTAGGTGACGGTGTCGATGCCGTTGACCACGCCATGCATTTTCCAGCCGATGGCGTCCACCACGCTCTCCAGCCCCTCGGCATAGGCCGGGTCATGGAGTTGGGCGGCGTAGGTGGGGCTGACGGTGGTGACGGCGTCGGCCATGAGCATGGCACCCTTCATCAGGTTCACGTCGCCGTCCATGCGGAGAGTGCCGTCGTCGTACCAGCCACGATCCAGACCGAAGAGCTGGTCTACGCTGTCGCTGCCGTAGCGGCCCTGATACTCGATATTGTGGATGGTGAACACCGTGCGGATATGGCGTATCTCCCACCAGCGGGTGGCCGCGTCCTTGAGATAGATGGGTACCAGCGCCGTCTGCCAGTCGTTGCAGTGGAGGATGTCCGGCATCCAGTCCAGGCTGGGCAGCAGGTCGACGACGGCCTTGCTGAAAAAGGCGAAGCGCTCGCCGTCGTCAAACTCACCGTACAGGCGGCCGCGGCGGAAGTATTTTTCGTTGTCCACGAAGTACCAGGTCACACCCCGGTCATAGAGGGAGAACAGGCCGCAGTACTCATGCCGCCAGCCCAGGTCCACGTAGATATACCGGCGGAAGGTCATTTTCTCCCGCCACTGGGGGCCGATCTTGTCGTACAGGGGCAGGATGACGGCGGTCTCGACCCCCTCCGCCGCCAGGGCGGGGGGCAGGCTGCCGGCCACATCGGCCAGGCCGCCGGTCTTGCAGAAGGGATAGGCCTCGCTGGTCACATACAGCAGCTTCATGGCAGGCTCCTTTCTCTCACACCGTCGCGCCCTTGGCGATGACGATGGGATAGCGCTCGTGGCCCATCAGGGTCACATTCTCGCTGACGGTGACGTATTTGTCGGTGATCACGCCCCGCAGTATGGCACCGCGCTTGACCACCGTGTCCTTGAACAGGATACAGTTTTCCACGCTGGCACCCTTTTCAATACGCACGTTGCGGAACAGCACGCAGTTTTTTACGCTGCCCTGGATGTCGCAGCCGTCGGCGGCCAGGGAGTTGACGCAGCCGCCCTCCGGGTCGATGTAGCTGGAGGGGGAGTCGTTTTCCTTGCCGTATACCGGACGGTCCGGGCAGAACAGGGCGCTGCGGGTGGCGGTATCCAGCAGCTCCATGCTGCGGTCGTAGTAGTTCTGCAGGGTGCTGATGTGGGCGGCGTAGCCGTCGTAGACATAGCTTTGCAGATGGAGGCGGCTGCCCATGCCCTGAAGGATATCCCGCCGCAGGCTGTAACGGTTGTGGCTCAGGCACTCCGTCACCAGATGGATGAGCAGCTCGGTCCGCAGGACAAAGATGTTCAGGCAGCGATAGCCCTCCGGCGTGTGCAGGCCGTAGGCCGTGTCGGTGATGCGGCCCCGGGCATCCAGCCGGAAGTAGGTGTCCTGCCCGTCGCCGGGGACGGCGGTGCAGACGGCGGTGATGTCCGCGCCGGTGTCGATATGGCGGCGGAGCACGTCCTCCAGGGGTGCGTTGATGACCGTGTCGCTGTCGGACAGCACCACGTAGTCCTGACGGATGCTCTTCAGGTAGTTCATCACACTGCCCAGGGCATCCACGCGGCCGCGGAACTGGCCGTCGCCGCGGTGCTGCTCATTATAGGCGAAGGCCGGCAGCAGCGTCAGACCGCCGAAGTTGCGGCTCAGGTCCCAGCTCTTGCCGCTGCCCAGGTGGTCCAGCAGCGACTGGCACTTGCCGTGCATGATGACGCCCACGTCCGTGACGCCGGCGTTCACCATGCTGGAGAGGATGAAGTCGATGATGCGGTAGTCACCGCCGAAGGGGATGGAGCCGTGGACGCGATTTTCGATGAGCTCCCGCAGACCGTTTTCCTTGTCGTAGGAGAAGATGATCCCGTGCATTCCGTTCATGGCCGCACCTCCTTGCCGTTTTCGCCCAGCATCATTTTCGGTTCGATGACCGCGCCGTCCGCCACGGAGGTCCGGGGCCCCAGCACGGCGATGCCCCAGTCCTCAAAGGGGACGCTGCCCGGGGCGCCGCCCACCACGGCGTTTCTGCCTACGCGGCAGCCCTCGCCCACGATGGCGTAGGACACCTTCGCGCCTGCCTCGATGACGGCGCCGGGCATGACCACGGAATAGGAGACGGACGCGCCCTCGGCCACGGTGGTGCCGGTGCTGAGGACGGCGTTCTTTACCTCGCCCAGCACGGTGCAGCCCTTGGCCACGGCGCTGTTGCCCACATCGCCCGTTTTACCGATGTAGGTGGGCGGGCAGGTGGGCGTGCGGCCGTAGATGCGCCACTTCTTGTCCAGCAGGTTCAGCCCGGAGCCGGGGGAGAGCATATCCATGTTGGCGTCCCACAGGGAGTCCAGCGTGCCCACGTCCTTCCAGTAGCCCTCGAAGCGGTAGGCGGACATCTTCTCACCGTTTCGCAGCATAGCGGGGATGATGTTTTTTCCAAAGTCGTTGTCGCTGCGGGGGTCAGTCTCATCATCGATGAGGTACTGGCGCAGCTTTTTCCAGGTGAAGATATAGATGCCCATGGAGGCCAGGTTGCTTTTCGGCTCCTTGGGCTTCTCGGCGAACTCGGTGATATTATCATCACCGTCCACGGCCATGATGCCGAAGCGGCTGGCCTCCTCCCAGGGGACCTCCATGACGGAGATGGTGCAGTCAGCGCCGGTGGCCTTGTGGCGGCGCAGCATCAGGGAGTAGTCCATCTTATAGATGTGGTCGCCGGAGAGCACCAGCACGTACTCCGGGTCGTACAGATCCACGAAGCCGATGTTCTGGTAGATGGCGTTGGCGGTGCCCTTGTACCAGACGGCGCCGCCGGCGCTCTGGTAGGGCGGCAGGATATGTACGCCGCCGTTGACACGGTCCAGCTCCCAGGGCTGGCCGCTGCCGATGTAGGTGTTCAGCTCCAGCGGCCGGTACTGGGTCAGTACGCCCACGGTGTCGATGCCGGAGTTGGTACAGTTGGACAGGGGAAAGTCGATGATGCGGAATTTGCCGCCGAAGGGCACGGCGGGCTTGGCCATGCTGCCGGTGAGCACGTACAGGCGGCTGCCCTGGCCGCCGGCCAACAGCATCGCCACACACTCTTTTTTCATCCTTGCGTACCTCCTGTGTTCTGTTTTTTCCGGGGGCGTTTTCCCTCCCGGCGCAGCAGCACCGCGCCCAAGGGCGGAATGGTCAGGGAAAGGGACGTCTCCCGCCCGTGGGAGGGGATATCGTCCACGTCGATCCGGCTGCCTGCCGGAAGGGCACAGCCGCTGCCGCCCCAGCAGGCGTCGTCCGTGTTGAACAGCACCTCATACCGCGCCGCTGCCGGCACGCCGAAGCGGTAGTTGTCCCAGGGCACCGGCGCGAAATTCACCGCGCAGATCAGCTCGTGGCCCCTGCGGTCCCGCCGCAGAAACACCAGCACGTTGTTGTGGTTATCATCGGCCACCAGCCATGTAAAGCCGTCCCAGTCCCGGTCGTTTTCCCACAGGCACCGGTTGCGCTTATACAGCCGGTTCAGCTGCCGCAGGCACTCATGGCTGGCCCGGCAGGCGGGATCGTCCAGCAGATACCAGTCCAGCTGGCCGCGGAAGTCCCACTCGTGCCACTGGGGCAGCTCGCTGCCCATGAACAGCAGCTTTTTGCCGGGGTGGCACAGCATATAGGCCCAGAAACTCCTTACACCGGCCAGCTGCCGCCAGTCGTCGCCGGGCATCTTGCCCCGGAGAGAGCCCTTCATGTGGACCACCTCGTCGTGGGACAGGGGCAGGACGTAGTTTTCCGAGAAGGCGTAGACCATGGAGAACGTCACGTCCCGGTGGTGGAACTGGCGGAAGTAGGGGTCCATCTTCAGGTAGTGGCACAGGTCGTTCATCCAGCCCATGTTCCACTTCAGGTTGAAGCCCAGACCGCCCTGCTCCGGCGGATAGGTGACCAGCGGCCACGCGGTGGACTCCTCCGCCACCATCAGCGCCGCCGGGTCGGCGGCAAAGGCTGCCCGGTTCAGCTCACGCAGGAAGTCGATGGCCTCCAGGTTCTCCCGGCCGCCGTCCTTGTTGGGACGCCACGCGCCGCCCTGCCGGTCATAGTCCAGATACAGCATGGACGCCACCGCGTCCACCCGCAGCCCGTCGATGTGGTATTCCTTCAACCAGTAGACGGCGGAGGACAGCAGGAATTCCCGGACCTCCGGCTTGCCGAAGTCGAATACACGGGTGCCCCAGCCGGCGTGCTCCCATTTCAGGGGGTCGCCGTACTCGTAGAGGCAGGTGCCGTCAAATTCGATAAGCCCGTGGCTGTCCTTACAGAAGTGGGCGGGCACCCAGTCCAGTATCACGCCCAGCCCTGCCCGGTGCAGGGCATCCACCAGGGCCATGAAGTCGTGGGGCGTGCCGTAGCGGCTGGTGGGGGCGAAGTAGCCGGTGCACTGGTAGCCCCAGCTGTCGTCCAGGGGGTATTCCGTCACCGGCAGCAGCTCTAAGAAGTTGTAGCCCATGGCCTTTACATAGGAGGGCAGCTCCTTTGCCAGCTCCACATAGCTCAGGGGAGAGCCGTCCTCGTGGCGCTTCCACGAGCCCAGATGCACCTCATAGATCAGCAGCTCGCCGTTCACCGGCGGCTTTTCCAGCCGCTGCCGCCGCCAGTCATCGTCCCGCCACCGGTATCCGGACAGGTCGTAGACCTTGCTGTCTGTCCCGGGACGGGTGGCCGCGTGGAAGGCACAGGGATCGGCCTTCCAGACCACCCGGCCGTCCGCGCCGGTGACCACATATTTGTAGGCGTCGTAGACCTTGGCGTTCTCCGCCGCCGTCTCCCACACGCCGGTATCCAGCCGGGTCATGGGCCGGGGCTGCCAGCCGTTGAAGTCCCCGGCCAGCGCTACGGCGCGGGCGTTGGGCGCCCACACGCGGAAGGTGAAGCCCTGCTCCGCCGGGTGTGCGCCGAGGTAGGTGTAGATGTCGTGGGCCGGGTGCCGCGTCATGTGCTCAGCTCCTTTTCTCTCACGCTGCTCGTCTGCTCTATGGTAGCACGCCTGTTCCGTCAAAGGGCGCGAAACAGGTCGCTGGTAACGTTACCGACATTGTACCCCATTTTTCCCGTCCCGTCAACAAACAAGGCGCTTTTTGTGCCGCGGCGGGGGCGGAAAAGGGCCGCAAGCACAAAAGGGAAACGCAGGCGCGCTGCGTTTCCCTTTTCGTTTACTCATCCCGCTGCTGCACGGCGCTGCTGCCGTTCAGGCCGAAGTCGTCCGCCACGCTGGCGGTGTCCCGGCGCAGCATGGTCTCCATCACCCGGATATCGCTGTCGATATCCATGGCATCGGTGCGGTACAGCTCGTCCAGCTGGTGCTCGAAGCCCGCCACGATGCTGTCCATGGTCTTTTCGATCTTGGCCTTGGCCTGGCTCAGGTTCTCGCCGCTGACGCCGGCCTCCTCGAAGCTGGCGTAGTTTTCCAGCAGCTTCAGGGTGGTGGGCAGGTAGTAGTTCAGGAACGTGCCGGCGGCGTCACGCTTGGCCTCGTCCTCTTCAATGAGTTTGAAAATACGGCCGGACACCTGCTCCATGCGGTCCAGCTTGGCGCTGATGGCCTCGTCGGCGATGCGGTCGTTCAGCTCACGGATCTGGGCCAGGATGGCGGCGTAGCCCGCCGGCGCGGGCGCGGTCTGTGCGGGCTGACCCTGCTCCGCCTTGGCGCGGTGGGCGGCATCAAAGTACGCCGTGGCGGCGGCCTGGGACTTGAAGAGCATACCGCTGCCCATGTCGATATAGGCCTCGTCACCCCAGAGGCCCTTTTCCAGCATCAGGTTCACGTCCTTCTCCACCCGGCGGCGGGACACGTCGGCGGCCCGGGCCAGATAGTCCAGGGGCACGGCCTGCTTCTGCCCGACGGTGCGGAGGTAGGTGGCAAAGCGCCGCTGGCGGCGCTTCATGGCGCCGCTGCCCAGCAGCAGGGACGCGCCGCCGGCCATCATGCCCAGGGGATAGAACAGCTGCCGCAGCAGGTCCATCCATTCATGCCATTTGATGGCGTAGCGCAGTTCAAAGTAGTCCACCTGCTGCACCAGGAAAAACACGCCCAGAATACCCACCACCGCGCCGATGATCTTCATGGTTTTGGCGCCCTTGTCGGAGTAGTTCGGCGTCTCTGTGACCTTGCGGACGGTGTTCTTCGCCGCGGAGGCGCGCGCCTGCGCAGGCTTCGCCTCGGCGCTGCCCGCCGCTGTCCGCTGCCACGCATCCCGCGCCTGCTGGCGCATTTTCCTGCCGCCGCCCTCGCTGAGCTTGCTCAGCAGCAGGATCAGGCCCACAGGCCAGGCCACGGCAAACATCACCGCGATGAATATCCACGAACCCAGGTCATTATTGTTCTTTTTCGGCGGCTTCGGCTGAAGACCGTTGTTCTCGTCGTATTCGTAGCTCATGCTTCCCCTTCTCCCTTTCCCCGCAGCTTTCGCTTGTTGCCCTTTTCGTCCACGATATAGGTATTCTCCAGCACGCTGCGGGCATTGGCCATTACCGCGTTCAGGTACTCCTGCCGCAGTGCAGCGCGCTCCTCGATCTCCGCGTCTGTCAGTCCCTCGGCCTTGGCCTTGCGGGCCAGCTCGTTGATGCGTGCTATCTTCTTCTCGTCCATAGCTGTTTCTCCCTTATATGTATCGCCGTATGTCCACCGGCAGGCGGCCCTTTTTCGTGGGAGCGCCCACGCTGTCCAATACGCATTTTCCCAGACCGCGGCAGGTGATGGTATCCCCCGCCGACACGGGCTTGTCCGGCTTCACGCAGGTGACGTAGTTCACCTGTACGGACCCCTTTTCCACGGCCTCCGCCGCCCGGCCCCGGCTGAGAGAAAATCCCGCCGCCAGCACGTTGTCCAGCCGCAGGGAGGAGACGGTGTCCCGCAGTTCCTTCACCGCCGCATGGGGGACCGCCAGCGCCGAAAGCGGCAGCGGCGTTACGGTGAGCTTCTCCCGGCCGGCGCTGTCCCAGTTCTGCAGCAGGAAATCCGTCATGGACGGGTCCAGCAGCACCTGACAGCCGCCCTTTTCCACAAGTATATCGCCTATCTTCTCCCGGGTCAATCCCAGAGCCATCAAACTGCCCAAAAAATCCCGGTGGGTCAGGTCGCCGCCGCTGCGGCACGCGGCCCGCACCGCCGCGACCTGGTCGTCAGGCGTCTCCAGCCAGTCCGGCAGGAACACCAGCCGCCGGCGCTCCGCGCCGTCATAGCCGCCCCAAAGCACATAGCCCTCCCGGCACCCCAGCGCGTTCAGCAGATGCTGCGCCGCCGCCTGTTCCTGGGGGAAGAGAAAGCCTGTGGCCGTGGGAATGTTCCGCGTGCGGCACTGCTCACACTTATCCCACACGCGGCTCAGCAGCAGCCGTTCCTCCGGGCTGTGGGCGGCTCTGTCCAGCAGTTCTCGTCTGTCCATGCTATGCCCCCAAATTCTGCGTGCGGTACAGTGTGGCGTACACGCCGTTCCTTGCCAGCAGCTCCGCGTGGCTGCCCTCCTCGGCGACGACACCGTCCTGTATCACCAGTATCCGGTCGGCCGAACGAATGGTGGACAGCCGGTGGGCGATGATCAGTGTCGTGCGGCCTCGGGCCAAACGGTCAAAGGCGCCCTGGATGCGGGCTTCCGTCACGCTGTCCAGCGCGGAGGTGGCCTCATCCAGTATCAGAATGGGCGGGGCCTTCAGAAACACCCGGGCGATGGCCACCCGCTGCTTCTGCCCGCCGGAGAGCAGCGCGCCCCGCTCGCCCACATGGGTGTCGAACCCGTTGGGCATGGCGCAGATATCGTCGTAGATCTCCGCCTGCCGCGCCGCCTGCTCTACCTCGGCATCGGTGGCGTCGGGGCGGCCATAGCGAATATTCTCGCGGATGGTGTCGGCAAACAGGAACACATCCTGCTGTACGATGCCGATGGCCCGGCGCAGGGAGCGCTGGGTGACGGCGCGGACGTCGCGGCCGTCGACGGTGATGCTGCCGCTGTCCACATCGTAGAACCGGGGCAGCAGCTGGCACAGGGTGGTCTTGCCGCCGCCGGAGGGCCCCACCAGGGCCACCGTCTCGCCGGCGGGGATGTGCAGCGTCACGTTGTGCAGCACCTCGGTCTTTTCGCCGTAGGCGAAGGAGACGTCGTTCACGTCCACGCGGCCCTGTACATGTTCGAGGGGCCGCGCGTCCGGCGCGTCCTGGATGGACGGCTCGGTGGCCATCAGCTCAATGAAGCGGTGCAGGCCCGCGAAGCCGTTGGAGAACATCTCGGCGAAGTTGGCCAGCTTGCGGATGGGACTGACGAAGGCGGTGACGTATAGGGAGAAGGTGATCAGATCCACATAGTCCATTTTCTCCCCCATGATGAGCCAGCCGCCCACGGCGATCACCGCCACCGGCAATATGCCGGTGCAGAACTCCATCACCGCGTTGAAGCGGCCCATCTCCTTGTGAAAGCCACGCTTGGCGGTCTTGAACACCTCGTTGGCCTCGTCGAACCGCTGCTGCTGGGCTTCTTCGTTGGCAAAGGCCTTGGTGGTCCGCACGCCGGACAGGCCGGACTCGATGGCGGCGTTGATGGTGCCGGTCTTGACCTTGGCAGCTCGGGAGGCGGCGCTCATCTGCCGGCGGCGGCGCAGGGCCATGGTCAGCAGGACAGGCAGCAGCACCAGCAGTACCAGCGCCAGCTCCCAGCGCAGGGTGAACATCACCGCCAGCGCGCCCACGATGGTCACCAGGGAGATGAACAGATCCTCCGGCCCGTGGTGGGCCAGCTCCGTCAGTTCAAACAGGTCACTGGTCAGGCGGCTCATCAGCTGGCCGGTGCGGTTGCGGTCGTAGAAGTCGAAGCCTAGCTCCTGAATGTGGCGGTACAGATCGCGGCGGATATCCGCCTCCACGCGGATGCCGAAGGTGTGGCCCCAGTAGGCCACCACGAAGTACAGCGCCGAGCGCAGCACATAGGCGGCCACCACCACCGCCATGACGATGAAGAATACCCGGAACTGCCGCTGGGGCAGCCAGGTATACATGGCGGCGCGGGACACCAGCGGGAACGCCAGGTCGATGCAGGCGATGAGGAACGCGCAGGACAGGTCCAGGGCGAAGAGCCGCCGGTGGGGTTTGAAGTAGGAGAGGAATATCCGCAGGGGGCTGCGGGTCTGATAATCTTTCGTGGTCATGCTATGCCTCACTCGGTGTTTTTTGAACATATAGTATAGCACATCGGCACGGCGTTCGCAATAGCACGCAGCGCCCCGGCTTGCGTGTCGGGGCGCTGCGTGTTATAATTGGGCCATGACCTGGCCGATAGGGCCGTCGATGGTGACGGCGGCGCCAAGACCGCTGCCGGCCCCGCCCTTGTTGATGACCGCCAGCTTATGGCCGCGGTAGTACTGTATCAGCCCGGCGGCGGGATAGACCACCAGCGACGTGCCGCCGATGATGAGCACGTCTGCCTGCCGGATATAGTGGATGGCGCGGGCCATCACGTCCTCATCCAGGGACTCCTCATACAGCACCACGTCCGGCTTAATGATGCCGCCGCAGGTGCAGCGGGGAATGCCGCGGCTCTCCGCGATGCGCTCCACACCGTAGAATTTCCCGCAGCGGGTACAGTGGTTCCGCAGCACGCTGCCGTGGAGCTCAAGGACCTCCCGGCTGCCGGCCTTCTGGTGCAGGCCGTCGATGTTCTGGGTGATGACGGCCTTCAGCTTCCCCTGCCGCTCCCATTCCGCCAGCTTGCGGTGGGCGGCGTTGGGCTGGGCGTCCAGGGCCAGCATTTTGGCCCGGTAGAAGTCGTAGAATTCCTCGGTGTGCGTCTCGTAAAATGTGTGGCTGAGCATGGTCTCCGGCGGGTATTTGAATTTCTGGTGATACAGGCCGTCCACACTGCGGAAGTCCGGTATCCCGGACTCGGTGGATACGCCGGCGCCGCCGAAAAACACGATGTTGTCACTGGCGTCTGTCAGTTCTTTCAGTCTGCGGATGGTGTCGTCCATACTGTCCCTCCATTTCTTTTGTAAGGAGCATACGCTATGAATATTCAGATCTTCGGAAAAAGCAAGTCCTTCGACACGAAAAAGGCGGAGCGCTGGTTCAAGGAGCGCCGCATCAAGTACCAGTACATCGACCTTGTGAGCAAGGGTGTATCGCCGGGGGAGTACCGTTCCATCCGGGCGGCCGTGGGCAGCTTCGACGCGCTGGTGGACAAGGACTGCCGGGCGTATGAGGCGCTGTACATGGCCTACATCACGCCTCAGGCGGCGGAGGAAAAGCTGCTGGAATACCCGGAGCTGTTCGCCGCACCCATTGTCCGCAACGGGAAGCAGGCCACCGTGGGCTATTGCCCGGAGATATGGCAGACGTGGGAATAGGAATAAGGACTCTCATCCGTGCGCCGCAGGCGCACGGTTTTTTTCGGGCAGCACCGAGGCTTTCACTGTGCGGTGTTGCCCTTAGTCCGTGTAGCTGTGCTCCACCGTGACCACGGCGTAGTAATTGCCGTCCATGGCGCGGACCAGAGCGCGTATCTCCTGCGCTGCCTGGGCCGGGGTCTTGCTGCTGGAGAAGGGCAGCACCGCGTCGAAGATCAGGTTATCGTGTGTGGTGCCCCGGACCACGCGGAAGTCATGGATGGTCAGACCGGGATCCACCTGCTTCACCAGCGCGGCCACCTGTTCCTTCAGTGCGGTGACGGAGCCGTCGGTGACGATGGGGTCCATGTGGATGACGGCGTGGCAGTGGAGCTTCTCCATCAGTTCCTTTTCAATATTGTCGATCACATCGTGCATGGCCATGATGTCCCCGTGGGCGGGGACCTCCGCGTGGAGGGTGATCATCAGACGGCCGGGGCCGTAGTCGTGGACCACCAGATCGTGTACGCCCAGCACTGTGTCGTTGGAGAGGACGATATCCCGTATCTGCTGCACCAGCGCCGGGTCGGGCGCCTGCCCCAGCAGGGGGGACAGGGTCTCTTTTGCGGCCTTGTAGGCGGAGAACAGGATGAACAGCGCCACCACCAGGCCCACATAGCCGTCCACCGCCAGACCGGTCCATTTGCCAATGAGCATGGCAAGGAGCACCGCCAGGGTGGAGACGGTGTCGGAAAGGCTGTCCGTGGCGGTGGCCTCCATGGCGGCGGACTTGATCTTCCGGCCGACGGCCCGGTTGTACAGCCACATATAGACCTTCACGCACACGGAGGCGGCCATGATCCCCAGCGCCATCAGGGAAAAGGTGACGGCCTCCGGATGGAGGATCTTGTCAAAGGAGGACTTGGCCAGCTCCACGCCCATCAGCAGGATCAGGCCCGCTACGATCAGGCCGGATATGTACTCGATGCGGCCGTGGCCAAAGGGGTGGTCGGTGTCCGGCTTTTTGCCCGCCAGACGGAAGCCCAGCAGCGTCACCGCCGAGGAGCCGGCGTCGGACAGGTTGTTGAAGGCGTCCGCCGTGACGGCGATGGAACCGGACAGCTGTCCGGCGAAGAATTTGCCGATGAACAGCAGAATATTTAGTGCGATGCCCACAGCGCCGCACAGTGTGCCGTAGGCGCGGCGGACGGCGGGGGAGGACACGTTGTCCCGGTCAGGAATGAGCCAGCGGCTCAGCAATCGTATCATAGCAGTCGTCTCCTTTCGGCGGGTAGACCCGGCGCTTTGTCAGCCAATAGCACAGAGGGATGGCGTACAGCAGTATCTCGTAGGGGATGGCGGACATGTCCGCGCCCAGCATGGCCAGCGGGATGGACACGGAGATGTTCCAGGGGATCAGCGGCGCGAGGACGATGCCGGAGTTCTCGACGTCAAGGGCCATCTCGCCCCTGCCGTGGCCGCGCTTGGTGTAGTCGTCCTCCAGCAGCTGGTTGCACACCACCGCGCAGGTGGACTGGTTGCAGAACACCATGCTGCACACCACGGAGATCGCCGCGCAGGCGGGGAACCGCCCGGCTCTCCGGGCCAGGCGCTGGGCCAGATGCGCCGCGCCGTTCAGCACGCCCATGCCGCCCAGCAGCCCGGCGTACAGCCCGGCGCTGACGGCCATGATGGTGGCCGAGACCATGGACATCATGCCGCCGCCGGAGAGCACGTCGTGCAGCGCGCCGGGGGCGGGGAGGTAGCCCAGCACCGCATCCCGCAGGGTGGGCAGCAGAGCGCGGCCCTGGGCGAACACCGTCACCAGCAGCGCCGTCAGCGCACTGACGGCCATGGTGGGCCGGATGGGGACCTTGCACAGCGGCAGGATCAGGATCAGCAGCGCCGGGATGGCCGTCCACCAGCTGAGGCTGAAGGTGCCGGACAGCTGGTCCAGCACACCGCTGTCCACCATGGCCAGCGGGTGCGTTACGGACAGGGCGGCGTAGGCCGCGAGGCTGACCAGATAGGGCAGCCAGCCGGTGCGGTGCATCATGTGCAGGTTGTCATAGAGCTTGGTATCGGTGGCGGCGGCCACCAGCGTGGCGCTGGAGGAGGCCGGCGAGCAGCGGTCGCCGAAGTAGGCGCCGGCCACGATGGTCCCCGCCGTGATGGCCACGCTGACGCCGCCGGAGCGGGCCAAGGCCATCAGGATCACGCCCAGGGTGCCCACCACGCCGAAGGACGTGCCCAGGGCGTAGGAGATGAAGCTGGTCAGCAGGAACGTCACCAGCAGGAACAGCTGCGGCGTGATGATGCGCAGCCCGTGATAGATGAAGAAGGCGATGGTCCCGGCGCTGCGCCACAGGGCGGTGATGGCGCCGATGAGCATGTAGATCACGATCACGCAGCACATTTTGCGGCCCTGCGCCCAAGCGGCGTCCCACATGGCCCGCACGGTCATCCCGCGGCGCAGGCCCAGGGCGGCGAAGGCTGCTATGCCCACCCATATCGCAAGGATCAGGGACTGGCCCAAAAGGATGCAGAGACCCACTGCGGCCAGAAACAGCAGAAAACAGAAGACAGCGCCCATGTTACCTCCCCGGGATGGTCAGCGTCATGCGGCAGCACAGATCATCCAGGTCGCTGTCGGTGGCGGCGGGAAGGCGCAGGCGTCCCCCACATTTGGCACAGGTCAGGTCCACCGCGCCGCGGCGCACCTGCATGGTGTATTCGCGGCTGCCGCAGGCGCAGGCGATACCGCCCCGGGCGGCGATGTCCTTCAGCTCCGACAGCACCTCATACATGATGACGTTGTCGGTGAAGGCCTCATCGGGGGACGCTTTTTCCTTGGCCACGCGCAGGGCCAGACCCTCCATGGCCTTTCGCACCTGGGTCTCCTCACCGATGTAGCAGCACAGCTCCTGTTTTACCGGGCAGGCCAGGCCGATGCCCCGGCCGTGCAGCACCGCGCCGGCGTCGCACTCCGCCTGGTGGTGCCCGCCGCACACGCCGCAGGGCACGTTCAGCCGGAAGCGCAGGCCGTCCGTCTCGGCGGTCAGAGCTTCTTTGCCGCATTCGCATTCCATCCGCGCCGCGGCGGCGTTCAGGGCGAAAACGCTGCGGCTGTGCAGCACGGCCTTGCCGCAGGCCGGACAGATATATCCAAAGCTACGCATTTCTTCCATGACATACGCTCCTTTGTCAACCAAAAGTCACAACAAGTTCCTGTATTATATACCATTTATTCGCTGTTTTCCAGTATTGCGGGAAAAAGAGTTTTACATTATAATGGCGCCGTTATCCCGCATTTCAAAGGATGTGATACCGTGCAGAACAGGAGCTTTGCCGCGGCGGTGAAGGCGGCGTTTCCCCATACCATCCCCATTATGACCGGCTATCTGGCCGTAGGTATGGCCTACGGCGTGCTGATGGCCTCCAAGGGTTACGGCTTCCTGTGGGCCGGCTTTGTCAGCGCCTTCGCCTTCTGCGGCAGCATGCAGTATGTGGCGATCACGCTGCTGACCACGGCCTTCGACCCCCTGCAGGCCTTTGTGCTGAGTCTGATGGTCAACGCACGGCACCTGTTTTTCTCGCTGGCGCTGCTGCCCAAGTATCGGGGACTGGGCAGGCTGCGGTATTTTATGATCTATACCCTTAGCGATGAGAACTTCTCCCTGTCCTCCTCGGTGGAGCCGCCGGAGGATACGGACCCCACGCTGTTCTACTTTGCCATGAGCTTTTTGACCTGGCTGTACTGGGTGGCGTTCTCCATGCTGGGTGGCCTGCTGGGCGGGCTGATCACCTTTGACATCACCGGCATCGACTTTGCCCTGACGGCGCTGTTCGTGGTGCTGTTCATCGAGCAGGTCGTCAAGAAAGAGAACCGTGCCCCCGGCGCTGCCGGTCTGGTGTGCGCTGTGGCGGGTCTGGCCGTTTTCGGCGCGGACAACATGGTCATCCCGGCCATGGTGCTGACCCTGGCGGTCCTGCTGCTGGGAAGGAGGAAGCTATGCGCCTAGACACGATACATTCCCTGATCATCGTGGCGATGGTGGCGCTGGCCACCCAGATCACCCGATGGACGCCGTTCCTGCTGTTCTCTGGGGACAAGAAGCTGCCGAAGGTGGTGGAGGACCTGGGCAGGCTGCTGCCGCCGGCCATGATGGGCCTGCTGGTGGTGTATAGCCTGCGGAGCATTGATCTGCTGGGCGGCAGCCACGGCATTCCGGAGGCCATCGCCGTGGCGGTGACAGCCGGGCTGCACCTGTGGCGGCGGAACACGCTGCTGTCCATCCTGGCGGGCACCGCCTGCTATATGCTGCTGGTACAGCTGGTGTTTTGAAGATCTGCGAAAGCGCCGTCCCGCGGGACGGCGCTTTCATATTTTCCCGTAAACAGCGCACACTACGGTCAATGCTATGTTTGCGAGGTGCGTATCATGGACGTAAAACGCTTGAGCCGGCAGACCTGCCGGTTTTTGCAGCCGCCGGGAGTGGTCAGCTTTGCGGCGGTGGCGGGAAAGCTGGAGGGCGAGGGGCCGCTGGGCGGCTGCTTCGACGCTGTGGGGACGGACGCCTTCTGTGGGAAAAAGACCTGGGAACAGGGCGAGGCACAGATGCAGGCGGATGCCCTGCGTCTGGCCCTGCAAAAGGGCGGGTTGGCGGCGGAGGACGTGGACTGCGCCTTCGCCGGGGATCTGCTGAACCAGAACATTGGGGCCACGTTTGCCCTGCGGGATTTCAATATTCCCTTCTACGGGGTATATGGGGCCTGCTCTACTATGGGGGAGACACTGTCGCTGGCCGCTATGGCCGTGGCCTCCGGCGCGGTCCGTATGGCGGCGGCGCAGACCTCCTCCCACTTCTGCACGGCGGAGAGGCAGTATCGGATGCCTCTGCCCTACGGCAGCCAGCGTTCTCCTACTGCCCAGTGGACGGCCACGGCGGCGGGGTGCTGCATTCTGGGGGCCCAGGCGGAGGGACCGTATATCACCCATGTGACCCGGGGACGCATCGTGGATCTGGGTGTGACGGACATGACCAACATGGGCGCGGCCATGGCACCGGCGGCCTTCGACACCCTGCAGGCAGTGTTCCGGGACACCGGCACCGTACCCGGGGACTATGACCTGATCCTCACCGGCGACCTGGGCGATGTGGGCAGCCGCATCGTGCTGGAGTTGTTCGCCCGGGAAGGCGTGACGCTGGAGAATTACACCGACTGCGGACTGGTGCTCTATGACCGGAAGAGACAGGATATGCACGCCGGCGGCAGCGGATGCGGCTGCTCTGCGGCGGTGCTCTGCGGCTATCTGCTGCCGGAGATGCGCCGGGGCCGGTGGCGGCGGGTGCTGTTCGCCCCCACCGGGGCGCTGCTGAGCCCCACCAGTTCATTTCAAGGGGAGAGCATACCGGGCATCTGCCACGCGGTGGTGCTGGACCGGACGAAGGAGGATGCGTGATGGAGTATCTCAATGCCTTTCTCTGCGGCGGGCTGCTGTGCGCCGTGGGCCAGATTATTCTGGACAAGACAAGCCTGACCCCGGCCCGTATTCTGACGGGCTATGTGGTGGCAGGTGTGCTGCTACAGGTCAGGTGCTTATTGACTACACCAAGCTAACCCCGGCAAGGATACTTGTTGCATACGTTGTTGTGGGAGTGATTCTGGGCGGCGTGGGACTGTATGTCCCGCTCGCGGAATTTGCGGGAGCTGGCGCAACCGTGCCGCTGACGGGCTTTGGCTACTCCCTGGCGAAGGGCGTGGCCAAAGCGGTGGCGGAGGACGGCTTGCTGGGTGTGCTCGCCGGCGGACTGACCGCCACCTCCGGCGGAATCGCCGCGGCGGTGGTGTTTTCCTTGTTGGCGGCACTGCTGGTGCGGCCCAAAGAAAAACGTTGACAAATACCTGGTGGGGGTATATAATGCGGCCGTGATCAAAAATACCCCCAGGAGGTATACGACTGTGGAAAATACTTGTTGCTACTGCCAGGGAAAGACCAAGCACCGCACGCCAGAGGAGCAGAAAAAACTCCTGAACCGCCTGTGCCGCATTGAAGGGCAGGTGCGGGGCCTGCAGGAGATGCTGCAGAAGGACGCCTACTGTCCCGACATTCTGATACAGGTATCCGCCGTGGGCGCGGCACTGAACAGCTTTAGTAAAGAGCTGCTGGCTACCCACATCCGCACCTGCGTGGCGGATGGTATCCGACAGGGGGACGACGAGGTCATCGACGAGCTGGTGACCACGCTGCAAAAGCTGATGAAATAAGGAGATGGCAGTATGACAGAGAAATTCGTCATCACCGGCATGACCTGCGCCGCCTGCGCCGCCCATGTGGAAAGGGCCGCGGCTTCGGTGCCCGGCGTACACAGCGCGTCGGTAAATCTGATGCTGGGCTCCCTGGTGTGCGACAGGGACGAGAATGTGGATCCCGCCGCCATTGTGGCCGCCGTGACGGCGGCGGGCTACGGCGCGGCGCCGGAGAGTGAGGCCCGGCGGGACCTGCACGCGGAGCAGGACGCGGCGGTGAAGGCCATGGGCCGCCGGCTGCTGTGGTCGGTGGTGTGTCTGGTGCCGCTGTTTTACCTGAGCATGGGGCACATGATGGGGCTGCCGGTGCCCATGTTCATGCACACACAGCCCTTGCTGTCGGCCTTTGTGCTGCTGGCGCTGACGGTGCCCATACTGATTTTGAACCGCAGTTATTTCACCGTGGGCTTCTCCCGGCTGTTCAAGGGTGCGCCCAATATGGACTCGCTAGTGGCGCTGGGCGCGGCGGCGGGGCTGGTGTACAGCCTGATCGAGATGGGTCTGCTGGCGGCGGGAAAGGTCACGGGTATGCCGGACCTGTACTTCGAGTCGGCGGGCATGATATTGGCGCTGGTGACGGTAGGTAAGTACCTGGAGGAGCGCTCCAAGGGCAAGACGACCGGGGCCATCACCGCCCTGCTGGCGCTGGCGCCGGAGTCCGCCGTGGTGCGCCGGGACGGCAAGGAGGTCACCGTCCCCACCGAGGACATCAAGGCCGGCGAGACGGTCATCGTCCGGCAGGGGGGGCGTATCCCCGTGGACGGCACCGTGACGGCGGGCAGCGGCACCGTGGACGAGTCCGCCCTTACCGGCGAGAGTATGCCGGTGGAGAAGACTGTGGGCGGCAAGGCGGTGTCCGCCACCATCCTCACCGGCGGCTATCTGGAGCTGACGGCGGACCGGGTAGGTGCGGATACCACTCTGTCCCAGATCATTCAGCTGATGGAGCAGGCCGCCAGCGGCAAGGCACCTATCAGCCGTCTGGCGGATAAGATCAGTGCCGTGTTCGTGCCGGTGGTCATTTCCATCGCGCTGCTGGCGGCTATCCTGTGGGCTGCGGTGGGCGGCATGGGTGTGCGCTTCTGCCTGTCCATCGCCATCGCCGTGTTGGTGATCTCCTGCCCCTGCGCTCTGGGCCTGGCCACGCCGGTGGCCATCACTGTGGCCACGGGCAAGGCGGCGGAGCAGGGTATTCTGGTAAAGTCCGCTGCCAGCCTGGAACTGATGGGCCGGGTGGACACGGTGGTGCTGGACAAGACCGGTACCGTCACCGAGGGTAAACCCCGGGTGACGGATCTGCTGTGCGCCGGCGGCATGACCGAGGATACGCTGCTGTCCGCCGCCGCGTCGCTGGAAAAGCCTTCCGAGCACCCGCTGGCCGGGGCCATTGTGGCCGAGGCGGAAAAGCGCGGTTTGGTCCTGCGGCCGGTGTCCGACTTTGCCACTGTGGTCGGCGGAGGCGTCACCGCCCGGGCGGAGGGTACATTACTGCTGGCGGGCAATGAGGCATTTATGGAGACGTCCGGCGTGGCCGTCAGCGAGGAGATGAAGTCCGGCGCGGCCAGACTGGCGGAGGACGGTAAAACGCCGCTGTTTATCGCCGCAGGTACATCGCTGCTGGGGGTCATCGCCGTGGCGGACGTGGTCAAGGCGGACAGCGCCGCCGCCATTGCCGCCCTGCGGGAGATGGGCTGCGACGTGGTGCTGCTCACCGGCGACAACCAGCGCACGGCGGACGCCATTGCCCGGCAGGTGGGCGTCAGCCGGGTCATCGCCCAGGTGCTGCCCCAGGACAAGGCCCGGGTGGTGCAGGAATTGCAGGCCGAGGGCAAGAAGGTAGCCATGGTGGGCGACGGCATCAACGACGCCCCTGCACTGGTGACGGCGGATGTGGGCCTGGCCATCGGCGCGGGCACAGATGTGGCCATCGAGTCGGCGGACATCGTGCTGATGAAGAGCAGCCTTATGGATATCGCCGACGCGGCAGCCCTGTCCCGGGCCACCCTGCGGAACATCCGTCAGAACCTGTTTTGGGCGTTTTTCTATAATTCTGTGGGCATCCCGGTGGCGGCGGGTGTGCTGTATCCGGCCTTTGGGATCACCCTGAACCCCATGATCGCCGCCGCGGCCATGAGCCTGAGCAGCGTGTGCGTGGTCAGCAACGCCCTGCGTCTGCGGGGCTGGATGGGCCGCAGACGGGAGGGAACGCCGACTGCAAAAGAGCCGCAGCCGGTGCAAAATATAAATAATAACGAAAGCAGTAAGGAGGATACCGCTATGAAAAAGACCATCACTATCAAGGGCATGATGTGTGCCCACTGCGTCTCCCACGTGGAGAAGGCGCTGACCGCCTTGGGCGTACAGGCGGACGTGGATCTGGCGTCCGGGACCGCCGTCGTCACCGGCAACGCCAGTGACGAGGCGCTGAAGAAGGCTGTCACTGACGCCGGTTACGAGGTCGTGGCGATGTGAGCAATATTATTTTCATTTACTCCACAGCCGGCAAGTAACGTAATTCTTCCCGCAGCCAGTCCTTGCAATTCTTTTAAAAGACCGATACCTTGTTCAGCCGTAGGTTGCTGCCCGGAAGTCAGAATACGGTTGCATCCCAGCTCTATGATCTCCTCCAGTGCCTTTTGAGGATTACGACATACGTCAAATGCCCGGTGGAAGGTGACTGACAGCCCTTTAGAGGCTTCCATTAGGATCTGCATTGATGTCAAGTCTACTTCGCCGTCTGCTGTCAGGCAACCGAATACGACTCCGTCTGCCCCCAATCTCCGTGCGATTTCGATGTCTTTCAGCATTGTTCTGATTTCTATATCCGAATAAAGAAAATCTCCTCCACGAGGCCGGATAATAACGTGCAGGCGGGTATGAGTCAGTACTTCTCTTGCAATGGCTATTTCACCATAGGAAGGGGTTGTCCCGCCTTCCGGTATTCCGGCACATAATTCCACCCGGTTGGCACCACCTTCCTGTGCAGCCAGGCAGCTTTCCACTGAATTCGTACAAATCTCAATTTGATACTTTTCCATAGTCGTATACTAAAAAAGGGCGAATTTCTTCGCCCTTATATGAATCTTCTTTTGAATCGTTACGTTATTTAGCGAAACTTACCGCACGTGTTTCACGGATGACGGTAATCTTCACTTGTCCCGGGTAAGTCATTTCATCCTGGATCTTCTTGGCGATTTCACCTGACAGGCTTTCTGTCTGCTTGTCGTCAATCTTATCTGCACCAACGATAACGCGGAGTTCGCGTCCTGCCTGGATAGCATACGTCTTTGTTACACCCGGATAAGCCATAGCCAGTTGTTCGAGATCGTTCAGACGCTTGATGTAAGCCTCGACGATCTCACGGCGAGCTCCCGGACGTGCACCCGAAATAGCATCACAAACCTGTACGATCGGAGCAAGCAGCGTTTGCATTTCCACTTCGTCATGGTGAGCACCTACAGCATTGCAGATATCAGGTTTCTCTTTATATTTCTCGCAAAGCTTCATGCCTAAAATTGCGTGCGGCAATTCCGGCTCGTCATCAGGCACCTTACCTATATCATGCAACAGTCCGGCGCGTTTTGCCTTTTTCGGGTTCAATCCCAGTTCAGAAGCCATCACTGCACATAAGTTCGCCGTTTCGCGTGCGTGCTGCAGTAAGTTCTGGCCATAAGAAGAACGATATTTCATCTTACCGATCATACGGATCAGTTCAGGATGCAAACCATGTACACCGAGATCGATAACGGTACGCTTACCGGTTTCCACCACTTCGTCTTCAACTTGCTTTCTCACTTTCGTTACCACTTCCTCGATACGTGCCGGGTGGATACGTCCGTCCTGTACCAACTGATGCAAAGCCAGACGAGCTATTTCACGACGGACCGGATCAAAACCGGACAACACGATTGCTTCAGGCGTATCGTCAACCACGATCTCAATACCGGTTGCTGCTTCCAACGCCCGGATGTTACGCCCTTCACGACCGATGATACGGCCTTTGATCTCGTCTGATTCGATATGGAAGACTGTAATCGAATTCTCGATTGCCGTTTCGGTTGCTACACGCTGGATGGACTGGATAACGATTTTCTTCGCTTCCTTGTTGGCTGTCATCTTTGCCTCTTCCATGATTTCATTGATGTAGGAAGTAGCTTCTGACTTGGCTTCGTCTTTCAAGGATTCGATCAGACGCTCCTTCGCCTCTTCGGCAGAAAGCCCGGACAGAGTTTCCAGATGTTCGATTTCACGCTGGTGAAGTTTCTCCAAATCCTGCTTCTTCTTATCTACCAGTTCCAGTTGGGCCGCCAGATTCTCCTTCACGGCATCCACTTCGCTATTCTTGCGTTGCAGGTCTTCCTGACGTTGGTTCAAATTCAACTCACGTTGCTTCAACTTAGCCTCTACAGACTGTATCTTTGAATTACGGGCGGACACCTGTTTCTCCAGGTCCGCTTTCAAATGAAGGAACTTCTCTTTTACTTCGAGCAGCTTCTTCTGCTTCATTACTTCCGACTCCTTTTCAGCCTCGCGTATCACAGCGTCATACCTTGACTTCATAAGGACTCTCATCACAAACCACACGAGCAAGCCTCCGACAACGAAGGTCACAAGTGCTATGATTATAGTCATACCCATTTTACTTATAGTTTAAATTCAG
>OLPI01000746.1_pt1 | contig 30431 bp, 37 predicted proteins | sample 1672361 | NCBI WGS metagenome assembly OLPI01 (sample SAMEA3136675, study PRJEB25190) | human gut metagenome
ATTTTATAATTATAAATCAAAGACGTAGACGTACGTCTTATTTTTATGCCTTTTTACTGATTGCAGGCGATAAAGAACAACAGAATACAAATTCGCAATGGCTGGGGCTTAGGCAATGGCTGGGGCAAGAGGAGTAGAAAATGGAAGGACAAGACAATAATCCAAATAATGCTAATACTGGGGCAAATAATGAACCAGCGGGAGCAAATAACCAAAATGTAGAAACAAATAATAATTCTGTAACTTTTGATGATTTTTTACAAAAAGATAAAAAAAATCAAGCAGAATTTGACAGAAGAGTTCAACAGGCTATACAAACAGCACAAGACAATTGGAAAACAATAAATGATGCTGAGAAATCAGAAGCTGAAAGACTAGCAAAAATGAACAAAGAACAAAGGCTTGAATATCAAGCACAAAAAGAAAAAGAAGGTAAGGAAAAAGCACTTGCAGAATTAAATGCTTATAAATTGAAAGAACAGGCAACTAAAATAGCAAGTGAAAAAGGATTGGATATATCTTTATTAACTTTCTTTAACTTTGAAACAGTAAAAGCAGAGGAAATCAATTCAAAAATAGAAGAGGTTTCAAATGCTTTTAATAAAGCTGTTGAAAAAACAGTAAATGAAAGGTTAAAAGAAGATACTCCAACTCAAAAATTAGGTATTGATAATACACAAAATAAATCAATAGCTAGAGCAAGTTATTAAAAAATAATAGGAGGAATTAAAAATGGGAGAAATTACACAAGAGGCATTAAATATAATGCTACAAGATGGTAAAACAAAGGATAATTTAAAACAAGTATTAAGTGGAGTGCTAGAAAATGTTGCTGCAAGAGCAGTATCAGAACAAATAAAAGCCAAAAATGGTTCTGGAAATCCAGAAGGTGGAGTAATTGAATATAAAAGATTTGTAAATGCAGAATTAAAAGATAAGGGCACTGCAAGAGCTGCTGGAAAAGGCGATAAAGTAAAAGCTAAACCAGTAAAAGTTGTTATTGATACAGATAAAGAAATTGTAGAAGAATTACAAGGAAAAGATGTAAAACTTTATGGTATCGATGGTATGGCTGAAAAAAGAAAGGTAAATCATCAATCAGCTATAATAAGATATCTAGATAGAGAGTTCTTTGCAAGAGTATTAGAAGGAACAGAAATACCTGCAAAAGATAACATTCAAGATACAATTGACACTTTATTACAAAAAGCGAGAACTTTAAAGAATGATTTTATAGATGGAATAGAATCAGACTTATTAGTTATTGTTGTAGATAGTGAATACAGAAAAGGTATGAAAAAGATTCTTGATGATTTACCAAATGGAACAGATCCAAAAGAACAAGCAATTGGTATGTATGATTCTGTTAGAGTTTATGAATCAACAAGATTGCCAGATGGCGTAAAAGCTGTCGTAATGATGGATGGAGCTATTGCTCAACCATTCTATGTATCAGAATATGGAGCTGAGAAAGTACCATTTGATGATGCTGTAGCGCTAGAAGATTTCTTATACAAAGGAACAAAAGCACTAATGGAAGATACTATTTTTTATGTAACAGATGCTAAACTTGCTGAATTAACTGTAAAATCAGTAGCAGGTACTTCAACAGGAAAAACAAAAATAACTGTTACACCAGCTTTAAGCTCTGGAAATAGTTATAAATATAAAGCAGCTGCAAATCCAACAATGCCAGAATATGATGCAGTTTGTACATCTGGATACACAGCTTGGAATGGAACAGATGAAATAACAGCAACAACAGGACAAAAAATAGTAATTGTTGAAGTTGATTCAGAGAATAAGGCTAAAAAAGCAGGGGTAACAACGATTGCTTCAATGGCCTAGAAATAGGAGGCAATAGAAAATGGACGATAATATAGGAAAAATAATAAATGATTTAGGACCCAATTATATGGGGGACGATAATGTATTAGAAGAAATATTCGAGGAAGTAAGTTCTATTGCCTCTGATATTTCTAATAGAAAAAAGGATGACGAAAAATTATTTCCGCACATAAAAAGAGCAACAAAAGCAATATACCTCTCAAGAGGAGCAGAAGGATTAGTAAGCAGAAATGAGGGCTCTATTTCAACATCGTATGAAGATATTATAGACAAGCTAAGAAATAACATTATAAAATCTAGATTAAGGAGGCTTAAATAATGTTATTACGAGATTTAACAAAGGTATATATATCAGAGTGCAAAGAGATAGAAGACCATCGGCGAAACAGAAAAAAAGTGGAAATATAAAGGAAAAGGGATAACAGTAAAAGAGATAAATGAAATGTCGGTAAAAGATTTGAATAAATTGGAAGTATATAAACTGGCAAAGGAAAACAATACTGGTATAGCATATCTAAATATTCAACAAGACATAAATGAACTGGACAGAAAATCAACAGGGGAAGTTGATTATAGCAGATACAAGGCAAGAACTACCAAAAAGTATCCTATAAAGAAAGGCGATGGAATATCATTTGAAGATATATCAAAGTTAGAAGATTTCGTACCAGAATATTATGTAAAAGATGCTTTAAAAATAGGTAGTACAATGTTATATATATTGGAGAAGATGCAGAAATGATTAATTTTAATTGCAATATAAAAGTAAAACATAATTTTAAAAATATAGAAGCTATAACCAAAAAAATACCGCAAATAGCCAAGGAAATAACAGAAGATATATTAAAAAATATCCAAGGATATGCAATAAGGTTGGAGAATGGTCATAATTCAGAAGGTATATTAGTTGAAATGATTGATATGTCTACTAAAGAAGTAAAAGGAAGGGTTTATGCAGACCCTTCTAAATTTATGACTGAAAATGGACAATCTTATTTATGGTTTGAATATTTTGGAACTCGGACAATATGCAGAACAAGAGCACATAGGTACAACAAAACACTTTATTGAATCTGGTTATGTAGAATGGTATATACCTGTGAATAAAGTCGGTAGGTCATTAAATTATCCAATTGTAACAATAAAAGAACAACAGTTTTATGTTGCGGTTCGGAGCAAAAGCAAACCATTTTTTAGGAGATGCAGAGTTTAACAGCAGAAAAGAAAACAAAGAAATAATAAAGAAAAAATTAGATGAAATGTTAAAGGAGATATGTAAATGAGAGATTTAAGTATAAAAGAGTTTTCTGATTTAGTTTATGAAAAGCTAGAAGTACTAGAATATAAACAAATATTAACAAATCCGACTACAACAAGTAAATTCCCTTGCTTGGAATTACATACACCTTTAAAGTCTGTAAATAAAACCGAAAATGCATTTCCGATAAAGTCAACATTTCAAATATCGATAACTTGCTGGAATGAAAAACAACGTCAAGCAATGCAAATGACAGATGAAGTTAGCACAAAACTTCAAGAATTAAATTTTACAAGGACCAATACCAGCCCTGCAGTTTATGATTCTATACTGCAAAAATATGGTATAACAGTAACATTTGAGGTTATTTATAATGCAATAATGAACTCATTTGATTTTATAAGATAATAGGAGGAAATTAAATGGCTAGTAATGAAATAAAAGATATAAATACAACAGCTGAACAAATGCCTGATATCAGTAAGTGGGTAAAAGTTTGGTATGCTGAAACAAAAACGGGAGAAAGAACACAGGTGGCTTTTACTGAGAAAATACCAGCATTAGAAGAAGCACCAGATGCAGTAACAGGTTCTGCATTAGATTTAGATTATGAATTTTCTGCACCAGGAATAAAAAAAGCATCCAATATTGAATTAGATATATACTTTACACAGACACAACATAAAAAATTAAGAAATTTAATGAACAAGGATTTATATTGGTTTTTCCAAAATCCAGCACATACAGCACCAGCAGGAAGTCAACCACTAGTAAGAACATTAAAAGGACAAATGTTTGTTACAATGGGAGAAATATCAGTTGGAGAGTTTTTAAAAGAAACAGTGACAATATATAAAAATAGTGATGTGGAAGAAAGCGACGGCTTTCCCACAGCCTAGTTCTGATGTAAGTGTCGTCTCAGAACAAGCCCAAATAGACACAAATAAAGAGAAGGTAATAAAATAAAAGCCTTCTCTCTTTTGCAAAGGAGAGAAATATGGAATTAGTAACAAAATTTAAAATAATAAAATTAGTGTTTACAACAAGAAAAATAGTAAACATATCAAATATATTAAAAGGAAAGAATTTTGAAGATTTGTATTTTAAAGCAATGAATGAAAATGATTTGGATTCATTATCAAAAATTATTTTTGCATTTGCGGAAGATGAAGCAGGAATGAAACCTTTTAAAACAAGTGATGAAGTATACGACTTCATAGATGATTATAAAGAAGAACAAGGAAAGACTTATTCAGATATATATATGGAATTAGCAGAGGCAATAAATGAAGAGGGTTTTTTCAGAAACAAAGCAAGCAAAGAGGACTTACAACAGAAGATTTCCAATCCGCTATCAGGAATAGATATGGAAGCATTAATCAAGATGTCAGCAGAGAAAGCTATTTCGCAAATAACAGAAAAAGAGATAGCATCACAAATAACAGCTCAAGCATAAGCGATTTGATTGACAATGTTCAAAGCTCTAAAAGTTTAGCTCAAATTATACTTTCATTAGAACCACTAGCTTATTATTTTGGTATGCTACCAGACCAGTTTTGGAGAGGAAGATACAAAGAGATATATTTATTTTGCAGTATGAATGTGATTAAGATGAAAGATGATTTTAAAAGACAAATTCAAATACAAGAAGCAGCCACAAATAAATTAATTATGGCAGACAGTATGTCTAATGAAAGACCGAAGTTAGTGACAATTGAAAGCATGTTTAAAGGTTTATTCAAAAAATAATAATATTTTGTTGCATTTTGACAACTTTTGTAATATACTCTTTTTGAAAAGGGGGAAAAGTGATGAAATGTCCAAAATGTGGGAGTGAAAATGTGAATTTTCAAATAATTAATGAACAGAAATTAGTGACGAAACATCATGGTTTACTTTGGTGGTTATGCGTAGGATGGTGGTGGATACCAGTAAAATGGACACTTTTAACTATACCAGCATTGTTAGCAGCAATATTTATAGGAAAAAGAAAAAAGATAAAGAACACAACAAAGACAATGTGTGTCTGTCAAGATTGTGGAAATAATTGGAAAAAATAAAACACTTACTTGTAGGTAGGTGTTTTATTTTTTGCTAAAAATTAAAAGCAAGAAAGGAGGAATGACTTATTACTGTAGAAGAAATAGAGATAATAGTAACTGCAAAAGTAGAAGAAGCATTAAAAGAATTTGAAAAAATGTTATCTGCAATAAAAGAAAAAATGAAACAGGTCCAAGAGACTTTTTTGAAAGTGGACATAAATGCGATGACAAGTAAGTTACATCAAGCAGTTAATTTTATGAAAAAGAAAATGCAGGACTTAAAAAAGAGTTCTGAAAATAATGAAATAGCAATTAAGGTAACTAACAAAGATGCACAGAAACAGATAACACAAATAGAAAAAGAGATAGACAGTCTACAAAAGAAAGTAACTGGTCGACAGTTAAAATTAGATATTACAAATAATGCTTTAGATAAAATGAGGGAAGAAACAAGGCAAAATGTTATAAAAAATATGCCAGATGCAGGAACAAAAAGAATTAATCAATATACAGAACTTAAATTATATCAAAATGACGAATATGTTAAACTAGAAAAACAAAGTGATAAATTAAATGGAGAAATAATAAGATATAATGCATTGCTGGATAGTGCAAAAAGTAAGTTAATAGAATTAAACAATGAAACCTCACAAACAGCAACTACTCAAAATAGATTGAGTAGTTTTTTTGGTACATTTAAACAAAAAATAGAACAAGTAAAACCTAGCATAACAGGAATAAAAAATATGCTTAGTAAGACCCCATCTATTGGTCAAGGAATTTCAAGAGTAACTCAAAACATTACAAATAACATAAAAGGGATGAGTGCAGGAGTAAAAAATGGACTAGGACACGTTTTAAAATATGCTATGGCTTTATTTTCGTTACGAGGAATATATTCGGTTTTAAGTGGTTGTGCGAGTTCGTGGTTATCAAGTCAAAATGCTGGAGCAAAACAATTAAGTGCAAATATTGAATATATGAAATATGCAATGGGAAGTGCATTAGCTCCTGTAATTCAATTTGTAACCAATTTAGTATATCAACTAATGAAAGCAGTTCAAAGTGTTGCGTATGCATTAACAGGTGTAAATATATTTGCTAATGCAAGCGCAAATGCATTTAAAAATGCACAAAAACAAGCTAAAAATACAAGCAAGCAATTGTCAAATGTTCATAGCGAAATAAACAATGTTGGAGATCATAATAGTAATACAAGCCCTAATGTGGGAGATATGTCAAATTTAAATCCAGCAAATAGTTTGCTAGATGCTATAAAAAATGGAAATTGGTATGAAGTTGGTTCGATAATTGGACAAAAGTTAAATGAAGCAATGAACAGTATTCCTTGGGATAAAATTCAAAATACAGCAAAAAAAATCGGAACTAATGTTGCACAATTTTTAAATGGATTTATAGCAGCAACAGATTGGAACCAAGTTGGAAATACCGTGGCACAAGGAATAAATACTGCAATCTATCTTGCTCAGTCATTTGTCCATACATTTAATTGGTCAGGTTTAGGGAGTGCCGTTGCCAATGCAATCAATGGATTTTTTAAAAATACAAATTGGGGAGCTTTGGGGGACACAATAAGCACAGGCATAAAAGGAGCTTTAAATGGAATAACAGCATTTTTCAAAAATTTTGATTGGAGTTTTATTGTTCAAGGATTAATTGATTTTTGCCAAAACATAGATTGGAATGGAATTGTAGACTCAATGTTTGAAATGTTGGGAAGTGCTTTGGCAAGCTTTGTTAATTTAGGAATGATAATAGGAGAAAAAATAAATGAAGCTTTAGATAAAGCAAAGGAATTTTTTAAAGAAAAAATAGAAGAATGTGGAGGAAATGTAGTAGAAGGAATATTCAAAGGAATAGTAGATGCTATAGCAAATATAGGACAATGGATCAATGATCATATATTCCAACCATTTATTAATGGATTCAAAAACGCATTTGGGATACATTCACCATCAACAGTAATGGCTGAACTAGGAAACTTTATAATGCAAGGTTTATTAAATGGAATAACAAGTTTAACAGATAATGTAAAACAAATATGGGAAAACATGAAGAGCACAGCGATTCAAAAATTTACAGATATAAAAAATTCAATAAGTAATATTTGGCAACAAGTAACCAATAAAACCTCTGAAACTTGGCAGAACATAAAAAACAAAGTAAAAGATGGAGCACAAGGAGCTTGGAGTGGAATTACATCTATATTTGGGAATATACCAAATTGGTTTAAAGACAAATTTAGTCAAGCTTGGCAGGCTGTAAAAAATGTATTTAGCACAGGTGGAAAAATATTTGATGGTATAAAAGAAGGCATACTAAGTGGTCTTAAATCAATAGTAAATGCAATTATATCTGGAATGAACAAAGTAATAAGTATTCCGTTTAACGGTCTGAATGTAGCCCTAAGAAAGCTTAGAGATATAAACATAATGGGATTAACACCATTTAACTGGATAGGAACAATAAGCGTGCCACAAATACCGCAACTTGCTAAAGGTGGTGTATTAACAGAAGCAACAGCAGTGGTAGCAGGAGAATATTCTGGAGCAAAATCAAACCCAGAGATTGTTACACCGCAAAACATAATGCGAGATACATTTGAAGATGTATTTTCTGAATATTTAGGAAATAATGGACAAGCCATAAGCTTGAATCTAACAGTTAACGTAGGCAATAAAAAATTAGGACAAATATTACTAGATGATTTAAGAGACAGAACAAGAAGAACAGGAAAAGATATAGAAGCTTTAATAGGAGGATAAAATTATGTTATGGAGAGAACATGGAGAAAAAGAAAATTTGCCGACACCTTCGACATATAGTGCAGACATAGAAGATACAGACAAAGACAGCTATACATCAAGCGATGATGGTTCTTTGATTGATAATCCTATTGCAGTAGGAATGTTAAAGCTTTCTATGTCTTGGGATTTTAATACAGAGGAAGAAGCGGAAGAATTGTGCCAGAAAACATTTAAAAATCCACTTATTTTGGATATTAAAGTTCCAGTTGTAAAAGGTGGCTTTTTAGAAGGAGCTAAGTTTAGAGTTTCAAAAAGGAAAGTTGATATGATAACGACAGAAAAAGGAACGGCAACAGAGAAAACAAAATGGAAAACATCATTTAATTTGATGCAAAAGGAACTAACGGAAGCACAAAAACAAATTGTTTTGGAGGTAAATGATGTATAAAGGATTAACAGAAAAAGCAATAAAAACAATATATAAAAGCAATGCACTAACGGTAATTAATATTTATATAGATAATGTATTATTAAATCCAAAGTATTTATTGGACCTCAAAAAAGGTGGAGAATTATTTGATGAAAAACTAGAATTAGGAAGTGTTCCAAGTCAATATATAGAAATGAAAATACATAAAAGTTCTGGAATATCGAATGCAAAGACAATAAGAATAGAATATGGTATTTTAGTAAATCATGCTATAACAGTTGCAGAGTTAAATAGAATGTTAGTATGTGATTTTAATAAATTGCAAGTAAAAAGTCTAGCAAAACATGATGATAGCTTTGAGATGATACCGATACGGAATTTATAATGTAGATGACTACGATGATGAGGATAACAATATAATAAATATAAAAGCTGTAGATAACATTATAAAATTAAATGCAGACGACGGATATTATGATGCTAGTGAATTGATGAAAAATAAAGGTTATGCAACTCTAAGCGAAATAGCAGAAGATATATGTGAAAAGAAAGGGCTTGAATTAGAAACAAGCTCTTTTCTTAATTCTGATAAAAAAATATATGTTTATGACAATGAAGTAAAAGCTAGAGAATATATGAGCTATATAGCTGAAAAAGCTGGGGGATTTTGTTGTGCAGGTAGAACTGGTAAAATTCAAATAAAAAAAATTGGAGAAGATGAAGAGATAATTCCTCAAAGGTTATTTAAAACATATAAATGGGGAGAACAACATCAAATATCAAGGGTTGCTTATGAGAATGGAACAGAATCATTTAAAGTAGGAGATGAAACAAAAGATACTCTTTGGCTTAGACAAGAGAATTTATTTATTAGTGAAGAAGATGATATTCAAAAAATATATGACTCTATAAAAGATTTGGATTTTTATAGTTTTGAAGGAACAACAATAATAAATCCCGCAATTGATATGGGTGATATTATTGATATTGATGGTAAAAAAATACTTTATCAGGGTGAAATGACATTAAATAAGCGATTTATAGCTGATATAAAAAGTAAAATAGCAATAAAACAAAAACAAGAAACAACAACCAGAAAGCAAAGTCAGAAAGTTATAAATAGGAAAATACAAAGCCAAATCGATGAAGAAAACTTGAAATTAACACAATTAGCACAAGAAACAACAAAAAATACTGAAAAATTAACAAAACATGAGCAAACATTAGAAAGTATAAGTGATAAGGTAAGTAGTATAGAAGATTTAACAAATGACGTTGAAGGCATAAAAACAATAGCATTGGCAAATTGCGTGGAAGGAAAATTACTTGAATTACATATATATGGAAACAACATTGTATTTAATTATTTATATCCTGACGATACATTGTGTCCAAACAATGACTTATATCCATTTGGAGATAGCAGAATAACAGTTACTGATAAGGATAATAATCAAACTATTTATGAACTAGGCATATTAGAGGTATTAAGGTCAAACAATGAAGTATGTGATGAATTTGTATTAGCAAATGGACAAGCTAAAGTAATAAGAAGAGTAAATAAGAGCGGAACAACAAAGGCGAAAGAAAAAATAGAAGATTTAGGAAAACTTGAAATATTGCTAAAAGAAGGAAATAATACAATAACAATTCAAAATTACACAGCAAGAATAAATGCAAAATGGGCAATAAAGAGCGATTATACAGACGTATTTGCTACTAAAGTTGAAATGAATGCTAGCTTAGAATTAGAAGCACAAAAATTTGATGTTAAATTAGAAAAGAAGGTGAATGAAGATGATTATACAAGTGCTGAAATCTTGCTTAAAATCAATAATGATGATAGTGAAGCACAAATTAATGCCGACAAAATCAATCTCAAACGGAAAGAAAATTAATTTAACAGGTGATAATATAATAATAACAAGTGATAATTTTAGCGTAGACAAAAATGGAAATATGATCTGTAAAAATGCAAATATAACTGGAGGAACATTGAATATTGGAGATGCTGGTCAAAGTGGTAGCGCAGTTACTTTATATGACAAAAATGAAGAAGATGTAAAAGTGATAATAAATTCATGGGGGCAAAATTTATATATAAAGAATCAAAAACTTGGATATCCTGTACATATAAAAAAAATTGATGATTCTAACTATGCAGGAGTTGGTTATTATTTTTCTGACACAGATGGAATATCGTCGAGAATAACCAGTGATGGAGTGTGGGCACCAACAGTCACACAGACATCGCTAGAAAAACATAAAAAGAACTTTGAAAAATTACAAGATAATGCTTTAGATATATTAAAAACAATTGATATTTACAAATATAACTTAAAAAATGAAAAAGATACAGATAAGAAGCATATCGGTTTTGTAATTGGAGATAATTTTAATTATTCAAAAGAAGTTACAAGTCTTGATAATCAAGGTGTAGACAATTATTCATTTACAAGCTTATGTTGCAAAGCAATACAAGAATTGAGTGCACAAGTTAAAGAATTACAAAAAGAAATAAGCGAATTAAAAGACAAGGAGGAAAAATAATGGGGTATACAACTTTTACAAATGGAGCTCAACCGGCTTTAAGCGATACAGTCTTAAACAATATGCAAATAGGATTAATGAAGCTCGTATTTCCGATTGGTTCAACATATATAACTCAAGATGAAACAAATCCAAGTGAGATTTTAAACTTTGGAACTTGGGAAAGATTGAAGGGAAAAGTTTGTCTTGGTGTAGATGAAAATGATCCTAATTTGAATGAAATTGGAAAAATTGGCGGAGAAAAAAAACATATATTAACTGTATCCGAAATTGCATCTCATACACATAATAGTTTTATTAAAACTAAAGTAGGCTCTAATACAGATGTAAACACATGGGGAGAAATTTTGAGAGGAAATGAAAACGCAGGAACAGTGGAAGTCAAAGGGAGCGATTATGTTTGGAATGAAAACACTGGAGGAAGTCAACCACACAACAATATGCAACCTTATGAAATCGTTGGATATATGTGGATAAGAAGAAGTTAGGAAGGAGGAAATATGAGTCAGATAAAAGATTTAAAATTTAATGAACACACCGAAGTTTCAACAAATACAAAACCGTTTGATTTGGAGAAATATTTGAATGAAAATTGGAATGCTTTGATTGAATATTCTCAAAGTGTTAATGAAAATATAGAACTAATTAATAAAAATTTAGATAAAAATACAGACGAATTAAAAAATCTTCAAAAAGACAATACTGGAAATAAAACAGCTATAGAAGCAATAAACAAGAAAAATACAGAACAAGATACAAACATACAAAAAAATGCAAAAGACATAGAAGCAAATCAAAACAATATAAAAGCTTTGCAAGTTCAAAATACGGAAGTAAAAGCTGAGAACGAGAGATTGAGAAGCGATATAGAAAGCATTAGCTTGGTTGGAGAAGCAGAAGGAGAAAGTATTGACTTGGATGACAGCTCTGGGGCTAGGTTTAAGAAGTTTGGCGTTAGTGGAAATCATTCTCAAGAAACAAGAGAAGGATATAACTTAGTTAAGACAATTGGAAATGAAGCCAACAATACTCAGGGATTAACTATCACAACAAACACTGATGGAGAGGTAGTTATAAATGGAACTCCGAATACTAGCTATGCTGCAATTTTAGTTGATAAAGATATAACAAATATCTTAAAAAATGGAAAAGGTTATACTCTTTGGCAGACGAAGGCTTATAGTTATTGTTATTTGCAAATAAGAGCTGTTAAGTCTGACGGAAGTGGAAATGATTATTATACTCTTTCTTCTAACAATATTACAAACTTTACAGTAAATAAAACAACTTATTCAAAGTATGTATTAGGGGTAACTGCTGGAAGAGATGTAACAACACATACATTTGATAATTTTAAAATATATTTTATGTTGTTGAAAGGTATATACACAAATGACACAATACCAAAGTATGAACCTTATGGAGCCTCACCTTCACTAGACTATCCAAGTGAAATTGAAACAGTTAAAGATAATGCTAATGTAGTAGTATGTAATAAAAATTTACAAAAAAACAAATGGGAAAATAAAACATCTGCTGGAGCAAGCAGCAATTACAGGTCAACAATAAATATAGATGATATGAATTTAAAATTAAATAAAAAATATGTCATTCAGTTTAAATGCAATGTTGATTATAGTAATTCTACTGTTTTTGTAGAAAATAGCATTACGGGAGAGTCTTTGCAAATATCTAAGCTTTTATATGACAACATAAATAAAATAAATTATTGTGTAATAGAAATAACAGAAACAATAAAAGCATTGATAAATAAAAATAATTGCTATATTGTAATTTTTAATGCAACTGGTATGGATGTAAATACTTATTCAGAGGAAATGATATTTGAAGGAGAAAACAAAGCAACAGATTACGAAGCACATCAAGAACAAACAATAACAATGCCAGTTCAACGAGATATGTTGAAAGAGGACTATTTTGATTGGGAAAACGAAAAACAAAGCAATCTATTTGAGAAAATTATATTAGACGGTGTTAATAAAAAATGTACAACTAGTAAAGCTGTTGGAGACGGAAACGAATTTCAATGGGCTTTTACTATTGCACAAGCTACATCTTACATAAGAAAAGTTTATTCAAACATAGCAAAACAAGCTTCTGATTTTAATCAAATTAACGGAATAAAGATAAGTGTAAATTCAAATATTGTATATGTAAGAAGTGAAATGAAAGTTTTAAATGGTAAAGGAGCAACAGTTGAAAATGTAAATGAACTGTTAAAAAATATGTATGATAATGGAAATCCTGCAATATTTTACATAGAAAAAGCAAGCAACAAAGAACTTGATTTTACAGACGAGCAAAAAGTAGTAGCTAAAAAAATAAAAGAAACATTGCACACATATAAAAACATAACACATATTTATAGCACAGATAAAACAAAACCAGTTTTGAATGTAGAATATGCAAAAGATTTAAACACTCAAAATAATAACTTACAGAATCAAATAGATGAGATAAAGCAATTAATAAGCACAACTCAAACAAGTGCAATGTTACTAGATAACTTACAAAAAGAAGTAGAAAGCGAGGTGGAATAAAATGATAACAGAATTATTAAAGAAACTAATTGTTAAAAAATACTATAAAGAAAAAGTAGACATAGAAAACAAATTAAATGTATTTTATGCAATGAGTAAAATAACAGATGAAGAATACAGCGAATTAACATTATTAGTTGAAGACACATACATAGAAGTTGAAACTACAGAAGAAACAAAAGAGGAGGCAGAATAATGCAAATTCTTGAATTTTTAAAAGAGTATTGGTTTTTAATAACATTTCTCGGAGGGCTAGCAATAGCCTTCTTTTCTTTTTCAATTGCAATGATACAAGCGACAAAATGTAGCTTAAGAAATGATATATTAGCGGTATATGATAGATGCAAAGACAAGAAGCAAATAACCAAATATCAGTTAGAGAGTATAAATCATAGTGCAGATATTTATTTTTTGATGAAGGGAAATTCGTTTGTTGAAGATATATTGGAAAGAATAAAAAAATTCGAAATTATAGATTAAAGGGGGAGATAGAATGGACAAGGAAAAGATTGTTGGGATAGTATTAATAATATCAATTATTATAACGTTAATGATAGATTTATATGTAACATATCAAAAAACAGGAGAAATAGATGAAAACAAAATAAATGAAGCATTAAATATTATACAAGACGAAATAAAGGACTTAAACCAATCATCTACAGAAATACCAGAATTGAAAGAATCCGATGAACAAAATCTTGAATTACAAGAAGTAGAAGATGAAGGCTTTGAACTTCAAGGAGAAATTGCTTATGAAGGCGGAAAAGCTGAAAGTTGGGGACTAGAAGCAAAAGGACAACCACAATTAACTTATATAAGTCAAATAGATAATAGGTGGAGATATTATCCATATACTTCAACGGGAAATACATCACAAACAATAGGTTCAAGTGGTTGTGGTGTAGCAAGTGCTACAATGATAATTGATAGCATAGTTGGAAATGTATCAGTAACAGATGTAGCAGATACATTTGTAAGATATGGATATAGGTCCCCAAATAATGGAACTTACTGGTCTGCATATAGAGCTATAGCAGATGAATTTAACATTGAATATCAAGAAACATCAAATTTTGATACAATGTTAAATAAATTAAGAAATAATAATTATATAATCTGTTCGGTTGGAACCGGACTTTTCACTACAAACCGGACACTATATTGTAATTTATGCTGCAGATAATGATACACTAAAAATATACGATCCATATTTGTACTCAGGCAAATTTGAAACATCAACGCGCAGAGGCAAGGTAGAGGTCAGAGGAAACACTGTTTATTGTAGCATAGACAATTTTAAACAATATGCTAACTATAAGCAATTTTTCTGCTATAAATATGATGCTGCTAAGGTAGATACAAATAACTCTACAGACGGCGAAGTAAGAACTGAAACGTATACAAGATATGTAAAAGTAAATTCAAGTTTAAACGTAAGAAGTGGAGCAGGTTCAAATTGCAACAAAATTGGAAGTTTGCAAAACGGAGAATTAGTTACAGTATACGAAACAAGAGGTAATTGGAGCAGAATAGGAGATAATAGATGGGTATGTTCTGATTATTTATCTGCAACTGCTTACATATCTCAAGCAGTTCAAAAAGTGAACTGTACAGGACAGACTAAAAAAATAAAAGCATGTACATTGTACTCTAATTCAAATTTGAGCGGGAAAAAGTATACATACAAAGCAAATACAACCGTAACAATATTAAGCAACATAAACTCTTATATTGATAAAGTCAAAGTCAATGCAACAGGAAGAATAGCTTATATAAATACAAATAATTATCTAAATAGTTCAAATACAAGATCTAATAGTACAAAAGTAAAAAGCACTGTTGGACAATATAAAAGATTAAAATATAAGACAACATTATATTCAAAATCTAACTTGACTGGTTCCAAACACAATTATTTAGCAAATACACAAGTAAAAATAATCAAAAATGTAAATTCGAATGTTGATTATGTTTATATTGTTAAAACTAAAAAATATTTGTATGTAAGAAACAATGTTTACAAATAAAAAATAAGCAGATTAGTTTTTTCTAATCTGCCTAGTTATATTTTTCTAAAATCGGTTTAAAGTATTTTTCTTCTAATTCTTTGCGGCATTTTATTGCATCTTCTTTATTTTTAAATGCTTTCTGGTATGTCTTTTTTTGAAATGACAAAGAAGCAATCCATTTATTTTTTGAAGAACACCAATGTACTCCACGAATACCACATTTATTATTAGAGTTAGCTTGATTTTTTGATATTAAATCAATATTAGTATCTTCTTTAAATTGTTTACTATGCAATTTTTCTATAGAATATTTTTGTCTTTCTTTTTGATAACAACCACAACTAACTATGAGCTCATTTACAAGTCTTTTTGAAGTTGTTTCAATAATATTCCCGCAATCACATTTACATTTCCAAACAATCGAACCATTATCGTCACGTTTTGAAGTTTCTGATAAAACAAGTAACTTTCCAAATCTTTGTCCAGTTAAATCTTTTTTATTATATTTCATAAACAAACTCCTATTGAATTGCGATTGTAGTTATATATTTTCCTGCTGAAAATCCATCTAATCTTTGTTCTAGATCTAATTCGTTGCATTCGTATATTTCAACTCTTTTAGAATCTCCTGCTTCTTTTTTTATTGATTTATCAGAAATATATTTTGTGTGAGTTACTTCATTACCATTTTCATATACATAAACTAATTTTTTCATAATCTTTCTCCTTTTGAGTGCTAGCCATTTGGTCTAGTCTTATCTCATTTTTTATTTTCTTTCAAATATTTTTTTGCATTTTCTGTAATCCAGCTTGCAATTGATTTGTTTTCACTTTTTAATTTTTCTTTTAATTCTTCACCAAGTTCTTTATCGATGTCACCAAGTATTCTAGTATATTTTTGCTTTGACCATTTGTATTCTTTTTTTGTATTTCTTTCCATTTTACAACACCTCTCTTGATTTTTTCTTAATTATCATATATAATGATTATTGTCAAGAGAGGAAATATCCTCTCAAGATTTAATCGAATTTAAAGCTATTTGCTATATCGATTGTAGATCGCTTTGCTAAATACTTATCTATTAGTTTGACGGCTAACTTAGTATTTAGTAAAGCTTTTTTTAATTTTGTTATCATATAAAAATCACCTCCCTCATCTGATGTTAAATACATTATACTATACTCGTACGAGTATGTCAATGCTTTTTTCAAAAAAAGTTAAAAAATTTTTAAAAGTACCCAAAACACCTAAAAATCAAGGCATAAAAGTATATGAAGGAAAAATAAAAATGGCTTAAAATGGATTCTAAAGCGAGTTTTAAAAATGTATTGACATTAAAAATAAAAATGAATATAATATAAAAAACGAAAACATATGCAAAGGAGGAATGTATTATGTGGGGACAATGGATGGAGAATATACCAATAAGTAACAAAAATAATGGTGATGATAAAAAATAATGGCTACTAATTATAGTGGCCATTATTTTTATACTTTTTTTATTTTAGGATTCAATATTTTATCAATTTTCTTTTTTATTTTTTTTTCAGAATTAAGACTCTTTAAATATAGTGATTTCCATATATTGTAGACTTCTATTATATTTGTATAATATTTATCAGAATAATAGTTATTGTTGGAAATAGCAATTTCAACGGCAAGTACTCTAATGGTACGTAGAAAAACTTGATGTAGTGATTGATAAACAAAAGTAGAACCTGCTGCTTGGCTTGCTAAACTCATACATAAATATTCTAGTTCGTTTAATACACTTGAAATCAAATAATCAAAACTAAAAGGCAAACCTTCATTGTCTAATATAAATAATTTTCTTGCTTGTATAGTATTATATTTGGTATGTTTTTTTACTATGTCTAGTAAAGGGGTGGTAGATATTCTAGATTCTAAGATGTTGTAGTAAATTACATCTAGATTAGACATTTCTTTTATATTATTATATTTTTCAGGAAAATTGTCATCATTATATACTTGTCGAATTTCTGCGGTATTAAAATTATTAAATGAAAAACAGTCCTTATCTTGAAGCTCTAATAACTGCCCCAAAGGAGAATTTTCAATTACAGAACAAATCAACATACACTTTAAAGTAAGCTTATCAGAAAAAGATTGTGCTATAATTGTCGCTTTTTCTTGTTGTCTTAGTTTTGTATTTCTATCATATTGAATTAATCCCCAACCAGCACCAATTACCACTCCAAACATAGTCAATAATGTACACCAATTATCTAAAGAAATTCCAAAAATTAATATTTGTTGAACCTCATCTGAATTTACTATATTTATAATATTTATTCTAAAAAATGTTTGGACCAAATTAGAAATTGCAATCACAATTACTATAAATATAAGAAAAAAGATTACAACTAATGTTCTTTTAGGATGTCTTTTTATTGCTTCAATCATTTTTGTTCCTCCAATGGGACTATTATATAAAGTTATTTTAGAAAAAGCAATATATTTTTTAAAATTTTTGACAAAATTCGACAGACTTTGCAATTAACATAATATATAATTAAATTGAGGTGAGGGATATGGAAGAATTATATCAATATTCGATGCAAATGATAAAGAAGTTTAATATTAAATCAGAAAAAGAATATAACAAATTACATAAAAAATATTTATTGCTATCATCGCAAAGTTTGAAGTACATAACTAATATAAAAAATTTCAATAAGATAATTGAATTGGCAAATAAGATCTAAGTATGATCTATTTTTATAAATTCTCAAAAGTTGCCCGAATGCAATGGAATATACAATAAAAGATATTGACAAAATTAAATAAAAAATATAATATAAGAAAGAGATGTTTAAGGAACCAAAAAAGTATTGAAAAATTCCCGAATATTTCCCGAATTAGTTAAAGATAACTTTAGTAAACTAAAAGTAACTAAAAGGCAAAAATGCGTATTTTTCAATACTTCGATATGATTAGAAGCCTACGGAAAAGACTTTATAAGTTCCCGTAGGCCAGCAGTTCGATTCTGCTTAGTGGCTCCAAATTACAAAGAAAAGAGGAAAACATAAAAATGGGATTTTTTGATAAATTAAAAACAGGACTAAACAAAACAAAAGAATCATTCAATACAAAAATAAATAATGTATTTAGCAACTTCAGAAAGGTAGACGAAGATTTTCTAGAAGAGCTAGAAGAAGTACTAATAATGTCAGATATGGGAGTAGATACATCAGTAAAAATAGTAAATAACCTAAGAAAAAGAATAAAAAAAGATAACATAAAAGACGAAGAAGAAGTAAAGAGGGCCTTAAGAGAAGAAATAAAAGCAATATTTGATGAAGTTGAAAACAAACTAAATTTAGATACAAAACCATCAGTAATACTAGTAGTTGGAGTAAATGGAGTAGGAAAAACAACATCAATAGGAAAAATTGCAAACAGATTAAAACAAGATGGAAAAAAAGTAGTAATAGCAGCAGCAGACACATTTAGAGCAGCAGCAGTAGAGCAGTTAGAAGTATGGGCAAATAGGGCAGGATGTGAACTAGTAAAAAAAGAAGAAGGACACGACCCAGCATCAGTTGTATATGAGGCAATAAGAAGAACAAAAGAAACATCAGCAGATGTGTTAATAGTAGACACAGCAGGACGTTTGCATAATAAAAAATATTTAATGGACGAGCTTCATAAAATTAAAAAAGTAATAAATAAAGAAATGGGAGACCTAAGTCAAGAAGTTCTTTTAGTATTAGATGCAACAACAGGGCAAAATGCAATAAATCAAGTAAAAGCATTTAAGCAAGAAACAGATGTAACAGGTTTAGTCTTAACAAAACTTGATGGTTCAAGCAAAGGTGGAGTAGTAGTTGGAATTGTAGAAGAAAACAAAATACCAGTAAAATTTATAGGTGTTGGAGAACAAATTGACGATATGGAAATATTTAATAGCGAAGATTTTGCAAAAGCTATAATATAAAATAAAATCCAGTATATACTTAAATAAAAGTTATATACTGGAATTTTTTGCATTTTACTCAAATATATGCTATAATATACAAGAATTTTAAGGAAAAGAGGAGAAAAATGGAAAAGAAAAAAATATTAACACTTCGTAGAATCCTAGTTACAGTATTTTTAATAGTATGTGCGGTAATTGCCTACATAAACTTCAGAGGAAGCTATTTAGAATACAAAGAGCTAGGAGAGAATTATTTACAAACATTTTTAACTAAAGAAAAATATTACTATAGAGTATTAATAATAAATTTCATATTAGTATATATAATAATGTATTTTTCAGGTCGAAAAATAAAAAAAGGACTAAAAGTATTTTTCGAGCAAGAAAATAAACAAGTACCAAGGCTTCCAAATAAATCAATAGCAGTAGTAACAGCAATTATAGAAAGCCTAATTGTAGGACAAAAATTTACACCCAATATAATCTTGTGGATAAGCAATACAAGTTTTAGAGAGGTGGATGCAGTATTTGGATTAGATGTATCATTTTTTATGTTTATTGAGCCGTTACTTAAAATGGCGGTGTTATATTTTATTGCAATATGTATTGGGATAATAATATATACATTTATATATTACGTAATAGTATTTAACAAATATTTTGATGGTGTTGATAGAGAAACACTAAAACAAAATTTAGCAATGAAAACTTTATACAGAAATATAAGATTAATAGCAATAGGCCTATGTGCATATATAGTAGTTTGCTCAATGGATATAGTATTTGATAATTTCCTAACAACAGATAATGGAATAAAACTAGCAGGAGCAGGGCTAGTTGACAGTACTATAAAATATTGGGGATACAATATTTTGGGAGTAGTATTACTTTTATCTATATTTAGGGCAATAAACAGTTTTAAAAAAGGAAAACAATCAAAAATTTTAAAAGATTTAATAGTAGTTCCTATTTATCTAGTGGCTTTATTTATAGTAATGTTAATGTTTGATTTAATCTTTGTAAATCAAAATGAATTTGACAAAGAGAAAAAATACATAGAAAGCAATATATCTACCACAAAAAAAGCTTATGGAATAGATTGTGATTCAGAATCTATAGACTATACAGGAACAATAACAGATGAAGAGGTTCAAAAAAATCAAAATATAATAGATAATGCAACAATAGTAGATAAGCAAACAGTATTAGAAAATTTGAATGAAACACAAGCAAGTTCAGGATATTATACATATAAAATAGCCAAAATATCAAGTTATGAAGTAAATGGAATGAAAAAATTAATGTATGTATCTCCTAGAGAAATAATAAATAATAGAAGAACATATAATAGTAAAACCTATGAATATACACACGGATATGGATTAATATTTACATCAAGTACAGAAAGTTCAGATGATGGAACAATAAGGTATATTCAAAATGATATAGCAGGAAAAGAAAGTAATATAATAAAGGTAAATGAACCAAGAATTTATTATGGATTAGAAACTAACACAACAGTAGTAACTAACGCAAAAGATAAAAAGGAATTTGATTATTCAGACGAGCAAAAAGATTACGAAACAAGTTACAATGGAGAAGCGGGCTTAAAAATGAATTTCTTAGATAGATTAATTCTAGGAATAAAAGAAAAGAATGTAAATATAGCTTTATCAGGTTCAGTAACATCAGAAAGTAAAATTTTAATAAATAGAAACATTATAAAAAGAGCAAGACTTGCACTTCCAGATGTAATTTATGACAATAATCCATACACAGTTTTAGATGAAAATGGGGATATCTATTGGGTAATAGACGCATATACAGTATCTAGCAGTTATCCATATTCAACATATACAGAAATAGAATATAATGGACAAAAAAGAGATATAAATTATATAAGAAATTCAATAAAAGTAATAATAAATAGCTATACAGGTGAGATGAAATATTACATAACAGATAGAACAGACCCAATAGCAATGGCATATAGAAAAGTATATCCAGAATTATTCCAAGATTTAGACAGTGAAATTTCAAAAACAATACAAGATCAATTTATTTATCCGGAATTTTTATATAATGTACAATCAACAATGTTAGAAGAATATCATAATACAAAAGCAGATGTATTATACAGAAGTGATAATACTTGGGAAAAGGCAACATATAAAAATCAAAGTACAAACAATAAAACAAAAAATACATTAAAACCATATTACACAATGGTATCTAACTCAGACGGGAAAGAAACAATTGGTTTAATACAAATATATACACCAAAAAATAAACAGAATATATCATCATATTTAATTGGAACAGTAGAAAATGGAAAAAATAAATTAACATTAAAAACACTACACTCAGATACAAGTATATTAGGTCCAACTCAGTTAGATACACAAATAGCTCAAGATGAAACCATACAAAGTCAAATTGATAGTTTATCTGTTACAGGAGCAAAAGTGACAAGAAATATGATTATTGTGCCAGTAGAAAATACCTTGCTTTATGTTGAACCAATATATCAAACACTTGTAAATGAAAGTAATATTCCAGTACTTAAAAAAGTTATTGTAGCATCTGGAAATAAAGTTGCAATAGGAAATAACTTGCAAGAAGCTACACAAAGTTTAATATCAAAATCAGCTACAAAGATTGAATTGAATAGTACAGACGATATAGAAGGGCTAATAGATTCTATAATAAAAGCAAATGATAATTTATCTGAATCATTAGAAAGCAATAACTGGGAGATTATGGGAACAGATATACAAAAATTGCAAAGTTTGATAAATACTTTGAAAAAGAAAAATAATGAAGAGAAGAAAAATGATAATAATACTGTTGCCGAAGAAAATATAGTTTCAAATGAGAACGAAACAGCGACTGAATAATTTTTCGTGAAAAGATCGTTTCTTTTTACGAAAAGAAACGGTCCTTTTGCAAAAAAATACCCAATGACACGCAGTCATTGGGATATTTTTATTTTTCCAAACAATAGAAAATCTTTTTACCTTTTTTCAAGATTGTATTTTCTGTTTCAAAATCTTTATCAGATAAAACATAAGAGATATCACTAATCTTCTCATCATTCAAACTAATAGCACCTTGAGAAATTAAAGTTTTAGCTTGAGATTTAGAAGAGCAAATACCACATTCTACCATTGCTTCAGTTAAACTACAATTAGGATTACTTAATTTAACTCTAGGCATATTTTCTACAGAACCATTACCCTCAAATAAAGCATTAGAAGCTTCTTCGGCTTTTTTGGCTTCTTCTTCACCGTGAACAAGTTTGGTAATTTCATAAGCTAAAACTTTTTTAGCTTCGTTTATTTTTTCATCTTTTAAAGAGGCTAAACGATTAACTTCTTCCATAGGTAAATATGTAAGCATACATCCAACTGTATAAACACTGCTATCATCAATATTTCTCCAATATTGGTAAAACTCATAAGGAGAAGTTTTTTCTGCATCAAGCCATAAAGCACCTTTTTCAGTTTTACCCATTTTCTTACCTTCTTTAGTTGTAAGAAGTTTAAAAGTTAAACCAAAAGAATCATCTTTACCAATTTTTCTAATTAATTCAACTCCACCGATAATATTAGACCATTGATCATTTCCACCCATTTCAAGTTTACATCCATAAGTTTCATATAAATGTAGAAAATCATAAGATTGCATAAGCATATATCCCATTTCAAAAAATGTAAGACCTGTATCCATTCTATTTTTGTAGCAATCAGCAGCAAGCATTTTGTTGATTGTAAATTTGCTTCCTATTTCTCTCATAAAATCGATATATTTTAAATCACATAACCAATCAGCATTATTAACAATAATTGCTGCATTTTCTCCTTCGAAACTAACAAATTTTTCTACTTGTTTTTTGATGCAAGCAACATTATGTTCAATATCTTCTTTGGTAAGCATTTTTCTCATATCTGTTTTTCCAGATGGATCACCAATAATTGCAGTTCCACCACCCATTAAGATGATAGGCTTGTGTCCACATTTTTGCATATGGCTTGCAACCATTAAAGAAACGAAATGTCCAACGTGTAAACTGTCTGCAGTAGGGTCAATACCTATGTAAAAAGGTACACTTTCTTTTGAAAACATTTCTTTCATTTGCTCTGGATGTGTCATTTGTTCGATGTAATTTCTTTCTTGTAAAATATCAAATACATTTTGCATAAAATTCATTCCTTCCTTTATAAAAAGAGGCATCTACTTTTAAGATACCTCGTTTAATATTTATTTAAACAATTTTTTATATCCTTCAAGTCCGTCATAGTTTAGAAAACGGTTTAAGTTTTTTTCTGAGATTCCTGTAGACATAGAAACTTGGTCTAGAGATTTTAACTCAACACCGTTATTTTCAACAAAATTTTTGAATGTAGATAATTCTAAATTATCTTTATCTGTACATTTTGGGCATACATAACCACCATTTGTATAAAAAGCTCCACAACGAGAACATCTAATTACTTCCATAATAATTCCTCCTATTTCTTATATTATTGTGCATTTTATCATAAATTAGTATAAAAAGGAATGTTTTTTTGAAAAAAAGTTTAAATTGTAGTTTGGTGGTGATGAAACTAATTAATTGATATGAAAATATATAATTAAAGATGAATATAAATCAATTACAAAAAAGTGTACAGTGTGCTAACATAAAAACATATAAAATAAATTGCCAAAAATTTATGTGCATTGAAATTTGAGTAAAACGCTAATTGCGAAGTATAAAAAAACTAGAAATAGTAATAATAGATATGTATATAAAAAAGCTAATAAAATTAGGAGGATGAAAAATGTTAAGAGATACATTAAGAAGAAACAAAGGTATAACGTTAATTGCTCTTGTTGTAACAATCATAGTGCTTTTGATATTAGCGGGAATAAGCATAGCAATGTTAACAGGACAAAATGGAATATTAAATAGAGCTGCAGAAGCAAAGGAAAAAACAGGAGTAGCACAAGAAGATGAGAATGAAAAATTACAAGGATATGAGGATATAATGGCTCAATATACAGGAAGCTTGCCATCAAGAGAGGAAACGAAGCCTTATTTTCCAAATAGTACCTTTTCTTATAAAGAAGGGGATTTGAGTACGGGATTAGTAATAAAAGATAGTAATGATAATGAATATGTGTGGGTAGAAGTACCAAAAACAATATATTTAGATTCAAAATATAATGCAAAAGGAATACCAGGTTCAGCAGATGATTGGGAAAAAATAAGAGATTGTTTGAAAGCTTACACAGAAGAGTATTCAGATTCATCTTATAAAGATACAAATACAAATGGAACAACATATTCAGTTGATTATCAAAATATGTTAAAAAGTGTGTATACAAATGGAGGATTTTGGATAGGAAGATATGAATCAGGATTAGAAGGCGATACGCCAAGAACATCAAATACAGCAATATCAGCAAGTGACAAAGCGGTAATAAAGCCAAATATGTATCCATATAATTATGTGAAAAGAGATGAAGCACAAACATTAGCACAAAAAATTAATTATGGAGATTGCAAAGGAAGTTTAATGTTTGGAATACAATGGGATTTAGCATTAAAATATATTGAAGAAAAGACTGTAGAAACAGTTGAAGAAGCAAATAAAGATAAAGTAAGAACAGATATAAAAAGAAAATTAACTTCGAAAAGTACCACAATAGGAAATTATCGTAATTCAGCTTTTATATTAAATAGAGGAAAATTTGCACAATATAATGCATTATCAAAATGGTATAATTTTAATAGCGAAGAAAAACCAACATTAGTAACAGGAAGCAATAAGAAAGAACAAAGTTTATATGAAAACGGAATATTATTAACAACAGGAGCAACAGAGGCAACAAATTTACAAAATATCTATGATATAGCAGGAAATGTATGGGAATGGACATTAGAGTTCTACAGTACTAGCCTTCCGTGTGTTATCAGGGGAGGTAGCTGCTATGACAGTGGTTCAAGTTATCCAGCCAAGAACCGCATCAGCGACAATATCGGTAGTTACTACGATGGCATCGGTTTTCGTGTTGGACTATGGAAGTAGCATTGAACTCTGATGGCGATAAACTAGAATAATAGAATACTAGTTTTATAATGTAAAAATAATAATAGGTAGGTGGCCGAAAAGTTACATTTTAAATTTTCCCTACCGGGCGAGCCCAATGTCATTAACTTAAGAAAAAGTGGTAATATTATAGACAATATTATCGCTTTTTTGATATCCTTTTTTAATGTGAATGATTTTTAGCATATTGCCTATAATGGTGGTATTTTTTTTATTTAATTTACAATTTGCAGAGTAAAAATTGACAACGGAAAAAATGGCGGAAATTAGTGATATCTTATTTTTTGTAGTAATAAAACTAATTGTAGTATATGTAAATATATAATAAAAAGTGAATGTAAATCAATTACAAAAAAGTACACGATATGATAACATAAAAACGTAAAAATAAATAGCCAAAAACTTATGGACATTGAAAATTGAATAAATTGCTAATTGTTAAGTATAAAAAAGCTAGCAATGACAATAATAGAAATGTATATAAATGTAAGGCTAAATAGATAAAAAAATAAAATTAGGAGGATGAAAAATGTTAAGAGATACATTAAGAAGAAACAAAGGTATAACGTTAATTGCTCTTGTTGTAACAATCATAGTGCTTTTGATATTAGCGGGAATAAGCATAGCAATGTTAACAGGACAAAATGGAATATTAAATAGAGCAGCAGAAGCAAAAGAAAAAACAAGAGCAGCACAAGAAGATGAGAATGAAAAATTACAAGGATATGAAAAAATAATAAATCAATATGCTGAAAATTTACCAATAGGAGAAGAAACAACACCATATTTGCCCAATAGCACATTTTCAAAAAAAGAAGGGGATTTAGCAACAGGTTTAGTAATACAAGATGCTAATCAAAATGAATATGTGTGGGTAGAAGTGCCAACAACAATATATAATAATACAACCTATAATAATAATGGAGCAAATAAACCACAAAATGCTGATGAATGGAAAAAAATAAGAGATTGTTTGAAAGCTTATACAAGTGATTATTCAAATTCGGATTATAAGGATACAAATACAGATGGAACGACGTATTCTGATGATTATAAAAATATGCTAAAAAGTGTGTATACAAATGGAGGATTTTGGCTAGGAAGATATGAAGCAGGATTAGAAGGAGATACACCAAGAATATCATCTACAGCAATATCAGCAAGTGACAAAGCAGTAGTAAAACAAAATAAGATTCCATATAATTTTGTGACAAGAGATGAAGCACAAGAATTAGCAACAAGAATGAATTATAATGGATGTACAAGTAGTTTAATATTTGGAATACAATGGGATTTAACATTAAAATATATTGAGGAAAAGACTGTAGAATTAGCCGAAGAAGCAAATAAAGATACAGTAAGAGCAGATATAAAAAGTAAATTAACGTCGAATAGTACCACAATAGGAAATTATTATAATTCAGAATTTACATTAAATAGAGGAAAATTTGCAACATATAATGATTTATCTGATTGGAAGTCTTATAATAGTGAAGAAAAACAAACATTAGTAACAGGAAGCCAAAAGCAAGCACAAAGTTCGAATTCTAATGCAATATTATTAACAACAGGAGCAACAGATGCAACAAATTTACAAAATATCTATGATATAGCAGGAAATGTATGGGAGTGGACAAGAGAAATCTACGCTACTAGCAATCCTTGTGTTGTCAGGGGTGGCTGTTACTACTACGATGGTTCAAACAATCCTGCTAAGGACCGCAGTAACGACAGTACTAGCAGCTCGAACAGCGTCGTCGGTTTCCGTCTTGGACTATGGAAGTAGCAATGAATCCTGAATGCGATAGAACATTAGTTTACAAAAATAGAAATTTGAATAGGTAGGGGGAGAAAAGTTACATCTCAATTTTTTCAAAACATCCTAAAATTCTAGTATATTCATTATACTACGAACTTTAGGATGTTGTTTTAAAAATTATAAATCCACCTAATTACCACCCGAATTCAAAATTTCCTTGCTCTTCAAACTCAAATCATACAAAATATCAAAAGCCTCCTTACAAGTAATATTATCAAAATCAATTTTAACCAATCTATCAATAATACTATTAAAATTCAAATTACTAATATAATCAGAACGATTTTCAACTTTTTGACAACTAGAATCAATTACCTCAAAATCAACATTCATTTTTTCTAAAAGTGTTGAATAATATTCAAGCCTTTTCTCGGGAAAACCACATTTTGTAACAGTATCATTCAAATTTGTGATTTTAAATCCAAATATTTCAGAAAGCTTCGTAGCATCTTCATTTAAAGCAATAAAAAAAATACCGCTTTTAAAAAGGTACAAAGTATCCTTATTAGAAATTTTTAAACTTGAAAACTTATCATATAGTTTACTCATAAAATTATCTCCCTTCAAAATATAAAATAACTGTGTACATTATATAGAAAAGAATAAAAAACACAAGAACTAAATCTAGTTGTTATTGCAAAAAAAGTTGATATTTTAATTAATATGTAGTAAAATAAAAATACTTAAAAATTTTAGGGGGAAAACAATGTTAGAACAATTATTTTTTATAACTGTTTCGGTTGCTATATTTGGAATAATGTTTTATAAAATGATAAAAAAGAACGAAACAGGATACATATACTTATTAATATTGGGTGCGTTAGGAATTATAATAGATGGAATTGGAATTGTAGCAAACGTAAATGCGAATATATTCTTAAAAATATTAACATATATAATGTCAATAATAATACCAGGAGCAGCACTTATATTAGAATATAAAAATATAGATGTAATAAATTGGATAAAATTTGCTCAAGTAAAATTTTACTTAAGTACAGGAGATTTAAAAAAAGCAAAAGATATATTACTTACTATAATAGAAAAGAATCCTAATAATTATAATGCACATAAATTTTTAGCAGAAATATATGAAAAAGAAGGCGGAATAAGAAAAGCAATAGATGAATATGTAAGATGTATAGAAATTAATAAAAAAGATTATGATTCTTATTATAAGGTAGCTTTATTATTAAATGACTTAGAAAAAAAAGATGAAGCAATAGAAATGCTATATGGTTTAATAGATAAAAAGCCAGATTATTATAATGCTACAGTTACATTAGGAGATCTATTAATAGAAACAGAAAAATATAAAGAAGCGGTATCAATATTAACAGAGGCACTAAAATATAATCCAACAAGTTTTGAGTTAAATTATGGATTGGGAATGGCATATACAATGCTAAATGATTTTCAAAGTGCAAAAGAATGTTATGAAAAAGCAGCAGAACTAAACAGTTTATACTATAATACTAAATATAGTTTAGCTCAGATTGCTATGTTGTATAAAGATTTAGATTCAGCAGAAGAGTATTTTCAGCAAACAATAGAAGATGAAGAATTAGAAGCAGATAGTTATTTTGAACTTGCAAAAATTAAATTAATGAAAGGTGAAAAAGAAACAGCAATTAAATATGCTAATATTGCAATAGATATTGAAAGCAAAAGAATATCTGAAAAGATAAAAAAAGAACCATTATTTATTCCTATAATGGCAAAAATATCTATACCTTTTAATTTAGAAGAAAAAGAAGAGTTAGGAAAAATGACAAAACAAGAGCTAATGGCAAAGGAACATTTGGAAAATACAACAGATATAACTATGAATATGGGCTATGTAAATTTGAAAAAGAAAAAAGAAAAATCTGTAGAAAACGCTATACAAAAGGAAAGAGAGTAATCTTAAAAAAATACAAAAGAAAAAAATAAAAAAAGTTTAAAAAAAGTGTTGACAAATGTCGAATAAGATGTTAATATAAGAACGTACCACGCAGGAGGACATAATAAGTTGAAATAAAGATAAAAACTTATGTTAGTAATGAGAGACAAACCTGAATATTAAAGCAAAAATTACTAATTTTTTTATGCCCAAAAACAGAAAAAAATCAAGCAAAAAAATAAAATAAAAAAATTAAAAAAATGCTTGACAAACAAAAATGAGCGTAGTATAATAGCAAATGTCCTCGAGAGAGGAACACAACAAAGTACATTGAAAAGTAAACAATAAAATCCTTTAGAGAAGAAACCAAAACGGTTATTTTATATACCTAAATATAAAGTACCAAAAAGTAAATTCTTTTAAAGAAAAGCGAAAAAGCTTTTATTAAAAGTCAAAGATTAAATATCTTAAATTTGATTATATAATAGTAACGAAAGTTACAAAAATATAAAACCAAAAACAAGAGAGTTTGATCCTGGCTCAGGATAAACGCTGGCGGCGCACATAAGACATGCAAGTCGAACGGACTTAACCTATTCTTAACGATTAGGAGCGGTTAGTGGCGGACTGGTGAGTAATGTATAAGTAACCTGCCTATCAGAGGGGAACAACAGTTGGAAACGACTGCTAATACCGCATATGCCACGAGAATCACATGGTTCAAGTGGGAAAGGAGCAATCCGCTGATAGATGGACTTATATCTGATTAGCTAGTTGGTGGGGTAACGGCCTACCAAGGCGACGATCAGTAGCCGGACTGAGAGGTTAAACGGCCACATTGGGACTGAGATACGGCCCAGACTCCTACGGGAGGCAGCAGTCGGGAATATTGCGCAATGGAGGAAACTCTGACGCAGTGACGCCGCGTGCAGGAAGAAGGTTTTCGGATTGTAAACTGCTTTAGACAGGGAAGAAAAAAGACAGTACCTGTAGAATAAGCTCCGGCTAACTACGTGCCAGCAGCCGCGGTAATACGTAGGGAGCGAGCGTTATCCGGATTTATTGGGTGTAAAGGGTGCGTAGACGGGAAATTAAGTTAGTTGTGAAATCCCTCGGCTCAACTGTGGAACTGCAACTAAAACTGATTTTCTTGAGTACTGGAGAGGAAAGTGGAATTCCTAGTGTAGCGGTGAAATGCGTAGATATTAGGAGGAACACCAGTGGCG
>OLPI01000747.1_pt1 | contig 30344 bp, 25 predicted proteins | sample 1672361 | NCBI WGS metagenome assembly OLPI01 (sample SAMEA3136675, study PRJEB25190) | human gut metagenome
GCGGCGTTATGGGCGACCACTGCTCCCCCATCTCCGATACCACCATCATGGCTTCTGCCGGTGCCCACTGCTTCCACCTGAACCATGTGTTCACCCAGATGCCCTATGCCCTGACCGTTTCCGGTGTGGCCTTCGTCAGCTTCATTCTGGCGGGTCTGATCCAGAACGTGGTCATTAACCTGATCCTCGCCTGCGTCCTGATGGTCGGCACTCTGCTGGTCATCAAGGCTATCGTCAGCAAGAAGCACGCCGGTATCTTCGAGGAAATGGCCGAGGCCAACAAGGCGCTGGCCCACCAGAAGTAAGCGGATTTCTCAAGCGCACTGAATACTTCCAATAAAAAATGTCACAGCGGGCGTATGCCTGCTGTGACTTTTTTACGTATGACGGCCGAATTCGTAGGGGCGGACGCCTCTGTCCGCCCGAACGGCAAACGCTGCATTTCCGGTAGGGCCGATACCCCGAGGGCACTTGTTTCGCTGCGCTTCACGGCGCTCGTCGTCGGCCCTACACTACCCCTCAAAAGCCTCGCCCTCAGAGAGGGCCTCAAAACCGGCGTTTTCCTGTAAGTCCAATAAAACAAAACATCAGGGGCGGGAACATTTCCCGCCCCTGATGCGTCTCTATTATGTTTGCGGGCTTTTACACCTCGATGCCAAACTTCTCAAACCGGGGGATCAAGCCCTGCCGGGGATGGGGATCGCCGTCGTCGGGGATCTGCGCCAGATCGTAGCCGGGATAGTCGTTGCCCTCGATGATGGCGGGGCCCTTCTCCGTCATGCAGATGTCCCAGCCCACATAGTGGAACTCCGGATACATCAGCGCCGCCTTCAGCGCCAGCGCCTTCACCTCCTCGTGCATGGGCATCTGATAGCCCTTCAGCTCGATACCGGTGGTGGGGTGCCGGTCGTACTTCTTCAACTCCTCGTCGTGGCCCTGTCCGGCGATCTTGCCGGTGTCCAGATCGAACCGCATGGTGATGCCGCCCCGGCCCATGTTGTCAAAGGCCATTCCGCCGGTGCCCGCCTTGCAGGCGGCGTAGATCACCAGCGGCTCGCCGTCCTTTACAAAGGTGGCCACGCGGATGCAGTTGATGGAATCGGGATGCAGCGCCGCCGCCTGGGGATGCTGGCGAATGACCTCCTCGCAGATGCCGAACCGCTTCTCCGGCCGCTTCACATAGGCCCACATGGCATCCACATCGTCGAAATCCTTCTTGTACAGCTTCTCAATGCCGCTGCCGCAGTCCCCGTCGATGGGCTTGACGATCACCGCGTCCTTGTCCGCCAGAAACGCCTTAAACTGCTCCGCGTCGGCGGTAAACAGATTCAGCGCCTCACGGCCCATCAGAGGCCGGAACTTCTCAAAGAAGGCGTTCTTGTCGTTGAAGATGGCGGCGTCGGTGCGGTTGTTTACCCGCCTCACGAAGGCAGCCGACCGCACACGGGTCAGATACGTGGAGCGCTCCGCGTCGTTCAGGTCGTAAAATTCAAACATCATATAGTCCGTCGGCCCGGCGCCGTAGCGCTTGGCGCACCGCAGCATGTCGGTAAACAGCGCCGCCGTAGGCTTGCCGCAGATGGCGTGCGCCTTCTCGGCGGTCTGCCAGACCCGGCGCAGCGGCACGTTCTTGGCCGCCTGACGAATGGAACTCAGTTTCATAAAGGCAAAACATCCTTTCATAACAGGTGCTTATTATTATATCGAATTTGCCACAAAAGAAAAGCCCCTCCCGCATAAAAAATTGAAAACCCAGCCATAACGAAGGCAGATTTTACGAAAAAACTTCCCCGCCCCTCTTGACAGGTGTACCGCATCGTGGTATAAGTGTATTAACACGCTTAATACACTGCACTCGGAAGGAGTGACACTATGATCCATCTGGACTATCGGGACAGCCGTCCCATCTACGAGCAGGTGAAGGATGGCCTGCGGCGTTTGATGGTGACGGGGGTGCTGGCGTCGGGCGACAAGCTGCCGTCGGTGCGGGCCATGGCCTCGCAGCTGTCCATCAACCCCAATACCATCCAGCGGGCCTACGCCGAGCTGGAAGCCGAGGGCTACGTGGTATCCGTCACTGGAAAGGGCTGCTTTGTGGCGGAGGGCGATACCCAGAACACGGCCCGCCGTGCCGAGCTGACCGGCAAGCTGAAGCCTCTGCTGGAGGAGCTGAAGAATTTGGGCATGACCCGCGAGGAGCTTGTGCAGCTTTGGGAAGGAGAGAGAAAGTAATGTTAGAAGCAAAGAACGTCGTCAAGACCTTTGACGGCTTCCGCGCCCTGGACGAAGCCAGCCTGACCGTCCCCAAGGGTGCGGTCTACGGTCTGGTAGGCCCCAACGGCGCGGGAAAATCCACCATCATCCGCCATTTCACCGGCGTCTACCGTCCCGACAGCGGCTCTCTGACGCTGGAGGGCCAGCCTATCTACGAAAACCCCGCCGTCAAGCGGCGCATCTGCGTGATCCCCGACGACTGGTTCTACTTCTCCCAGTGGTCCATCCGGGAGATGGCCCGGCTCTATAAGGGCATGTACCCCACCTTCAGCCAGGAGCGCTACGACAAAATGCACGAGGTGTTCCCGCTGGACGACCGCCAGATGATCCGCCGCATGAGCAAGGGTATGCAGAAGCAGGCGGCCTTCTGGATCACCATGAGCTGCATGCCGGAATACCTGATCCTGGACGAGCCGGTGGACGGCCTTGACCCCGTCATGCGCCGTCAGGTGTGGTCGCTGCTGCTGGGCGACGTGGCCGAGCGTGGCACCACCGTTCTGGTGTCCAGCCACAACCTCCGCGAGCTGGAGGATGTCTGCGACCACGTGGGCATCATGAACAAGGGCAAGGTGCTGCTGGAGCGCAGTCTGTCCGATTTGCAGGATAACACGGTGAAATTACAGGTGGCCTTCGGCGGCGAGGAGCCGGAGCTGCCCGCCAGTCTCAACGTCCTGCATCACGAGCGCATCGGCCGCGTACACACCTACATCGTCCGCGGCAATCAGAACGACATTCTGGCGCAGGTGTCCGCCCTCCAGCCCATTCTGCTGGAGGCCATCCCCCTGACGCTGGAGGAGATCTTTATCTACGAGATGGGAGGTGCCGATTATGCGGTTCACGACATCGTCCTCTAAGTGGGCGCTGGTGCGCTCCGACCTTCGGCGCTTCTGGCCGCTGCTGTTCGGCTACGCCGTGCTGTGGCTGTGCGCCATGCCGGTGGCTTTGTGGAGCCATCGTGACTATGCCCGGACACTGGATCACGTGAGGGTTCTGTGCGACATTGTCAACTCCTATTTCAGCAATGGCGGCATCGTCGCCGCCGCCATCGTGCCCGCCTGCTTCGCGGTGCTGCTGGCCATGGCGCTGTTCTCTTACCTGATGAACAGCCGCAGCGTGGGCCTGATGCACTCACTGCCCATCACCCGGGGCGCGCAGTTCGGCGTTCACTTCGCTGTGGGCGTGGGGATGTTCACGGCGGTGCACGTGGTGACGGCGCTGATCTCTCTGCCGGTGCAGGCGGCGCTGGGCGCTGTGGATCTGCAGGGTACGCTGGAGTGGCTGGCGGTGGCGGAGGTCAGCGGACTGCTTTTCTTCTCCCTGTCCACCCTGTGCGCCATGGTCACCGGCTGGCTGCTGGCTATCCCGGTGATCTATGCCGGCGTCAACTTTCTGTTCGCCGCCTTCTACCTGCTGTATTCCGCCATCACCCAGATCTTCTGCTGGGGCTACGAGGCCTCCGGTTGGCCCGGCTGGCTGGATTGGCTGACCCCCACTGTCCGCCTGCTCTGGCAGGTCACAGACAGCAAGGCGGTGCTGTACGGCCTTAACGACAGGGGCTTCCACTGCTATGTGGATCGTCTGTCCTCCGGCGCGTGGACGACGCTGGCGGTCTATCTGGCGGTGGCCGTCCTGCTGGCGGCCGTGGCGTATTGCTTCTATCGTGCCCGTCACAGCGAAACCGCCGGTGACGCCATCGTGTTCCCGTGGCTGCGTCCTGTGGTGCTGTATGTCATCGCGCTGGCCGGCGGCATGGGTCTGGGTATCCTGCTATGGTACATGATCAGCGCCGCCAAGGGCTTGGCCGCTCTGCTGGTCTATCAGATCATCAGCGGCCTGATCGTCTATTTCGGCGTCCAGATGCTGCTGCACAAGTCCTTCCGGGTGTTCACCCGCCGGGGCTGGATCGACGCGGCGGCGCTGGCCGTGGCGCTGGTGGTCATCGGCCTTGCGGTGCGGTTCGATGCCCTCGGCGTCAGCCGCTATGTCCCCGACGCCGATCAGGTGGAGAGCGTCAGCTTCGGCAGCTATTACCAGATGCGGTATGTGGATAACCTGACGGACGAGGAAGCCATCGCGCAGGTGATTGCCCTTCATGAGGCGGTGCTGGCCCAGGGCGAGCCTACCGAGAACGAAATGAATCAGGCAGCTGAAGAGATGCGCGGCAGCAGTGCCGATGTGGATCAGGAGACCATCGAGTTCTGCTATCAGATGAAGAACGGCGGTTTTATCCGTCGCCGCTTTACCCAGATCATTCGGCGCGATACGCCGCTGTATGAGCAGATGAACAGGGTGTACAACATGCCGGTGGTGCGCAAGGCGCTGGTGAACAACTACTTCAGCGTCAATCCCGATATCACCGTGGAGAATATCACCGGCGGCTGGTTCAACAATTACAAGCTGGGCGGCGATTCCGTGGAGCTGACCGGCGCACAGGCCCGCCAGCTGTTTACCGCCGTACAGCGTTATCTGGACAGCAAGATCCAGACGTCTGCTGACGTGCTGGATTTCAGTGAGAGCAATGTGGCAGAGAGCTGCTTCATGCTGCAATTCAACTATACCGCCGCGCCCGACACGGATAACAGCAGTGGTAATGCCACCACCCGCGCCGAGCTGGGCGACAGCAACGGCGGCCAGAGCTGGGTGATCGACTGTATGCCCGGCGACTGCACCGAGCTCATGGATCTCCTGATATCCTTCGGCCTTGCCGACACCCGCGCCGATTTAATGTACGACTAACGCAAGGGTTTGATAACCATTTCGAGGGTGCCCTCACCCCGCCGCCCGCTGAACGCCAATGGCACGATAAACCTTTCGTAGGGGGCGATGCCCACATCGGCCCGCCCAATGAACGGTAAAAGCTCAATAGACCCTCCGTAGGGGCGGACGACTCTGTCCGCCTGATCGGTAGACGTACAGCCCCCAAAGCCTCCCTCCGACGAGGGAACCAAGGAATTAACCTGCAAGCTGACCCCGCTGCCCGACAGACGCAAAGACTTCTTCTCCGCATCGGCCAGCGGCAGCGGCGCAGGAGCAGAGACGATCCTTTTGACGAATCGAAAAGGAAATTCTCCTGCAAACGCGTGGTAAACGCCCCTGCTTCTGCACGCGCTATAGCGCGTCCGGAAGTGAAGGAACCGGAGGTTCCTTCCGGTGCTTTTGCCTACTTTTGGCACTGTAGCCAAAAGTAGGTCGCGCTCGGAAGCGCGAAACATTTCCCAAACCCTACCGCGGCGCACGACACGCCGCGCACCACAACTACATACACCCGATGGGGTGGACAAAAAGTCCACCCCTCCGCAAAGCGTACCCATTTTTGGGTCAGCGGCGCAAAGGAGGCCGTATCCCATGACTACCCTACAGATCATCAATCTCGCCATTATGCTGGCGTTTTTCCTCTGCTATTCCTACCAGTTCTTCTATATTCCCGTGGCGTGGTTCAAGAAGGACGCGCCCCACCGCGAGCCTTCGCCCCACCGCATCGCCGTCCTCATCGCCGCCCGCAACGAGCAGTCCGTCATCGGCAACCTGATCGACAGCGTCAAGGCGCAGGACTATCCCACCGAATTGGTGGACGTGTTCGTGGTGGCCGACAACTGCACCGACCTGACCGGCAGCGTGGCGGGCGCTCACGGCGCCAATGTCTACTTTCGCAATGACCAGACGCAGGTGGGCAAGGGCTACGCCCTCCAGTACCTGCTCCACTGAATCGAGGAGGACTTCGCCCCCTACGACGGCTATCTGGTGCTGGACGCCGACAATGTGCTGTCCCCCAACTATATCACCGAGATCAACAAGACCTTCTCCGACGGCTACCAGATCGTCACCAGCTACCGCAACTCCAAGAACTACGGCGACAACTGGATCAGCGCCGGTTACGCTCTCTGGTTCCTGCGGGAGAGCCGTTACCTCAACGGCGCGCGGTGCCGTCTGGGCAGCTCCTGTGCCGTCAGCGGCACAGGCTTCCTGTTCTCCCGCCGGATTCTGGAAAAGTGCGGCGGCTGGAACTTCTTCCTGCTGACCGAGGATATCCAGTTCACCATTGCCAATGTCATCCGGGGCGAAAAGGTGGGCTATTGCCCCACCGCCGTCCTCTATGACGAGCAGCCCACCACCTTCCGCCAGTCCTTCCGCCAGCGTCTCCGCTGGTCCCGGGGCTACCTGCAGGTGTTCGGCAAATACGGCGTGTCCCTGTTCCGGGGCATCTTCCGGGGCAGCTTCTCCTGCTACGATATGACCATGAACATCATGCCCGCCGCCGTGCTGTCCGGCGCGTCCATCGCGGTGAATCTGGGCGCTGCCGTCTATAACTGCCTGAACGGCGGCGACTGGTCGGTGCTGGCCGCCTGCCTGCTGCAAGGCTTCCTGAGCCTATACCTCACCGTGTTCGTCCTTGGCGTTATCACCACCATCACCGAGTGGGACAATATCTATTGCTCCGCCACCAAGAAAGTTTTCTACGCCATCACCTTCCCGGTGTTCATGTTCACCTACATCCCCATCGTCATTGTCTCCCTGTTCCACAACCCTGCCTGGCAGCCCATCCACCACAGCCGCAGCGTAGATCTCCAGCAGATCTGCGCCGGAAAGTAAGGGCAGGCGCATTGCGGCTGCGGAGAAATTCCGTAGGGGCGACCCTTGCGGTCGCCCGCTGCAAAAGTGGGCGGCGGGTCTCACGCTGCCCGCCGCCCTGATGCCTCTCACGATAAACGCGGTGGCTCCTGCCTCCCTCTGACGAGGGAGGTGTCAGCTACGGCGGCATAGCCGCCGAGATCGGAACTAAAAATATGCCCCCGGCATATTTTCTTAACGTTCCGACAGAGGGAGAGGCGATGAACACAAGGAATGCGGTGGAACGCCGGTCTCTCCCTCAGTCACCTTCGGTGACAGCCCCCTCGTCAGAGGGGGCCAAGAGAGAACGCGCCTTCTCTCAACTCACGCCGCTTCGGCAGCGGCTAATTTTTGCGCCTTTTTGCCCCTATAACCCCCGTTTATGCACCCATAAAGGCCCTTAATGTACCGATTAAAACGCATAAAAATCCCATAAAGGAGCAACTGCTATGAATATATTGGAGGTCAACGATCTGCGTAAGGTCTACACCACCCGCTCCGGCGGCCAGTCCGTGGAGGCGCTGCGCGCCGTCACCTTTGCCGTGGAGGAGGGCGAATTCGTCGCCGTCATGGGCGAGTCCGGTTCCGGCAAAACCACCCTTTTGAACATTCTGGCGGCGCTGGACAAACCCACCTCCGGTCAGGTTTTGCTGGAGGGAAAAGACATTGTGAAAGGAAAAGAAGCCGACATGGCGGCCTTCCGCCGGGATCATCTGGGCTTCGTATTTCAGGATTTCAACCTGCTGGACACCTTTACGCTGGAGGATAACATCTATCTTCCGCTGGTGCTGGCGGGGAAGAAATACCCGGAGATGCACCGTGCGCTGCTGCCGCTGGCGGAGCAGCTGGGCATCAAAGAGCTGCTGAAAAAGTACCCCTACGAGGTGTCCGGCGGGCAGAAGCAGCGTGCCGCCGTGGCCCGCGCCATGATCACCCATCCCCGTATCCTGCTGGCCGACGAACCCACCGGTGCGCTGGACTCCAAGTCCACCGACGAGCTGCTGGATCTGTTTGCCGGACTGCATCAGGAGGGCCAGACCATTCTGATGGTGACCCACTCCGTCAAGGCGGCCAGCCGCGCCGGACGGGTGCTGTTCCTGAAGGACGGGCAGGTGTTTTACCAGCTCCGCCGGGAAAACGACACCGACACCCAGTTCTACCAGCGGATCTCCCACGCGCTGACGGCGCTGACCACAGGCGGTGATGCGCAATGAGCCTGTACGCACGTCTGGCGTGGGACGGCATCCGGAAAAATAAGCGGCTGTACCTGCCCTATATCCTCACCTGCGTGGGCATGGTGATGACGCATTATATGATGAGCGAGCTGTGCGCCAGCGACCTGCTGCGGTACATGAAGGGCGGCGGCGCGTCCCATATTATTCTGGGGCTGGGCAGCTGGGTCATTGCGGTGTTCTCGGCGCTGTTTCTGTTCTACACCTATTCCTTTTTGATCCGGCGGCGGCAGCGGGAGTTCGGCCTGTACCACGTGCTGGGTCTGGGCAAGCGGCATCTCGCACTGCTGTGCGCCATCGAGACGCTGATAACGGCGGCCGTTGCGCTGGCGGCGGGATTGATTCTGGGCGTGGCGTTGTCCTTTGCGGTGGAGATGGGCCTGCGCTCCACCGTTCAGGCGGAGATGGACTTCACCTTTGCGGTGCGGGGCAGTGTTGTGGCGCAGACGGCGCTGGTCTATCTGGCTATCTTCCTGCTGACGCTGGTCAGCACACTGATAAAGGTGGGGCGGGGGAGCGCCGTCTCCCTGCTGCACAGCGAGAATTGCGGCGAAAAGCCGCCCAAAGGCAACCTGTTTGTGGCGCTGCTGGGTGCGGTGCTGCTGGGGATCGCCTACTTTATGGCGGTGTCCATTCAGGAGCCGATGAAGGCGCTGGCGCTGTTCTTCATCGCGGTGATCCTGGTGATTTTGGCCACCTATCTGCTGTTCATCGCCGGAAGCGTGGCGCTGTGCCGGGTACTGCAAAGGAACCGGAATTACTACTATCAGCCTCGGCATTTCGTGTCCGTGTCCTCTATGGCCTACCGCATGAAGCGCAACGGCGCGGGACTGGCCTCCATCTGCATTCTGGCCACCATGGTGCTGGTGATGCTGTCCTCCTCTGCCTGTCTGTACTTCGGCGCGGAGGACAGTCTAAAGGCCACGTACCCCCACGAGTTTGCACTGGAGGTGTGGCTGGAGAACAGCGCTGACATGCCGAAATTGCAGGAGGCTCTGACCAAAGCGGGCGCGGCCTATGGCGTGAACGTCTGGGAGAAGGGCACTGTGGAACCGGGGAGCGGCAATACGTGGAGCGCCGCCTTTGACACAGGCCTTTCCCAGGAGCAGCAGCTGGCGTTGAGCCGCGCCATTGACGAGGCGCTGGGTGACACGGACATTACGTGGAACTACTTCCGCTCCTACCGGGCGGAAGCCGCCGATGATTTTTACGGCACCTACGGCAGCCTGTTCTTCATCGGCATCGTGCTGAGCGTGCTGTTCATCTGCGCGGCGGTGCTTATCATCTACTACAAGCAGCTATGCGAGGGATACGAGGATCAACCCCGTTTCGCCATCATGCAGAAGGTGGGCATGACGGCGGCGGATATCCGCAGGAGCGTCAATTCCCAGCTGCTGACGGTGTTCTTCCTGCCGCTGGCGGGCGCGGCGCTGCACATGGCGTTTGCATTCCCCATGATCCGGCGGATGCTGCTGCTCTTTGAGCTACACAACACGGGACTGTTCATCGCCACGGCGCTGGTCAGCTTCGCGGTGCTGGCGGTGGTGTACACGCTGGTGTACAAGGCCACGTCCAACGCGTATTACCGGATCGTGAAGGGCAGCGTGTAAGAGAAAACCTCCTTGGCCGAAAGCCGAAGGCCAAAGAGGAAGTTTTTTTGATTTGAGGATGAAGCAGCGTAATGTACGAAGGTATGTTACGCTGCTTCTCCTTTTCGCTTTAGTCTGGCAACCACCTGAGAGCCGTCTGTCGTTCCGATAAAGGTGTAGTAAATGTCAACGCGCTGCTCTCGGTGGCCGCTGCTTTTATCGCGCTCGTGAATGACGATCTTCTCAATCAGGTCGTGGAGCATACCCGGCGTCAGCTCTTCAAAGGACGTGTATTTGTGCGCCATCTTCAAGAAGCTTTCGATGTTGACCGTTTTGCTGTCCAATTCAGCCATCTGCTTTTGGAGCGACTGCATTTCCGTCCGGAGACTGCGCTGCTCTTTTTCATAGTCCGCAGAGAGGATTTTGAACCGCTCATCGGACAACTTACCCAGGATATTGTCCTCGTAAAGCCGCTTGATGATGTTGTCCAATTCGCTGGCACGGCGCTCCTTTATGGACAACTCCTTTTTCATGGCCTGTACCTGTGCCTGCTGCTCTTTCATGCTGCGGTTGGTCAGCCGCTGAATGAAGCCCTGCTCATCCTCGGTTGCCAGTGTGACCACCTGCCGGAGATTTTCCTTTACCAGCGATTCCAGCGTCACAGCGCGGATATAGTGCATGGAACAGGCATCCGTGCGGTCACGATACCGTCCGCAGCAATAACACTCCTGCTTCTTGCTGATGTTCTTGCCCCGATGTACCCGGAGAAGGCTTCCGCAGTCAGCGCAGAACAGCATCCCGGAAAACAAAGACGGGGCCTCCTGCTTGCATGGCCGGTTGCGGAACGACCGCAGACGCTGCACCGTCGCCCAATCCTCTGGGGAGATCAGCGCTTCATGGGTATTTTCAAAAATCATCTGCTGATCTTCCGGGGTCTCCATGCGCTTTTTCAGCTTGTAGGACTTGGAGTATGTCTTGAAGTTGACGGTATGGCCCATGTATTCCTTGTAGGTCAGAATGTTTTCAATGGTGCTTTCAGACCATACACACTCTGCGTCCGGATAATAATTGCGGCGGACGCCTCGACGCCGAAATGCCAGTGTGCCGGGCGTGGGAAGGTTCCGGCGCGTCAGTTCCTTCGCGATCTTCGTGGGGCCGTAGCCCTGGATGCACAAATCGAAAATCAGCTTTACGACCCAAGCAGTCTCTTCATCTGGCACCAGTACGCCGTTCTTATCCTTCACATAGCCGTAAGGGGCGATGGATGCCACCCGCTTGCCGGACATTCCCTTCATCCGGGCCACGGCCCGCTGCTTACGGGAGCAGTCCCGCGCGTACCACTCGTTGAACAGGTTGACAAACGGCGTAAGGTCATTGTCTCCCTTTTGGGAATCCACGTTGTTGGCGATTGCAATAAAGTGGATATCGTGCTGTGCAAAGAGGACTTCCGTATACATACCCACTTGCAGGTAATCACGGCCAAACCGGGAAAGGTCTTTGATAATGACCCGCCTGATCGTTCCGGCTTCCACGTCTGCGATCATCTGCTTGAACGCCGGTCTTTCAAACGTGGTCCCGGAATACCCGTCATCCACATAAAACGTGTAGTCGGTGTAGCCGTTCTCACGGCAATACCGCTCCAGCATTTCCTTCTGATGGGCAATGGAGTTGCTGTCGCCCTCGTTGGCATCATCTACGGACAGACGGCAGTAAAGCGCTGTCGGCGCATCCGGAGAGACAACATCCCGGAGGGAAAGCAATTCATTGAGGTTCGGCATCATCATTCCGCACCTCCCATCAGAGCGATCCTGTGAAGGGCGGCCAATTTGATGGCTGACTTCGTGAGGTCGATATTTTCCCGCACGGAGTAAAGCGTAACCCCGCAGCGGGCGGCCTGCTCTGCCAACTCTGTCATCTGCCAGAAGCTGCGGCAGAAGCGGTCGCTGCTCAGAGCGGCGATCAGGACAGGGACATCCTTGCCTTTCAGGCTTTCAAGAAGTTTATGCAAGCCATGCTGCTTGTCATAAAAGCCCGTGCAGTTATCGGTGTAGACGCTGACCTTTTCCACTGGAAGGTCGATGGCTTCCACCCAGCGCAGGAGTTCGTCCTGCTGTGCCTGGAGCACATGACCGCTTTCCGGCCCGGTGCATCCGCAGCGGCAGTATAATGCGATATGCTTATAGTTTTGAATGTCCTTTAGATTCGTCTGTAACATCATAGCCTCCATTCCGACGAACGAAAGGGCGTTGGGTTTATGCCCTTATTATACCGCACCTCTGCCGTCTTGTGAAGCAGTTTACCGCACTAAAGTAATAAATTTTTCTGAGAAATATTTTTCATAGCTGCCTCGCGTTCGATCAGCCGCGCCATTTTATCCGCAGCCGTCTCATCGCTGTTCTGGTTGAAGAAGGATGCGACCACATAGGTGGTGCCTTTGACCGTATGGGTCATCATGGCATCCGGTGTTCTTTCGGGTTCCATATTACACCTCGTTTTCGTATCAGAGAGGCGCTGCGCCGGAATTGGCTGTCCCGGCGCAGCGCATAGATTTATTTCATCTGTACCGTATTGTCTGGGCCTGTGTTACCCATCTGCTCACCCCCGGTACCTGGGAACATTCAGATCGGGCCGCAGTTGCCCAGCGTAAAGCTGGCGGCCCTCTGCCTTCGGTGTATTCCCGGCAGTCCCTACTAAGACAGGTCGTGGCAATTCCCGGCCCACCACAGGCCGGATATCAGCCGCCAAATAACCGCTCTGCCCCTTTGATGCTATCGTATTGACGGACTGCTCTGACCAGTCCGCAGGGGGTCTTGGCGTTTGCGCTATGCGTTGCTCGCTGCCTTATTCAGAAATCCAAATGCTGATATGAACGGCGCTGCCGTTGTTTGTCAAGGTGCGATCAGGGAACGGGCAAATATACCCCTTCACTATATAAGGAGGGAAATCGGCCAAAAGTTGCCGTTATGCGGCAAAAATTTTTTTAATTTTTTTCAGAGCTGCTTTTGTGGAGCGCATGACCGTGGTTTTATTGCGTCCTTCCATGGCTGCGATCTCCGCGTAGGTGTAGCCGTCAACGAAATGCCGAAGCACACGGCGGCGCTGGACGGGCGAAAGGCTTGCCACGCTCCGCCAGATCGCCTGCATCAATTCCATGTGCTCATACAGCTCTTCCAGCGGCTGCGTGACCAATTCATATTGCAGGCTGCTGTCCAGGCTTCGGCTGTCCAGATGTGCCCGGCGCTCGTACCGCTCCCGTTCCGCCTGAAGGCGGCTGTCATCGAAAAGCCGGTACACCGCTACGGAGACCTCGACCTCTCTCGGAACAAGGTCACCGTCCGGCACGGTCAGAATGTAGGCGGCCATTTTATGCCACCCGCAGGCAGTAGGCAAGAAAGTCCAGCAATGCGTCGCTCTCCTGCGCTTCCGGTACGGCCATTGCCATGGGGCAGGGCGGCACGGGCGGTTCCGGTTCGGATGCCAGCACCAACACACCCTCGCCGGGATGAATACGGATGACTCTGATTTTTTCTTGCATAAAAAAGTCCTCCCTGTTGAAATTGAGCGGATATATCACTCTATAAATCGGAGATAGGAGACCGCGAAAAATCTATGCAGCCCGAAAAAATACTGTTTCATGCCGATATGGAAACAGGGCCAGCATCGCGCGATGCTGGCCCTGTGCCCTAAAATGACAAGCTTACTTCGTCATGGCTCTCTTGAGTGCGTGGCGGGCATGAGCCAGCACCTGAGAGACGGTGTTGGGCGCACAGCCCAGGATCACAGCGATTTCTCTGAGCTTATAGCCCTTCCAGTAGTGCAGTTCAATGATAAGCTGCTGACGCTTGGTGAGCCGCCGCAGAGCATCCGCTAATCTTTCGTTCCGGACGGTATCAATAAAGTCCTGCATGAGCAGATATTCCATTGGGTCGGCGTCACAAAAGCGGCTGCGCTCCAGATAGACCAGTTCTTCGCCCATGCTTTCCAGCGACTTGCAGTGATAGCGATACTTGCGGTCAGAGTTGTGAATGATTCTGTTTTCGTTTTTCAGGATCAGATGCCAATATTCGCTATGTAGCATATTTTTTCCTCCGTTCAGATGGTCAGATGGTTGAAATGCTCTCTGAACGAAGCTGGGTGGAGCGCGGCAGCGGGGAATAATTGGGCGGGGATGATTGATTGTGCAGAAGCAGCCGCCCTTCAATTCCCGCCGTGTTCGAGCGGCAAAAGTAAAACCGTGAGACGCACCGGCTGCACCTCACGGAGATAATTTCCCGCAAAAAAGTGTGGTACTTTTCCGGAAAGAAGCAGAAATGCCAGAACCGAAGCCACAGCTTCGATTCGGGCATTGGTCTGTTTACATAGGATTATTCCATGCAGCATTTCAGACGCGTCCTTTTCTGCCCATGCAGATAAGCCGTAAAATGCCGTCTGGAAAGCACCTTCCTGGCTGTCCTCCGCATAGGTGAGATAACAGTCGCTTGGTGCGAGGGAGCGCGGGGCTTCCGCGCCCCCTCGCATCAGATGGTGTTTTCTTTATCGTGCGTAGTTGACCTGACGCCGCCGTTTTTCAGCGGTGATCAGTGCCAGGAGCGCAGCGGCGGAAGCACAGAGCATGAAGTTCCAGGTTCCGAGTGCGCTGCTGTCATAGGTACGGGGAGATCTGATCGTCCACTGCGTGTTGCCGCTGGGCGTCGTAGACGGCACAAGGCCGTACTTATCGACAAGGCGGTGGAGCATGGCCGCGATTTCCGCACGGGTAGCGGTGCCAGTGGGGTCAAGGGTGTTGCCCTTGCCGTTCATCAGGCCGCTGCCGATGGCCCATTTCAGGGCATCCAGCGCCCACGAGGAAGCCTTATCCTTGTCGCTGAACTGCTCCAGACTGCCAACTGCCGACATGTCGTAGCCCTTGTGGCTTGCGTAGCGGTAGAAGATCGCCGCCAGCTGCTCACGAGTGATCGGATCATTGGGGCCAAAGGTGCCGTTACCGTAGCCCTCAAAGATCCCCTTCTCGGTAGCCCAGGCGATGGCATCGGAATACCACTGGCCGGTGGGTACGTCGCTGTAGCCTGCGCTGCTCTTGGGAGCGGGGCTGCCATCCATGCGCCACAGGATCGTGGCCAGCATGGCGCGGGTCGCCGCTTCATTGGGGCTGAACAGGGTGCTGCTGGTACCCATCATCAGTTTCTTCTCATAGACAAACATGACATCATCATAGAACCAATCGCCCGGCTTTACGTCGGTGAAGGGATTCTTGACAGACGGTGTGTTCTGCTTGTCCCACTTCGCATACACGGTAGTGTTCCGATTCAGCGTAATAGAAGTGACTGCGTTTTTCAGTGCGGAATCGCTGTACCAGCCCAGGAAGGTATAGCCAGCCCGGACGGGAACATACTGCGCCAGATCAATGGTCGTACCCGCCTTGGCATCCACAGATTTCAGGGCAGAGCCGCCGTTGGTATCAAACGTCAGCGTATAGGTGTCACGGGAGGGCGGCGTGGGAGGATTGGGATTCCCGCCGCTGTAAGCCGTGGCAAAAATCGTGCCGCTGATCGAGACAGTGCCTTCCGCAAGTGCGTCGCCGCTGCCCTTGGTCAGCTTGACCGTTGCCGTGAAGCTGCCGTTGACGCCATCCTTGTTCTGGCTATCGCCCGCAACTGCTGCATTGAAGGAAGTGATCTCCACCTGCATATCCATGCCGTCAAAGCCCAGGCCGCGCAGCATATCTTCGATGTAACGCTTCATAGCGGCTTCGCTATTGATATCCTCCTGCTTGACATCAAAGGTCTTGCTGGAAATTGTGGCCTTTGCATCGTCCACATTCTTCTGATTGCTGTCCTGCTCAGGATTCTTGCCAATGGTAACGGTGACGGTATAGGTAGCCGTGGTGCTGCCGTCCTCCGCTGTGACGGTAAAGCTCCAAACGCCGTTTTCTTCATGGGGAAGCGTGGTAATGGATGCCTTGCTGTCCGCCAGCGTGATCTCAAAGCTGTTTGCCGTGATTTCCGTGCCATAGGGGACCGTAACAGTAAAGCTGTTACCGGAAATCGTGGCGGTCGTACCGGCGATCTTGAGTTCGGATACACCTGCGTTGGTAGACTTCACATACTGTGCCGGAGTGATCGTGCCGCTCAAGCTCACGCTGTCCTCTGCGCTGGTCTCAGCTTCGCCCTTGGTCAGCTTGACTGTGAAGCTGAAGCTGCCGTTCATACCGGATTCATTCTCGGCAGTGCCATCCTGAGCGGCGGTGAAGCCGGTCATGGTGACCTCGAAGGAAACATCTTTATCGCTGAGCAGAGCTTCGATCTGCTTTTCCACGGCGGTCTTTGCCGCATCTTCACTATTTACATCCTTGGATGCGTAAGTGAAGCTGGCGTTTTCCAGCATAGATTTTGCCGCAGCTACCGCAGCCGTGTTGCCTTCAGCGGGATTCTCGGCAATGCTGACATGGATCGTGTACTCGGCAGTTGAGCCATCCTCCGCCGTGACGGTAAACGTCCAGGTCACACCTTCGTCAGCGGTGGCGAGATCGCTCACCTGTGCGTCCGGATCAATGGTCACGATAGAAACAGAATTGGCGTCAGACGGAATCACTGCATCATCGGCATAATCCAGTACCACAGTGATGGTAGTACCATCGACCTTACCGGCCTTGCCGCCAACGGACACAGACGCAACGCCCGCGTCACTGGAAATGAGCTTGGTCGCGGTGATCGTGCCGGTCATTCCTGTCAGATTGCGGGAGTCTTGTGCACCGCCCTCGCCAACAGCCAGCGTCACATCGAAGGTGAAGCTGCCATCCGTACCGCTCTTGTTGTCGGCAGTACCGGCAGTCGCAGCGGTCAGGGCTGTAACAGTTGCTGTCGCCGTGGCACCATTGAGTTCCAGTGCGTTCAGCTTGGTTTCCAGCCAGGTCTTCACAGCAGCGGCGTCGTTGGCGTCGTTCATGGAGACCGTCCATGTCTGCTCCTCGATCAGAGATACCAGTGCATCCATGCCCGTCAGGCTCCTATACTTCGCTTCGGCATCCTGCAGCGTCTGATAATTGCCGACATTTTCCTTTTCGGTATTGGTCAGCTTGTCATAAGCCGCTCTGGCTTTGTCGATCCGTGCCTTGCAATCATCGGAAGCATCCACCTCGCCAATGAGCTTGATCAGGTTTTCGATGTATTCTATTACACGACTGCCGCTCCACTTTTCGGAGCCTTCTTCAATCGTGTAATCGTCGCACCAGTGCCAGGTGATAACATCGCCCTTCTTGAGTTCATAGCTGTTCAGACCCACATTGGGGTGTGTACCGTTCACCACATACATCCAGCCGGAATTATCCCTCTTGTCATCCTTATGGCTCAACTTAACATTATCCGGGGTGGTAATGGAGGAAATATAGCCCTGCTCCAAGCCCACATAGGTATAACCCTTCTCATCCAGCACCTGCTTGAACACATCGCCCACGGTAGAACCGCCGGGAACAGTGACCGTTACCGTATCGATCCACACGGGCATCTCGTCCGCGTTGAAGCGATAGGTGTGGACATCCGCGTCGGTCTTGATTGTGTGGTGATCGTCGCCCAAAAGCTGGAAGGTTACGGTGATGTCCTCCTTCGGCGCTTCGTATTTGGTGGCGGTGATCGTGCCGTAAATATCGGCAGTATCCTTCGCGCTATCCATGGTGATGGTCACCGTGGCAATAAAGCTGCCGCCTGTGCCGTTGGGATCCGTTTCGGTACCAGCCACCGCGGGAACGAACTTTCTTACACTGACCTCATAGGTCGGGCCCTTGGTGGTCAGCAGCTTCAGACGGGTGTCAATATAGCTCTTGACCGCATCCTCAGTGTTGGCCACAGCCATGGAAACGGTCTGCCGGCCCATGGAGCCGATCTCCAGCTTGGCGGAGGCTACTGTTTGCTTGGGATCCTTGACCTCGCCGCTCTCGCCGAAAGCGTCGCTCATGTCATAGAGACGGTTCTGCTTTGCTGCAAATCGGCTGTAGGCCACCAGCGCGTAAGCAGACTGCTCGGTCGCCATCTGATCCGCCTTGCCGTTGGTGGTGTGACGGAACATGCTGGCAGAAGCGTCATAGAAGTGCAGCAGCGCGTCAACGGGATCGCCCGTTTTCTTCCACTCTGCGGATGTGGGGTCGATGCCCAGCGCCGTCAGCGCTACGATGACCTGCGCCGTACTCTCGGCGTTATAGGTGCCGTAGCTGGCAAAGCCGCCGGTGCTCTGCTGCATGGTTTTCAGCGCGGAAAGCCCCTTGTCCACAGCGGTCTTGACATTTGCATCGCCGTTGAGATAGTAGGGAGCCAGCGCCTGGAGGACCATAGCGGTCATATCCACGTCGGCGGTAGAAGTTTTATCGCCGCCGTAGACCCAGCCGCCGCTCTCGCAGGCGTTGTCCAGCAGGAGCGCAACATATTTGTCACGCAGCGCGTCGTCGCCCGCATCTTTATAAGGCTTGGAATCCAGCGCCAGCAGCGCGTAGGTCACCGCATTGATGCCCTGAGCCGCAACACGGTCATAATCGCGCACCACATCCAGAACGCTTTGCGGTGCTTCCACGCCCAGCGCGGACATGGCCAGCGTGACGCGGGCATAGTCTGTGGGCTGGGACATCTTGGTATCCCGCATATCCCGCAGGACACTGTAAGCATTTTCAAGATAGGTCACGGCTGCGCCGCTGGTATCCGTGCCGCTGATGATGCCGCCGCGGGCCAGCGCCAGAATGAGCCACTCGCCATAGGTGCTGCCGACGGATGCGTTATTGTACTGGTTCAGCAGGGCCAGTGTGCTGGCCAGCGCGTCCTCGTACTTGACATCTGCGCCTTGCGACAGCTTGGCAAAGGCCGCTTCCGCGTCGGTGAGCGTCGAATAGTTATAGACCTTTGCCTTGTCGGCGTCACCGAGCGCATCATAGGCCGCGCGGGCCGCGTTGATGGCTTCGCCGCTGTCGGGCGACACCGTGCCGATGCTGTTGATGAGCTGAACGACCAGCTCTGCCTTGCTGACCTCCCGGAACTGGCCGCGACGTTCGAAGTTGATGTCCGGGAACGCCGCTTTCAGCGCCTCGGTGCCGGATTCAAAGGTCACACCCTTTTCCTTCATGGCCGCTTCCAGCGCTGTATCGCCGCCGATGTTCTTATAGTGGAACCGGAGAATCGCCTGATTCCAGCTCTGGGTCACATCCGGGTTGCCCCAGGCCATGACGTCGCCGTCATAGGGATAGTAGTTGCTGACGCCCCATTCGGAGAACTTGCCGTTGTAGTACCAGAAGCCATAGGACATACCGGGGCCGTTGGTACCGTCGCGGATATTCATCCGTCCGGTATCGTTCTCTCCCCCGGCGGTGACACTGTTCACGAACATGCCGAACTGGGTGGAGGTGCAGTTATATGTCCAGTTGCCGGGGTATTCCGCCTCCAGGGCGGCGCACATGGCGTCGCTGGCCGAGGTGCCGGTCTTGTTGACATTGTCGCCGTCGTTGGGGATGGCGGTCAGGGTCGGCTTGTCGTGTGTGCCGTAAACGGGGTTTTTGTTGAAGCTCCAGGACACAGCGTTGCAGCCCTCGCCGCGGGCAGCGGCGTCCAGCGCGGCCTTGGCTTCCACCAGCGCGGCGGCGGGATCGTCCGCGAAGGCGACCTTCAGTGCCTGCTCCTGATACACCTTGCGCATTTCATAGCGGAAGGTGCTGTACTGGCAGTACCGCTGATAGGCGACGGTCTGCTTTTCCGCCTCGGTATACGCCTCCTGGCCCATTTTGTCCAGACCGTAGGTGTCCGTATAGTACTGAAGGAAGTCTTTGGCCTCTTTGACGTCGCTGGCCATTTTAACGTCCGACGTCAGCGTGGTCGTCCGTCCGTAGGCGACCACCTCGGTGGTGATCTGCTTCAAGTCCGGGCATCGGGCAATGGCCGCATGGCCAACATTTGCCTTCCATCCAGTGTATACAATATATTCGTGGGGCCACTTGCCGCCCAGCCACTGCTCGTGGGGATCCGAAAGTCCATACGTTTCTTTGATCGCGTTGGGATCGTCCATGGAGAAGAGCAGGGCGTCTTCATTCGTTTCCGTGCCGTTATAGATCTTGAAAGATTCAAGCTTGTATTTCTTTTCAGATTCCGCGTAAGTATCCTCGCCGGTTGTGTCAACATCAAAGTCAAGGAAACCGTTGACCTGCAGGGTGTAGCAGAATTTGGCGCCTGAACCCTCTACCAACGGGATGGTATCATACCCCATGGTTTCAATCAGTTTATCCCGTTCAGATGCGAATCTAAATAAGGTATAAAAAGTAAGGCCCCAATGGTCCGGCATATACCCCACCAGCTTCAGCTCCACCGTAGCCGGGCCAAAGTTCAAGGTAATGTCAGAGTCCTTTGAGATCTCCAGCTCAAAATAATTGCAGGCGGTATAAGTCCGCCCGAAGTCATCCGGTTCAGAGAATTGCCAGGTAGTGTAATTCTCGTTTTTCAGTTCGAGGGGGACCGTCTTTCCGTCCATGGTATAGGAGAGCAGCTGATACTGGTTATCCGGCCGGATCCAGAGACCGTAAACGCTGTTTCCGTCATCAGTGGAATGAAGATACTCGGTTTGTAAAATCGTTCCGTTCTCTCCTGCGGTCGCGTTGAGTTTATACTCGGTCTCTGCCGCCTGTGTTTGGAAAACAAAATTGATTTTTATATCGGAGGTAATATCATTACCTGTATCTTTTACAAACTTGAACTGTGGACAACTTTTAAAAAGACGTATTTGCACCTCTCGTCCTTGCAAATTGGGACAGGAAGAGGTATCAATTTTCGTCAGACTGGTGTATCGTTCAAAATCCGAAAGATATACTTTGAGACCATCAATTTCGACATATGCAAGCGGAAATTTGTCTTTGATGGAACTGTAATTTGCAAGAAGAAAAACTTGCCCCTTGCTTTTGTCAATCACATCATTTGTAATGTATGACTTTTTTAGCGCTGGTGCAGTTGTGCTGTTTGTATCCTCTGTCAATTCAACATTGGAGGAGACCACATATTTAGGCTCAACGGCAGCAAAAGCTGGTATCACCAAAGAACCTGGTAACAGTCCAATGAGCAGAGTGAGCGCAAGAAAGAACGATATTATACGGGAACACCTTTTCATCAAGGTATCCTCCTCCCTGGTCATTACACAATTTAGCGCCCCTGACCGTTACGCAACGGCCAGGGGCGCTAAACAGTTGCGCTGGGAGATGGGGCTTCATGCCCCATCTCCCGATGGGTCCCGTATAAGTTATTTGATCACGAGCACTTTGTTGTTGTCGTTGCCGAACACCAGATACCCGCTGTCAGAGACCGCGAAGCCCTGCAGCGTATATGTTCCGGAGGATACCGTCCAGCCATCAAGTACTTCTTCATTTTCAGCATCGTAACCAACGCACACAGCTTTGCCGTTTGCGCCGTTGGTCGTGAAGTAGATGTAGTCAATGTCCCCATTATTGTATACCACTGGTGAGGACTGAATCGCGCCGTTGCTGTCCGAGCTCCAAAGTGTATTGACCGTAGCAGTGCTTCCGCTCCATTTTACAGCCTTCAGAGCACCCTTATAAGCGCTGGTACCGTCTGTGTTCCAAGTGATATTGTAGCCGCCCACATAAATGCGGCCGCTGGGGGAAACCACAGGCGTGGAGGAGGCATTCTGTACATACTGATCGTTATTGCCGTCCTTCAAGGAAACAGAGGTCTTGTTCTGCAGATCCGTGCTCAGCTTCCAGAGGGCAGCATCCTTCGTCGTCAAATACAGATTGCTGCCGTCATAGCAGATGCTGGAACGAATCGCATTGGAAGACAGCCAGGCGCTTACATTGGACGCGGAGGCAAAGGTAGAGCCGATGGGACGCTTGAAGACGTAGCCGCCCTCGCCGCCGAAGTACACGCTGTCGCCCACGACAGCCGCACCGGCCCAATAGAAGCCGTCATTGTTTCTGTAATAGTAGAAGGACTTCAGATCGTTGGACGTCGCATCGTACTGATAGTACGCACGGTCGCCATCATAGATGCCGAAGTAGAGGTACTTGTGACCGTTGTAGGTCGTGGCGGTGATGGGGCCGTTGAACTGACCGGCACCCTCCACATAGGTGTTGCCGGAAAGCGCAACAGGAGACGCGGTGGGAGCGGTCGTGCTGGAAGCGTTCATCTTATAGAGCCGCCAGTAGGGAGTCACAGCACGCACAGGATCGGAACCGCTGCAGTAAGAGGTGGCACGGATCGTGATGGTGACGGTGTAGGTATCCGGCTGGATCGTGTCGCCGGTCTGATTGTACAGGCAGAACTCATAGCCGGTATAGTTGAAAGAGGTGCCGTAGGAGCAGCTGTTGCCGGAGGCGCTGCTAAAAGAAACTTCACCGCAAACCGTTACGCCGCTCGCGGCCGTGATGCCCGTGGGGAAATAGGTCATTTTGCTTCTGCCGTCGATCACAACATCCGTGTACGTAAGCGTGCAGGTGGTGTTGTTGCCGGGGAGCGTAAGAATGTTGTCGCTGCTCAGTGTAGCGCCGCCGGAGACGGTCGGGGTCTTGCCCGCCAGAATGTTCTGGCTGTAGGTGACGGGCGCATACAGAAGATTGGTGCTCTCGTCATAGTACGGGGTGCCAAGCTGGGAGACGCCGTCCGTATTCAGATCGCCGCTGACCTTGGTGCTCCAAAGCTCTCTCGGGTTGCTGCCCAGCGAGATCGCGGAAACGCGGACGCCGCCGTTGCTGTAGGCGCGGCCATCGGCGTTGTAGAGTACATAGGCCGTGTTGCCCACGATGACGGGGGTGTTGTCCACACCGGGCAGACCGCTGTCTGCGGTCCAGATCGGTGCAGTCGTCAGGTTGACAGTGGAAGCCTGTGCGGCAGAAGTGGTGGGTACGCTGCTGCTGGCGATCAAGCCGCTGTTGCTGCTGTCCTTCTGGAACTGGTTCCAGGAAGCGAAAGCCGTGACGCTCAGAGAGAACATCATGACCACAGCAAGAAGCAGCGCAAGTAATTTCTTGTTTGTCTTCATGCTTTTGAATCCTTTCTTTCTCATTTTTTTGCAGAATTTGCGTCCCTATCTTTTGGCAGCCGGGAGACTGGCTGCATTTTGTTTTTTTGGGGGATATCACCCTTCTTTCTGTTCATGCGGTATTGTTGATCTGAAATCGGAGCATCCGCTCCGTAAGTGCGGGGAAATATGTTCACGGCTTTCGCCGGTAACAACAACTTCTGCGTTTCCTTTCTCTCCTGGGCCGCACGTTCCCACACGGCCCAGGATGTCAGAAAGGAACACAAAAGAAAGGAAAACTGATTGAGCGGTGTTCCGCCCTGCGCGTTCCCAGAACGCAGGCCAGATCACCGTATAGGGGGCTAAAAAATGCCGGTTTCCTCCCGAACCGACGCACATTGCTTTGAAAACAAAATGCGCCGACTTCAAGCTGAAATCAGCGGCGTTCATGGGCCTTCTTACCCCATGCAACCGGAAAACGCTCACCGCTGCAAAATACACTATCGCAGTTTTCACCGCGAGTAATACAGTTCTTCTGACTTGCGTTATGGAGTGATAAAACTCCTGCGCCCACATCCTACCTTCTCACAGATTTTCTCTGCAATGGCTGGCTTTCGCCCCGGCGAAAAATCGCTTTGGTGTGGCCTCACGCGCACAGCACCGTTTCGTGTCGGCCTTCCGGCCTTCTTCCTGTACCTATCCTGCCTGAACATCAGGCTTTGCGGAATCGGCATGTATTACGGTATCGAAGTATTCAAATGTAAATGGCCCAGATGCTATTCTGTTCTGGGGAATGACCTGTGCCGTTCCGGGCAAGCTAACGCTGTCAGAACCCGGTAGGAGCGTCGTAAAGCATCACTGCATTTACGACACATACGCAAAAAAGCCGGAGTTTTCCTGCGCTGCCGCGCTCGGCTGACGGAAAAAGCTGACGGCGCAAAAGCTTCATGCAATGGCGGGCAGGAAGCTGATCTTCTGGACTGCCCTCTGCTTGTGTTCCATCGAAGAATGGACATAAAGCCGCAGCGTCGTTTGAATGTCCGCATGGCCCAGCATTTCCGAAAGGCTCTTAATGTCTACGCCGCGCTCAATACAGCGTGAAGCGTAGGTGTGCCGGATGGTGTGAAAATTGCGGTCTTTTACACCGCAATTTCGCAGCAGCGCATGAAACCCGCGCTGGCAGGTGCGCGGTTCCATAGGCTTATCTGTCCGGCCCGTCATAATATAAGCATCTGGGGCGGCCAGCAAGGCCGTTTTCTTCAAAAGGAACAGCATATCGGCGGGAATGGGTACAGAACGGATAGAGCTTTCACTTTTGGGAGACTGAATCAAAAGGCGCGTTTTCCCGCCAAAATTGACCCGCTGCACCGTGCGCTCCACCCGGACAGTGCCGGAGTAAAAGTCAATATCTGACCAGCGCAGCGCACACAATTCACCCAGCCGCAGACCGGTATTCAGGCACAGGAGTATCCCGATATTTTCAGGCGTGGGCGACGCAAGGGCATACGCCGCGATCCGCTGTATCTCTCCTTCGGATAACACCTGAATTTTACGCTGCCGGTAAGGCGGGAGCTTTACATGGGACATGGCCTCCACTGAGGGAAAAATCTCCGCAGCCAGCCGCAGAGCAGATCTGACCAGGACACAGATGTCCCGGACACTTTTCGCAGACAGACCGCCGCCGCGCAGCGCCCCGTTGGCCCGCTTCTCATTCAGAAAGCTTTGAAGCCTTTCCGCCGTCAGCTTATTGACGGTCAGTTCTCCCAGGGCCGGAAGAATGTGCCGCTCGATCAGGAAACGGTATCTGGCAAGGGTCGATTCCTTCACATCACCGGCCCGTTTCTGGAGCAGCTGAGAAAAAAGCTCTTTGACCGTCAGCGTACATTTACATTTCGGCGGCGTTTTTTTCTGTACCTCCGCTGCTTTCAGTTTTTCGCGGCACTCTGTATAGCTGCGGCCATACACGTATCCGTACTTTGCGCGTCCGGAAGCTTTTCGGCCCTGAATATATCGTCCTTCCCAGCGGCCATCCTTGCGTTTATAAATATTGATTCCTCGTTTTGCCATGCTGTTCCTCCTGTTTCTGACTGAAATTTTGACGGCGATAAGGCTCTTTTCCATAAAGCATCCCGACAGATAAACTACCTATGGCCGGGTGTGGAGCAGAGTAAAGCGCCAATTTTGAATTTTTCCGTGGAGTTTTTGTTTGCAAATCCGTCAGAACCATTGACTTTTTTTACGGAAGCTGTATAATAAAGTCGAGAGATAAGAATTGACCGTGTGTCGTAAATGCAGTGATGCTTTACGACGCACTTTTTATTTTACCGCCAGAGCAAGAGGAAACGGGGGAACGCTTTTGCAAGCAATGGAAAGGGATATCCTTTCCGCTTGTTGGGGCAGCCCCCAACCCCCCGGACTGGCGAAAAAACGCCGTCCGAACGCCATGCCGGAAGCATGGCGGCTGTGCGGCCAGCAGGCCGCAGACAAGTGAAAAAAATGCCGGAACCTTATCAGGAACGGTATATCCCGAATAAGGCCCCGGCATCTGTATGGATGTGCAGGAAAACGGCATTACCGATCCTGCCACCGCCGTTTCTCCTGATCCTGGGTCGGGCGGATTCGCAGCAGCGCGTCAACATTGACTTTCACGTTTTGTAATTCCTGATTCTCGCGGCGCAGACGGCGGTAGTCATCATAAGCTGCTTTCTTTTTTTCCAGCAGCGCAGCGTACTCCGCCTGCAAGGTCTTGACGCTGGGCAGCTTCTTTGCGCCCAATTCATCAAAGGCCCGTTTGGCCGCTTCATGGAGTAAAAGGTCTGTTTCATGGGCAGCCCGGAACGCAGGCTTTTCTCTGGGCGGCGTCTTACGGTAAGCAAGGTAAGTATCGCGCGTTTTAGCATAGTGGACAATATGGGTACGCAGCTCTGCGATCTCTTCCATGCGATGCTCATACTGCCGGATGGATGCGGATACCGCGTCAAGCTGTTGTGCGGCATCCGAAGCGCGGGCTGCCAGCAGCTCGTACTCGGTAATGCCATGTTCGGTCAGATAATTCAGTGTCCGGGACGCCTCCTTCAAATTGTGGATTTTCAGCCAGCGTTCATAGCCCGGCCCCCGGCCTTCCAACCGGCTTTGAATGTCCAGCAGCAGATTGACCCGCCCGTCTTTCCATGCCTGGGAAGCCGACCGGCGCGGGCGCTTCCCAGGCTGTCCAATGCGGCGCAGCAGCGCGTCCTTTTCATAGTCAGCCCCCAGCGTTTTGGCGCGGGTGAAACGCTGCTGCCCCTCACCGGCCAGGCGGAAGCTGAGTGCATTTCGGGAGATGTTGATCTCATATCCTTCCCGGCGCATGGCAGCTAAAAAATCATCATAGCTGCCTGCTGTAGGCAGCACCCGGTCTATGGTCTGGCGCAGGTGCTCCTTCCAGCTGATACCCCGCCGCTTGCTGGCCCATTCCGCATAGTGCTGGCCTTTTTCCTTTGGCTTTTCTATGACGGACAGGCCATGCTCCCGGCACAGCTTATCATTGATGGCGCGGATAGTCTGGAAGCTGTTTTTATAGTTGTTGAATTTGTGCGCACAGTCCAGGGCGGTACTGTTGAACTCAATATGTGAATGAATGTGGTGACGATCCACATGGGTGGCCACGATAAACTGATGCTGCCCGCCTGTAAACTCCAACGCCAGCTGATACCCCAGCCGGTTGGCTTCCTCCGGCGTGACCTCGCCGGGCCTGAACGACTGAATGATGAGATAGGAGATCACGTCCTTCTCCGGGGTGCGCTTGCGTCCGGTGTTGGAGGTATAGATCTGCTTGCTGACCGTAAACTCCTGCCATGCCGTATCCGGCTGACACTGGTAAGCAGATACCAGCAAGCCGCCCTTTGTTTTCTCCGGATTTTCGTCATAGTCCAGCCGTTCCCGCAGCACGGCGGCGATGCTGCGGCCCTCACTGGCATGACGGGTTTTAATTTTGGATATTGCCACATCTGCCCTCCTATTGTATAATAATTTGAGAGATAAGCATAGTTTTGGAAATGAGGAGTTACTGCGTATGCCTGCACAAGTAGATTTGGGTGTTGTTCAAAAAGCTCTGGAATGGCTAAAAACAAAGCTGTATCTGAATACGCAAACCATAAGCGCCCAAAGACGTACCGTGAAACGCGGGCAGGTCTATCGCTGCAATTTCGGTGTTGGCGTCGGAAGTGAAATGCAGAAAGACCGTCCTGCCGTGATCGTGCAGAATGATGTGGGCAACAAACAATCCGGAAACACCATTGTACTTCCAATCACACATGATACCAGCACACTTCCGTGTGTCGCGTCTATCACGCCGCAGTATGAAGCCGATGGTGTAACGCTCAAGCTGGATGGACAGGCAAACGCCTCGAATATCATGTGTGTCAGTAAAGCCCGCCTTGGCGCATACGTTGGAACACTTAGCGCAAGTGATATGAGAGCGATTGATGAAGCGATTGCAAAAACAACCGGACTGATGTCATACTACGCAGACGTGAAAAAGCAGCTGAACGACAAACTGACCTACATCGAACGAATCAAAGCTGAACGCAATGAAGCGCAGGATACGCTAGTGGAAATCTGTTCGCTGCTCGGTTTGGGCGAAGCTCCTGACAAAGAAGAATTGCTTGTTATCCTGAAAAAACATATTGACACTGAGGCATAAATCCTGTATGATGTAACTACAAAGGAATCCCTCTCCGGTGTGTTAGGGATATTACAAAGTATTCAAAGAAAAGAGGCTCAGGATGGGCCTCTTTTTGCTGTGCATTTTATGCGGCTTTCGTACATAGAATAATGCTACAAAGTAGCGCCGCATCGGATATGCAGCGTTGTAGCAGGACGGGAGATGCCCCACGCATCTCCCGTCCTGTTTTATCTGACACCTATTAAAATGCAAGCCAGTCACGAATGCTTTCAATCTGATCCGTCAGCCAGCTTGCCGCCAGGGGCAGGCCGTAGGGGCTGACCAGCCATGCCAGCACCAGAAGCCCCAGAAAGTCTCGCGTCTCACCGCAGAAAAGCAATACCAGCCCCAAGAGAAACAACACCATTGCTGCGATGCTCAATACCATGCCGGAAAACAGGCAGAAGAAGCGGCAGAACGCTACCAGCAGCGTCAGAAACAACGTCAGGGGGAACAACAATACTTTCAGCAGGATTCTCATCTTCACGGCCTCCTTCTTGATTTGTCTGTACTTATATTCTATCACACTAAATCGATAAAGTAAAGGCCGATTTACAAATCTTCCAGCTTTACCAGCAGGCGGCTGACCTGTGACCAAAGCTGGCCGTAGTGTTCCTGCAGATCTGCTACATCCTCGGCATAAAGATTGCCGGTGCTGTTGACCCGTTTTGCAATCTGGTTGAGGTTATTGGAGCAGATGCGAAGCAGGGACACAAGGGCCTTGAAATCGGTCATATCCACCCGAACAGCATAGCCGTCCACAGCCATCTTCCGCAGATAGGCCCGCTGGTTCCGGATGCCAAGCCGCGCCATTTTTTCTGTGATGATCTGCTTTTCCTCCGGAGATACCTTGAAGTAGAGAGGGATCATGCGTCCGCCCTTCATTAAATTGCCACCTCCCGGTCATACCTGCCCTGCGGCGCATTGTTTACCGCCGACGCTTCTGCTTCCAGACGTTTCAGCATCCCACGGATGGACGGCTTTTCTTCCGCCTGTTCGGGCTGGGGCCGCTCACGCCCTGTGCCGCCTTTGTCCATGTTCAGAGCCAGACGCAGCACATTCAGCCGCTGGGTCTTTGTCGTCAGCTCCTGCTCCTGCGCGAAGGGGCGATGGACTTCTTCCTTTGCCTCCTGCTGCTGGGAGGTCAGATTCTCCAGAATCGCACGGTGCTTTTCCAGATTGCCGCCGATCTCATCCAGCACATGATCCATGCGGGAGAAGTTTCCTACCGCATCGCCGCCAAGCTCCACGTCATGGGATAAGGCCTGCCGAAGGGTCAACTGGAATTTCTGATTCTGGGTGTTGGCCCAAAGGGTCAGGGGAAAGCCGCGATATTCGCCCAATTCGATACGCTCAGACACGTCTTTCATGCCGGTGCAGGCATCCAGAATGGCTTGTCCCGCAGCCTTGCGCTCTGTGTAGGTCTGGCCCAGAATGGTAACGGCAAATGTGTCTTTGTTCTGGGGTGTGTGGGCCTGCAAGTGCGCAGCGTCCTTTTCCAGTGCGGCGATCAACTCCTTTTCCCGGAGAATGGCCTGCGGAAAATATTTCAGCAGCTTATCCTCCAGTGCGTAGCGTTGGCTTTCGTGGTTGGCCTTGACCAGCTTCAGCTTTGTCACCTGTGCATCGAGTTCCGTGTACTCAATAATGCGCGGGTCGCCGGACGCCAGTGCCTTTACCTCGGCATAGGACAGGGCCGCCGCGTCGATATCCTCGCAGGTGCGTGAAGGATTCTTGCCGCTCGTCAGCTGGCCGATGAATTTCTGCTTGTTCTCCAATACGCTCCAGTTATAAGCGTCGAAGGTGCCCTCGGTGACATACTTGAAAAGCTTCACCTTTTTGAAATCATTGCCGCGCCGCAGGATACGGCCCTCCCGCTGCTCAATGTCGGCTGGCCGCCAGGGACAATCGACGTGGTGGAGTGCCGCCAAACGCTTTTGACAGTTTGTGCCAGCCCCCATTTTTGCGGTAGAGCCAAGGAGGACGCGTACCTGACCCTTTCGGACATTTGCGAACAATTCCGCCTTCTGATTTTCGGTTTTGGCCTCGTGTATGAACGCGATCTCCTTTTCCGGTACGCCCATAGTGACCAGCTTTGCCCGGATATCCTCATAGACATTCTGGAACGGGGTTATTTCGTATGTACCATCCTCCTTCTGCGTCATCTCGACCGGACGTGCATTTCCGGGTGTAGACAGGTCGCAGAAAATCATTTGTGCGCCTTTCTGCTCCATCGTGTCCTGCCACACCTGATACACGTTCCAAACGCACACATTGACCTTGCTTTCCGGGTCATCCGGCAAATCCGGATCGGACAGCCGCTGATCCAGCGCCAGCTTTCGGCCATCCGATGTGACCTTGAGCATATTGTCCTCGCGCGGTTCCACCATCCTGCGGCGGATCAGCTCGGCCCGTTCGCCCAGGTCAGCCACCATGTCCTGCTGATAGGCGCTGGGCTTTGTCACCACCGTGATGCTCTCATGCGCAGGCACCGGCAGCTTCAGCATATCCGCTGTCTGAATGTCTGCGGCCTCCCGCCACATCGCCATCAGTTCCGGCAGATTAAAAAACCTGGCAAATCGTGTGCGGGAACGGAAGCCGGTGCCCTCGGGAACGAGTTTGTCAAGATGATTTTTGTAAGTTTTCTAAATTCAAATATTTATCCGCTGAAAAATCTCCCAACATCTCGTGTCTGCATATCTCTTGAAACACCGTATTCAAAGGCTTCTTCGCACTTTCCAATTGCTTCACATTGACAATAAAAGTTGTTTTGCCTATTCGTGTTGTATAAGATAAAGTATTCTCTTTCATATAATCATTTTCTCCTTTTCATAAATTGATTGTGGGGCATTCCGTTTGGAACACCCCACAAATACAGCCTGTTTCATCGGAACATATCAAGAAGTCATTAAGTCGTGAGTATAATGGAAATGGTTATCTTTCCATACC
>OLPI01000754.1_pt1 | contig 30232 bp, 10 predicted proteins | sample 1672361 | NCBI WGS metagenome assembly OLPI01 (sample SAMEA3136675, study PRJEB25190) | human gut metagenome
GTTTTACCTCTTTTTTTTATAATGTCTGTCATTAATTTATCTGCAGTAACTACTACAAATATATTTTTATTTTTTATTTTATTGTTTTTACTATGTTTGTCTGTAGTTTCTGCAACTGATGAAAATACTAATTCCAGCATAGTTGCTCAGGATTATGATGGAAATGAATTTTATGTTGATTTAGGAGGAGATGATAGTAACTCCGGTCAACTTAATAGCCCATTTAATTCAATAAATAAAGCAGTAGAAGTATCTAATCCTCGTGATAATGTTGTTATTCATTTAGGGGAAGGTACATTTGAAGGAAATGGAAATGTAATGATATCAATCAATAAAGCTCATTTAAGCCAAGGTGGTTCAATAACTATTGTTGGTGCAGGAGCTGATAAAACTATAATTAAAGGAAGTAGTGCATATTATGCATTTAATATATATGCTGATTCTGTAGTTACTTTAAGAGATTTATCTATTGTTGATTGTAAAAGTGTTGAAGGTGGTGCAATATGCAATTCCGGTACATTATTAGTTGATAAGTGTATTTTCAGGAATAATTTTGCATTCAATACTGGGGGAGCTATATCTTCTATAGAAAATGGGGATTGTAAAATTTATAACTCAGTATTTATTAATAATTCAGTTACCTGTAATGATGAATATGGGAATGCTAATGGTGGAGCTGTTTATTCATTAAAAAGTGATTTATTAGTTGATTCCTGCAGATTTGTAGGTAATTTTGCAAAAGGTAACTGTTTAAATACAATTTCTGGAGGAGCTATTTATGTAGGTACTTATTTAAATAATGTTCCTTCTGTGAAAAACAGTAATTTTATTAATAATTATGTTGTTTCAACAAACTTCAGAACAAACTGGGAATATGCCAAAGGCGGATCTATTTATATGATAAACTGTAACTTATTTAATGATTCTTTTATTAATTCTAGTGTTACAGGAAATAATGGAGTAGGTGGATCTTATTATTCTGAACCTAAATACTTAAATAGTATTTCCAATATTTTGAGAATTAACTCAAGTGTTAATGGTGTTTTGGAAAGTAATATTTATCCTGCTGATTATGATGGAAAGTACTCTAATGAAGTTGTAGTGTATGTTTCTGTTAATGGTAATGATGAAAATGGTAACGGGTCTTTTAATAATCCTTATGCTACAATAGCTAATGCAATTGCTAAATCAGCGGGTAATGTATATAACTTGAAAGTGTATTTGTTAGATGGAGTTTATAGTGGAGCAGGCAATACTAATATCAGTTTGCCAAGTAGTATGAATATTCAAATTGCAGGTATTGGTTCTAAAGTCATAATTGATGGAAGTGGTTCTAATTGGTTTGCAGCTAATGAAAGATCAATTTCCGGATTTAAATATGTTTTATCTAATTTAACTTTAATTAATTTTAAAGCTAAAAGCACAGGATATAAAAAAGAAAATAATATTGGGGTTATTTCTAATTATGCAGATTTAACTATTGATAATTGTATTTTTAAGAATATTGCAGGTTCTTCAATATCCAATTATGATTTGGCTAATTTAAAGGTTATTAGTTCATCATTTGTAGATTCAAAACACTTGGGATTCTATGGTGGTGTTTTATTTAATTATGATGCTAATGCAAGATTTTATAATTGTATTGTAAATAATTATTCTTCAACAGATATTTTTTATTCTACAGCAGTTAATACAGAAAATGTTTATTTGGAGTTTTTTAATTCAACATTTAAAAATTTAAAAAGCTTTGATTCCAGATGTAAGTTTTTAGGAGCAAGTAATACAAATGTTACTATGAGTTATGTTAATTATGCAGATAATGATTGCAATTTTGCAGTTGCTTATGATAAATCCTTTGTGAAAATAGATAATTCTGTATTTAAAAATAGTAACTGGTTAAGCGGGTCTGTTAATGGAATGATATGGGATGTTTGTAATTCTTCTTTTATAAATATAAACTCTTTAACTTTCAGTTCAATTAATGATTATAAAAGTAATTTTAATGGATGTTTGTTTGATGGAGGAAATGTGGAATTTAGAGGAAATACCATAACTGTTGGAAATTCAAGTTTTTATAATAATAAAGTAATCATTGTTAATAATGATAATCAGAAGGGAAATTTAGATTTTAATTATAATTATTGGAATAATAACAATCCTAAAAATATGATTGATACAACTGCAAATGTTAAATTAAATTATTGGATTGTTAAACATTTATCTGCAGAAAACTTATTTAATGATAGCTATAAAGTAGTTATTTCTTATAAATTATTTGATGGAAGTAATTATAAAAATTATGATGTTAGATATGTTCCGGTAAAACCGGTTAGATTTATTTTAATAACTTCCAAAGGAAGTAATTCTTTAGATTCTGGTACATTGATTAATGATATCTTTGAATTTATTAATACGGCTAATGATGATAGAAATGTAGTGGTTAGCTTTACAGATAATACTAAATTAAATATAACTCTTTATAATCAACATAAAGTAGATACTAATATAGATTTATCTCAAAAAACAGCTAAAATAGGAGATATAGTTGAAATTAATGTAAATATTAAGGATAATAAAACAGGATTGGCAGTTGATTTCGGTATTGTTGAAATTTATTTAAATAATAAATTAATAAGTTCAAATAATGTTACTGGATTAGCTATCAGTAAATCTATCACAGTTGATGAAAGTAAATCATTTTATAATATTTCAGTTATTTATAAAGGAAATAATAAATATGCAAATTCTTCAAATTCAGCTATATTAAGAATATCTTCAATTCCTCTTGAAACAGTTATTATTTCTAAAGATTTAACTAAATATTATAAAAACGGATCCCAGTTTGATGTTGTCCTTAAAGATGTTTTAGGTAATGTTCTAGTTGGTAAAATAGTTAAAATCACAATTAATGGTGTTACTTATAATAAAATAACTAATGATAAAGGAGAAGCCAGATTGTCTATAAACCTTTTCCCAGGTGTTTATAATATAACTGTTTTATTTGAAGATGATGATAATTATGTTAAATCATTAAATACCAATAAAATAGTTGTTTTATCCAAGATAATTACAAAATTTGTAGATAATAATAAATTTATTGTTAAATTGGTAAATGATGATGGAACTCCAAAAACAAATGCTTCATTAGCTATTATTGCAAATGGTGTTCAATATAATCGTATTACTAATGGTAGTGGTGAAGCTAGACTTAATGTTAGATTAAATCCGAATAATTATATTTTTGCTGTAACTGATGGTCAGGAAGTTGTTTCAAGTTCTGTTAATGTTTTATCAACAATTGAAACTAGTGATATTTCAATGTTTTATAAAGATGGAACAAAATATTCTGTTAAATTATGTGATCTTGATGGAAATATAATGCCTAATAAAAATGTTGCAATTACTATTAATGGTGTTACTTATAATAAGGTAACTGACTCTAATGGTGTTGCTTATTTAAATATAAATCTTAATCCTGGAACTTATTCTGTCTGGGCTACTTATGGCGATAAAACAGTTTGCAACACTGTATCAATTTCACCTATGGTTGTAAGTATGGTTTCATCAAGTGTTAATATTCAACAAGGTACATTTTATAAAGTTAAATTTTCCGATGCTTTATCAAATCCGATTGTTGGACAGGAAGTTGGAATTCTTATTAATGGAATTATGTATCATCGTGTAACTGATGAATTAGGTGTTGCATCTATTAAGATTAATCTTAATCCAGGTAGTTATATGGTAATGTCTGGTTTATTATCTAATGCTTATGAAGCTAAAACTATAAACAATGTCATAACAGTTAGTGGGGATTATTTATGAATTTAAATAAATATGTTATTATAGCTATATATGCTATTGTAGCTATGGTAATATTCACACCATTATATGCTGAAGATATTGATAATGTCACTGTTATGTCATCAAGTGATACTATTACTATTAATGAAAATAGTTATACAGGTAATGTAATTACTATTACTGATGATAATTATGATGACTATTTTGATATTTATTCTGGAGAAATGTTTCCTGATGCTAATATTAATGATGGTGATATTATACGTATAGGTAATGTTACTGATAAAGCATTTGTTATCAATAAACAATTAGAAATTACTACTATTCATAATGGTGATGTTATTAAAAATGGTTATGTTAAGCTAGTTAAGGGTAGTGATGGTTCTAGTGTTCATGGATTAACTATTATTAATGATAAAGCACATTATGTTGTTGATGGTATACAAAGTATTGATTTAAATGGTATTGGTTTATTCTATACAAATAACAATTATATCTGTAATAATTCAGTTCAATTAGCAGAAGGTAGAGGTGTATTTGCATTACCTATGGGTGCATCATCTAATAATAAAATATATAAAAATAAATTTGTAAGTACAATGAGTACTTGTGTGCCTATGAGTGAATGTGATAATAATATATTTGATGGCAATTATTTCCAATCTACTTTAGCTAATGTAATATACTATAATCCGTGGGGTCATGCAGATTATTTTGGTGGTCATGGTGTATGTTATAATAATACATTTAGCAATAATTATATGTGTTCTTTAAATAGGAACTCTGAATGGGTTATTGGTATGTCTCTTTTAAGTAATTGTAATGTATATATTGTAAATAATACTATTACTAATGTTTATGATGGTATTAGGGGTTTAGGTTCAAACTCAATAGTAAAAGGAAATACTATAAAGAGTATAGAAAGTTTAGGTTTATCTGTTAATAGTGATAATTTAACTATTGAGAACAATACATTTATAGATATGACTATGGCTATAGCTGTATTGAATGATAATATTGTTGTTAAGAATAATATAATAACAAATTCTTCAATTGGAATTTGGGTATTTGGGGAAAATGCGTCTTTAATATCTAATACTATTAGTTTAGTTGATGGGTATTATGCAGTTAATGTTGAAAGTGAAAATGCAGTAATATTAAATAATAATATTAAAGTAAGTAATTTTGGTGAAGGAATTAGAGTAGCTAAAACTAATACTAGTATATTAAATAATACTATTCAAACAGCTGTTGATTCTGGAATTTATATATTGTCTTCTAATAATGTTATTAGTGGAAATAGGATATCTTCTAATTTGTATGGAGTTTATGTTGATGCAGCATCTGAAGTATACTATTATACTCGTGGTGTATTAAAAGGTTTGTATTATGTAAAAATTAATCAAGGTAGATTAAATTATAATAATATTAGTGATAATGTTATCAATACTAAGTCCTATGGGATTTATTTAGTAGGAACTGTTTATAATACTACTATTGCATATAATAATATTACTACAAATGCAGCAATTGGTATTGTTGAGAATATTACTGATCCATTTTCAAATATTGTTAGGGATAATATTGTTAATGGTGTGTTTTTGAATTATAGTGGTATAGTTATTAGTGATGATAATTTCTATGCCTATTTTAATGAGAACGGATATTTTAAATTTGATAATATTAAGTCTATTGTTTTAGTAATTACAAAGCTTTCTAATAAGGACATGGTAATTAATCAAAAAATGACTATATTAAATGGCGGATCAGTTAATATATTATCTAATGTTACTTTATATTTAGTATCTGGAGCAAGTGGAACTTCAATTAAGTTATTAAACTTTAAAAACACAGATAAAAATGCAATTGTTTTGAATGATGTAAATGATGTGACTTTAGAACAAATTAATATGATGTTAACTTCTAAAATGAAAGATGTTTTTGGAATTTCTATAAATTCATCAAACAATATCAATATTGTATCAAATGATTTATATGTCACAGGTGAAAATAGACTAATTCAAGGTATTTTACTTAGTCATTCAAATAATCTCACAATTAATAATAATAGTGTAATTTTAGAAGGAAATAAAACAGCTAAAGGAATTGTTATAAATTCAGTGAATGTATCTAATTTAGTTAATAATACTATTCACATTCAGGGAAATGGAGTATTTGACATTGTTTTAGTTGATAATTCTAATGATTTAAATATCTCATATAACAATTTCATAGCTAGATCTACTAAAGTTGTTTCTCCATTGGAAATAAGTAATTCTAATAATTTTACTATGGATAATAATAATATTAGTGCATTTGCTAATTTGGTAAAATCTTTGAATTTCTCAAATAATAGTAATATTTTGTTAAATTTTACTTTCATTAAGTTAATTGGAGCATCTAAAAGTAGTGCAACTTTTGTTAATAAAGGTTTAAATAATGTTGAAGTAATAAATTCTATAATTTATTCAAATGCTTTAAAGTTAATTGATGGGAATATAATTTTAAATAAAAATAAATATGTAATTTATGATGGGAATATTGAAACATTCTTTGATTCACATGGAATATTTAGTAACTTATCAATAACTCAAAGAGACACTTTACTTTTTGATAATTTAAAATTAAAACATTATAATTTAATTTTTAATCAAGTAGTTACTTTAGATTCTTATTATAAAACTTCAGTAATTGATGCAACTTTAAATTTTAATTCAAAATCAAGTAATTCAACTATTGGAAATTTAAATTTTGATTTAGTTGGGAACACGGCATTTTATTTGAATTTTGCAAGAAATATTACTATTGAAAATGTTAATATTAATTTAATATCTTCTAAGGATGTTTCAGCTATTATAATAACTGGTGAAAGTTTTGACAATTTAATTAATAATAATACTATTAATATGAAAGGTAGTGCTTCATTAACAGGAATTACTATTTATAATTATTATGATGGATATTATGGATTAAGTCCTAAAAACAATATAATTTCAAATAATAATATTATAATTGATTCAACTAGAGATGTAATTGGTATTTACATTGCAATGGCAGATAATACAATTATAAGGGATAATAATATAAAATTAACTGCAGGTAATATTGCATATGGTGTTTATAATATTTATTCTCCTGATTTCAAAGTATTTATGAGTACTATTTGGACTGCAAATACAAAAATTATTCATAATTTTATTGATGCAAGAGGTTCAATTGTCTGTTTAATTAACTCAATTGAAGCTAAAAATACATTAGTTGATAGTAATATATTAATCGCTACAGCTGATGATGGTTCTTATGGTTACTTTGGATATAAAACATCTGGGGATATAATAAGGTATAATGATTTCACAATAAATGGAACTTTAAATAATAGACCATTAGCACCTAATGTAGGTCAAACTGGTATTTATTTATCAAGTGGTTCTTCTAATGTATTGATTTTAGAAAATAGTATTATTTCTAATTATACTTCTGGAAATGAATATGCAATTTATGTAGATGCAGATTCTAATAAAATTTCAATTGTTGACAATTATTTAATTAGTGATAATTGGAACAGATACTCTGATAATGCGATATATGCACCATCAGCTAATTTAACTAATAATGAACTTTATTATGTTTATGTATCACCTGATGGTAGTGATGAATTAGGTAATGGGTCTATTAACAATCCATTTAGAACAATAAAATATGCTTTAAGTAAGGTAATTAATAAAGGAATTGTTTATGTAATTGCAGGTAAATATATTGAATCTAATATTATTATTTCAAAAGTAGTTACTATTAAAGGATTAGGTGAGGTTATTGTTAATTGTGAAGCTAGTCTATTTAATATTACAAAATCTGGTTCATTAAAAGTATATAATATTAAATTTATGAATGCATATTCAGTTTCCGGTTCAACATTTTACAATTTAGGAAAATTATACTTAGAAAATGTTTCAATAGTAAATTCTACAGCTTTAACTTATGGTGGAGCTATTGTAAATTATGGGGAGTTAGTTATAGTAAATTCTATATTTTCACTAAATAAAGCGAAAAATGGTGGAGTTATAGCTAATTATAATAAATTAGATATTAAATCATCAAATTTCACTAATAATAGTTGTTTTATTAAAGGTTCTGGAGGAGCTATTTATAATTTAGGAAAAGGCACTCTTACTATTGATAACTGTAATTTTGCTGATAATAAAGTTGATGCAGAATATCTTCTTGAAGCGGATGATTTTGGTGTTCGTTTAGGTTCTGGAGGAGCTATCTACAACCGTGGAGATTTATATATTTATAATTCAAATTTCACATCTAATAGAGCATTTAATTGGGGTGGAGCTATTGTAAGTATCACTGATGTTAAAAAACACAATCTTAAAGTGATTAACTCCATATTTGATAAAAATACCTGTTTTGCAGGTGGTGGAGGAGCCATATTTATTACAAATGCTAATGCAGATATTGCTAATTCTTCATTTACATTAAATGCAATTGGAAGTGATAGTGGTGGAGCATTGTATTTCACAAAATCCAATGCTAAAATTTATAATTCCACATTCTTTAAAAACTCTGCAAGTTTTAGTGGAGGTGCAATAGATGCCTGGAGATCAAATATAACTATGGATTTATGTAATATAACTGATAATAATGCAGAACATGGTGGAGCTTTATGTTTCTATGGTGAACGTGTGGGAAATCATGTTACTGGTACTTTAAATATTTATAATTCAACAATTTATGATAATAAAGGATTTTATACTGGTGGAGCATTTTATGTTAAGGATTTAAACATGAATGTTAAAAATTCTAATATTTATGGTAATTTTGGAGGAGATGGTAAAAATTCCATTTCAGTTGACATATTTTACCCTATAAAACCAGTTAATAATATAGATTTAAATGGTAATTGGTGGGGTAGTAATGATGGTCCTGGAGAAGATGTATGGTTAAATGCACAATATTACAGGGAATGGGTTAAAGATAAAATTAGCTGGCCTACTTTCAGTCCTTCAAATCCAGATAATAATCCAAACAATCCTGGAAACAATCCAAGACCAGGTCAATCAACTAATAATCCAATTAATGGTCCAAGTACTGGAGGATTATTAACCCCAGGTTCAAATTCTGGTGGTTTTGGAACAGGTATAGGTTCCGGTACTGGAAATGGTTTTGGTTTTGGTAATGGTAACGGAAGAGGTTCAGGAAGTGGAAGTTCTAATGGTGGAAGTTCTGGAAATAATGGTGGAAGATTAGGTTCAGGAAGTGGATTTAATGGAACTGTTTACTCAAACCAAGGTTCACTTGGTGATTTAGGATCTTCCAGTTCTGGTGCTGGTGGAAGTGATGCCGGTTCTTCATCTCAATCATCAAACATGATGTATGAACTTAATAAAAATATTAAAAAAGTATTATCTGATGATAATGTTATGTATGGTATTGTATTTTTAGCAATAATTTTGTTATTAATAATATTTGGATATAAACGTAATTCTAAAAAGGAGGATGAATAAATGAATAAATTCAGACCAATTTTAATCTTATCATTATTCATATTGTTCATGGTTTCATTAGGAGCTATATCTGCTGAAGAATTAAATTCTACAGTTGTAAATGACGCTCAAGCAACTGATTCAATTTATGTTGATTCAAATGCAGTAATTGGTGGGGATGGTGCTTTAAACAATCCTATGAATAATATTGGAGATGCTGTTAATTCAGCAAATAACAACTCTATAATCCATGTTAAAGGAGGAAATTATTCTACTTCAGATAACAGTAAGATAATTATTAATAAAACAATTACTATTGAATCTTATGATGGAACAGCTGTAATTAATGGAAAATACAGTGATTATGTATTTTATATTACAGATAAAGGTTCTTTAACCTTGAAAAATATTGAATTTGTAAATACTGAATATTCAACTGTTAAAACATATGGTGCTATTGTAAATTATGGTAATCTTAATGTTCTTGACAGTTCATTTAGTAATGCAGTTGGTTTAAGGGCAGGTATTATATTGAATTATGGAACATTACTAGTTAATAATTCAGAGTTTAAAAATAATTCTGCAAAATATTATGGTGGAGCTGTAACTAACTTTGGTTTCGCAAATATTGTTAATTCATTATTCGAATCTAACACTGCTGCAGAAGGTGAAGCTATTTTAAATACATATGATATGTTTATTTCAAATTCTAGATTTATTGATAATAATATTTCATCAAATAAATATCAAAAAGTAGAAAGTTTAATAGATATTTCATCTTCATACTTTACTGAAAATTCTGATATTTTTGTTAAAGATAGTGGTATACATATTAAAGAATCTTATGTAACTTTAATTAATACATCAAACTCTGTTGTAGATATCAGTTATTCATTTATAAATACCTATGATTTCGTTAATTCAAGATTAAGTATTGATGATAATTTATGGTGTTCTAATGAAAATATCCCTAAACAGGCTAATAGATGGTTGGTTATGATTTTCGTAGATAAAAACACTGGAAGTTCTATAATTAAATCTAAAGCAGTTGTTGATGTTTTAGTTACTTTTAAAGTATGTAATGGAAAATCTACATATAATTTACCTTCTGATGTTCATTTACCTTCTGTTTATATTCAACTTGAAGCAGATAATGGTAGATTCAAAGAAAATGGAGGATATTTAATAAATAATGCATTTTCAACTACTTACTTTGATAATTCTAAAAGCACATTAATATTTGCAATGTTTGATGATTCTTTTGCTACTTTAACAGTAGGTTCTGGATTTAATAATGGAAAAATATATGTTTCAACTTCAGGTTCTGATGAAAAAGGAGATGGGTCTATTAATAATCCATACAAATCTTTAACTAAAGCAATTAGTGTAGCTTTAAATGGAGACACTATTTTCATCGGAAAAGGAAGTTATTCTGGATTATATAATTCCGGACTTTTAATTAATAAAACTTTAACCTTTTCTAGTTATAATGGTGAAGTTAAATTATATAGAGATGATTTCCATATAATGTTTACTATTAGTCCAAGAGGAGTTCTAACATTAAAAGGATTAACACTATCTGCTATGGATAAATCAAAATTCATTCCACTTGTAAATAACTCTGGAAAAACAGTCATGGATAATTGTATTATTAAAGATGCTAAAGGTGGAGATAAGTATGTATGGAAAGGCAATGAAGCATGGCATTATCAATATTTCTCTAATCAAAGTATAATTTACACTAGTAATGATTTAATTATCAATAATTCTGTCTTCAGCAATTTAGAAGATATTGTTATTAGATCATACTTTTATACTGGAAGTAATTATTTTAAACACTTTGATGTGACTATTGAAAACTCAGTATTTACTAACTGTAAAGCAATGGAGTGGGGATTTACCTGGGATAGTAAAAATTATATTGATAAAGCAGATATTATCAGTCCTTCATTTATAATTAATGTAGGTGCAGAAAATGTCTTAATTGATAATTGTACATTTAGAGATAATGCAGCATCTGCTGTTCGTGTAAATGCATCTAAATCATTTTTAGTAGATAATTCAAGATTTATACGTAATCATGGATCTATTTATTCATTAACAACTGGAGTATTAAATAATACATTAATAACTGAAGATTATGGTCCATCTGTAGGTTTTTCAACAGTACTTTTAATTCCAATAATTAGAAATATGCAATCTATTGTTAATTCAAATTTTACTAAAAATAAAGATGTTATTATAAGTACTTCTTTTGTCCACTATGGTGATAATATTTATTTATATAATTGTTATTTTGGAAATAATACAAATTATTATGCTCAAGACCATAGAAACAGTAGTGGGGAAGGATTAATATTAAATGGCGGAAATATGACTGTAGATTATTGTACTTTTGAAAATAATTCCGTATTTTATGGTGGTGTATTTTATAATGATGGAACAACTGTAAGTCCTGGAAAACTTTATTATTCTAAACTAGATATTACAAATTCTATATTTTATAATAATAATGCAGTATTTGGTAAAGATATTTTCAATAAAGGTGGTGAAGTATTTGTTTCTGATTGTTGGTGGGGATCTAACAGAGGTCCAAATGATGAGAATATTTATAAGGCTGCAGGGACTGTTGAAGTTAAAAATTGGGCCATATTAACATTTGACATTGAAGATAATACATTAATTGGTAGTTTAAATAAAGTAACAGATAGTAAAGGTAATATTTATAATATTACTGGTAAATTGCCTTCTAGAATAGCTATATTTGAATCTTCAATGGTTAAAATTAATCCTAATGCTATTCCATTAATTAATAATCAGGCTAAGGTAAATATTTCATTTAATGGTGAGGATATTTCAGCTAGTCTTCGTGTTGATAATCAAACAATTAGTTTAGTATTTTATAATAAAAACACAGTATTTGATTTAAAAGATATTATTGTTTATGGTAAAGGAACTTCTTACTCTTTTATTTTAAAAAGTGTAAATGGTTATGTTATATCTAATAAAACAATTACTTTGTTGATTTTAAATGGAACTAATGTTTATCAAAAACATATATTAACAACTAATGCTTTAGGGGTAGCTACTTTAATTATTAATTGTAGTATGGGTAATTATACTTTTAAAGCTAGTTATGATGGTGATAATTACTTTAAACCAGCACAAGGAAGTGCTAAATTAGTTGTAATGCCTTATTATACATCTATATTTATTAAGGAAAATCAAACATTTTATGGAAATGGTAATTTCATTTATGCTCATATTTATGATAATTTAGGTGATGCTATGGTTAACCAAATAGTTTTATTTACTATAACTTCATCTAATGGAAATGTTTATAAGAGATACGCTCTTACTGATTGGAAAGGTCAAGCAGGATTCTACCTTAAGTTATCTGGAGGAAATTATAAAGTTGATGTAAGTTATGCAGGTGACAATTGGCATTATGGATCATCAACTACAGGTTTATTTAATATAGTTTATATTGGAACAAATGTGATTATTGATCAATTATTATTTAATGGTAGAGGAAATACTTTAACAATATTGCTTCGAGATAATAACTATAGAGTTTTATTTAATGAAACTGTTGAAATAACATTGTCTGATGGTAAAGTTTCCCAAACATTTAAAGTTACTACTAATGAAAATGGTCGTGCAGGTGTTGTTATTAATTTAGTTCCTGGCAAGTATAATGTTTATGTAAAATATGCTGGAAATAAATTGAATTCCCCATCCTCTGCTGAAGGAGATTTGACTATTAATCATGTACCTACTCAAATTTCTGCAAGTTCAGTAATCATTTTTGATAGTACGATGAATAGTTATTTGGTTAAATTAACTGATATTTATGGACGTTTACTTGTTAATGAAACAATTACCATTACAGCAATTAGTCAAACTACTGGTGTCAAACAGATATTTAAAGTTAAAACAAATGATGAAGGTATTGCTAATTTAACATGTAAGTTAGATATTGGTAATTATTTATTGAAAATTGATTTTAATGATAATGAATGGTATGGTGGCAGTAATTATGCAAGTACTTTAATTGTAGCTGATACTGTTAGTGATTTTAATCCATATGCTACTATTTTAGTTGCTAATGACTTTAATAAGTATTATAAGAATGCTACTCAATATGTTGTTCGTTTGCAGGATATTTATGGTAATCCTATTTCAGATATGAATGTTGTTATTTGTGTTAATGGTGTAAATTATAATAGAATAACCAACAGTTCTGGTGAGGCTAAATTAAATATTAATTTGTATCCTGGAATGTATTATGTAAGTACAAGTTTTGGAGGTTGTGGAAATTGGACTAAATCATTTGTTAATAGTTCAGTTACAGTTTTATCTCAAATTATTTCACATGATTTAACTAAAATTTTAAGAAATGGAAGTCAATTTATTGTTAAATTTGTTGATAATGCTGGAAATCCTATTGGAGGCAAAACAATAGATATTTCTATTAATGGAATTGTTTATTCCCGTATTACTAATAGTTCTGGTGAGGCTAAATTAAATATTAATCTTAATCCTGGTAAATATGAAGTTATAACTTCTTGTGGTGATTTTGTTAATCATAATATGGTTAATGTTTTATCTAACATAGAAAGTGATGATCTTTCAATGTACTATAAAGATGGGTCTAAATTTAAAGTAGTTATCTATGATAGTGAAGGTAAAGTTAAACCTAATGCAACGGTTAAATTTACCATTAATGGTGTTTCTTATGTTAAAACTACTGATAATGATGGTATAGCGGCTTTAAGCATTAATTTAAATTCAAATATTTATACAATAACAACTGAATATAATGGTGTTGTTAATACTAATCAAATTTGGATTTATAATATGGCAGTTAATATAGGTGCTGTTAATGAAACAGTTGAAAGGGGCAAGTCTTTTTGTGTAAAATTAAGTGATGTTAATGGAAATGCAATAACTGGTGGGCAAGTATCATTTAAAATTAATGGTGTTTCATATATTAAACAGGTTAATGAAACCGGTTATGCAAAATTAAACATTAATCTTAACCCAGGTGTATATAAAATTATCACAGCATTTTCTATTAGAAATTATGAAGATAAATTACTTTATAATACCTTAAAAGTAACTGATACAAATTAATTTATTCATTTAATGAATAAATTTCTTATTTTTTCATCCAATATGATTTTTAAATTTTAATTTTTGACTTATTTCTTATTTTTTATTAATTCCTTAAAATTTACTGTAATTTAAAGTTTTTAACAATAAAATGTTTATTCTTTAATTATATTTAAAATTCTCTGGTAAAAAATTATTTGGGGTGAGGTAATTGCTCAAATAATATTAATATTTCATGTTTTATTATTAATCAGTATTATATTTCTTTAGGAACAGTTTTATATTAGTTAATAAAAATATACTATTTGTCAATTTATGTTGACGTAATAATTAATGGAGGATTAATTTTTGAGAAATAAACTCGCAATATTAATTTTATTGATATTATTTATTGTATCTATTTCTTGTGTTAGTGCTGAAGATAGTAATTCTGTCAGTGTTCTAAGTGGTTCTAACTCTGATGTTTATGTTAGTCCAACAGGAAATGATAATAATGTAGGTGATGTTAATAATCCTTTTGCTACAATTAATAAAGCAATAGATTCTAATGTAAGTAACATACACCTATCTGAAGGAAAATTTATTGGTACTGGCAATAACGGTTTAACAATTGAAAACAAATCAATAACCATTATAGGAGCTGGTGCGGATAAAACTATAATAGATTTAAACAAAACTCAATTTATGGATATTAAGTCCACTAGTTCTGTAGTTTTAACTAATTTAACCATAATAAATGGTTATACAAAGTATGGTGGAGCTATTTACAACAATGGTAATTTAACTATTCAAAATTGTAACTTTAAAAATAACTCTGCTACTTCTGGTGGAGCTATTTACTCAGGAACCTCTGCTAATTTGGATATTTATTATTCTACCTTTGAAGATAATGTAGTTACAAATCGTGGAGGTGCTATTTTTTCTTATAGCTATGTAGGTATCTATGATTCTACTTTTATAAGAAATAAAGGTACTGGTACATCTTCAACTGGAGGTTCCATTTATATTAATGGAAATAGTAACAAATATTCTGTTTTAAATAGGAATATATTTAAAGACACTTCTGTTGCAAGACAAGGTGGGGCTATTTATTTAAGTTATGGAAATGTTACTAATTGTATATTTGAAAATGCATCAACTACTGCTACTGGGTCAAGTTATGGTGGTGGAGCTATTTATGGGTCTAGTTTTAACCTTAAAAACAATACTATGACTAATTGTGTAGCTAAAAGTGGAAATGGAAACTACATATTTGCATCTTCTGGATTCAATGGAGTAGTCACAATTCTTGAAGGTAAAACTGCAGATATAACTAGTTCTACTTTTACCCTTAATGCAACTGCAACTGATGATATGGGTCATCCAATTCATGGCGGTTCTTACACATTTTATTTAGATGATATTAGAATAGGTAGTGCAAGCTCTGTAAATGGATTTATAAATGGTACATTTTCTAAATTATTGGATGATGGTAAATATACTGTTACAGTTTCAGGTCCTTTAAATGATAATGCAGTTGTTAAAAAAGCTACTGCAAATGTTAAAATTGACCGTGATTATGTAGATTATTATGTATCACCTGATGGTGATGATGTTAATAATGATGGTTCAAAAGATAAACCATTTAAAACCATTAATAAAGCAATAACTGAAGCATTTGCTAAAAATATCTATGTAAACATCTATCTCTTAGAAGGAACTTATTCAGGTACTGGAAATGTTAATTTAGAGTTAACTAAATTATTAGGTTATCTTAATATAATTGGTGTAGATGGTAAAACAATAATTGATGGTAATGGTAAAGATTATGCATTTAACTTTGGCACTACACTAAATGTTAACATTAAAAATATTATATTCACTAATTTATACAATAAAAAATATGCTGGTTTAATTGAAGGAGGTTCTGGTGATTTCACTGTAAATATTGATAATTGTACCTTCGAAAAATGTAATGCAATATATTTAATTGAAACTAATGGTGAAATAAATAATGTTATTATGAGAGATAATAATATTGCTTCTAGTTTTATTAGTGGTGCTGTTAGTATAGATAATCTTTTATTTGAAAATAACTCAGGTAATGGTCAAATTAGCAGTATTGAAAAAGGAATATATAATTCTACATTTATAAATAACAAAATTACCGCTAAATCCACTAATGATTATGGAATAATATCTGTTAGTGATGCTAATTTTGTATCTTCTAATAATGTTTTCGAAAACAACACTGTTAAAGGATTCTCTATTAGTAGAGGATGTGCTAATTTTACAAGTATAAATGATACTTTTATAAACAATGCTGGTGTGACTGGTGGTGCTGTTAAAGGTGGAGGAACATTTATTCATGCTAAATTCATAAATAATACAGCTACCAAAGGTGGAGCTATTTATCATGATTCAAATGTTTTAACTTTAAAAGACTGTATTTTCGAAAATAACAAAGCAGATGACGGTGATGACATATATGGTTTCATAGCTACAAATGGTATGACCGGAGGGTTATGTTTAAATATGTCTAATACTTTAACTTTAGTATCTACTAATTCTTCTAGTATTAAGTCTGAATTAAAAGCTATTTTTGATTTAGGCGGTCTTAAAGTAAGCGGATATAATATTAAATTTTATTTAAATGGTGTTTATAAAGGATCTGCTCCATTAGTTAATAGTGTAGCTACTTTTGTTGCTGTTGCTAATGATGGAAAATACGAAATTTCAGCTTCTGGGGATTATATTAACAAGACTACTGTTGTTAATGGTGTGTTGAATGTTGATGCTAATCCTGTGTCTGTTTTTGATGTTTATGTTTCTGGAACAGGTAGTGATGAATCTGGTGATGGTTCATTAGCTAAACCATTTGCAACTATTAAAAAAGCATTTGAATACGGAATGTCACAAAACACCTTAAGCTTAATAATCCATATTATCGGTACTTTGAAAGGTGAGGGTAATGTTAATCTTGATTTAGCACCACTTATAGATTTGACTATTGTTGGTGAAAATAAAGAAACCTCAATTATTGATGCAGAAAAAAATAAATACATATTTGACTTTACTCCAGCATACGACAATGTTAAAGTTTACTTAAAAAACTTAACAATTAAAAACGGAGTAACTACTAAATATCCTTCTCAAGGTGATGGTGCGACAGTTGATGTTGGTCTTGTTCGTATTGATGGTTATTATTTAAATGTGGATGATTGTGTATTTAGAAATACTACTGGTCATGGAATTTCTGCAGATAAACTATTCTCAACTCTTATAGTTAACAATACAAAATTCATAGAATCCAGTGGTGGAGTTTATTCAGCTACTAAAGCATTAAATGTAATCGTAGCAAATACTGAGTTTATAAACTGTAATTTAGGTGTAAATAAGAATGGACGTACAGTTTATTTAACTGGTTTAATTGCAGTTAGCGATATTTTTATTTCATCCAGTTCTATTCCTAGGTATAATGTTACACAAGTATTATTGGATAATGTAACTTTTGATGGAAATTATAATGGTACTAAAACTGTAGGTTCTGCTCTTTATTTAGAGGGTACAAATGCTACTGTAATTAATTCTAAGTTCATAAACCTAAAAGATATTTCAGCTATTCATGCATTTAGTAGTAGTGGATATAAATGTAATGTAACTATTATTGGTACTTACTTTGAAAACAATACAAGGGATATTGATTATGGTTATGGTCAAACTAATGATTATCGTCCAATATTCTGGTTAATTAACTCAACATTTATTAATAGTGGAGCATTTGCATGTCCTGATATACGTTATCAAGATGCATGGTGGGTTGTTAATAATACTAAATTTATTAACATGACTAATCAAGTATTATTTAGAGGATCAATATCTTCCACACATAAAGATGATCCATTACCTGATGGTGTTAACAATATTATAACTATTATTAATTCATTATTCTTAAACAATGAAAAAGGTGTTCGCTTTATTGGAGGTAATGTTACTGGATCTAGTTTCTATAACACTGTAGTTACTGCTGGTGGATCATACGGAGTTTATTTGGATAATAATTTCTGGAATAGTTCTGAGCCTACTTATGTTTATAGTCCTTCTATTTCTTGTGGTAGTTGGATTGTTCCAGCATTAGTTACAGACAATGCTTCTGGTCCGGTTCAAACTATTAAACTTGTATATTTAGCATTTAATGGAACTGATTATTCTTATTATGATGTTTCTAAAGTACCTATTTTGGATGTTAATGCTACTTTTAGTGTTAGTGGTGGTATAATTAATCCGGGTGCTGGTATTTTTACTCGTGATGGTTTAACTGCTAATTACACATATAATGGTGTTGGTAATCAGACTGTAACTGCAACTTTAAGTGATGGAAATATTTTAAAATTAAATGTAACTTTCTACAGAATTGATACATTTACAAATATGACTATTTCAAATAATGCTCCGCAAACTGGAGATTATATTACTGTTAATGTTGTTGTTCGTGATAAGAATGGTAAACTTTTAAATGGTAGTGTGAATGTTTATCTTAATAGTGTTTTAAAAGGAACTATCAGTTTAATAAATGGTATGGGTTCCTTTGATGTGTTAGCAGAAAAAACTGGTCCTTGTGAAATATTTGTTAATTATACTGGAGATTTAGATAATTCTTACTCAAGTAATATGACTATTGTTTCAGTTAAAAATACACAAATGAATGTTTCTGTTTCTGATTCAGATTCTGCAAGTAATGTTACTTTTACTGTGGACTTTGATCATGTAGCTAATGGTTTTGTATTTGTAACTATTGGTGGTGTAACTTACAATGCTACTGTTTTAGGTAAAGAAGCTAAAGTTATTGTACCTCCGTTAGCTGTAGGTAAATATGATGCTATTGTTTCATATAATGGTGTTGTTAATAAAACTGTTGCAGTTAACATATCTCCTGATAGAAATCCAGTATTAAACATTTCTGATATTGTGATGATTTACAAAGACGGTACCAGAATGGTTGCTGTTTTAACTGATTATTTAGGTAATCCTATTGCTAATGCTACTGTGTACTTTACTATTAATGGTAAAACTTATGCTAAATCTACTGATGCTAATGGTACTGCTTCCATGGGATTAAACTTAGCGTCTAATGTGTACAAAGCTACTGTTTCATATAATGGTTCAGATATGTATAATGCAGTTTCTAAAAACATTACTGTAACTATTAATCCGACTATTGTAGCTGATGATTTGGTTAAAATGTATCAGAATGCTACAAGGTTCTATGCTAAGTTTACTGACAGCACTGGAAAGGCAATAGCTAATAAGGAAATCAGATTTAATATTAATGGTGTTTTCTATACTAAAAAGACTGATAAGGATGGTGTAGCTGATTTAGGTATTATGTTAAGACCTGGATCTTACATTTTAACTGCTTACAACCCGGTAACTGGTGAAGAAAAAGGATTTAACATAATCGTAAAATCATTAATCATGCAAAATGACTTAACCAAATATTACTTAAATGCTTCCAGATTTGAAGCAACTGTCTACAATAAAGACGGATCTTTAGCAGTAAACAAAGAAGTAACATTTAACATCAACGGTGTATTCTATCACAAAAAAACAGATGAAAAGGGTGTTGCAAGCTTGGGAATTGCTTTAAGACCAGGAAACTACACCATTACAACAATGTATGACGGTTTAGATATTGGAAACAAAGTCAATGTCTTACCAACTTTAGTAACAAAAGATCTCTCCATGAAGTACCTTGACGGCAGCAATTTCACTGCTTTAACTTTAGATGGTCAAGGTAAACCATTAGCTAACCAAAACGTATCATTTAACGTAAACGGTGTCTTCTATCATAAAGTTACTAATAAAGACGGTATTGCAAGCTTAGGAATCAGATTAATGAGTGGTGAATACATTATAACTTCCTACTGGAATGACTTCCAAACAGGAAACACAATAAAAATCAGTTCTTAAAGAGAATTCATAATTCTCTTACTTTTTTTCTTTTTTACATGTAGATTTAACTTTATATATTTATTATTTTTTAACATAGCTATTAATTTAATAAAAATAACATTTAATTTTTCAATATGTTAACTAATATATCACTAATATTATGGTACTTATTTTTAATTATATTCAATGAAAATATTTATTAGTTTTACAGTTTAAAATTACAATTATGATTTTTAAAATTAGAACCAAAGGTCACAAAAATGTATCTTCCATGCACAAATCCACTTTTGAAATAACTAAAGATCCAGAAATTGGACCTACTGCAGACTGTATTGTTGGAGTGGCTATGGATAATTCCATGGATGATTTTTCAGATGAGTTTAAAGCTAAAATAGCTAATAAAAACACTAAAATAACTGTTATATTAGATACTGAAAACGGCCATGATGAGATTGTCGGCTTTGGTCATGAAGATTTGACTTTAACTCATCCGACAGATATTGTCTGCAGAACCAGTGATTATGTCTGTTCCCGTACTTTAATGATAAATGCAGACAAAGCCGCCAGAGATCTTGATTTGGATTTGATTGAAGATTTGAAAAATGAAAAAGAAATGGAAGTTACAATTATTCTAGACTGATGTTTTTAAGCTGGTCTTTACTTGCACTTTCAGCTGCTTTAATATAAGCATCACAGACCTTATTTACTTCATCAAAAGCTACAACTTTTCCTTCATTAATCCATAATGCTTTATCACATATGTTTCTGATTTGTTGAATTGAGTGTGATACAAGTAAAACAGTAGTACCTGAGCCCATTAGTGATTTAAGTTTATCATTACTTTTTTTCTGGAATTTAACATCACCTACAGACAGGATTTCATCAATAATTAAAATATCCGGATTTACAACAGTAGCTATTGAGAAACCAAGTTTTGCAAGCATTCCTGAGGAATAGTTTTTAACAGGAAAGTTAATAAACTCTTCAAGTTCTGAAAATTCAACAATTTCATTATATTTTGATTTTAAAAATTTTTCAGTATATCCTAAAATAGCACCATTTAGAAAGATGTTGTCTTTTCCTGAATAGTTATAATCAAAACCGGCACCTAAAGAAAGTAACGGTGCGATTATTCCGTTAGTAGTTACTTCTCCACTGTCACAGTCATAAACACCAGATACTATTTTAAGTAAAGTACTTTTTCCAGCACCGTTAAAACCGATTACTCCAACTTTTTCTCCCTGGTAGATTTTAAATGAAACATTATCAAGAGCTTTGAATTTTCTGCTTTTTTCTTTGTTTCTTTTAATAGTACGTATTACATATTCCTTTAAATTGTCAATTTTATCATTAGATATTTTAAAACTTAAAGAAACATTTTTAAGTTCAACTGCAACTTTTTCATGATAGTCTGGAATAAATTGTGAAACTAGATTATCAACATCCTGATGTTGTTTTGCAGTTTCTTTTTCTAATATATTATTATGAATTGGTTCTATGTAATCTGGAACTTCATTATTTTTTGATGGCTGCCAACCATTAGGGTGTAGAGATTTAGGCTGTTGCATATCATTTGGGATTCTGTTGTAATCATCTTGCAGGTCAAAGATAACTTCTTTTGGTTGTTTTCTCTGATTAAAATTTCTGTTTTGATTGTTGGAATCACTATTTATATTATTTTTAAATCTTAAATTCTTTTTCATAATAAACAACCTACAATTCTAATGTAATTTTCCTTTGGTATTTTGTAAATATTATAACTCCGGCAACTAATACAATAAGAGCAAATAAACTGGTATTAATAACACTCATGATATTTGGTAATGTATTATACATTATAATGTCTCTGAATTGATCAATTAGTAAATACACAGGATTAAGATATAAATATTGTCTTAATGCTTCTGGAATAATCTCTGCAGGATAAAATATAGCGGATGCATACATCAATAATATTGTAAATATGTTGTAAAGGTATTCAATATCTCTAAAGTATGTACATACGATTGATAATATTAATCCGATTCCCACTACCATAACAAAGAGTATTATCATAGGAATAATAGCTAATACTGACATTAAGGTTAAATGAAGGCCTGTTAAATACATTACGGCAACAAGTATTATTAATGAAATTATGAAATTGATAAACTCTGAACATATTCCTCCAAAAGCAAAGATGTATCTTGGAACGAATATTCTTTTTAAGATACCGCTGTTTCCTTTTATGGAATTCATAGCTATTTTTGTCCCGGCACTAAAAAAATCAAATAAACATCGGCCTGCTAAAAAATAAACCGGATAATTTGCAATATTTCCGGAAAATATTGTTGAAAAAATTGCAGTTAATAAAAGCATAGTTAACAATGGGTTTATAAAACTCCATAAGATTCCAAGTATTGAATCTTTGTATTTAGCAGTGAAATTTTTTTTAATTAATTGTTTAAGTAGGAAATGCTCACTTGTATTTCTTTTAATCATTTCTTTAAACATAACTTCCACACAAAAATTTATAAATTAGTATCAATATACTAATATTTAATTTAAATATCATTTATAGGTTACTGAATCATGTCGAAAGTTAAAGTTTCTGTAATAGTTCCGGTTTTTAATGTTGGAGATTATTTATCAACATCATTAGATAGTATTTTAAACCAGAGTTTAGAAGATATTGAAATTATTTGCATTAATGATGGGTCAACTGATGATTCTTTAAAAATTTTAGAAAATTATGCTAAAAAAGATAACCGAATTAAAATAATCTCTAAAGAAAATGAAGGACAGGGAACTGCACGTAATGTTGGATTGGACAATGCTTGTGGTGAATTTATATCCTTTGTTGATGCAGATGATTTTATAAAAAAAGACATGCTTGAGAAATTGTATAATAAATCAGTTAATGGAAATTTGGATTTGGTAATGTGTAAGGTTTCTTCTTTTGATAATGAAACACATATAATTGATGATAATTTATGGTATTATTCTCTTAAATGTTTCAGCGGGTTTAAAAAAGAGGTATTTAATAATTTAGATACTAAAGAGTTTACTTCATTAATTTCGGTAACTCCTTACAACAAGTTATATCGAAGGTCTTTTGTTGAAAAAAATAATATCAGATTTCCGGAAAAATATATATTTGAAGATGAAGTCTTTTTTTACAATGTTTATCTTAAAGCTAAAAGGATTTCTTTAATTGATGAAAACTTATATTGTTATAGGACAAACAGAAAAGGTTCAACAGTTTCTAAAGGTTTGGATAAAGATTATAGTGATATTATTCATATTTTCAGATTAATTCGTGACTTATTAGTTGAAACTAATTATATGAATGTCTATAAAAAACAGGTTTACAACAGATTCATCCATCTTATTTTATGGAGATTCAGCCAGACAGCTCCAAAATATAGAAAAAATTTCTTTAATCTGATGAAAAAAGAATTTAATGAAATATTAAATGAAAATTCAAAAGATTTTTCCTTAAACATTGATGATTTAGAACCTAAAATAAAATCAAGAACTTTAAAAGTATTGAATTCCAAAAATCTTGAAGAATTTGAAAAATTGGATTCATATAAACCATTTTCAGTTATAATGGCGTCCTATAATAATGACTATTATCTTGAAGATGCTATTGAATCTTTAACAGTTCAAAATTTTGGATTTGAACATAATGTGGAACTTATTATAGTTGATGATGGAAGCAGTGATGATTCTTTAAAAATAGCTAAGAAATATCAGGAAGATTATCCTTATAATATTCGGGTAATTTCTAAAAAAAATGGCGGTCAGGCCAGTGCACGTAATTTAGGATTAGAATATGCTAAGGGAGATTACATAAACTTCCTTGACAGTGATGATAAACTGTCTCCAAATACTTTTAAAGCAGTTTATGATTTCATAATGAAAAATCCTGCTGCAGATGTTATATCAATACCTATAACTTTTTTTGACAATCAGAAAGGATCACATATTCTTAATTATAAATATAAAAACGAAAAAGTAGTTAATCTTTTAGATGAACCTGATTATCCTCAGCTTTCAGCTTCATCAGCTTTTATTAAAAGGGAAGCTATTGGTAATTTAAGATTTAATACAGGGCTTGTTAATTCAGAGGATGCATTATTCGTTAATAAAATTCTTATTGATAATCCGAAATTAGGATTAGTTAAAAATGCCAATTATTTATATAGAAAACGTTTTGATGAATCATCTACAATTGATACTTCTCAAAAAAAGAAAGGATTTTTTACAGACAGATTAAAATATTACTTTAAGGAACTTATTGACTATTCAGTTAAAAAATATGATAAAGCTCTGGAATTTATTCAGTATACTTTAATTTATGACCTTCAATGGATGGTAAAAGTTGAAGAAATTGATAATATTTTAAATAAAGATGAAATTAATGAATTTTGGGAAGTTTTTTTAGATATCTTATCTTATATTGATGAAGATATTATTAAAAACTATAAAACTTTAGATAATAATGTTCGCGAGTTTTTATTAACTATCAAACAGTCTGATTTAACTGCCAAAACAATTAATGAATTGCAGCTTAATGACCGTTTAGGTATTCACAGATTTTACATTGATATAGTTAATATAAAAAATGGCTTTTTAAACATATCAGGTCTTTTAATGAGTAATTTTAATCCGGACAATATTGAAATAGTAGCTAAGTGTGAAAATAAGGAATTTATCTCTAAACGATTTGTTTATCCTACAAGGAAACCATTAAAATTTTTATCAGTTGGGTATAAATTTCCTTATGATTTTGATTTGGAAATTCCGGTAGATGAAATTAAAGACAAAAAATTAACTATAAATGTTTTAAGTGGAAATGAATCATTTAATCTTCCAATTACTTTTGAAAAGCATGCAAGATTATCAACTAGCAGCAATTACTTAATTAAAGACAATAATATTGTGGTTTTTAAAGATAATTCTTTTTATATAACATCATATTCATTTATTAAAATGTTAAAATTGGAGTATAAATGTTTAATGAAAATCTATAATGATAAAGGCCCGTATTATACTTCTGCATTGGCTTTTAGATTAATGTATCTTTTTTTATATCCATTTTTAAAAAATAAAAAAATCTGGTTATTTATGGATAGGCGAAATGAGGCTGATGATAATGCTGAACAATTATTTAAGTATGCACTATCCAGAAAAGATCATGTTAAAAAATATTTCACGGTTTCAAAGGATAGTAAAGATTATTCCAGATTAACAAACAAATATAAAAATGTTTTACCATTTTATTCACTAAAACAAAGATTAATCTATTTATTTGCAGATAAAATAATCTCTTCACATCCTGATGAAAACATTTTAAATCCTTTTTATGCCAAAAATGGAGATTTATACAGTGGACTGATTACATCAGAGAAATACTTCTTACAGCATGGAGTTACAAAAGATAATATTTCTAAATGGATTAGAAAATATGATAAGGATTTATCTTTAATTTTAACAGTTTCTCCTTTAGAAAGAAAGTCCTTTTTAGGTGAAGATTATAATTATTCTCCTGAAATTATTCAAACACTTGGATTTCCACGTTTTGATAATTTGGAAAATAATAATCTCAAAAAACAGATATTAATAATGCCTTCCTGGAGAGAATATTTGCAAAAAAGTGAATTTGCTCTTAAAAATTCCAAATACTTTAAAGGATTAAATGATTTATTAAATAATGAAGAGTTAATTGGTTATGCTAAAGATAAAGGTTATAAAATAATTTTTAAACCGCATCCAAATTTGGCAAATTTTATTCATTTGTTTGATTTAGATAAAAACATTATTGTGGATGATAAAAATACTTATCAGGAACTATTTAATGAGTCAAAATTACTTATAACTGATTATTCATCTGTTGCTTTTGATTTTTCATATCTTAAAAAGCCAGTTATATATTATCAATACTCAGATGACTATAACTTTGATTTATCCAAAAGCTATTTTGATTATAAAACAATGGGCTTTGGAGAAGTTATTAAAAAAGATGATGATTTAATAAAGTTAATTAAAGATTATTTGGATAATGATTGTGAAATGAAAGAAGTTTATAAAAAAAGAGTTGACGAGTTCTACAAATACAATGACCAAAATAACTCTAAAAGAGTTTATGACTGGATTTATGAAAATTAATTAACTAACAGGCCAGATTATGACAATTATGAATAATTTATTTGGAAATAAAAAAAAGTTGATTCAGGAAAATAAAGTTCTTAAACAAGAAATAGAAAATTTACATAAAGAGATTGATTCTCTTAACGATAAATATAACAATCTTAGTAAAATTAGAGCTAATGAACATACTGCAGCTAGCTTTTGTAATTGGTCTTATATAAATTATTATTTTAGAGATGATTTTGAGGAAAAATTCAAGAAAATGGTTGAAAATTTACCTAAAGAATCAAAAAACTACTTTAAATGGCTTTTTTTAAGAAGTTTAGCTATTAATTATAACAGAAGAGAAACTTTATTTTTTGATGATGAACTGGAAAAACAAAAACAGTGGACAGATTTTAAAATAAATAATGTATCTGAGGATAAAATAGGAAAATATAACTTTAAAGGCGGATATAATCTTCATGGATTTATAGATTTAAATTTAAGTAAAGAAGATAAGAATTTTCTTGAAAATAAAGATATAATTGATGCAGGAGCATTTACTGGAGATACTGCAATTCCATTATCTGAAGTTACTCATAAAAATGTTTTTGCTTTTGAACCATTTGAAGAGTCTTTTAAATTATTAAAAGAAAATGTTGAAATAAATAATATTTCAAATATAAAACCTGTAAACAAATCTTTAGGAAATATTAATGGTGAGCGAAGTTTATATTTAGCTAATGATAATTTTCAGGGGATTACATCTGATTCTAACTTAAGAAAATATACAGAAGAGCTAAAAGTTCAAGAGGTGACTGTTGATCAATTTGTCAAGGAAAATAACTTGGATGTTGGTTTGATTACTATTGATGTTGAAGGAGCGGAAAAGGATCTTTTAAATGGAGCTATTGAAACAATAAAAAGCCAAAAACCAATGCTGTTTATTAGTATGTATCATAGTGTTGAAGATTTCTTTGAAATAAAACCTTGGATTGAGAATTTAGATCTAGGTTATAAATTTGAGATTATTAAAGAACAGCCCTGGACATTTATTGCGGATACTATTTTAAAATGCAAAATAATTAATGATTGATTAACACTTTTAAAATCAGTATTGATTCGTGTTTATGTTATTAATAAGGAAAATATAAATAGTATAATTTATATAATTATTATTGTTAATAATTTGTTTATTAATTTAAAAGATTAGCATATTTAAATTATAATTCTAGAACTTGATGTTGAAATCATAAATTAGGTGATGATATTTATTTTAAATTAAACAATTTAATGTAACTGACATTTAATGAAATTAATTATGATAATGAACTTAGTAGCGTTTTAGATATTTATGAGATTAATAAATAATTTTGATTTTATTAATAAATGGTTAATAAAGGGGGGGTTTAATTGAAATTAGATTCTGATGATTTTACTAATGATGTGAATTCTATATTTGAGTTATATTTAAAAAAATGTACTATATTTGAGAAGTTTATAGAGTATTATTCGCATAAACAAAATGATTATATGGTAAATTTTAAGAAACTACATAAAGATGTTAATAATTTTAAGAAACACCAAATTTTGATTAATAATAATATTGAATTATCAATTCAAGAATCAATGAAACTTATAAAGGATAATAATAAGTTATTATTGAATTTAATTCAAAAGTTGGATGTGATTGATTATTTTGGTGTTTTTGCGGAGCATCAAAAAATTTCGGATAATGATTTTAATGGAAATGGTGATTCTCGTAGTTTTCAAAAAGAATTTAACAAGGTTTTATTAAGAGAGGATTTATATAAAAAATATTATGAGTATAAAAATTATTTTTTTAAAGGCTATGAAAATTTATTAAAGGAAGTTCTCGATACTGATTTTTTATTTGATTTATGTTATTTTAACAATATTGAATTTTTGGCTTACTCCCCATATGAAAATAGATTATTATTTGAAACCAAAGATGGTATAAAGTTATTAACGAATAATCATATCTGGACATTATATGAAGTTATAGGATTAAATTCATATATTTTTCCTCAATTATATCAGTTTGATGAATTTGTAGTTTTTGATGTGGGGATGAATAGAGGTTATTCCTCTTTAAAATTCGCTAATTTTGAGAACTGTTATAATGTTTTTGGTTTTGAGATTGATGATGAAACTCATAGGTTAGCTTTAGAAAATATTCATATTAATCCTACTTTACAAGACAAAATAACAACTTATAATTTCGGACTTTCTGATGAAGAGGGTAAAGTTGATTTATATTGTTTAGAGGGGTGTGATGGGGTTAATACTATGTTTCCTGACATACCCATTCAAAAAGAGATTAGTACTAAAGAAAATAATAAGTATATAAAAAAGGTTAATGTCAAAAAAGCTAGTAATGTTATTTCAGAGATTATTGATAATCATAATATTACATCCAATATTGTTTTGAAAATAGATACTGAAGGAGCAGAATATAAAATCATTAATGATTTAATTAAATCAAAATTAATAAATAAATTTGATTTAATTGTAGGTGAGGGACATTTTATAGATGGTGAAAATTTTGAGAGTGATTTATTAAAATTTGGATTTAAAAAGATTCTTGTTAATGAATCTCAATTTACATATGATTTTGCATATGTTAAAGAAAAATATTATAATAAATGGCCTTTGTTAGATCGTTAGGGGAGATAGTGGTTTTTTATGATTAAAATTTCTGTTGTAATGCCTGTTTTTAATTCTGAAAGTTATTTAAAAGAATCTATTGGGAGTATTTTAAGTCAATCATTAAAGGATATTGAAATTATTTGTGTTGATGATGGTTCTACAGATGATTCTTTAAATATTTTAAATAAATATGAGAGTAATAATGAAAATATGAAAGTTATATCTCAAATTAATAAGGGTCCAGGTGGTGCAAGAAATACTGGCCTAAAATATGCTAAAGGGGAATATGTATATTTTATAGATTCTGATGATATTTTAAGGTTAGATTCCGCATTGGAAGAATTATATCGTATTTTAAAGAATAATAATTTAGATTTATTGATTTTCCCGTTATTAAATTATGATAATGATACTAATGAAATATTTGAAACAAAATATTTTAAAATGAAAGATTTATATGATTCTGTTGGCGAGTCTATATTCACTTATAAAGATATATCAGATATTTTGTTTTCCACATGCAATTCAACTTGTTGTAAAGTGTATTCTAAAAACTTTCTTTTAGATAATGATATATCTTTCCCTGAAAACCTTATTTTTGAGGATAATGTTTTTCATTTTCATGTTATGTTAGCTGCTAAAAAAATTTATTTTTATAATAAATATCTTTATCTTAGAAGACATAGGGAACATTCTATAATTACAAGTGCTGATGATAGGTATATGGATTGTCTTGTAATTTATGATATTCTTTTTGATTTATTTAAAGATTATAATATTTTTGATAAATTTAAAGTTGAATTATATAATTATATGGTATTTGGTATTAAATCATGGTTTTTAGATATTGGCGAAATTAATAAGGATGATTTTTTTAAAGATATAAAAAAATATCTTAAAAAGTACAATAGTTCTATGGAAGGATTATTATATATGAATAACAGTAATTTTTTAGAGAATGTTTTAAAAGCAAAATCTTATGATGAATATTTAAGTTTAGTTGAGAAAAAATGATTTTTTAGATATATGATGTTTAGATAATATTTTTGGAGGATATTTATGAAAATTTGTATTATTGGACAAGGCTACATCGGATTGCCAACAGCTGC
>OLPI01000761.1_pt1 | contig 30135 bp, 26 predicted proteins | sample 1672361 | NCBI WGS metagenome assembly OLPI01 (sample SAMEA3136675, study PRJEB25190) | human gut metagenome
CCTTTTTGCTTTTGGGAACATTGTAGCATCCTATCTGTCCAATAAACCGGACTTTTTCGAGATATTGTGGCTTGCTGTGTTAAGTCGATAAGCATTTTTCATAATTGACACCTCCTTATGTGTCATTATATCAGCCATTTTCGCCAAAAGCAAGATATATATTCCTATAAAACACTATTTTATTATATAATTTCCAGGCATTTATCTCCGTAATGCAGCAGAGCCCGAACATGTATCCGGTATCATATCTCAGGAACACATTTGAACAGCCGTTATTCTTCAGCGTCTGCCCATGACACGCAGAAAGGACGCGCATCCCCGGTTCTTGCCCGAGGCTGCGCGCCCGTTCTCTTTTTTAAGGCATGTGGGTCAGCTTTTCTTCAGATCCACATTCATCTGATAGGCATCTCCCCGATAGGAGGCCAGGGAGTATTCGAAGGGAATATCCTCCTGTGTGTAGGATATGGTAGAAACATACAGTATGGCAGAGAGTTGCGGCAGTTCGAGCAGTTCAGCCACGTAAGAATCTGACAGGGAGGCCTGTACATTACGGCTTAAATGGGAAATATCAATGCCATATCGGGTCTCAAGAAGCTGATAGAGGGAATTATTCTGCATATCCTCCTCCAGTATGCCTTTGCAGAGTTTTTCCGGAAGATAGGTCTTTACATGAACAATCGGGCGGTTCTGGGCATAGCGCAGACGCTCCAGAAAAATGACCCGCTCACCCTCTTCCAGATGAAGCGCACGGCGCACGGTATCTTCAGCATCCTGAGACACCAGGGTGATCACCCTGGTGCTGGGTGTAAGGCCCATATCCCGGATCTCCTGGTCGTAGGTTTGGATCGTCTGAATGAACTTGCCTGCCAGCCTGGGGCGGGTGACAAAAGTTCCCTTGAATTTAACTCTGTTCAGATATCCTTCATGAACCAGATCTGTCAATGCTTGCCGTACAGTTGGGCGGGAGACATTCAACAGCGCACACAGTTCCTCCTCCGGAGGGAGCATCTCTCCATCCGGCAGTTGTCCGGAACGAATATATTGCATCAAATAATCTTTGATTTGGTAACACAAAGGAGTCGCACCACCGCGGTCTAATCGGATGGCGTGGTAAATAGGCTTCATTTCATCACCTCCTTTTTAGTATAGCGGAGCAGGTCAAAATTTGCAACGGTTTCTATTGACAACCCATTCATCAAAATGTTATCATGTCATTACATAGCTCATGTAATGACATGGGTATGTAATTTAATTTTTAAAAGGAGCCTGAACGCAATGACAAAAGAACAACTGGTAAAACTCTTTGACCACACCTGCCTGTATGCTTACGCGACTGAGGCACATATGAAGAAACTGTGCGACGAAGCACGTGCCTACAATTTTGCCATGGTCGCTGTCAACTCCGTGCAGGTTAAGCGCTGCAAAAAGTTCCTGAAGGATACCGACGTTCATGTTGGTGCTGCCATTAGCTTCCCTCTCGGCCAGACCACCATTGCTTCCAAGGTTTTTGAAACTGTGGACGCCATTCAGAACGGCGCTGACGAGATCGACTATGTCATCAACATTACCGAGCTGAAGGAAGGCAACTACGACTACATCCGCGAAGAGATGCGCCAGATCGTTGCCGAATGCCGGAAGGCCAATGTCATCAGCAAAGTCATTTTCGAAAACTGCTACCTGACTCAGGAAGAAAAGGAAATCCTCTGCAAGATTGCGCTGGAAGTAAAGCCTGATTTCATCAAGACCTCCACCGGTTTCGGCACTGGCGGTGCAACTCTGGAGGATGTCAAGCTGATGAAGAGCATTGTTGGCGATGCTGTAAAGGTCAAGGCTGCCGGTGGTGTCCGGGATCTGGAAACCTGTCTGGCCATGGTGGAAGCCGGCGCTGAACGGATTGGCACCTCTGCCGCTGTGAAGATCACCGAAGAGTTCGTCAGCCGTCAGTAATCAAAAAGGAGGATATGCTATGAAATACATCCTTGCCCACGACTTGGGCACATCCGGCAATAAGGCGACCCTTTTCTCAGAGGAAGGTTCTCTGGTAGCCAGTGTTACACAGCATTATCCTGTCTATTATTCCAACGATAACTGGGCAGAGCAGGATCCCAACGACTGGTGGAACGCCGTGGTGGAAAGTACCCGACAGCTGGTTGCCCATGTGGATCCTGCAGATATTGCCGCCGTTTCCTTCAGCGGCCAGATGATGGGTTGCGTCTGTGTTGATGAAGCAGGCAATCCTCTGCGCAACGCCATTATCTGGGCAGATATGCGGGCCACGGAGCAGGAGGCAGAAATCCGTCAGCGAATCGACGAAAAGGAATTCTATCACCTGACGGGTCAAAGGCTTTCCCCCTCCTATGGCGGGCAAAAGCTGATGTGGGTCAAGGAACACCAGCCGGAGGTCTATGCTAAAACCTATAAAATGCTCAACGCAAAGGACTTTATTATTCTGCGGCTGACCGGCGCCTTTGTGACAGAATATACCGATGCTTCTTCCACCTGCCTGATGGATCTGGAAAAACTGGAGTGGTCCGACCGGCTTCTGGATGCGATGGATTTGGATCGCGAGAAAATGCCCCGTCTCTGCCGTTCCACCGATATTGCCGGTGAGGTAACAGAAGAAGCAGCGGAATTGACCGGTCTGGCTGTCGGAACAAAGGTTGTCTGCGGCGGTGGTGATGGTGTTTGTGCCGCCGTTGGCACCGGCTGTGTTCAGGAGGGCATCGCCCACAGCAGCATGGGAACCTCTTCCTGGATTTCCATTACCAGCCGGGAACCTGTTTTTGATGAAAAGCAGCGCACCTTTACCTGGGCACACATCGTTCCTGGTTATGTGCTCCCCACCGGAACTATGCAAACCGGCGGTGGTGCTTATGCCTGGTATGTTGATCATTTCTGCCACGAAGAAAAGCAGATTGCCAAGAATCATGGACAGTCTGTCTATCAGATTCTGGAGGAACTGCTGGCAGAATCTCAAGTAGGCAGCAACGGCCTGATCTTCCTGCCCTATCTAATTGGTGAACGCAGCCCCCGGTGGAATCCGAATGCCCGCGGCTGCTTTGTGGGCATTCGCATGGAGCATACCCAGAAGGATTTCCTCAGAGCCGTGCAGGAAGGCGTTGCCATGAACCTGAACGAAGTTCTGAAAATTTTCCGGGAAGCTGAACAGAAAATTGAGGAGATCATTGTCGTGGGCGGCGGTATCAAAAGTGTTGCTTGGCAGCAGATCCTGGCAGATGTTTATCAGGAGCGGATCCGGATTCCAAAGCTTCTGGATGAGGCCACTTCCATGGGTGCTGCCATCACTGGTGGTGTGGGTGTCGGTCTGTTTGCAGATTTCTCTGTTGTAGACAAATTTGTATCCATTGCCCGTGATGTTCATCCGAACCCTGACAATGCAGAAAAATACGATGCACTGCAGGATGCTTTTGAGGAAGCATACCAAGCGCTGGTTCCCGTTTATGAACAGCTGCATCGTTTCTGCAAGAGCTAATCTCTCGTAGGGAATCTCGTTTTCCCATCATACAAAAATTAAGTCTCTGTCATGGTGTGTAATCAGCATGGCAGAGACTCTTTTTTGACAGGTACGAAATCAAATGACGCCTATCAATCTTTAGTAGAAATCCACGCATACTGTTCCTGATCACAAACGGAATCCATATGGAAATTTAGTCTCTAGGATCGGCATTGCTTTTGTCCACTTTATTTCACCAAATGTTTTGTAAAATTCCATTGGTCAGGGAAAGTTCAATCGTTATCCGCAGGGTTCGACTGGATATGGTTTCCATGTTTCGCTATAATGATTACACAAAAACCTGTTTCTTCGGATTTTGGGAATTGTGATTGGGGATATTGTTTTGTTCTTTTGCGTGGTCGCCGTGATATCCATGCTGGAATCCTTCGTGCTGTAGGGTCGCCGCCAGAGTGTTTGCTCTGGCGGTTTTTCATTGGCGGCTTGAGCCAAATAACCCCCCGGTTCTACCGGGGGAAATAAAGACTTTAGTATATGAAAAAATAACCTCCGATGCCGGTTACGGACACCTCCCGGAAGATCAAGCAGATCATCCAGAGCCGGCAGAAGGACGGCAAATGGGTCTGCGCCGTACCCTATGGCTATCGGATCATCAACACTAAAGCCATGATCTATGAAATCGACCCACCTGCCGCCGAGGTGGTGCGGGAAATCTTCCGGCTGTACAACAATGGCTGGGGGTACAAAAAGATTGCCAACTACCTGACGGACAATGGCGTGCCCACCCCCCGGGCCAATGAGCTTTCCCAGAAGGAAGCTGCCGGAATCCCCACCAAAATCCGCAGCAGCACCGTTTGGAATACCGCAACACTGTCCGGTCTGCTGGCAAATGACTTCTACATCGGCACCCTGCGGCAGAAGAAGTATGTCCGCAAGGGCATCAACGGCAAGGATCAGAAAGTGGGGGACGAGGAGCATATTGTCATCGAGAATGCCCACACGCCCATCATCGATCCCCGCACCTTTGCCTATACGCAGGAGCAGATGAAGCTGCGCACAAAGAGCAATTACCGGGGCGAGAAGAAGTATGCCACGGACTACTCCGGCTTCCTGTTCTGCGGTGACTGCGGAAGCCCCATGTTCTCCCTGTCCCGGCCGGATATTCCCGCCGCATACACCTGCGGCACCTATCACCGCCGAGGTCTCAAGGGCTGCACCTCCCACCACATCCGGGTGGATACCCTGGATGATCTGCTGAAGCGGTATCTCAAACAGGTGCGGGACAATTCCTCCGCCATGCTGGAGGAGCTGGAAGCCACCATCCGGGAGCAGCCCCAGCGGGAGGAGGAGATCGGCAAAACCATCGATTCCGTTCAGGCTCAGCTGGCACAGGCCAAGGAGCAGCTGAAGAACACCCTGAAGCGTAAGCTGCTGGACACCATGGGGAAGGCGCCGGAAACCGCCGCCATCATTGAGGAAACCTACACGGAAATCGAAAACGAGCTGACCCAGCGGATTGCCGGTCTGGAAAAGCAGATCGATGCCGGGAATACTTTGCGGAACAATATGCTGAAGGTCAACCGGGCGGCAAAAACCGTCATCGATGTGTTTGACGACATTCTCAGCAAGCCCACCCTGGACAAGCGGGACATTTCCTTTCTGGTGGAACGCATCAGCGTATACACCGACCATCTGGATGTGAAGCTGAAGCCGGACATCGATACTCTGCTGAAGCTGGCTCCCGACCATGAGGACTCCATAGATTTTTCCACGGACAGTAAGGATATCGCATCCACAACCATCGTCCAGAGGTCCACGCACCAGAAGGACAAGGTCTTTACTGTCAATGTTGTTAACGAGGGCGATACCTCACATCTGTTCAGGGTGGAAGTGGTTCCGGCTACCAACTTGTTGAATCGATCAGCCGTCGCACTGACGCCAATAACAACAGGCATGGGCGGCATTGTCTGCTTGATTCCGTTTTCTACACATTCATAACCCTTCAGAAAACGCTGCATGATGGATGTTGCCTTGCCTGCCTCTTTGCCTTGCATTCCTCGGTGAGCTTCATCTATGATGAAATACAGTCTATCAGGGCTGTTAAAATGTGGTACTCCTCTATCCGCTCACACATGGGCGAGCAATCCGGCGCACAGGGGCTTTTTTATATTGTTCGGCTGTTCTGCGGCCATAGGAAAACCTCCCTTTGGGTCAATACTGCTCGTATTGTACCACAAAGGGAGGCAATCGTCGAGAGGTTTCTTTTGCCTTACGTGATATCGAGGTCAACCGTGACCTGATAGTAATCGCAGGCGTGGGCGGTGTAGTTTTTGACGTTTTCCTTGGAGATCATGTTCATTTGCAGGAAGGAGCAGAAGACGTAGGCGTTGTCGTCCAGAATCATCTGCTGAAGCGTCACCGCCATCTCGCCCCGCTTGGCGGGGTCGAATTCCCGGGACAGCTGCTCGATCAGCGCCGTGACCTCCGGTTTGTCATAAGCGCCAAAATTGTAGCTCATGCCGGGAACGCAGGAGGTGGTGAAGAAATACTGGGGGTCGCCGGAGGGAGCTGTTACCAGCGCGGAAGCGTAAATATCCCAGCTGCCCATGTCCGCCAGAAACTCCCGGCGGTTTGCGGTGCAGTTGATGTCCACGTCAATGCCGATCTCTTTGAGGGACGCCTGGGCGGACTCGGCCAGCAGGGGTAGCTCCTGACGGGAGGGGTAGGTCAGCCAGCGGACGGTCAGCTTCACGCCGTCCTTTTCCCGGATGCCGTCGCCGTCGGAATCCACCCAGCCCGCTTCCTCCAGAACCGCCTTCGCACCCTCGGGGTCGTAGGCTTCCGCCGTGACGTTCTCACCGCCAAAGGTGGAGAAGCCGTCGGGGAACGCGCCGTTGGCCGCGACGCCGTGGCCGTCTAAGAGGGTCTTCACGAAGCCCTCCTTGTTGATGCCCATGGCGATTGCCCTGCGGACGGCGGTGTCCTGCATGATGGGACTGGTCATGTTCATGGAGCCGAAGAAGGCGCGGGAGGTCTGGATGGCGGAGAACTGATAACCGCCGTTTTCAAAATTGGGGTAAGCCTCATAGGCCATGCCGTAGGCGGCGTCAATATCCCCGGCCTGTAGGGCAGCGGAGAGGGTGTCGCCGTTACTAAGGGTGCGGATGGTCAGCTCGTCAATTTTGGGCGTGCCGTTCCAATACTGGGTGTTGGGGGTCAGCGTCAGATGGTCGTCCGTGACCAGCTCCTTTACAACGTAGGGGCCGGTGCCAACGACAATGCCGTTTTCAAAATCCGACGCGTCCACATCGATGATGCAGCCGTAGGGGTCGCCCAGATAGTTCATCAGGGCGGGATTGGGCTCGCTGGTGGTGACGGTCAATACCTGACCGTCGGCGGCCACGTCCACGATCTTCGTGTCGCTGGGGGCGCGATCGTGATTTTCCAGCAGGTGGTTCAGGCACTGCTTTACGGCTTCGCCGTCCATGTCCCGGCCGGAGGAGAATTTCACGCCATCCCGGAGAGTGATCGTCCAGGTGCAGCCGCCGTCGTTTGTCCAGTCGGTGGCCAGCCAGGGCTCCAGCTCCATGGCGTCGGTGTAATGCACCAGGGTTTCCCCGATGCCGTAGCGGATGCAGGCCCAGCCGTTGTAGGTGCGGTGGGGGTCAACGGTTTCTTCCCAGTTTTCGGAGTTGAAGGTGGTGTCGCCGATGACCATGGTTTTTTTGGCTGCCGCGCCGCCCTCGGAGGCTTTGCCGCCGCAGCCGGTCAGCAGAGCAGCTGCCAGACAGGCGGTCAGCAGGAGAGAAATAATCTTTCTCATGATGGATTCCTTTCGTAGTCGATATTTATGTCCTGCCGGACGTCACGGCATAACATCATGATAGTACGCTGTCAATTAAGCGTTTGGTGTAATCGTTTTGGGGATTGCGGATGACTTCATCCGGGGTGCCTTCCTCCACGATCTCGCCATGGTACATCACCAGTACCCGGTCGCAGAATTGCTGCACCAGAGAAATGTCGTGGGAGATAAAGAGAATGGAGAGGCCGCGCCCCTGTTGGGTTCTCAGGGTGTTCAGCAGCTCCAGAATTTCCTTCTGCACCGTCACATCCAGCGCGGAGGTGATCTCGTCGCAGATCAGAAGCCGGGGCGCGATGGCCAACGCCCGGGCGATCGCCGCCCGCTGGCACTGTCCGCCGCTGACCTGATGAGGGTAGCGGCCGGCATATTCCGGGGGCAGGCCGCAGTTTTTCAGGAGGGATTCTACTCGTTCCCGGGTTTCCTTTTGGGAAAGCCCGGCATTTCGCAGGCTTTCGCCGATACCGTCGCCTAAAGTGCGGCGGGGGTCAAAGGAGTCCGCCGGGGTCTGGAAAACCATCTGCATGGTTCTGTAGACCTTCCGCAGCGCCTTGCCTTTCAGGTGGGTGATGTCCTCGCCGTCCAGAAAAATGGAGCCGGAGGTCACGTCCACCAGACGGGCGATCATGTTGACGGCGGTGGTTTTGCCGCTGCCGCTTTCCCCGATGATGGCGAGACACTCGCCGGGGAACAGGTCAAAGCTGATATTTTTCACGGCGGTAAAGTCCGCCTGCCCCTGCCGGGAGAAGGTTTTGGTCAGGCCGCTGACTTTCAGGATCGGTTCCATGTCTTCACCTCCGGAGCCGGGGCACGGCCGCAAGGAGCGCTCTGGTATAGTCTGCCTGAGGATTTGCCAGAACATCCCCGGTTTTTCCGTATTCCACGGTCTTGCCGTCCTTCAGCACCAGCACGTTGTCGGCCATGGCGCCGATGACGCCCAGATTGTGGGCAACGAGGACGATGGCGGTGCCGAAGGCGTCCCGCACCATCCGCATTTCCTCCACCACCTGCTTCTGCAAGGTCACGTCCAGCGCGGAGGTCGGCTCGTCCGCAAGAAGAACGCCGGGGCTTAACAGCATGGCGGCGGCAATGCCCACCCGCTGCTGCATCCCGCCGGAAAGCTCGAAGGGGTAGCTTGTGAGAATCCGTTTTCCATCCTCGAAGCCCAGCTTGGCCAGCATTTCCAGCGCGCGTTCTTCAAACAGTGCCTTGGAAATTCTGCCATGCTCCCGCATGGCCTCATACAGCTGCGCCCCCACCGTGCGGATGGGGCAGAAAGCGCTGCCCGCGCTCTGGAAGATATAGCCCAGCTCCGGGCCGCAGAGCTTGCGTAATTCCTTTTGGGGAAGCGCGGTGAGGTCACGTCCCTTGTACCGGATGCTCCCCCCGGTGACCCGGCCTTCACTGCCAAGCAGACCCATAGCCGCTTTGATCAGGGTGGATTTGCCGCTGCCGCTTTCCCCCACAATGCCTAAGATCTCGCCGGAGGACAGGGAAAAACTCACATCCTCCACGGCAGGCTGCCCCAGATAGGCGATGTCCACATGCTCGTATCTCAGTAAGGTTTCCATGTTCTACCTCCGGCTTTTGGGGTCTGCGTAGTCCCGGATGGTGTCGCCCAGAAGATTGAAGATCATCACCGAAAGGAAAATGGCAATGCCGGGGCTGAAGGTGATCCACGGGGAGGTGGTCATGAGACTTCTGGTGTCGCTCATCATGCTGCCCCATTCGGGGATCGGCGGTTTCGCGCCCAGCCCCAGAAAACTCAGCGCAGCCAGCTCCATCATCATAGTCCCGATGTCCAGCATGGCTGTGACCAGAACAGGGCCGATGATGTTGGGCAGGATGTGCTTGAGGATGATCTTTCCCGTGCCGCTGCCGGACAGCCGGACGGCCTTCATCCACTGGGTTTCTTTTTGAGAAAGGGTTTGGCTTCGGGCGATCCGGGCGTATTTCGGCCACGAGATCGCCGCCAGTGCGATAATGGCGTTTTGCAACCCGCCGCCCAGCACCCCCGCCACCGCCAGGGCGAACACCAGACCGGGGAACGCCAGAAACACGTCGGAAACGCGCATCAGCACCGTATCGGTCAGGCCGCCGACCCAACCGCAGGTCACGCCCACCGCCGTGCCAAGGGTCGTGATGACGGCCACCAGCAGAAGCGTGGAAAAAATACTCGCCCGGCTTCCGGCAATGACCCGGGACAGCATATCCCGGCCATACCGGTCTGTCCCCAGAGGATGGGCTTTGGTAGGCGCCTGTTTGGCGATGTCCAGATTCTGGAGGTACGGGTCATAGGGCGTCAGGTACTCCGAAAAGAAGGAGCAAACAATCAGGGCGATTGCCAGGACGGAAAAAAGAATCAGGCGGGCTTTCACCGTGTTTCGCCTGACTGTGCCTATGGAGGTTTTTACGGTCTTCATCCCGCCTGCACCCCCAGTCGGATTCTCGGGTCGAGGACGTGGTAGAGAATGTCCGTGACCAGATTCACCATCACGTAAATGATCGCCATCCAGACCACGTAAGCCTGAATGAGGGGGTAGTCCCGCATGGTGATGGCGTCCACCGCCAGCTTCCCCACGCCGTCCCACATGAAGATGCTTTCAATAATGGCCGTGCCGCCGAGCAAACTGCCGATGGACAGCGCCAGCAGGGTCAGAATGGTGAGCATGGCGGATTTCAGGACGCTTTTCCACAGGATCACCCTCCTGCGCACGCCTCTTGCCGCCGCGCCGAGAACGTAGTCCTTGTTCAGTTCCTCCAGCACCGCGGCTCTGACCTGCCGCATATACTTGGCGGACATGGCAATGGCCAGGGTCAGGGTGGGGAGAATGGCGCTCTGCAATGTTGTCCCGCCGGAAATGACGGGCAGAAGCTTCCATTTTATGGAAAACAGCTGCATCAGTAGCAGCGCCACAAAAAAGTTCGGCAAGCTGTTGCCGATAAAGCTGAAAAACCGCAGAAAATAGTCCGTAAATCTGTCGTGCCTCACCGCCGCCCAGATGCCCAGCGGAATGGAAATAATTACGGTCGCCCCGATGGAGAGCGCCGTCAGCAGCAGCGTCGCCGGGAGCTTGGAAACAAACGTCCCGAACACTTCCTTCCCGGAAACATAGCTGACGCCCATATTGCCGGTCAGTAGCCCTCTCAGCCATGCGCCATATTGCGTCAGAAAGGGCTGGTCAAGCCCCAGCTCCGCCCGTTTGGCGTCGATGATCTCCTGCGCCACCGCGCCCTTGTCGCCGTACAGCTCGATAATGGCGTCGCTGCCTGCGGCGCGCATCATGGCAAAGGACAGGAAGGTAATGCCCAGCAGCACCGGGATCAGCTGCAAAAAGCGCTTGCCTATATATTTGTTCAAAATGGATATCCCCTTTAGGAAGCCGGTGCTTCCTCAGCTTTCCAGCAGTCCCGCTTTCCGCCCCTCGATGAGGAACATGGGCGTGGAGGCGTTGTTGAGGCGCTCCTCCTTCGTCCAGACCCGCTGCCAGATGTTCTCGTCGGCGCTCGCCTGAATGCCAAAGCGGCTCAGGACACGCAGATCCCACTGGGGACGGTGCTGCCGGGACAGGGGGGTCTTCCGGGCAATGGCCTCCATGGCGTCCACGTCCGTTCCGGCGTTCTCGTCCCGCACGTCGGAGACGGCCAGATTCTCCCGATCCCGCTTGTGACCCAGCTCTGCTTCCTCGTCCCACAGGTACCGGTACCAGTTGGCGTCGAAGTTCAGCAGCAGCCCGCCGGGAGCCAGGACCCGTGTCCAGTGGCTGTAGGCCTTCTCCGGGTCGTGGAGATTCCATGTCACGTTCCGGGTGACCAGCACGTCAAAGCTGTAATCCGCGAACATCAGTTCTTCGGCGTTCATCTGGTGGAAGTCGATCTTGTCCGCGAGAGCGCCCGCGTTGCGCCGGGCTTCCTCCAGCATGGAGGCGGTATAATCCACGGCGGTCACCTGATAGCCCATTCTCGCCAGAATGATGGCGAAAAAGCCCGGCCCCGTACCCACGTCCAGCACCCGGATGGAGCCGGGCTTCCGTCCCGGAAAACGGGCGGCGATCCGTTCCTGAATGGTGCGTCCCCAGACGCGCTTCTGGTCAGTTGCCAGTTCCTCCTGATTTACACCGGAGTAGCCGGGGGCGCGGTGCGTCCAGTAGTGGATATTTTCTTCCTCATAAGTAGCAAACCGGTTCATATGGAATCCTCCTGTACCCGGCCAACTGTCAGGACAGCGGCGGGAATTTTGGAAACTTGTATATTTGTATGACATATACTAGCACACGAAAAAGGTCGGCGGAAGCCCCCCTGGGGGTTGCAAATCGATAAAAATTTATGGAAAAACTGCAAAACAACGCCGCGCAGGCTTTTCAGCCCCGCGGCGTCCGGAATCATATTTATTTCTGCGCAAACACGCCGAACATGGGCGCGTGGACAAGGTCAGCCGCCCCCAGCACCCGCCGGCCTACCGTCAAGTCCGTCCGGCAGTGGGAAAACCCGACCTTTTTCAGCACAGCCTCATCCCACGCGGGTCGCTTCTGCCCCACGTCCAGCGCCAAAGTGATGGCGTTGTTTTCCTCCACCAGCGCTTCCGTCATGCCCACATGGCCGTAGGGGCTGTCCGGCGCTACGGAGCAGTTCTGGGTGCTTTCGCTGCGCACGTTCGCCGCGTAGTCCGCGTCGAAATTCAGGAGCAGCCCGCCCGGTTTCAGCACCCGGTGCCACTGGGCGTAGGCTTTCTCCGGTTCCGGCAGCGTCCAGGTCAGATTCCGGCTGAGCACGACATCGAAGGTGCCGTCCGGGAAATCCAGCTGCTGGGCATCCATATGCCGGAAGGCAATGTCCAGCCCAAGACCTGCCGCCATGGCGGCGGCTTCCTCCAGCATGGCGGGGGTCAGGTCGATGCCCGTCACCTTATGTCCCAGCTGCGCCATGAGGATGGCAAAAAATCCGGTGCCGGTGCCCACGTCCAGAATGTTCAGCGGCGAACCCTGCGGCAGCCGCGCTTCCAGTTCTTCCTGCCAGCGCCGCCCCATGATGCTCCCCAATTCGTTTTTCCGCACGGCTCCAAAATCGTGAGACCGTATCGTCCAGTAGCGTACAACCCTATCTTCAATGGCGCAGTTTTCCATGCTGTTCTCTCCCAAGTTGGTTTTCCGATATTGTATCCCCCTTTCGACGATTTGAGAAGCCCCCCGGGGGGATACCGGGCGTTCGTTTTTCTCCCCGGCAGTGCAGTTCCGGCGGTGATTTTGAAATTTATCATTTATTCCAAAAAATAAGGGTTGATTTTTTCTCCGTTTGTGTGTATCATATAAAAATTCAACAGGAGCGGTCTGCGGCGCGCTTTGTCTTCCTGCGGCTGAACCTCTCCATACCAACTATATTGAAAGGAGCGTTGTCCCTTGCTGACTCCATTTTACGAAAAGCTGCACATTACGGATACCGTCTCCGTGATTATCGTTTCCATCGCGCTCATGCTGATCTGCGGCTTCGCGGCTACCCGTGTCACCAAGCGGATGCGGCTGCCCAATGTCACGGCGTACATCGTGGCGGGCATCCTCATCGGCCCCTACTGCCTGAATCTGGTGCCGGGAAACGTGATCGGCGGCATGGATTTCATCGCCGATATCGCGCTGGCCTTTATCGCGTTCAGCACCGGCGAATTCTTCAAATTCGACACGCTGAAAAAAAGCGGCGCAAAGGTCATGGTCATCACGGTTTTTGAGGCGATCCTCGCCTCGGTGCTGGTGTTTATCATCACCTTTTTCGTGCTGGGACTGGAGCTGAATTTCTCCATCGTCCTTGCTGCCCTGGCTTCGGCCACCGCGCCGGCCTCCACCGTTATGACCATCCGCCAGACCCACGCCAAGGGCGACTTTGTGGACACCCTGTTGCAGGTGGTGGCGCTGGACGATGTGGTTGGACTGGTGGCCTACAGCATCGCCATTTCCGTAGCGCTGGCTTCGGCCACCGGCGCGTTCCATGCCGGCGCTATCTTCAAGCCTCTGGCCATCAACGCGCTGGTGCTTCTGCTGGGCGGGGGCTTCGGCTTCTTCCTGAAGCTGCTGCTGCACAAGCGCTCCACGGATAACCGGCTCATCGTCTCCATCGCCCTGCTGTTCGCCTTCTGCGGCATCTGCGCCATGCTGGACGTTTCCCCGCTGCTGGGGTGCATGTCCATGGGCATGGTCTACATAAACCTCACCGACGACAAGCGGCTGTTCCAGCAGCTCAACTATTTCAGCCCCCCCATTCTGCTGCTGTTCTTCGTGCGTTCCGGGCTGAACTTTGATTTGGATGCGCTGGTTGACAACTCCGAGAGCATCGGCACAACGCCGTTGGTGGTGGTCGGTATCCTCTATTTTCTGGTGCGTATCGTGGGCAAGTATGCCGGTGCGTTCCTGGGATGCCTTGTGACGAAAAAGGACAAAAAGGTTCGCAATTTCCTGGGGCTTGCCCTGATTCCCCAGGCGGGCGTGGCCATCGGTCTGGCGGCCACCGGCGCCCGGACGCTGGGCGGCGAGGTGGGCAACGCGCTGGAGACCATCATTCTGGCATCCAGTGTGCTTTACGAGCTGATCGGCCCTGCCTGCGCCAAGCTGTCGCTGTACCTGTCCGGCTCCTACTCCAACAAGCTGGAAGACCTTGCGCCCATTCCGGCTACGGAGCCGGGGCAGCCGCCAAAGTCTGAGGTGGAGCTGCTGATTGAGCGGATTCAGGCCATTCAGCAGGAGCTGCCCAAGCACAACAACCCCTATTACGAGGACGAACAGGCATTCACCGAAGCCGCGGCGGAGCATTCCGCCCAGATGGAGGCGTTCTTCGGGACGCCGGGGAAAGCCAACACCGCCATACCGGGGAGGAAACGGAAATGAAGGAACTACTGTCCATAGAGGATCCCATTGCGGGTCTGCTTGGTGCCTGGAGCGCGGGACTGAATCTCGGCTCGGCACTCCTGCGCATCGCGCTGATCGTGGCGCTGGCGGCCTCCATCGGCTGTGAGCGCTCCAGCAAGCGGCACAGCGCCGGCCTGCGCACCTTTGTGCTTGCGGCCTTTTCCGCCACCGTGTCCATGCTGCTGGATCAATACGTATACGTGCTTCTGGGCTGCAAGGTGCCGCTGCTGTCGGCGGCGACGCTGCTGGCCGTCACCTCCGTCAGCGCCAACTCCATTCTCTACTCCTCCCGGGGGCAGATCAAGGGACTGACCACCTCGGCGGGACTGGTGAGCTGCTGCATTCTGGGCTTCGCCACCGGCGCGGGGCTGTATGCCCTGACGCTGATCGTGTACGTTTTCCTGCTGTGCATCCTTGCGGGCTTCCCTGCCTTTGAAGCGTACCTGAAAAACCGCTCCAACCATTTTGAAGTCCACATGGAGCTGAAAAGCAGCTCGTATCTGCGGGATTTCGTCACGGTGAGCCGCCGCTTAGGTCTGCGCATCGACGACATCGAAGCCAATCAGGCCTACGCCGGTTCCGGGCTGAGTGTGTATTCCGTTTCGTTGACCATCTGCTCGCAGGAACTCAAGAAATACAAGACCCACGTGGAGATCATCGAGGCGCTGTCCTCGCTGGATTACATCTACCATATCGAAGAAATGCACTAAATGAAACACGGTGTAGCCCCTTTTACCGGGACTGCACCGTGCTTTTTTTCTACTGTTCCCCCGTCTCCCGGCACAGCGCGATGAAGCGCTGCATACTTTCGGAGAGGTATTTCCGCTTGTGGTAGACAATATTCAGAGTTCGCCGCAGCGGCTCTTTCAGCGTAAGCGGCACCACATTGCCGCTGGCAACGTCCTGCTGGATCAGGAGTTTCGGCAGTACCGCCACGCCCAGCCCTTCCACAACGGCCTTGATCAGCGCCTGCGTGCTGACGCTCTCCCAAGCGGGCTGCACCGAGAGCCGGTGCAGCGCGAGATACCCGTCCAGCGCCTTTCTTCCGGCACTCCCCGGCTCCCGCATCAGAAAGGGAAACTGCGCCAGCTCCTGAATGGTCACTTCCCCCCGCCCCGCGAGCGGGGAGTCCGGCGGCACAATGGCCTGCAATTCGTCCCGGGAAAAGGGGACGGCTACCAGCTCCTCATGCTCCTGCTGGGTCTCGATCAGCCCCAGATCGATGCGGTTGTCCAGAACCAGCTGCTCCACCTGACTGGCGCGGCACACCTGCACGTCTACGCGCAGCGCCGGGAATTCCGCCTGATACTGCCGCACCAGCTCCGGCAGAAGATAGGTGCCGATGGTGACCGTCGCCCCGATGCGGACGGTGCCGATGGCGTCCCAGTTGCGCATCCGGGTTTCCAGTTCATCCATCAGCGACACCACATGGACGGCGTAGCCGTAAAATTCCCGGCCGCACTCCGTGGGGGATATCCGGCGTCCCACCCGCTCGAACAGCGTCACGCCGTAGTAATCCTCCAATTCCCGCAGCGCCAGACTCACCGAGGGCTGGGACAGATGCAGCGCCTGCGCCGCCTTCGTCACGCTGTTCTGGCGGTAGACCTCCACCAGAATCTTCATATGCCGCAGCGTCATAGCCGTCCCCCATTCATATCATTTTTTATATCTATTTCATATCATAATTCTATTTTACAAATAAGTCAAGTGCTGGTAAACTGGTCGCAGGAGGAGGTAGAAGTATGACTGACAAAAAGAAAATTCTGGCGAAACTGTTTCTTTCCACGCTGTACTTAAGCGCGTTTACCTTCGGCGGCGGCTATGTTATCGTCACGCTGATGAAGCAGAAATTTGTGGATGAGCTGCACTGGATTCAGGAGGATGAGATGCTGGATCTCATTGCCATTGCTCAGTCCGCCCCCGGAGCCATCGCCGTCAACGGGGCGATCGTGGTGGGCTTCAAGCTGGCGGGTGTCCTCGGCGCTGTTACCGCCATTGTTGCGACCATCATCCCGCCGTTTCTCATTATTACGGTGATCTCCTACTTTTACGAGCTGTTCCGGGACAACTATATTGTCAGCAGCGTCCTTTCGGGTATGCAGGCCGGTGTGGGCGCGGTCATCGCGTCCGTGGTGCTGGACATGGGCGGCGGCGTCCTGAAACAGAAATCCGTCCTCTCTGTGGTTGTTATGTTAACCGCATTCGTGGCGACCTACGTTTACAAGATCAACGCGGTGTATATCATTCTGGCCTGTATCGCCATCGGCGTCGTCCGAACGGTCGTCCAGCAAAGGAGGAACGCCCAATGATCTATTTACAGCTGTTCCTCAGCTTCCTGCAAATCGGCGCGCTGAGCTTCGGCGGCGGCTACGCCGCCATGCCGCTCATTCAGGCACAGATCGTCACCGAGCACCAGTGGCTGTCCATGAGCGAATTTACCGATCTCGTGACCATCGCGGAAATGACCCCCGGCCCCATCGCCGTCAACTCCGCAACCTTCGTGGGAATGAAAATTGCCGGGATTCCGGGGGCGCTGGTGGCTACCGCTGGCTGCATTCTCCCCGCCTGCATTCTGGTGACGCTGATCGCCAAGCTCTACCTAAAGTACCGCAATATCGCGGTCTTGCAGAGCGTCCTCGGCTCACTGCGTCCGGCAGTGGTCGCCATGATCGCTTCGGCGGGGGTGCTGATTCTGCGCAATGCCTTCTGGAGCGGCGCGATCCGTCTTTCCGGCACGAACTGGAATATGGTCGCCCTGTTCGCCGCGGCGTTTCTGCTCCTGCGGAGGACAAAGCTCAGTCCCATTCTGGTGATGCTGCTGGCGGGAGCGGCCAATCTGGTCATATCCCTGATTACACCGTGAAAAATCTCGAAAAAACCACTTCCGCCGCCGACAGGACGCCCATGTTGGGGGTATCTGCCACCGGGAGAATGCGGGTGTCATTCCTGCCCCGGTACAGCGCTTTCGCGCTGATCTCCCGCTGGAGCCGCCCGATCAGAAGCTCGTGCCGGCAGCAGATGTCCCCCGCGAGATAAATGCTGTCCACGGGAATCAGATTCAGCAGGTTAATTAAGCCTGCCGACAGATAGACCGCTTCCTGATCGAGAAGTTTTTGCGCTTCCGGGTCGTCTGCATGGTCAATGAGGTCGAACCAGTCCCGGAAGCCGGAACCCTCCAGCAGCGCCGGGATCGAGGCGTAGGTTTCCAGACACCCCCGGTTGCCGCAGGCGCACAGCCGCCCGTCGAAGCGGATGGTGGTGTGACCCAGCTCGCCGGTAAAATTCCCCAGCAGCTCCCCGCCGGACACAATGGCCGCGCCGATGCCGATGTCAATGAACAGCAGCATAAAGTTCCGGCTCTGCCCAGTGCTTCGCTGATGCAGCGCCATGGCGCAGACGTCGTGTTCCAGATATGCGGGCAGCCCCAGCGCGTCCGACAGGCGCTTGCCGATGTCCGCGCCGTGCCAGCGCTCGAACCGGGGCGGATTGAGAATGCGGCCGTTTTCGCAGTCCAGCGGGCCGGGGGCGCTGATGCCGATGCCCAGCACCTTGCGCCTGTCCACGGATTCCAGCAGGGACGCAAGCGCCCCGGCGATGGCGTCCGTCATGTCGCTTTGCTCCGGCAGCTCCCGGCATTGCAGCAGGTTGCCGCCGATATCGCACAGTCCCACCGTGCAGCCCTTTCTGGCCAAGTCCACCGCAAGGGCATAATAGCTGTCCGGGCGCAGAGCCAACGGTGTGGCACTGCGCCCCCGTCCGGCGGACTGGGGGGCAAGTTCCGTCACAACGCCTGCGTTCAGAAGCTCCTCCACGATCAAAGAAGCCGCCGCCCGTGTCAGACCCGTAGCCCGCGCCAGCTCTGCCCGGCTCATGGCCTGACGGCGGAGAATGCGGAGAACTGCCTTGCGGTTGTATTCTCTTGTATAGTCGGCATTGCGCGGCTTCTGCGTCATTGGAAACCCCTCAATTTCATAGCTATAATGACCCGGGACGTACCGCCCCGGGTCAGAATTTATCCCATTGCCTTCAGAACCGCGTCCATTTCCGGAATACTGGGAATGCCGCCGGAATGCTCTGTGGACAGGCTGGCCGCCGCGGCGGCGAAGCTGCCGATGTATTTGAGGTCGTCTTTCGTCAGCTCGCTGACGGGCTTGTCCAGCTCCAGCAGCCTTGCCATGGCGCTGCCGCCGAAGATATCCCCCGCGCCGGTGGTGTCCACGGGATGCACCTTGGGGCAGGCGGCACGGAAAGCCGCCGTCCTCGTTTTCAGCAGGCAGCCGTCAGGCCCCAGCGTCACCATGGCGAGGGACACGCCGAACTCCGTCAGCAGCTTGTCCGCGCCCTCCTCCGGGGTGCAGTTCCAGAGGAATTCCACCTCGTTGTCGCTGATTTTCACCACGTCCGCCTGACGCAGACTCCAGAGCATCTGCTCCTTCGCCGCGTCCGCATCCGGCCATAGGGGAAGCCGCAGATTGGGGTCGCAGCTGATAAGCTTACCCTGCGCTTTGGCGTAGGCAACCGCCTTCTGGGTCGCCGTGCGGACAGGTTCGTCCGTCAGGCTCAGGGTGCCGAAGTGGAACACCTTCGCCTCATCAATGAGGGACTTGTCCACTTCCTCCCACCGCAGCTGGGTGTCCGCGCCGGGCTTCCGGGCGAAGGAGAAGGAGCGGTCGCCGCTTTCATCGAAGGTCACAAAGGCCAGCGTGGTAAACACGCTGTCGTCCACCAGAATGCCCTTTGTTTCGATCCCGGCGGCGTTCAGCGTCCCCAGCAGCAGATTGCCGAAAGCGTCGTTTCCCACCTTGCCCAGAAACGCGGTCTTTCTGCCGTAGGCGTTCAGCGCGGCCAGAAAATTGCCGGGGGCGCCGCCGGGGTTGGCGGCCATGGTGGGGTATCCGGCGCTGTCCGTGGACTTTGCCGCAAAATCAATGAGCAGTTCGCCCAGTGCTACTACGTCGATCATCCCGTGTCCTCCTCAATCCATGGCCGCGGGGTACTCGGTGCAGAGCAGACGGTAAGGCGCTTCGTCCTCCTCAATGGCCGGGAAGCGACCCATGGGTGGGTTGAAGCGGTTGTCCTTGGCGTCGTCGTTGCACTGGCTGACCTCGCCCAGCAGCACGTCGCCCGTACCCGGCTCCACCTCGAAATCGTGGTACAGGTATTGCTGAATGTAGATGGACTCGCCGGGGGTCAGGCGGATCTGGGTTCCGGCGGGAACGGTGTAGGTTCTGCCGTCGGTATGGACGGTGACGTCGCTTTCATAGTCGATGGACTCGTCGGGGTGGGAATTGTACACCCGGATCAGCACGTTTCCGCCGCCCCGGTTGATGATGTCCTCGGTCTTGTACCAGTGGAAGTGGTTGGGGGAATACTGTCCCTCTTTCAGGAACAGCAGCTTCTCGGCGTAGACCTTGGGGTATTTTTCCCGCATGGTTTGGCTGCCGTTTCGGATGGTGATGAGGGAGAATCCGATCTTATCGAAATTCCCCTGACCGTAGTCCGTGATGTCCCAGCCCAGACAGCAGTCCCGGACTTCGTCATATTCGTGACCTTTGGTTTCCCATTCCTCCGGGGTAAAATGGCAGAAGGGGGGCAGGTAGCAGCGGTATTTCTGGCACATGGCCTCCAGTTCCCGCAGCGCTTTGTTGACTTCGGAACGCTTCATGGTTTTCTCTCCTTTATTAATATAAAATGAATCCGGGAACCCCGATCTTGCTCTGCTTTTACTGTACCATTTACCCGGTAATTTGTCAAGCGAATTGACAATTAAGAGACTGATTTTCTGCGAAGGAATCCCGATTTTATAGCATATTTACAAATTTTAATATACTTTTTCGTGCATAATTACCACTGCTGCATGTGAAAGCCCCTGACACAGTCATGATGCCTGTGTCAGGGGCGTATTTGCGTCCGTCATCCGAGGCAGCTTCCGCAGGGCGTATAGCCCGCGTCGATCGCTTCCTCGTAGGTGTCGAAGATGATCCGGTTTTTTTCCGTCGGGAGGTTCGCGCAGTCGGGGGAGTGGAACTTGTGGGAGTTGACGTTGCCGATGAACTGCACCGGCTGGGCAGGTTCCGCATTTTCCGGGTTCGCCGACTGGTTGTCCCATGTGAACGTGACCTCTTTGCCGTCCGTGCGGGCGACGACGGTGCCAAGCTCGTCGGTGCGCAGAATGGTGACGCCCGCCTGATTCAGCCGGGAGAGGGGCTGCTCGTGGGGGTGACCGTAGGCGTTGCCCTTGCCCACGGAGATCACGGCGTAGTCGGGGCTTACCTCGTTGAGAAAGCGGTAGCCCGTGGAGGTGTCGGAGCCGTGATGCCCCACCTTCAGCACGTCCGTTTCCCACGACATCCGGCTGCCCCAGTAGTCCAGCATGTCGTTTTCCGCGCTGGTCTCCATGTCCCCGGTGAACAGGAAAGAGGTGTCGCCGTACTCCACCCTCAAAATGATGGAGGTGTCATTGGGGTCGGCGTAGGACTGCACGGGGCCGAGAACCGTGACGGAGGTCTCTCCCAGCGTCCAGCTGTCGCCGGGGGAGGGAATGGTGATCTCCAGCCGCTGCTGGTCGGCGTAATAGACGAAATCGTCGAACACCTTGGAAGCATAGGTTCTTGTGGGGGCATACACGGCGTGGGTGGGATACACCGCCAGAACCGAGGGCAGACCGCCCACATGGTCTTCGTGGGCGTGGGTGCAGACCACGGCGGCCAGCTCCTCCACGCCCTGCTGCTCTAGGTAGGAGACGACCAGTCGGCCGTCCTCCCGGTTGCCGCCGTCAATGAGCATGTACTCCCCGCCGCTTTCCAGCAGGGCGCAGTCCGCCTGCCCCACGTCGATAAAGTGGACGGTGAGGCCGGCAGGGGGGATCCGCTCCGGGAGAAGCCGGCAGCCGCAGAGCAGCAGCGACAGAGTCAGAAGGAGGGCAGGAATCCCCTTCCTCATTTCGTCGTAAGCCCCTTGTTGTTCTTTGCTTTTTTCTGCTGGTTAAGCCAGGTGTTCATCACCAGGCTGTGGGGCAGCAGCTTCACCAGGAACACCTGGAATTTGACGGGGAAGCCGTGGATGGAGCAGTCCTTTTTCGAGTGGTACAGGTCGTTAAGGCCGGTTTTGACCACGTCCTTCGCCTCGTACAGGCGGTTAAAGTAGCGCACCTCGTTGTCGGCGTTGGTCTGGAACGCATGATTGAAGAATTCCGTTTTCACCCAGCCGGGGTTCATGGCCATGACCCGGATGCCCTTGGCTTTCAGCTCCCGGTTCATGGAGCGGCTGTAGCTGAGGACGAAAGCCTTGGTGGCGGCGTAGGTGGTGATGTACGGCACTGGCTGGAAGGCAGACAGGCTGTCCAGCTCCAGAATGTGGCTGCCGGGCTGCATGTAGGGGACACACAGCCGGGTCATGAGCAGCAGCGCCTTGCAGTTCAGGTCGATCATGCGGCAGTCGTCCTCCACGGGCACCTTCTGGTAAGCGCCGAATTTGCCGAAGCCCGCGGCGTTCACCAGCAGCTTTACATTGGGCTTTTCGGATTCCAGCAGGGCTTCCAGTTCCGTAAAACTGGATGCTTCCAGCAAGTCCAACACGATGGGACGAACCGGGACGCTTGTCTCGGCTTTCAGGGTTTCCAGAGCCGACGCCCGGCGGGCGACCGCCCAAATTTCATCCACGGAAACGTATCCGCCCAGCTGGCGGACAAATTCCCGCCCCATGCCGGAGCTGGCTCCCGTGACAATGGCAATGTTCATATGATTGCAGCCTCCTTGTGTGTAAATTAAGCTGTGGTTATATTTCGTAGTTTATCCGGTATTCTCTGCACTTTTGGATAGCCAGATCGTGTCCCTGCTGTGCCGCCGCTTTATACCAGTATTTCGCTTTTTCCAAATCCTGTGCAACGCCGACACCGTCTTCATAGAAAGAACCAAGATTGTACTGACCGTCCCAATCGCCGTGCGTGGCGGCTCTTTCCGTCCAGTAAAAGGCTTTTGGCAAATCTTTTTCGACGCCAAGCCCTTCCAAATAGAAGTATCCGACCTGACATTCCGCCAAGGGGTAGCCTTTCTCCGCCAGTTCCATGTGACCGGCGAAGCACTTGTCATATTGTTTGCTTTCCCAATATTTTTCGATCAGTTCATTGCACCTGTAAAATTCGGCGCAGGGCTTATAATAGGATTCTGCCATATCAGTACCTCCAAAAATCCTGGTTTATTTCGAAGAAATACCGTCGTTCGCAACTCTCTGCTTTGCCCTGTCCAGCAGCGCCTGACGCTCGTTTGGCAGCGTCTCGTCCAGCACCCCTTCCAGCAGGGCGTTCAGGGTCTCGCCGATGGCTTTTCCCTGGTACCCCAGCGCCAGAAGGTCATTTCCGTTGACCGCCAGATCTTTTACCGTCAGGCAGGCGTTCTCTGCCCGAATCTCCGCCAGAGCAGCCCGGATCTTCGGGAACACATCCAGTTCCTCCCCTTCGCCGGTACCCTTGCCGCCCATGTCCGCCTCCTGCAAGAGAAGCAGCTTGTCCAGCGTGTCCCAGCCCAGACGGCTGATCCGGCGGCGCAGCAGCTTCTTATCCGGGGTCAGCAGTGCCATGTGCTGGCCGATGAGCAGCACCGCCTGCTCCCGCAGAGCCGTGGGGGCTTTCAGCCGCCGAAAAACGCCGTCGGCGATCTCCGCGCTCTTCTGGGCGTGGCCGTAAAAATGCCCCCGGCCGGTGGCGTCCCGGGTAAAGGTGGCGACTTTGCCGGTGTCGTGAAGCAGCGCTGCCCAGCGCAGCGTCAGATCGGCGCTGACGCCCGCCGTCACGTGGGCAGTGTGGGTGAACAGGTCGTAGGCGTGGTGGGGACTGTGCTGGTCGAAGCCGATCATGGGCTGCAATTCGGGAATTACAGCCCCCAGAATCGGGGCAAAGCGGCATAAGTCCTCCGCGCTGACCAGTGGGAGAAGTTTACATAACTCGTCGAAGACCCGTTCCTCCGCCAGATTGTCCATCAACTGCGCCTGAGACTCCATGGCGTCCTCAGTCGCCGGGTCAACGGTCAGGCCGTATTTCACGGCGAACCGCACTCCTCGCAGAATCCGCAGGGAGTCCTCCTGAAACCGGGTCACAGGGTCGCCCACCGCCCGCAGCACTTTTGATTCCAAATCCACCCGGCCGCCGAAGGGGTCGGCAAAGCCCCGGGTGGGGGAATAGGCCATGGCGTTCACAGTGTAGTCCCGCCGCGCAAGGTCGCTTTCCACGCTGTCCACAAATTTCACCCAGTCCGGGTGCCGGTTGTCCCGGTACGCGCCCTCCGTGCGGAAGGTGGTGATCTCCACCACGCCCCCCGCCGTGACCACGCCCACGGTGCCGTGCTTTTCTCCTGCCAGCACCAGCTTTTTCCCGGCGAAGACCGCTTCGGTCTGCTGAGGGACGGCGGCGGTGCAGATGTCATAGTCGTGGGGCTGTAAGCCGAGGCAGGCGTCCCGCACGCAGCCGCCCACCGCGTAGGCCGGATATCCGGCGTCCTCCAAAGCGTTCAGGCATTCCAAAACATACGAGGGGAGCTTCATGGGGCGTTCTCCTGTTTGGGCTTGGGCGTCAGGCTGCACAGGTCGGTCAGCGCCCACACCGCGCACCCGAAATACAGAATCAGATAGCCGGAGCCGGACAGCGCCGCACAGCCGAGATAGGCGGCCATCAGCCCCGTGGCCAGCTGCATCCGCCGCCGGCCAAGACCAACGTCAAAGGCGGCTTCGTAGAAAGCAAACAGCGCCATCAGCGCGCTGGCGGACAGGTCCAGCCAGCAGTCCTGAAGCTGGGGATTGCTGCACCAGATGCCGTAATTGCCCAGCATATGGACGACGAAAAAGGCGCACACAGCCAGATGTGTCAGAAACAGCGGACATTTCCCCGCCCTGCGGCAGCGTCCGGCCACGATCAGCCCCACCGCCGACGCAGCGCCCAGCACCCGGCGCAGAAGCAGCAGCCGACCCTCCATCCACCATGGCAGCAGCACCGTCAGCAGGATTCCCGCCGCGGCAATATAATGCCCCACGGCGGCCATCAGGGAGGGCTGGAAATTATCCTCATATTTCGCCGAGCCGTCCAGCTTCCACACGGAAGCGATGATCCACGCGGCGGCAATCGCGGTGAGAACCCACAGGACGATTTCCAGTGGGTGATTCACCGGCAGCAGATTTTTCACGTCCACGGCCACGCCGTAGAGCAGCCGCCGCAGAATCAGCGCGCAGCAGCCCAGCACGACGGTGACTATGGGCAGACGGTTTTGTTTGCATGTTTGTTTCATAGCGGAATCCTCCATGGACACAAATATCCGGTAAATGGGGGCAGCAGGCTGCCCCGGCACTTTTTTTCATTATTATACCAGTCTATTCCCCTAATTTCCAGCCCTTTGTAAAAAAACTCTTTGTGTAGAATTTCTTCTTGTTTCACACGGAAAATCGGAGTATAATGGGATTAAGATTCAGGTGGGGAGGAAAACCATGTTGTTGAAGGGAATTGCCGCCGTGTCCGCGGTTGCGGCGGTTTTGATCTGTATTTGCGGCGGGGTGGCATTCTGGTGGCTCCCGGCGCTGTTCGTCGGGGCGTTTCTGGTTCTTACGCTGGCAGCCTTTGGTTTTCTGTGTCTGGTCTGCGCCTTCGTGGACATGGACAAGCCTCAGGAGCACGACAGCCCGTTTTACCGCAGGGTCACGCAGGTGTACATTGACGCATTGGTCAGCCTGCTTCGGGTGCGCATCCATACGATGGGCTTGGAGAAGGTTCCCACCGAGGGGCGGTTCGTGCTGGTGTGCAACCACCTGTTCATCGCCGACCCCTGTGTGCTGCTGCACTGCTTCCCAAAGAGCCAGCTGGCCTTTGTCACCAAGCAGGAGAATCAGAAGCTGTTCGTCGTGGGCAAGGTCATGCACAAAATTCTCTGCCAGCCCATCGACCGTGAAAATGACCGCGCCGCCCTGAAAACCATTATCAAGTGCATCCAGCTGCTGAAGGACGACGAAGCGTCCGTCGCCGTCTTCCCCGAGGGCTACACCAGCAAGGACGGCAAGCTCCACCATTTCCGCAGCGGTGTGTTCAAGATTGCCCAGAAGGCGAATGTCCCCATCGTGGTATGCACCATCCAGAACACCCGGCAGATTTTCCGCAACATTACCCACCTGAAGCCCACCGACGTGGAGCTGCATCTTCTGGGCGTGATCCCGGCGGAGGATTTGAAGGGCAAGACCACCGTGGACATCGGAAATCAGGTCTACGAAATGATGATCGGCGATCTGGGAGAATCTTTCCGCATGGAAGAAGCTTGACCTTTGGGCAAGAAGCGTGTATAATGAGTTTTCACCCCATAAATAACCATTTTTGGAGGAAATACAATGAAAAACAGCGAAAAAACACTGGACATGATCGTGAACCTCTGCAAGAACCGGGGCTATGTCTACGCCGGTTCCGAAATCTACGGCGGTCTGGCCAACTCCTGGGACTACGGCCCTCTCGGCGTGGAATTCAAGAACAACGTGAAAAAGGCATGGCTGAAAAAGTTCGTGCAGGAGTCCGACTATAACGTGGGTCTGGACGCCGCCATCATCATGAACCCCCAGACTTGGGTCACCACCGGCCACGTGGGCAACTTCTCTGACCCGCTGGTGGACTGCAAGGGCTGCGGCGCCCGTCAACGGGCGGATAAGCTCATCGAGGCCGCCGAGTCCGGCAAGGGCGTCAATGTGGACGCCATGAGCTTTGACGAGATGGACGCTTTCATCGCAAGCCACGAGGACGTGGTCTGCCCCAACTGCGGCAAGCACAACTTTACCGCCATCCGCAAGTTCAACCTGATGTTCAAGACCCAGATCGGCGTCACCGAGGACACCGCCTCTACCTGCTATCTCCGTCCCGAGACGGCGCAGGGCATTTTTGTGAACTTCGCCAACATCCAGCGCACCACCCGCCGCAAGCTGCCCTTCGGCGTCTGTCAGGTTGGCAAGGCCTTCCGCAACGAGATCACCCCCGGCAATTTCACCTTCCGTACCCGGGAATTTGAGCAGATGGAGTGTGAGTTCTTCTGCCAGCCCGGCACCGACCTCGAGTGGTTCGCCTACTGGAAGGACTTCTGCAAGAACTGGCTGACGTCTCTTGGCATCAAGGAAGATTCCCTGCGCCTGCGGGATCACGAACCTGCGGAGTTGGCCTTCTATTCCCGCGCCACCACCGATATCGAGTATCAGTTCCCCTTCGGCAACGGCTGGGGCGAGCTGTGGGGCATTGCCGACCGTACCAATTACGACCTTGGCCGCCATCAGGAGGCCTCCGGCAAGAGTCTGGAATACTACGATCAGGAGAAGGGCGAGCATTACATTCCCTACGTCATCGAGCCGTCTCTGGGCTGCGACCGTGTTGCGCTGGCGTTCCTGTGCGAAGCTTACGACGAGGAAGTGGTAGGCACCGACAAGAAGGGCAATGCCGACGTGCGCACCGTGCTGCGCCTGCATCCGGCGCTGGCGCCCTACAAGGCGGCCATTCTGCCCCTGTCCAAGAAGCTCAGCCCCAAGGCCGAGGAGATCTATCGGGAGCTGCGCAAGGACTTCATGGTGGACTTTGACGACGCCGGTTCCATCGGCAAGCGCTACCGCCGGGAAGACGAAATCGGCACGCCGCTGTGCGTCACCGTGGACTTCCAGACCGTGGGCGACGAGAACACCCCTGCAGACAATTGCGTCACGGTTCGCGACCGGGACACCATGGAGCAGGTGCGTATCCCCATTGCCGAGCTGAAGAATTATATCGCGGAGAAGTGCGCATTCTGATTGCGCCGCTGACAGGCAAATAAAATGTGGCCGCCCCGGAAAATTCCCGGGGCGGCCTTTTCTGTACGGAAAATGTTGCGATATATTGACAGTGCGGCAATGGGGAACTGCCCTTTGACTAAGACGTTACTGCAGCCTAGGGATTTCTTCTGCCCACAGTTCTCCGGGCTGCGTTCAGAAGAAATGGGAATCTCCCACGGCCTAAAAAGTGTCCACCGGACACTTTTTACCCGGCTTCGCCGGGGCGGCCTTTCGATTCCCGGACGGGGAATCATGCAAAAATCCCGGTGCGAAAGCACCGGGATTTTTACATGGTGACCCGTACGGGAATCGAACCCATGTTACCGCCGTGAAAGGGCGGTGTCTTAACCGCTTGACCAACGGGCCTGGTAGCGGCAATCTGATTCGAACAGATGACATACCGGGTATGAACCGGCTACTCTACCAACTGAGTTATGCCGCCATGTGGTCAAAGGATTTCGGCACCGCCGAAATCAGCTTCATTATTGTATCCGAACAGGCGGTCATTGTCAAGACATTTTTTCGTTTTTTTGCTGGAATTTTTGGCAATACTTCCTCCGAGGTGAAAATACATGGCTTTTCTCAAGAAATGTCTGCTTTTCTGCATCGGCGGCGCCGCCTACGTGGGGTTGGAGCTGCTCTGGCGGGGGTACAGCCATATCAGCATGTTCGCGGCGGGCGGGGTGTGCTTCCTGCTCATCGGGCAGCTGGGGCAGGTGCAGCCCGTTCTGCCATGGCCGCTGCGGGCGGTTATAGGCGCGGGGATCATCACCATGGTGGAGCTGGCGGCGGGACTGCTGGTGAACCAGCACTACCAGATCTGGGACTACCGCGGCCGCCCCGGGAATTTTCTGGGGCAGATATGCCCCGCCTTTACCCTGCTGTGGATTCCGGTCGCCCTGATGGCCATGGGGCTGTACCGGTGGCTGGACTGGCGGCTTGACAGGGTGCTTGGCGTGTAGCGGCGGATATGCCCCCGCCCATTTGACGGGTGGTCGTAAGCAGTGAATGGAGCGTATCAACATGCTATGCAGCCCCTTGGCTCTCCCTCTGGGAGAGGTGGCCGAGCGCAGTAAACTGAGAGGGCGTTGCAGTCTCGTATCCCCTCTCCGTCTTCGCGTTGCTCAGCCACCTCTCCCACAGGGAGAGGCAAGTGGTGCAGGCCAATTATCCCACTGTGCCTGTTGACGGTCTAATGCCCCCGCCCTTTTGGGCGGGGGCATATCGGTTATTTGTCGTATTCGGGGGAAAGCGGCGTCACGACGGGGGTGCCGTCGGGCTTTAAGAGGGGCGTCAGCCCGCCGCCGTAGCCGCTGGACTGCCACAGGTAATTCACGCCGGTTTCCCTGTCCACCCAGATCTGCAGCGTGGTGAAGCTGCCCTGAGAGTAGATTTTTACAAAGCGGTCGCTCTGCCTTGCCATGGCTTACTCCTTCGTGCCTTCCACAATGCCGTTTGCCAGACCCACCAGACCCTGCATCTCGGAGGGAATGATGATCTTGGTGGCCTTGCCGTCGGCGACCTTCTGCATGGCCTCGATGGACTTCAGCTTGATGACCTGATCGCTGGGGGCGGACTTGTTCAGCATTTCCAGAGAATCGGCAAGCGCCTGCTGCACCTTGCGGATGGCTTCGGCTTCGCCCTCAGCCTTCAGAATGGCGGCCTGCTTCTCGGCGTCGGCGCGGAGAATGGCGGATTCCTTTTCGCCCTCGGCAATGAGGATGGCGGACTTCTTCTGTCCCTCTGCCTGCAGGATTGCCTGACGGCGGTCACGCTCGGCCTTCATCTGCTTCTCCATGGAGTTCTGGATGTCCTGCGGCGGCAGGATGTTTTTCAGCTCCACGCGGTTGACCTTGATGCCCCACGGGTCAGTGGCCTCGTCCAGAATGGAACGCATTTTGGTGTTGACCACATCACGGGAGGTCAGGGTCTGATCCAGTTCCAGATCGCCGATGATATTACGCAGGGTAGTAGCCGTCAGAGTCTCCATGGCCGCCATGGGCTGCTCCACGCCGTAGGCGTACAGCTTGGGGTCGGTGATCTGGAAATACACGACGGTGTCAATTTGCATGGTGACGTTATCCTTGGTGATAACGGGCTGGGGGGGATAGTCCAGAACCTGCTCCTTCAGGCTGACCCGGCGGGCAATGCGGTCAATGAAGGGGACCTTGAAGTGCATACCCACGCCCCACACGCTGTGGAACGCGCCCAGACGCTCAATGACGTAAGCCCGGGACTGCTGGACAACGGAAATGTTGGTAATGATAACGATGAACGCGATTATAACGATTGCTAAAATCACAAAACCCATAGTAAAACCTCCATGTAATGATTGATTCTCTTCCTAACGATCTCAGACGGTGACGGCAGCCTCTACAGGGGTCACATAGACCTTCACGCCTTCCACTCTGTCCACCCGGACTTCGGTTCCCACGCTGATGGGGTCGCCGGAGGTGCTTCTGGCCGTCCACTCCATGCCGCCCAGCTTTACCTGACCCCGTGCCTCCACATTGTCAATATCCGCCGTGACGCGGCCAACGGAGCCGACGACGGAATCCACATTGGTGGCCGTGACCTGGGGATTCAGGAATTTCTTTGCCAGCGGCCACAGCAGCGCCAGCAGAACGCCGGACACCACCACGAACAGCGTGATTTGCAGCCACACCGGCGCACCCAGTGCGGCGCACAGCAGCGCGACCAGCGCACCCAGCGCAAACCATATGGAAACCAGGTGGATCGGGCAGGCCGCCTCGGCGATCAGGAACACCACCAGCAGCACCAGCCAGAAAAAAGCAGCCGATTTCATGTTGTAATCTCCTTTCCATGATAGTGACTTCATTGTATCAGAGATACGGTGAAGTGTCAACAGACTTTCCGGGGTGCGCCCTTTGCCGTGATGTCTGTTTACGGCCTTATTATATCCCCGGCGCAATGATAAGTCCATGGCTGCCGCGGCAAAATAGGCGGGGCTATTTCCACTCAAAAAGAAAAATAGCGGCGCAGGCAAATGGGGTGCATTTCTATACCGCCCAAGCACCCCTTGCCTCTCCCTTTGGGAGAGGTGGCTGAGCGAAGCGAAGACGGAGAGGGGAAATGGGTGCGGAAAG
>OLPI01000767.1_pt1 | contig 30081 bp, 18 predicted proteins | sample 1672361 | NCBI WGS metagenome assembly OLPI01 (sample SAMEA3136675, study PRJEB25190) | human gut metagenome
GCCGTTCGGCCGAGCTGGTCGTCGGTGACTCCAGATACTTCGTTGGTTTCGTCTCGGTTCATGATGTTATGTAATGCTAGTTTATGGCGGATGGAAAGTTGAGGAAAGTTAAATCTGCTTCATGGGCTTCTCTCTGATCTGTATTTGTCCCGGTTCATATGTCAATCGTTTGACCTGTCGACCGGGGCAGAATCCGCTGTCCCGGTCGGCGATTTCGGCTTGTTTTCGTGAACCGGGACACTCCGGTTTCCTCAACTCATATCGTCTGGCAGACGGAATCGGCGGAATAAGGCCGATTCTGGAATTGGCACGTTGTCCCGGTTTTCGCATAAATCGATTGACATTTATACCGGGGCAACAAAAATTGTCCCGGTTTGCAAAGATCGCCCGAAATCGCGAACCGGGACAGCGGATTCTGGCCTGGCTTGAACGTCAAACGATTGATGCAGGTACCGGGACATTTTCCGCCACGAAAGTTGGGCCATAAGTCTCAAGTCCTAAAGCCCCCCCCTGAAAAACGGCGCTTGCCCGGACAAAGCAAAAGGGCTGGAACCTTCCGATTCCAGCCCTTTAGTTGCTGGTGCGAGTGGGGGGAGTTGAACCCCCACGAGCATACACTCACTGCCACCTGAAGACAGCGCGTCTACCATTCCGCCACACTCGCAGACAATCGACTAACTTACACCCGGCTGGGTAATCATGCAATCTTCGGCGTGTCGCATGGGCGGCAGGGATATATCGCTCGTGGGTCTTCTGCGGGTGCCGTGATCTTTGACGGTGGCGACACTCCCCTCAGTCACTTCGTGGCAGCACAAGCCGCAACGAAGGAGAAAAACTCACAACCCTGGCCGGCGCTCGCCGTTGCCGTAGAAGTGGGCCAGCGCTTCGTCGCGGAACTCATCAAAGTATCCGCCGTCGATCGAGGCGCGGATGTCGTCTAGCAGCTTCACGAAGAAATGCTCGTTGTGGATCGTGGCCAACGTGAACCCGTTGAACTCGCGGGCGCGCAGCAGGTGGTCGACGTACGCGCGCGAATAATGCTGGCATGTGTAGCAGTCGCATCCCTCCTCCAGCGGCCCGAAATCGAACTTATGCTGGGCACGCTTGATGTTGTACCGGCCGGCGCGCGTGTAAATCGCGCCGTTTCGGGCGCAGCGTGCGGGGGCCACGCAGTCGAAGGTGTCGCCGCCGTTCTCCACGCAAGCGAAAATGTCGTCCACAGAGGCGATACCCAGCACGTGGCGTGGGCGGTTTTCCGGCATCGCGTCGCAGATCCATGCGCAGGTGTCGCCGATGATGCGCTTCTCGATCGCGCCGCCGATGCCCACGCCGTCGAAGTCCAGAGAGGCGATCTGCGAGGCCGCACGTCGGCGCAGATCCTCGTAATTCGCGCCCTGCACCACGCCATACAACGCCTGATACGGCTTCCCGACTCGATCAGCCGTCAGCCGCTGGTGCTCGTCCACGCATCGGCGGGCCCAGCGGAAGGTGCGCTCCACCGAGTCCTCCTGGTAGGAGCGGGTGTTCATCAGCGTGGTGAGTTCGTCGAACGCGAACATGATGTCTGCGCCGATTTTGTGCTGGATGCCCATCGAAATCTCAGCGGAGAAACGATGTGCGTCACCATTCAAAGGCGACTTGAACGTCACGCCGTCCTCATCCACCCAGGCCATGCGCTCCTTGCCCTTGGCGATGATGTCGTCCGACTTCATGCCGGTCACGTCCATTGCCAGCGTCTTCTTGAAGCCGACGCCCAGCGACATCACTTGGAAACCGCCAGAATCGGTGAACGTGGGCCCATCCCAGTTCATGAAACGCGCCAAGCCGCCGGCCGCGTCCAGCACGTCCTCGCCCGGGCGCTCGAACAGGTGGAAGGCGTTGGCCAGCAGGCACTGTGCGCCTAGATCCTTCATCTGCTCGGGCAGCACGGCCTTCATCGCGGCTTGCGTGCCCACCGGCACGAAGGCAGGCGTGCGAATATCGCCGTGGGGCGTGTGAATGATGCCGGTGCGGCCGTATCGGGCACCGTCTCGCCCAAGCCCGCTGGCCGTGGATGGCAGGCGGGTGATCGTTTCGAAATGGAAGGCGCTGCGGTCGCCGGGCTGTCCGGGCTGTGCGCCCAACGGATGTTCAAGAAGGCTGATCGTCATATGTTCACTTTAGGCAGAAGGGCCAGAAAAGGGCCGGAAATTGTGAAGAACTCGGTTTCGAGGGGCGGATTTCGCCGCTCCCGAACGTCTACTTCCGCTTCAAGGGGCTCCCGGTCAAGTAGGCCGGCTGCAAAAATGGCGGAATGGCGTTAAATGAGGGCCCTTGATACTCGGAATTGACCGCGCGAACAGCCCCTTGAAGTGCAAGTAGATGTTCCCGAAACAGGAAATCAGCCCCTCGAAGCCGAGATGCCCATAAGACTCTGCGATGATTACGCATAGACTTTCAATCAACGTTCAGAAAACCTCCAGATTGACTGCCTTTACTACTGAGGTAGCACACGAGAAGTGGCAATGGGCAAGTGCCCGAATAGCCGCCGAACAGACGTGATAGGAATTTAGGAAAAGGAGCAGCAATGGCTGACGAATTTAACCCGCAGGGCGTCGACCAGACCCCGCGGAATAACGAAAACCCCAATAGTACTGCCGATACCGGCAACGCCGAGCCGAAGAACCCGTTTGTGGGTGGCGACTCGGTTGATGCCGGCAACGCCAGCGATTCCAGCGAGCAGCAAGCCCCGGTTTCCTCGGCCGCCCTCGCTGCCGATCAGCAGCCTACGCAAGCCGCTACCGAGCCCATCCCGGACTACGCCTCCGCCAAGGGCGAGAGCACGGTGGTCTCCTCCTCGCCGGCTTCTCCGGCAGCGCCGGCCGCAGACCAGACCTCGGCCACAACTCCGCTGTACCGCCCGGCCCCGGAATACGGCGCTTATGGGCCGACCCCGACTCAGGCACAGGGCCAGCAGGGCGGCCAGGCCGGCAACAATGCCCAGCCCACGCAGCAATTCCCGTTCGGCCAGCCTGCACAGCAAACCCCACAGGGCCAGCAGGGCAACCGCAACCCCTACTACACCAATAACCCGCAGCCGCAGGGTAACGGCAATCCGTTCAATCCGCCCACGCAGCCGCAGCAGAACAACGGCAACCCGTTTGCCAGCCAGTCCGGTCAGAATGGCCAGAATGGCCAGCAGCCCCAGCAGGGCGGTCTGTTCGGTTTCGGCGTTCCCGGTACCGGTACGCCGAACGGTCAAGGTCCGACCCAGCCGGGACAGCCCGGTCAGCCCGGTCAGCCCGGCCCCGCCAAGCAGGGCATGTCCAAGACGGCGAGCAACATCCTCATCGCCGTGGTCGCCGCCGTTCTGGCTGCGGCCCTCTGCCTGGGCCTCGGCTACGGTGCCCTCACCAGCGGCCTGATCACCTTGCCGACCAGCAATTCGCTGTCCAACGTCAGCTCGAATAAGTCCGGCTCCGGGTCCGCCACCGCCAAGAGCGGCGAAGCCCCCGACTGGCAGACTGTCGCCAGCGATGTCTCCGGCTCCGTGGTCTCCATCCAGACCGCGTTGAGCAACGGCACCGCCAAGGGCTCCGGTGCCATCATCGACACCGAAGGCCACATCATCACCAACAACCACGTGATCTCCGGTGCCCAGCAGATTCAGGTGACGCTTGCCAACGGCAACATGTATTCCGCCACGCTCGTCGGCACCGACACCACCACCGATCTTGCGGTCATCAAGCTCGACAACCCGCCGAGCGACCTCAAGGCCGTGAAATTCGCCGATTCCGACAAGCTCGCCGTCGGCGAGAACGTGATGGCCATCGGCAACCCGCTCGGCTACGACGACACCGCCACCACCGGCATCGTCTCCGCCCTGAACCGCCCGGTGACCGTGACCGACGATAACAACAACGAGATCGTCACCAACGCCGTCCAGATCGACGCGGCCATCAACCCCGGCAACTCCGGCGGCCCGACCTTCAACGCGGCCGGCCAGGTGATCGGTATCAACTCGTCCATCGCCTCGACCGCCGCCTCATCCGACTCCGCCGGTTCGATCGGCATCGGCTTCGCCATCCCGTCCAACCTCGTCAAGCGTGTGGCCGACGAAATCATCAAGGACGGCAAGGTCAAGCACGTTGCCCTCGGCGTGGTCATCAAGTCCGACACGGTTGAAGCCGACGGCGTGACCCGCGGCGGCGCGACCATCACCAAGTCCAGCGCCACTGGCAGCGCGGTCGTCTCCGGCGGCCCGGCCGACAAGGCCGGCCTCAAGGAGGGCGACACCATCGTGGCCTTCAACGGCAACGCGGTGAACAACAACTACTCGCTGCTTGGTTACGTTCGTGCCGCGGCTTTGGGAGACAAGGTGACGCTGACCATCGTGCGCGACGGCAAGACCATGGATGTGGACGTGACGCTCGATCAGGAGGAGTCGTCGGTGAACGGTTCGTCCAGCTCCGATTCCAACGGCAACAGCCAGAATAAGCAGAACAACCAGAATGGCAATGGCCAGAACGGTTACGGTAACGGTAACGGCAATGGCAACAGCGATGGCGGCACCGGTGACGGCGGCGGCTTCTCCGACCCATTCGGCCTGTGGTAAAGCCGACTCGACAACGTCACACGGTGTTGAGCGGTAACCGCTGAACACCGTGTCAGACAAGCAAAGGCCCGTGGCAGTGAGCAAACTCCTGCCACGGGCCTTTCGTATGCGCTATTGTGCCCTGCGCCCATGCCGCCAACGTAGTTTCGATATCCGGCATGTCGCGCAACGCTCGTTGATAGGGTAGGTCAAGCACTGAGTTCGGGCGGTGCTCCGAACAAAGCGCATAATTCAATACAAAACTGAACATTTCTTTACGCCGTGTATCGGAAGGTCGCGCGGGAGCCGAGCAAAGCGAAGCCCCAGGCAAAGCCGCCGGTGGGTTAACAAGGCGTGACCGTAGCGCCGATTGCGCGGGCCACGCTTACCGTACCGCAATCGACTCCGTATACGAGCGTAAGGAGCAATGATGAGCAGACTCATCAGATTCTTCACCAAAATTCTCGACATCTGCAAGCTTGTGCCGATGCTTCCGGTCGTCGTCATCGCCGCAATTCCGTTGGCTTTACTAGGCGATTGGCGTCCGTGGGGCAATGCGATGGCGATTCCGGTACTCGGCAATCCGGGTTTCGGCCAGTGGCTGGTTATCGCACTGGTGCTGGTTATTGTGATTGACACTGTGCGCGGCATGATTGACGATTTGCGTCATGGGCAGGTTGGAGTCGATGTGCTGGCCGTGGTCGCGATCCTCTCCACCGTGGCCGTCGCCGAATACTGGGCAAGTTGGGCGGTGACGCTGATGATCACGTCCGGCGAGGCCATTGAGGAATACGCTCAAGCCAAGGCCGAGCGCAGTCTGACCGCGCTGATGGAGGCCGCGCCGCAAACCGCGCACGTCGTCAACCTGCCTGGCGTGGGGCGTGGGTTTGCTGCCGATAAGGGCGATTCGTCCGATGGCTTCCGGCGCGTGGGCTCGGCATCGGCTGCCGCCGCCGCGCACCGCTTCGACACGGTGCCGGTCGAGCAGGTGCAGCTGGGCGACGTACTCATGGTGTTGCCGGGCGAAACTGTGCCGGTTGACGGTGAGCTGCTGTCCGGCACGGCCACGCTCGACCTGAGCAATATCAACGGTGAGCCGGTGCCGCGTGAAGTGTTCGCCGGCGCCCGCGTGATGTCCGGCGCGGTGAACGGCTCGACTGCATTGACCATGCGTGCCACCCAGGTGGCCGCCGATTCGCAGTACCAGCGCATCCTCGAGCTCGTGGCCTCCGCGCAGGAGTCGCGCCCGGCCGTGGTAAAAACCGCCGACCGCTTGGCTGTGCCCTTTACCGTGCTCTCGCTGATGATTGCCGGCATCGCATGGGCGATGTCCGGGGTGCCGACGCGATTCGCCCAGGTGCTGGTGCTGGCCACGCCCTGCCCGCTGCTCATCGCCGCACCGGTGGCGTACATCGCCGGAACCGGACGCCTCGCCGCAGCCGGCGTGCTTATCAAAGCGCAGGACGTGCTGGAAAACCTTGGCCGCGTCACGCAGGTGTTCTTCGACAAGACCGGTACGCTCACCGTCAAGCAGCCGCAGGTCGTGCGCGTCGAGATGCTGCCCGGTGCCGCAACCCGTCTCAACGAAGACCATGTGCTGATGATGGCCGGCGTGGTGGAAAGCTACTCGGTGCACATCCTGTCCAAAGGCATTGCCAAGGCCGGCGCGGAGGCGCTGGCCCGACTGCGCCAGCGGTTCGAGGATGGCCAGCGCCTGTGCCCAGAGCCGGAGGCCAGCTGGCCTGGCCATGGCCGGGAGTATCCGGTCGTCAAGAACATCAATGAAGACGCCGGCAAGGGCGTTTCCGGCGAGGTGAACGGACACGCGGTGCGCGTTGGCCGGCTGTCTTTCGCGGCCGCCGGGGAGGATGGATTCTTGGCGGTCGGCGAGGCTGTTCCCAGTCGGTCTGAGGATGACCTGCGCACACGATTTGGGCTGCTTCAGCCGGACGAAATGGCGTCGTATGTGTCTGTTGATGGTCAGCTGATCGCGCGCATCGTGCTGCGCGATGTGCCGCGTGCCAACGCCAAGGCAGTGCTCGCCAAACTGCATGAGTTGGGCGTCACCGAGCTCGCCATGCTTACCGGTGACAAGCGGGCTTCCGCCAATATCATTGCCAGCGAAGTCGGCATTGACGAGGTTCACGCCGAACTGTTCCCGGAGGATAAGGTAGCCGCAGTCAGGGCCGCTACAGGAGCCGGTAAAACCGTCACGATGATGGTTGGTGACGGTGTGAATGATGCCCCGGTGCTCGCTGTTGCCGATATCGGCGTGGCCATGACCGATGGCACGTCCACCGCCGCTTCCGAAAGCGCTCAGGTGGTCATTATGAATGACAATATCGCCGCCGTGCCGCGCGCCATCGCCATTGCACGCCGCACCAAGCGCGTGATGCTTCAAGCCGTAATCGCGGGCCTTGTGCTTGCCACCATCGGCATGATTGCCGCCGCGTTCAACCTTATCCCGGTCGTCGTCGGTGCCTTCCTCCAGGAGGCCATCGACGTGGTGAGCATCCTCTGGGCCCTCACTGCCCTAATTGATCGGGACTGATTAAGAATATGAGGCTTCTGCTGTTTTTGTAGGTCAGTTGACTGACCGGGATGGTCGTATGTCGAGTCCACCGCATCGAAACATAATCGGGGCGATACGGTTGGTGACGTGGCGGAAACGGAAATCCCACCCACGAAAGCAGCAATAGCATCGGAGTTATTCATTAGGTCGATTTGACGTTTATTAGGTCGGTCCTTGGTCGGAGCGGCCCTTGAAACCCCGCCGTTCCAAGGGATGGCTTCAGCACCCTCCGACCTAATGAACGAAGAAATGACCTAATGAATGCAATCGAGGTCGTAAAGAGCCGTTGGAGGTGACGTCTTCAGTGTCATCAAGGGATTCGCCGGTTGTGCAGTATTGTTATTGTTCTGCGGCGGCTCTTTACCGTCGGCCTTCTAGCCAATCGAGGGCGGAAGTGACGCGGATTCCTTGTGAGACATAACTATGTTCAACCCGACTGGTTACGTACTGTTGCTCACACGGTATACCGAGAACATTGCCAATTAAAGTGAGGTGCCGAGCGAATCGGTCATGATAGGTTTGTCCGGATTTGATTTCTATGAGCATACGGTTGTTAGGATCGGTGAAATCCAACAAATCCACCTCGACCTTGCTGGCATCGCGGTAGAAGAATAATTGTGGCTCCTGATTGGCGTTCAAATGCTGTTTCATGGTTTCCGCAATGATGAGGTTTTCAAATATATCGCCGAACTTGGGGTGCGCAACCAGTGCTTCGACCGTCCGAATGCCCAAGAGATGGCACAGCAAGCCAGTGTCATAAAAATAGAGTTTCGGCGTTTTGACCACCTGTTTGCGTGCGTTCGTGTAGAACGGCATGAGATGGAATGCGATGTAACTTGATTCCAGAATCGACATCCATGCCTTTACGGTTCGCGGACTTACACCAAGTTCATTGGCGATGTTGGTGTAGTTTATGAGTGCTCCGGAACTGAGTGCGCAAAGAGTCAAGAATCGGCGGAAGTCAGCCAAATTGCGTACATCAAGATATTCGGAAACATCACGTTCGATATAAGTGTCGATGTAGTTCGAGAAGAACAGATTGAGCGGCATTCTCGTGTCGTAAATGCGTGGATAACCGCCTTGCAGCATAAACGTATCCGGAGTAAGGGCCTGATTCGCCTTGCATGCTTCTTGGAATGAGAACGGCAATAACTTGACCAATAGGGAAACCCATAATCTGACATTAGCAGTGCTCGTAGGTTTCCCAAACGCACAAACTATGGCCTAATACACAGAATTCCCACCACTCTCCCTCTGTCGCAACGGAAGGCTTTGCGTTAGGCTAGAGCGCGTGACTGAATCCGTGAATACTGAACTCCGCATTGCTGTTATCGGCGCTGGCCCGGCCGGCGTCTACTCATCCGATATCTTCCTGCGCCAGCTCAAGAAGCTGGGCGAAGAGCTTGGCCTCGGCACCGAAGCGCGCATCGACCTGTTCGAGAAGCTGCCCGTGCCGTTCGGCCTGGTGCGTTACGGTGTGGCCCCGGACCACCCGTCCATCAAGTTCATCGCCTCCGCGCTTGAGAAGACGCTCGACAACCCGAACATCCACCTCTACTGCGATGTGGAATTCGGCAAGGACGTGACCCTTGACGACCTGCTGGCCCGTTACGACGCCGTGCTGTTCGCCACCGGCGCGGTCAAGGACAAGCCGCTGAACCTGCCCGGTGCCGACCTTGAAGGTGTGTACGGTGCCGCCAAGTTCGTCGAATGGTACGACGGTTACCCCACCGGTGCCCGAGAATGGCCGCTCACGGCCGAGAACGTCGCCGTAATCGGCGGCGGCAACGTGGCCATGGACGTGGCCCGCGAACTCATGCGCAACGCCGACGACCTCAAGGCCAAGACCGATATTCCGGACAACGTGTACGAGGGCATCGGCCAGAACAAGGCCAAGGTGCTCCACCTGTTCATCCGCCGTGGCGTGGCCCAGGCCAAGTTCAGCGTGCAGGAACTGCGCGAGATGGAGAAGCTGCCCGGCGTGCAGCTCATCATCAACGAAGACGACTTCGATCTGGACGACGAGACCATCGAGGTGGCCGGCAAGGACAAGCTCACTCGTCAGATGGTCGAAGAGCTGTTCGCCATCCGCGAGATGGCCGAAGACATGGAGGATGACGGCGACGTCGACTTCGAAGGCAACCCGGCCGACCGCAAGTACTACGTGCACTTCAACTCCGCCCCCACCGAGATCCTCGGCGAGGACGGCAAGGTCAAGGCCATTCGCGTGGAGCGCACCGAAACCGGTGCCGACGGCAAGATGCACCGCACCGGTGAGTTCACCGACTACCCGGTCGAGGCCGTCTACCACGCCATCGGCTACAAGCCCGCCGAAGCCCCCGGCATCACCTACGACGAGCACGGCGCTCACCTGGCCAACGCCAACGGCGACGGCCGCATCACCACCGAGGCCGACGGCGGCGAAGTGCGCGACCGCCTGTACGCCACCGGTTGGGCCAAGCGCGGACCGGTGGGTCTGATTGGCTCCACCAAGTCCGATGCGCTCGCCATCGTGACCAACATGCTCGAGGATCTGGCCAAGGCCGCTGAAGGTGGCCGCGTGGCAGCCGACCGCGCCCCCGAATCCATCGATCGACTGCTGGCCGAGCGCGGCATTCGCCCGATCGACTTCGCCGGCTGGAAGAAGGTCGACGCCTTCGAGCGCGCCGAGGGCGCCAAGGAAGGTCGCGAGCACAAGAAGGTCATCGAGCCCGACCAGATGCGTGAGCTCGCCCTGGCCTGACGTTCGCCCACGCCCGTCCGGTATTCGTCCACCCGGCCGCGCCCCGTGCGGACGCGGCCGGGCTCGGGGCCGGACGGGCCGGGCGAATATGGGACATTTCTCGCGGCGCATATCCAGCAATCATTCAGCCTGCGATTTTAGTGTGTGCATTATGGATGCCAAAGTACGGGTGCACGGCCATTTCAACGGCCTGAAAACAACGCTGCTGTTTGCCCTGATGTGGGCCATCATCATGCTGATTTGGTGGGCCACGGGCGGCAGTCGGCAAACCCTGAGCATCTATATCGTCATCGGCCTGATTACCACGTTCGGCACCTACTGGTTCTCCGACAAACTCGCCATCGCCTCCATGGGCGCGCGGGAAGTCAGCGAGCAGGAAGCCCCGGAGATCTACCAGATTGTGCGTGAACTGAGCGCCAAGGCCGGCAAGCCGATGCCTCGCATCTACATCGCCCCCACCATGAGCCCGAACGCCTTCGCCACCGGGCGCAACGAACGGCACGCGGCCGTCTGCTGTACCCAAGGCATCCTGCAGATTCTCAACGCCCGTGAACTGCGTGGTGTGCTGGGCCACGAACTTATGCACGTGTACAACCACGACATCCTGACTTCCGCCATCGCCTCTGCCATGGCCACCGTCATCTCCTACCTAGGCTATTCGCTGATGTATTTCGGCGGCGGTTCGCGAGACGACCGCGACAGTTCCGGTGGCCTCGGCCTGATCGGCGCATTGCTGAGCGTGATTCTCGCGCCGATCGCCGCGTCTTTGATCCAGATGGCCATCTCCCGCACCCGCGAGTACGACGCCGATGAAGACGGCAGCCTGCTTACCGGCGATCCCGAGGCCCTGGCTTCCGCACTGAACAAGATTTCCTACGGCGCGCAGACCACGCCGATGCGCAAAACCGCCGGCACCCAGTCCGTCTCCGCAATGATGATCGCCAACCCGTTCTCCGCGGTCGGCTTCTCGCGCTTGTTCTCCACACATCCGCCGACCGATGAGCGCATCGCGCGCCTCATGCAGATGGCCAACGAAATGAACGGCACGCCGATCGCTCCGCCCACCTACTCCACGCGCGTCGGCAGGTGACGTGCTAGGATAACTACTCGTACCTCGTTTGGCTGAGCATGCTCGTCACGTGAGGTGCAGCAGCCGTAAGGCATGCGGACATAGTTCATCGGTAGAATGAAAGCTTCCCAAGCTTTAGAGGCGGGTTCGACTCCCGTTGTCCGCTCCATTGATTTTCAATGATTTTCATTATTTCCGGGAAAGTGTCGCGCATGATCGCAAAACTACGCGCTATTTGAGCGCTTTGCCCGCGGAACCCAGCTGCCGGCAAGCCTCGACCACGCGGGCGGACATGGAATCCTCGGCCTTACGGCCCCAAGAACGCGGATCGTAGAACTTCTTCTCGCCCACTTCGCCGTCGATTTTCAGCACCTTGTCGTAGTTCTCGAACACGTGGTCGGCGATTGGACGGGTGAAGGCGTACTGGGTATCGGTGTCGATGTTCATCTTGATCACGCCGTAGCTTACAGCTTCGGCGATTTCTTCCGGGCGTGAACCGGAGCCGCCGTGGAACACCAGCTCAAACGGCTTGCCGTTGGGGAAATCGACTATGCCGGCCGCGCTAGGCAACTCGCCTTCGGCCACCGCGCGCGCCACACGCGCCTGAATGTCGCCGAGTAGCGACGGACGCAGCTTGACCACGCCGGGCTTGTAGGCACCATGTACATTGCCGAATGTGAAAGCGGCCATGTACCGGCCACGTTCGCCCAAACCCAGTCGGCGGGCGACTTCGAGGCCATCTTCCGGAGTGGAATACAGCTTTTCATTGATTTCGGCGGAGTGACCGTCTTCCTCACCGCCGACCGCGCCGATTTCGATTTCGAGCACGGTGTGCGCCTTCTGCGACTTGTCGAGCAGTTCCTCGGCGATGTCCAGATTTTCCTTGAGCGGCACGGTGGAGCCATCCCACATATGCGACTGGAATGTAGGCTCCTGGCCTCGTGCCACCTGATCGGCCTCATGCGCGAGCAGAGGACGCGCCCACTCATCCAGATACTGCTTGGCGCAGTGGTCGGTGTGCAGGGCGATGGTGATGTTCGGGTATTTCGCAGCCACTTCATGTGCGAAAGCCGCCAGTGCCAGCGAGCCGGTAACGCGATCATTGACCCCTATGCCGGAGACGTAAGCCGCGCCTCCCACGGAAATCTGGATGATGCCGTCGGACTCGGCGTCTGCGAAGCCCTTCAATGCGGCATTCAGCGTCTGTGAGCTGGTTACGTTGATGGCTGGATAGGCGTAACCGCCTCGGCGGGCGGCATCGAGCATTTCGGCATAGCGTTCCGGTGTTGCGATCGTCATGGCTTCATTATCGCGCGAGGCATGCCCGCTAGGCCCCGTTCTTCAACCTGTGCGCTTGTGCGATTGGTCACAGCGCCGCCTCGTACGAGTAGAAATTCGTCACCCATTCCGGGTCGTCGCACCCCCAGCCTCGCCCTGCGTGAGACGAAACTTCGCAGGGTAGAGGGTGTAAGGTAGTCTGTTTCCGGCGGAATCGTGCGAATGCGGAGGTGCATCATGCCTGGAATTGTTCTTATCGGTGCTCAGTGGGGCGACGAGGGTAAAGGCAAGGCTACCGATCTGATCGGCACCAAGGTCGATTACGTCGCGCGCTTCAACGGCGGCAACAACGCGGGCCATAGCGTGGTGGTCGGCGATGAGTCGTACGCCCTGCACCTGCTGCCCTCCGGCATCATCAACCCGAACCTGACCCCGGTGATCGGCAACGGCGTGGTCGTGGACCTGGAAGTGCTCTTCGAGGAGATCGACGGCCTGGAATCCCGCGGCATCGATTGCTCCCACCTCAAGGTGAGCGAGGCCGCACACATCATCGCGCCCTACCACCGCACACTCGACAAGGTGACTGAACGCTTCCTTGGCAAGCACAAGATCGGCACCACCGGCCGTGGCATCGGCCCAGCCTACGCGGACAAGATCAACCGTGTCGGCATCCGCGTGCATGACCTGTTCAACGCCGACCATCTGCACGACAAGGTGGAGGCCAGCCTGCACCAGAAGAACCAGATGCTGGTCAAGCTCTACAACCGTCGTCCGATCGACGTGGACCAGACCACCGAGGAGCTGCTGAAGCTCGGCGAACGCCTCAAGCCGTACGTGGCCAACACCGGCCTGATTCTCAACAAGGCGCTTGACGAAGGCAAGACCGTACTGTTCGAAGGCGCTCAGGCCACCATGCTTGACGTGGACCACGGCACCTACCCGTTCGTCACCTCTTCCAACCCGACCGCCGGCGGCGCCTGCACCGGCACCGGCGTGGGCCCCACCAAGATCACCCGCGTAATCGGCGTCTCCAAGGCCTACGTCACCCGCGTGGGCGAAGGCCCATTCCCCACCGAACTGCTGGACGAGTCCGGCGAATGGCTGCGTCAGCAGGGCCACGAGTTCGGCGTGACCACCGGCCGCCCGCGTCGCTGTGGTTGGTTCGATGCGGTCGTCAACCGTTACGCCTCCCAGGTCAACGGCCTGACCGACATCGTGCTCACCAAGCTCGACGTGCTCACCGGCCTGAAGGAGATTCCGATCTGCGTGGCTTACGACGTGGACGGCGAACGTCACGACGATATGCCGACCGATCAGGCCGCTTTCGCCGCCGCCAAGCCGATTTACGAGACTATGCCCGGCTGGGACGAAGACATCTCCGACTGCCACTCCTTCGACGAGCTGCCCGCCACCTGCCAGGCCTACGTCAAGCGTTTGGAAGAGCTGAGCGGCTGCCGTATCTCCGCGATCGGCACCGGTCCGCAGCGCGATCATGTCATCCAGATCAATTCGCTGGTCGACTGACCGTCTGCAACGAATTTCCCGGCTTGACTGGTAACGACGCGGCACATGATATCCGCCGGCTGATTCCGCGATTCGACCACTTGAAGTGGAAGATGGCGGCGGCCGGCATAGTCATTGGTCTGGTTTCAGGATTGCTGGTTGTCGTATACCGTCTCGGCATCGAATACGGCACGGATGCGTCCCGTTGGATATATGCGCGGATTCGCGAGACCCCGTGGCTGATTGCGCCGTGGGCGGTTGCCGCGGTGGCGGCCGCGCTGGCGATCGCGTGGATGGTCGGCAAGGAGCCGATGGCTGGTGGCAGCGGCATCCCGCAGACCAACGGCGTGGTGATATGCGGCTTGAAGATGCGTTGGCAGACGATTCTGCCAGTCCGTTTCGTCGGTGGACTGTTGGGCGCGTTGTTTGGTCTGTCGCTCGGCCGTGAGGGGCCGTCCATTCAGATTGGTGCGTCGGGCGCGCAGTGTGTGTCCCACCGTTTGCGCGGCCGCCGCCGTGAGGACATGCAGGAGCATTATCTGGTCACCGCCGGTGCCGCGGCCGGCTTGTCCGCCGCGTTCAGCGCGCCGCTGTCCGGCATGATGTTCGCTTTGGAAGGGGTGCATCGGAGTTTTTCCCCTGCGATTCTGATGGGCGCCACCGCCGCATCGCTGACCGCCGATTTCGTCTCAAAATACTGTTTCGGTCTGCGTCCGGTTTTGGATTTCGGTGATATCGGTCAGCTGTCGTTGGAAGAGTATGTGTGGCTGATTCCGTTGGGATTGGTGGCCGGTTTGGTTGGTTCGCTGATGAACCGCTCGTTGCTTGGCTTCCAGACGCTGTACGGCAAACTGCCGGCATGGAGCCGCCCGATGATTGCGATTGCGATCGCGTTGCCTGTCGGCATCTGGTTGCCCGATGTGCTCGGCGGCGGCTCGAATCTGATTGATACCGCCGAACATGCGCGCGTCGGCTTGGGAATGCTGTGTCTGCTGTTCGTGGCGAAGATGCTGTTCACATCCACGAGTTTCGGCTCAGGCGCGCCTGGCGGTATTTTCATGCCGATTCTTGCGGTCGGTTCGTTGGCCGGCGGCATCTGCGGTGAAGTGTTGCATCGATTCGGTAATCTGCCATCCGACGCAGTGGCGGTGTTTGCGGTGTGCGTGATGACGGGCACGCTCGCCGCGTCCGTGAAAACGCCGATCACGTCGATTCTGTTGGCTGTGGAGATGTCTGGAACGTTGACGCACATGCTGCCGGTCGCGGCCGTCGCTTTCATCGCGCTGTTGGTGTCCGATTTGCTGCGCACCAAACCGATCTATGGGGAGTTGCTGGAGCGGTACATGCGCGCGCAAGGCATGCAGATGGCAATCGCAAGCCATGTGGGCAGCGGCATTATGGAACTGCCATTGGAAATGGGGGCGATTGCGGACGGCAAGCGGGTGCGTGACGTGCGTTGGCCGTCTGGGTGTCTGATCATCGGCCTGCGTCGCGGCGAAAGCGAGATCGTGCCGCGCGGCGATACACGGCTGCGTGCCGGCGACTATCTGGTGGTGCTGTTCAGTGGCGAGGAGGAGCGCGAGGTGCGACCTGCGATGCGGCGGCTGTGTGATGCCCGGCTTGACTGAGCCTGGCTGAATTCGGCTGGACTCTGGATGTCCGAATCTGCGGAATCGGACATCCAGGGTGCATACGTTGGCGCTCCGTGTAAACTCATATGCGTTAGGAAGGCGGCAACCGCGGCCCAGCTCGTTGTTGCACGGCCTATGGGCGGAACAACGCTGTCCGCGGGAGGCCAGTACAGGGGGAGCGCAATGGAATCGCAAGAACAATCGCCGGGAGACGTGGTGACTGCGGGTGAGGACTCGCATCCCATCACGCAGGCAATCGACACTGTTGAGGTGACGCATGCTGGTGCAACCGCGCCCGCCGCTAACACCATGAATCCGCCTACGATTCCCCTGGCACCGATGAAACGTATGCAGGCGCGGTTCAATCCGCTCGCCGACGGACTGATGTATGTTGTGGTGTTCGTCGGTGGATTTGTTGGAGTCGGCTGTCGGCATGCGTTGGATATGCTTCTGCCGTCGGTCAGCGGGACGCCGTTCGTTGTGGGCACGTTTGTGTCGAATATGGTCGCCTGCTTCCTGTTCGCGATGCTGACCGAATTCATGGCGACCGCTTCGTGGCTGCGTCGCCGGGTGCGGCAGGTTGTCAGCCGTGGCGTTGGGCTCGGCTTGCTCGGCGGGCTTTCGACGATGTCCGGCGTGATGCTGGAAACGATGGAAGGTCTGCACGAGCGGCATATCGCCAGTGCGCTTGGCTATCTTGCGGGAAATTTTGCAGGCGGTTTGCTCACTGCCGCCGCCGGCGTGGTTCTGATGCAGGCACTGCTGTCACGGAGTACTCGAAAGCGGGTTCGGGGTGCGTTTTCAGCTGTTTCCGTTTCCGATTCCGCCGAATCGGACACGCAGGGCGTACGCCATGTGAAAGTGGCCGACGTGGCGCGTTCTGCCGCGCAGGCCGCAATGGAAGCCGCGCAGGCGGCGCAGCAGGCCGCGCAGACGGCCCAGCAGATTGCACAGACGGGACAGGTCCCGCGAGTCGAAACACCAACCGTGCCGCCGACCGCCAGCCAGCCTATGCAGACAGGCCGCGTTCCGCAGATTCCTCCGCTGGTCGTTCCTCAGCTGACACAGTCATCGCAGCCGTTGTTGCGCGAGCCGGATACTTCAGACTTGGGGCAGCTGCCCGAGCCGATTCAGCAGTCGCAGCCAATCCAGCAGCCCCAGCAGCAGTCGCAGCCAATCCAGCAGCCGGCCAACCCGCTTCCACCCAGCTTCGAGCCCAAACCGATCACTGCGGAGATTTCGCTTGTCGCCGACCCGACTACCGGGGAGGTGCGCTGATGATGTGGATGATCTGTCTGTTCGGCGGTCTGGGAGCCATGGCCCGTTACGTGCTCGACGTGTCAATTCAACGAGGCTGGAACCGCGAGAATCGAAGAACGAACCGCAACTTCCCGCTATCCACGCTCGTCATCAACGGCGTCGCCTCGCTATGCGCGGGCATCGCCATGATGTCCTACTATTCGCAATCGGTGGATATGGACACGGTCATGATGTTCGTTGTCGGATTTCTCGGTGGTTTCTCAACATTCTCCACGGCGCTCAACGAAGTGGTTTCATTGATTCGCCAGCGTCGTTTTACGCTGGCTCTGGGCTATGGAATAGCAACCGTCGCGGTGCCTCTCATTTGCGTGGCCGCCGGTTTCGGCATTGCGCTGCTTGCCAATCCGGCGTAATTTTCACGTTACACGGACGGTCGCTGAGTAACGTGAAAGAAATCTGAGCGCCACCGCCATCAAGGCCGCCAGTCCGGATGCAACGCTGGTGATTGCATTCGACCAGACCAAGCCGCTGCTGAAGGCCTTCGCCTCCGCAGGAGTCGACACTAAGAAGCTGTATTTCGTTGCCGGACTGTCGAACAGGTTCGAGAGAATGTAAATGAATGTAATATTTCGTGGTAAGCACGTGAGCATACAACGATAGAACAGTGATAACGGGGAAGGTGCGATCATGGTCGGCATGCGCGATGTGGCGAAGAAGGCCGGGGTGTCTCTGAGCACCGTCTCGCTGGTGGTGAACGGCAACGGGTACGTGTCTGATGACATGCGCGAACGTGTGCGCAAAGCCATGCAAGCCCTCAATTATGTGCCGAACGAGCTTGCCCGCAATCTGTATCATGATTGCACGAATCTGGTCGGCGTCATCGTGCCTACCATCCGCCACCCGTTCTTTGCGACGTTTACCGCACATCTGCAGCATGCACTCGCCGCGCAAGGATTACGCACTATGCTGTGCTCTACCGCAGATGAGGCGGATGGCGAAATCCAGTATGTCGACATGTTGCGTCGGCACATGATGGACGGCATCGTCATGTGTGCGCACACTTCGCATCCCGGCGATTATTGGACGTCGATTCATCGCCCGATCGTCGCGTTCGACCGTGTGCTTGGAGACGGTATTTCGTCAATCGGATCCGACCACGAGCAGGGTGGGCGATTGATTGCGCAGATGCTGATCCGCAATGGTGCCAAACATGTGGTGATGATTGGCGGTCCGCGAGATCAATTCTTCGATTTGGCTGCGCGCGGAGAAGTCGAGGAAGGACCGTTCGATTTGGGAAAGACCACGTTCCCGACGGTGCGCTACTACCTCACGTTGGAACAGGAATTGACCTCCGCAGGCGTGAAATACGAGTATGTTGAAGCTGGCGAAGTGATGGATTTTGCCGGCTATCATCGTGCGGTCAGCAATGCGCTCGACAAGGTGACGACCGACGGCGTCGATGCCGTGGTCAGTTCCGATATTGGTGCATCGTTCTGCGTGCGCGAAGCGTTGGGCCGTGGAATTTCCATTCCTGACGAGCTGCAGATCGTTGCCTACGATGGTACGTATTTGACTGATTTGGCCGGCATGAAGCTGACCGCGGTCGCGCAGGATTTCTCGGCGATCGCACAGTCGGCGGCCGACCATATCGTGCAGGCGATTGCCAATGAGGAAGTGGCCGCGGCTAACGCTTCACGCAAGAACATCCCCAAGCCGTTCGAGCCGAACGTGCTTATTCCCATGACACTGGTGCCAGGCGATACCACGCGTTGATACTGTGCGTCTTCATGCGTGTGCCCGGTGTGGATCGCATCGATTTCAGCGGCGTCCACAACCGGCGAACGCCCGTCGATAGTCGTGCTCATCATTCGACTTGTGCACATGTGTCCGATTCTGCCGAATCGGACGTCTGAGTTCCGAAAAATGTGTTCTGTGTGTCCGATTCTGGAGAATCGGTCATGTGTGATGTGAATTGGGATGTTTGGATGTCCGTTTCTGCAGAATCATCTTTGCTCTGTACTCGTTGATTCGCAAATACGGCGCATGGCTCGTCATACCGGCCATGCTCGGCGGCGCGGCCTTCCTGGCGGACTCGGTGCTGACGCCGGCCGTGTCGATCTCGTCCGCCGTCGAAGGCCTGAAGACGCTGCCGGCGTTGGAGCATCTGTTCACCGAGAACAAGGATCTGACGATGATGATCACCGCGGTGATCATCGTGATCCTGTTCGCCGTGCAGTCGCGCGGCACCGAATCGATCGGCAAGGTCTTCGGCTCGGTGGTGATGGTCTGGTTCGCGTTCCTGGCGATCGTCGGCGTGGTAGCCATCGGCAACGACTGGTCCGTGCTCGCCGCACTCAACCCGTACTACGGCATCAAGTTCCTGTTCAGTCCGAATAACGCCACCGGTCTGGCGCTGATGGGCACCGTGTTCCTTTCGACCACCGGCGCCGAGGCGCTGTACTCGGATATGGGCCACGTGGGCCGCGGCAACATCTACTTCACCTGGCCGTTCATCAAGGTGGCGCTGGTGCTCAACTACTTCGGCCAGGGCGCGTGGATGCTGCGCAACCAGAACAACCCCGAACTGGCCGACGCCGAGGGGATCAACCCGTTCTTCCAGATGATGGATCCGAACGTGCGCTATGTGGCCGTCGTGCTGTCGGTCACCGCCGGCATCATCGCCTCCCAGGCGCTGATTACGGGCGCGTTCACCATGGTCTCCGAGGCCACCGGCCTCAACTGGATGCCGCATCTGCAGGTCTGTTACCCTGCCCGTACCCGCGGCCAGCTGTACATTCCGGTCGTCAACGTGGTGCTGTGCGTGGCCACGCTGGCCGTGCTGCTGCTGTTCCGCGATTCGGAACATATCTCGGCGGCCTACGGCTTGGCACTGACCATCACGATGATCACCACCACGATCCTGCTGGGCATCTACCTGTGGCACCGCAGTAACAAGTTCGGCGCCGTTGTGTTCACCATCGTGTTCCTGGCGATCCAGGTCCTGTTCTTCGCCGCCTCGATGGCCAAGTTCCTGCACGGCGGCTGGTTCACGCTGCTGCTCACGCTGGCGATCCTCATGATCATGTACACGTGGAACGAGGGCACCAAGCTGGAGCGCTCGCAGCGTCGGCACATGATGCCGAAGGACTTCCTCCCCGCGCTGGACAAGCTGCACGGCGATAGCCGCATCCACCGGTTCGCGGACAACATCGTCTACCTGACCAGCGATCCGGACCTGAAGCGTCTCGATACGGACATCTTCTTCTCGATCTTCGCCGACCACCCCAAGCGCGCCCGCGCATGGTGGGCGGTGGCCGTCGAGACCACCGACGAGCCGTTCACCCGTGAGTATTCGGTCGAGAGCTTCGGTACCGACTACCTGTTCCGTGTGCGCATCCGCCTCGGCTTCAAGGTCTCGCAGTCCATCCCGGCCTACCTGCATCAGATCATGCACGATCTGGAGAAGACCGGCGAGCTGCCGAACCAGCAGTCGATCTACCCGAAGCTTGACGCCGATCCCGGCATCGGCACCATCCGCTACGTGGTGATCCACAAGGCGCTGATGCCCGAGTCGAAGGTCTCCGGCCGTGGCGCCCTCTCGCTGCAGATCAAGTACGCGATCCGCCGCGTGGCCGGTTCCCCGGTCAAGTGGTTCGGCCTGGCGCCGTACAACCCGCTGGTCGAGGTGCAGCCACTGTTCGTGTCCACGCGCCGCCCGCCGCGCCTGACCCGCGTGGCCAGCCAGGCGCCCAAGCGCGAGGGCTGAGCCGGCAGGCCGAACAGCCGGTGCGAGCCGGGTGGCCTAATGGCATGTCAGGGGGCCGCGAACCGTCATCGTACGGTTCGCGGCCTTTGCATATGCGAATGATGCAGAGTGGGCGGTACTGCTTGTGAATGTAGCGGGTGGACGGGTGACGTGGTTGATGCCTTTTGCCGTATGTTCACGGTGGCTATGCGTCGGATGGGACTGTAATTCGACTTCTTGGGATCTTTTTTGCTGCAGTGGTGCGCCAAAAGGTCTCAGCCGTCTCTGCAACACGCCTTCCGGCAGTCAGTACAAGGTTGTACTACACTGGTGGCTGCCACACGGATGTCCCCGGTCGCCCGCGCCTCCGCGGTACATCGTTGTATGGATACGTGTCACGTATGCAGAGTGCATGCAGATATGTAGAAAGGAATCCCATGCCCCAGCAGGACCATCTGACCGCACGTCTCGTCGTCGATGACGATTTTGAGGTCGCTCCGGTCAACAATCGTCTGTTCGGTTCGTTCGTCGAGCACCTTGGCCGTTGCGTGTACACCGGCATCTACGAGCCCGACCACCCGACCGCCGACGAGCACGGCTTCCGCAAGGACGTCATCGACCTGGTCAAGGAACTCGGCGCCACCACCATCCGCTACCCGGGCGGCAACTTCGTGTCCGGCTACCGCTGGGAGGACGGCATCGGCCCCAAGCAGGAACGTCCCCGTCGACTCGATCTGGCCTGGCATTCCACCGAAACCAACGAATTCGGCCTGCACGAGATGGCCGAATGGCTTGAGGCCACCGGCGGCAACGAGCTGATGGAGGCCGTCAACCTGGGCACGCGCGGCCTGCAGGAGGCCCTGGACCTGCTGGAGTACGCGAACGTGCCCGGCGGCACCGAGCTGTCGGAACGTCGCCGCGCCAACGGCGCCGACAAGCCGTTCGATATCCGCATGTGGTGCCTGGGCAACGAGATGGACGGCCCGTGGCAGCTCGGCCACAAGTCCGCCGAGGACTACGGCATGCTCGCCGCCTCCGTGGCCGCCGGCATGCGCCAGATCGATCCGGATGTGGAACTGGTGGTGTGCGGCTCCTCCGCCCATGGCATGCCGACCTTCGGCAAGTGGGAGCAGACCGTTCTTGAGAAGACCTACGAGAACGTGAACTTCGTCTCCTGCCACGCCTACTACCAGCCGTTCTTCAAGGAGGACGGCACGCGCGACATGGCCAGCTTCCTGGCCTCCGGCGTGGATATGGACGGCTTCATCAAGGACGTGGCCGCCACCATCGACGCCACCAAGGCCCATCTGAAGAGCGCGCACGACGTGTACATCTCGTTCGATGAATGGAATGTCTGGTACCAGGGTGAGGAGCCGAGCAAGACCCCCGAGGGCATCGGCAACTGGCCGGTGGCCCCGCGTCTGCTGGAGGACATCTACACCGCCGCCGACGCCGTGGTGTTCGGCGATCTGATGATCACGCTGCTCAAGAACGCCGACCGCGTGCGCGCCGCCAGCCTGGCGCAGCTGGTCAATGTCATCGCCCCGATCATGACGGAGCCGGGCGGCCCGGCCTGGCGCCAGACCACGTTCCACCCGTTCTCCGTGACCGCGCGCCTGGCCAAGGGCGGCACCGTGCTGGAGCCGAAGCTGTCCGCCGGCACCGTGGATACGCCGCGCTATGGCGAGGTCGACGGCGTGAACGCCGTGGCCGTGCGCTGCGCCGACGGCTCGCTCGCCGTGTTTGCGGTGAACCGTTCGCTCGAGGCGACCGCCGAGTTCGAGATCAGGCTGCAGGACGGCGCGCAGCCGGCATCCGTCGAGGCGCAGACGCTGCACGACGACGATCTGTTCGCCGCGAATACGCTCTACGACCAGAACCGTGTGACCCCGCACGCCAACGGGTCGGCTATGTACGATGCCGAGTCCGGCGTGGTCCGCGTCTCCCTGCCGCCGGTGAGTTGGACCGCCCTGCACATCAAGTGACGCGATGGGCCGCGCGGTCCGTTCCGGAGAAGGACGGATCGCACGGCCCTTGCTTCCCGGGCCGGGCGGAAGGGACCGGACCGGCCGGGGAAAACGCGTTATGCTGGAATCAGACGGGCGTTCCGCCTGAACCGTGCGGAACATGCCCGATGGTGCGACGAGAGGGGTGCTGTGGCGAAACGGGTGACCATCACCGACGTGGCGCGCGAGACGGGCGTCTCCATCAAAACGGTGTCGAATGTGCTGAACAACACCGGCAGTATGCGCCCGGAGACGCGCCAGCGTGTCCAGGATGCCATCGAACGCCTCGGATACCGCGTTAACGTGTCCGCCCGCGCCATGAAAACCGGCGGCACGAAGCTCATCGGACTGGCCATCACCGATTTCTGCCAGCCGTTCATGCCCTATCTCGCCGACAGCATCGTGGCGGCGGCACGTTCCCGCGGGTACGCGGTGATCACCGATACCTACAACAGCGCCGGCGGCTTGGCGCAGGCGATCCCGGAGACGAAGAAGCTGGCCGCGGACGGCTGGATTTTCTTCATGGGCTCGCCGATCACGGATCGCACGATACTGCACCAGCCGTATCCGTTGGTGATTGTGGGCGATTACGATACGCAGGGACTGGCCGATTGGGTCACGATGCCGAACGTGGAGGCCGTACGCACCGCGGTGGGGGCGCTGCTGGATTCGGGATGCCGTAGGATCGCGTTGATCGGCGGCACCGCGGAGAACGCATGCCCGGATGCCGACCGCGAGTCGCGGCCCGAAACCACCAGCACGATGCGTACCCGCGGCTATGTGTTGGCCCATGAGGAGCGTGGCCTGCAGGTCGATTGGCGGCTGGTCCGTAACGCGGATTGGGTGCAGTCCGGCGGCCGCGATGCGGTGGCGGGGCTGTTGGACGATCCGGATGCGCCGCGTCCGGATGCGGTCATGTGCCTGAACGACGCGCTCGCCATCGGGGTGATTCATGAGCTGCAGCGGCGCGGCGTGCGCGTGCCGCAGGATATGCAGGTCATTGGGTTCGACAACGTGCCGGATGCCGAGTACTGCATGCCCGGATTGACGACGATCGACCCGCATGTGGATGATTACGCGCGACATGCCGTGGATATGCTGATCGCGCGCATCGAGGGGTCGGCGGATCCGTTCCGCACGTATGTGACCTCCTACGATCTGGTGCGTCGTGCCTCGACGTGTTGACGGCCCGGCGTTCGCCTGGACATGGGTCTGTGACGGGCTGCTGTCGCCTCTCCCGTGGCGTATTCCGGGAGAGGCGACATGCGGGCTAGGATCGGAGCAGCACCTCCGTCAGCGCTTGACGGACGGCGCTCGGCATATGCGAATCGGAGCAATCTTCCATGTCCGGCCCGCTGACGTGCTCGAGTGAATCCATCGTGGCCAATGCGTCGATGCCGTTCTCCGCTATGGCGGCATAAGCCTGTTCCTTGGTCAGATATCGCATTTCGGCATGCCGAAGGATGTCGAAGACGTCTTCCATGCGGGGATCGGGGGCCATCGTCGTGTCGCCGATGGTGACACGTATCTCGCTGCGGGTGGATACGTCGGCGACCGTTACCTGCAATGTGAGGGTTTCGGCATCATACCGGCGATCCGAATCGACGGATGCGCCGTCGGCCTGTACGGATATGTCGCTGTCGGTAATGCCTCGGAACAGGAAATCCCATGTTCTCCGGGCCGGCAGAGCGTGAACGTCTCCCTGGGCTGGCGATACCGTGAGTGCGGATGTGGCGCCGTCCTTGCGCCATCGATAGGTGATCGCGGTGGTCGCCGGGGTGATCTGCCGAGAGTAATGTCCCGAATCCTCCATCAGCGTGAAGTCGCCGTCCGCTCCGGGGAAGACGATGATCTCCAGATGCTGCGGGTTGTCGACGGAGTTGATGGAATCCCCCTCGGACAGGGGCTGCATCGGCACGATGCCGCCGGCCTTCGCGAACACGGGAATTCCGTCGAGCGGACGCCAGACGGTCATGCGCCGTCCGTTGGGCGAAGACGCGCTATACCGGCGCCCGGTGAAGAAGTCGAACCAGTCGCCCTGCGGCAGCCATACGTCGGCCTTGCCCCGTCGGGAGGATTTATCCATCGGTTCCGTGATGGGCGCGGCCAGCAGTTCGGTGCCGAACATGTATTCGTTGGGAACGTGGTATGCGGCGTCGATGTCGGGCGATCCCCAATACATGGGCTCCACCAGGGGAAGGCCTGTCCGGGATGCGCGCCAGTTCATGGTGTGGAGGTACGGAATCATGCGATGGCGCAGGCGGAGCGCATCGTCCATGATCGCACGGAGGGGGTGCGGATGTTTTTTTGGACGGTCAGGCGGCCAGTCCAAGACTTCTGCGGTATTGCACGGGGCTCATCCAGTCCAGTGACTTCTTGATCCTGGTTTCATTGTAGTGGGTCAGGTAGGCGGCCAGGCGTTCGCGGAACTCCTCGTAGCCCACGCCCCTCCAGTCCCGCCCGTAGAATAACTCGTTCTTGAGCCTGCTGAAGAACCCCTCGGCGGCCGCGTTGTCCGGGCTGCATCCCTTGGCGCTCATCGACCGGATCAGCCCGTGCTCCTCGCAGATGCGGATCCATTCGTCCCACCGGTAGTGGCAGCCGCGGTCACTGTTAAACCGACATCGGTTTAACTCGGATTAAGCCGGGTTTGTTGTTAAGCCGGGGAACGGTTCGGGGTCTTGGTGGCTGGCCGTGTCCCATGTGGTTTCCCGGCTTAACGTGAGGGTGTGTAGTTGTCGGAGTCGTTGCTCGCTGAGCCATGTCTCCTTGGAGGGGTCGGGGCCGGGGTTGGCCGCATCGACGGCTTTGCGCATCATGTCGAGGGTCGCGAACGCGTAGAACGCGCTGGTTGTGCTCATGCTTTCGTGGCCGAGCAGTTGCATGATGAGCGGTAGCGGCACGCCCTGTTGGTAGAGGTCCATGGCGCGGGTCCGGCGGATCAGGTGGCAGTGGACGCGTTCGGGCATGGACGGGCACGTCCCGCGGCGTGCTCTGGCCGCCGCGGTTTTGAGGATCTCGTCGATCCGGTCCACGGAGAGCGGCTGGATGGCGCCGTTCCTCGTCGAGTGGAACAACGGCCTGTCGCCGTCGCGCATGGACGGTCCGGGATGGAATTCCTCGAGGTAGGCGGCCAGGTGGGTTCGTGTCCTTTCTCCCAGGGGCACGACCCGGCTCTTGCCGCGTTTGCCGGTGAGCGTGACCCTGGCCGGCTTATCCATACCCACGTCCGCGATGGTCAGTGCGGCGAGTTCGCCGATCCTGGCGGCGGTGTCGTACATGAGGATCAGGAGCATGCGGTTCCTGCGCGATTTGGCGTCGCCGGTGCCCCATGCGGTCAGCAACGCTTTGGTGTGCTCCTCCCCGAGGTGGTCGACGGGTTTGCGCGCGGGTGGTTTGACACGTATGCCGGCCGCGTCGTTGCCCAGCGCGGTCAATGCCGGGTGTTCGAGGCCCGCGTGGTCGAGGAACACGCGCATCGTCGTCATCCTCAGCATGATGGTGCGGTCCGAGTACCCGCGCTCGGTCCGCATCCATTCGACCCACCGGCCCAGGCGCGCCCGGTCGAAATGCCCGAAACCGATGTGGCTGCGCTGCGTGCCTTCCGTGGTTTCGAGCCATCGGACGTAGGATTCCAGGCCGATGCGGTACGCCTCGACGGTCTTCGGCGAGCTGCCCCGCACCTTGGGCAGCCAGTGGTGCAGCCAGTCGCGCGCGACTCGCCAGAAGTCCGGTTCACCGGAGCTGGCGGCCGTTTTCCTTGCCTTGCTCATGGTTCCTCCGTTTCCGGGACCACGCGTTCGGCGTCGGCGACGAGGTCCGCGTATCCGTCCATGAAATCGGGGCTGGCGTGCACGTAGTAGAGGGTGCTGTCGATGCCGGCGTGTCCCATGTAGGCCGCCAGATAGGGCAGCATCGCCATCACGTCCACGCCGTCGCGAGTCCACCGCTCGATGTTCGCGAACGCGAACCGGTGCCGGAAATCATAGGGCCTGGGCCGTTTGCCGGCTTGTGGCCACTCGAGCCCGGCCCGCGTCCAGACGCGGCGGAACACCACGCCGGGCATGCCCGGGGAGACCGGATTGCCGGTGGAGGTGACGAAGAACGCGGGACGGTCGTCTCCGAAGCGTTCGCGGGACCGTTGGTCGCATTCCAGCAGTTCGGCGGCGACCTCGTCGCCCACGGGCAGCCTGCGGCTGCGACCGGCCTTGGAATCGACCACGTCGATGGAACGGGCCTTGTGGTCGACGTGCCCGACGGCGAGTCTCCTGACCTCTCGGGTGCGCAGCCCGCAGCAGGCCATGAGCATGAAGAACGCGCGAGACTGCCACGCCCACGGCGACGGAGACTCCAACGTTCCCGCGGCCCGCAGGAACAGGGCGGCCTCGCGGTCCGTCAGCAGGTACGGCGTCGGACGCGGGGATCCGGCCTTCCACTGGTCGGAGAGCACGTACGCGTCGGGATCGTGGGCCAGTCGCATCCACCTGCCGAAGTCCCTGATGTACGAGAACCACGAGCGGCAACCCCCGGGATTCGCGTCGATCCTATGGGCGATCCATCGCTCCACGACGCCCCGCTCCAGACGCACGGCCCCGTGTTCGAGGCAATGCCGGTCGAACGAGCGCAGGACCCGGACGCGGGTGGCGCCATGCCTGCCCATGGACGCCTTGAAGCGGATGTACTCCTCCAATTCGCCGGCGAGCGGGCCGACGAATCCGTGTTCCGTGGGTCTCATGACGATCCGCCTTCCGGCACGGGCAGCACGCACGCGAGCATTCCCCCGCGGTGCGTGGCCATGTAGACGCGTGTGGAATCGGGGTCGGCGTGGCCAAGCACCGCGCTGATCGTCGGCAACGGCGTGGCCGCCTCCAGCATCCTCGTCGCCGCGTTGCGCCGCAACAGCCTGGAACCGCCCCGGCGTCCGAGCCCGGCGTGCCGCATGACACGGCTGATCGCCTCGTACACCGATGAATGACCCCGAAGCGCGACATGGGGCGCCTTGTACCGCACGAACACACGGTCGTCGTCGGTGGCGGGCCTTTCGTCCAACAGCCAGGACGCCAGCCTCGCGACCAGCGGTCCCATCATCGGCACGGTCAACGGATTGCCCGTCTTTCGCTGCACCAGACCTATACTCATGGAATCCCAATCCACGTCGGCGATCCTCAGACCGATCACATCGCATGCCCTCAGCCCGCACGTCAGCGACAGCAGGGTGATCGCCGCGTCCCTCGACGGCACCGACCGCGAGGCGCACGCCTCCAGCAAGCGGCGGTGCTCGTCGTCGGGCAACGTTCCCGCGATCGCGTGGGTCCTGCGTATGCCGGCCAGGCCGATCGCGTCCGCCAGGTCATCCCGCCCGAGCCATCTGAACAACGGGCGCAGGTCCGACGCGGCGTGCCGCATCGACGACTCCGACCAGCGTGAACGCAGCCCGGCCAGGAACCCCAGCACATGCGAGCCATCCGAACCATCCAACGACACGACCCCATGAGATTCCAGCCACGTGAGGAACAAGCCCGCCATCCGACGGTAATGCCCCACCGTCGCCGAAGCCAGTCCCGAACCGGCGAGATACGCCTCCCAACGCTCCATGACCACGGCCAAACCCGGAACCACCGGCTCCGCAAGCCTGCTCCTGCGCCACTTGCCCAGGTCCACCGAACCGGACCGCAGATACGAGTCGCACAAACGCGCCAGCCTGCCGTAATCGAACCACCGCTGCCTGCTGAAACCGCCCGTCCGCTCACTGAAGGTCGACGCGGCGAACCCCGCGCCCAACCCACGCGTGTACACCGCATCCGGGCCTCCGGCGTACCGTTCCAACGCCCTGATGGACTTGCGGTACTGGCCTATGGTGGATTCCATATAACCGGCCCCGTAAAGCGCGCGGACCACCTCGCCCGCGACATGGCCAACCGTCGTCTCACCCATGGCAAACTCCTTCGTTCGAATCAAATGGGACAAGACGAACATAACCCGGAACGTTAAGCCGGGAAACCACATGGGACACGGCCAGCCACCAAGACCCCGAACCGTTCCCCGGCTTAACAACAAACCCGGCTTAATCGGAATGGATGATTGGATGTTCCCCGTCCCTGAGCGTGGCGACCGCGTCAAGGAGCATCCGGTTCGCCATGTCGGCGTTCGGGGAGCGCGACAAGGTCCAGGAGACCACCATCCCGTCGAAGCAGTCGACCACCGGGGAAAGCCAGCACTTGTACCCGTCCATGGTGAACTGGGTGACGTCCGTGACCCACAGCATGTTCGGCGCGTCGGCGTGGAAGTCCCGCTCCACGAGGTTCGCCGGGGCCTCGTCGATCTCGCCGGCGTAGGAGCTCCACCGCTTCGGCCGCTTCAGGTACACGGGCCGCATGGCCCCCTCGCGCATGATCCGCCTGACGACCTTCTCCGAGACGACGATCGGGTCGGACTCGTCAAGGCGCAGCATGCGGTGGATGGTCCGGTATCCCCATGCGCGCCCACCCTGCTCGAACAGGCCGGCGACGCGGGCCCGCAGCACGGCGTACCTGTCGCCCGCGGCGATCGCGCCGCGCTCGTAATAGTAGGTGCTGCGTTTCAGCCCCACGGCCTTCAGACAGGCCGCCAGGCCGAATTCACCCCTGATCGCGTCGACGACCCGCGTCCTCTCCCTGTTCGTCAGCATGGACGGGTCGAGGCGCGGGTCGTCGGCTTTTAAAACATCGATCGTCTCCCGCATCACCGCGTTCTCCAGCCGCAGGACCTCCACCTGCCGGCGCAGCTCCTCCACGTCATCGCCGGCCGCGGGCATCGGTTCGGCCGGCATCGGCGCGTTTCTCCTGTCCATCAGTCCCAGTATCCCCTCGCTCCGGTAGCGGCGCATCCACTGGTACACGCTCGTCGGCGTGCAACCCGCGTCGCGCGCCACGCGGGCGAGGGGCTCGCCCTCGAGCGCGCGTCTGGCCGCATTCGTCTTGCATTCCAGCGTATACGAACGCCTGCACGCGCCCGTGATCTCGTCGGCCTCCGCGTCCAGCATCGCGTTCAACAGCTGTTCGACCTTCTCCGACACCAACCGGTCCAGCTTCGTCTCGAGCATGTTCTCGTCGACCTGTAGAATCTGATTCGGCATGGTTCCGTCGCCTTCCTAAATAGGTTGATTTGGTTTGGCGACTGAAATCGTACCCGGACGACGGACCATGTCTCTCAACTCAAGCCTCAACCAAAATGCGCAACAAACCGGGCGTTATCAATCGGACACATTGGAGTCGGACAGGCTAAGCTGCATAGAACACCGCATCTAATCGGTTCGACACGCGCATTTCACTGCGCGACTGGACATTGACGTCCCTTTCGAGGTAATATCGAACCGGTTCGATACATACGTGAGTATGCAAATACGTAAACAACAAACAGGCAGATGCGCACGCAAATTGCACCCGCGCCCATGAGCCAAGGGAGGTCCCATGAAAAACAAAGTGCAGCTCATCACATACGCCGATCGTCTCGGCGATGGCACTCTTAGCTCGATGACCGACATCCTGCGCACCCGCTTCGACGGCGTGTATGACGGCGTGCATATCCTGCCGTTCTTCACTCCGTTCGATGGTGCGGATGCAGGCTTCGACCCGATCGACCATACCAAAGTCGACGAACGTCTCGGTAGCTGGGACGACGTCGCCGAACTCTCCAAGACCCACAACATCATGGTCGACGCCA